>Ga0247725_1001743_pt1 | contig 10389 bp, 8 predicted proteins | sample OKSTACKMCFT3sol_FD_183021 | JGI IMG/M metagenome (GOLD analysis project Ga0247725, IMG submission 183021) | Subsurface sediment microbial communities from gas well in Oklahoma, United States - OK STACK MC-FT3-sol | ecosystem: Environmental > Terrestrial > Deep subsurface > Rock core/Sediment... | reverse complement strand
CCCTTGGAGGTACCGCACTGCTCAATGGACGCCACCAGATCAAGCTGTTCGAACCCAAGGCAGCGGCCGACACGCCGGCCTTCGCGCCGTTCGTGCTGATGGGCCACCTGCAGTTCTCCGAGGCCTGCCTGCGCGCCTATGCCCATCCGCTGATGCTGCAGATTTCTGCGGCAATCAACGGCGAAGATTTCACCCCGTTCCACGATGTCATGTTCTTCAAGGACCCTGGTCTCGGTGCGGCAGTGTCCTGGCATCAGGACGGCGACACCCACTGGGACAACCCCGACTTCGATGCCGACATCCATGGCTTCAATTTCATGCTGCAGCTCTATGGCAGCACGGCCGTCAACGGCGTGTGGGTGGTGCCGGGCTCGCATCGCCTGGGCAAGATCGACATCAAGCAGAAGGTTGCAGAAGCTGGCAGTGAGCGCCTTGTCGACGCCGTACCGTTGCTGTGCAACCCCGGCGACGTGGTGGTCTGCAACCGCCAACTGGTGCATGGCTCCTTCGCCAATACCGGTTTCGAGCAGCGCCTGACCATTAACTTCGGCTGCCATCGCCGCAGCTCTGTGCTGGATGTCAAAGGTGCCGGCATGCACAGCGAGTCGGCGGTGTACGACAGCGACTTCATCCATCAGCGCTCGCGCGTGCTGGGTTACGCCATTGCCGCCCGCCAGCAGCACTACCCCGACGAGGTCGCCTACGACTATGCCCCGCTGCGCGGCGAGCAGTTCATCTGGAACGATGCGGCCAGAGGCGAACTCAAGGACTACAACCTGCGCGACCTGAGCATCTGACCCCCACCCGCGCCCCTGTTCAAGATAGGGGCGCCCCACCCACATCACGCCGGTAATCTACATGGTTAATTCCAGTCCACTGACTCATCGTCTCTACCCGGTGATGCCGACGCCGCTCACCATCGAACAGTCGCCTGATTTCGCAGGCTTGGATGCTTGCGTGCGCTTCTATCGTGACGCTGGACTCGGAGGAGTCACCGTGCTCGGCAGTGGGGGCGAGCTGGCGTATTTCTCAGCCGTCGAACAACGCCAGATCCTTCAGCAGGTTCGCGAAAGTGCAGGCCATGACTTGCAGATCATCACGGGCATTCATGCCTTCGGCAGCCAGCAGGCGCTTGAGAAGATCGACGCTCTGCAAGGATTGGCCGACGCTGTCCTGGTACTACTCGACACCTACTACCGTGTGCCGTTCACCGAGTACGCCCAAGCCCTCGGCGAGATTGCCTCGCGCTCACCGATTCCGGTGTTGCTGTACTACTTCCCACAGATCACCGGGCAGTACCTGTCCGCGGCGCAACTGATAGAGCTGCTGCAACTGCCCAACATCATCGGCATCAAGGACAGTGCCCTGCACCTGCCGACTGCGCGCCAACTGCTCAGGCAACTGCCGGATACCCTGTACTTCACCGGGCTCAGTCTGATGCTCAAGGACCTGCAACCGATTCGCCCCTGCGGCGCCATCTGTCCGATCAGCGCACTGGCGCCGCGGCAGGCGCTTGGCTACCAACAGGCCCTCGAGACCGGCGATGACAGCACTGCCGGGCGGTTCTACCTGCAGTTGCAACGTTGGCTGCCGGTGATTGGCAATCCCAAGCTGTCGGGCCGCGCCCAGGACCGGCTACTCACTACCCTGAGCAGAAGCCCGATTCCCTTGCTGCGCTCGGTGACAGCCTCGCAGGCCGCCTGCAAGGAAGGGTTGCGCCAGCTTGGCCTACCCATCGGGGTAACGGTTAAGTCACCACTTCCGCCGCTCGACGAGAACGCCCGAAGCGCGGTTCAAGCTGCACTGAGTTGATCGTGGTAGCCGTTAGATGCGATGGGGAGGCATGGGCTGAGGGCGGTAACCTGTTGTTATTGCGTATTGCAAAAGTTTTAATGGGTAGCAAGAGTGCCGGAAGCCCATAGGACCAAGCAGGCGGATGACCAAGTTGAAACAGGCGCGTGGCGCAACCACCCGTACCGCCAATATGAACCGCCGACGCGAGACGATCCTGGAACGCGCGGGTGAGATCATCGCCGCCGAAGGCGTGGATGCTCTGACCCTGGCACGGCTGGCAGAGGCGGCGCAGGTCACCATCCCGACCATCCATAACCTGATCGGCACCAAGACACAGATTTTCGAGCAGCTGGTCGATCAGTTGGTGCAGCGCATCGACGGCGTGCTGGCGGTGCAGGAGGATCATGAGCCCATCCGCACCGTGGAGTTATTCGTCGACAACCTGATGGCGCTCTACGCCGGTAACGAGCCGATGTACAAAGCCGCATTCGTCGCTGGCGAGTGGGCCAAGTTGTTCGATCACGGTTTGCCCAGTGGCATTTACGCGCGCTCGCTGCAGTTGGCCGAGAGCGTGTGCGCCCACGCCCGGCACGAGGGCTATCTGGCCGGGCGTGTAAGCCTGAAGGTGCTCTCGGAGCAGTTGTTCGGCTGCCAGCGCTTGGCACGTCAGGACTGGGTCAATGGCTATATCGACCTGGCAACCTACCGGCGGCGCTTGCTACAGGGCATGTTGCTGGTCCTGGCGGCCGATGCGGTACCTGACTTCCACCTGCGACTGCTCGAGCGCCTCGAACAGCTGTGATGCCGCTCTGGCTAACGTGATCTTCCCAGTTTCCCGTTGCGATACTGGCTTGGGGATTGGCCGGTCCATTTTCTGAAGGCCCGGCCGAAGTTGGGCAGGTCGCTGTATCCCAGCGCCAGTGCAATCTGCTCAATGCTCTTGCTGCTCTGCAGCAGCAGGCTGAAGGCAATTTCGCATTTGGTGAGCGCCAGCTCCTGCTGAAAACTCGTGCCGGATTGCTGCAGCGCTCTGCGCAGCGTGCGTGAGGAGACGCAGAACTGGCGCGCGGCTTCATCCAGCGAGGGTAGGCCGTGGGGCTGCTCGCGCAGATACAGGCGCAAGCGTTGCGGCAGGCTGGAGATGGGTTGCTGTGCTTCCAGCAGGCGCTCACAGATGGCCATGCTGGACTGGGCTGTCTGCGGGTCGGCCTGTGCCAATGTGCGGTTCAGCAGGGCGGCGGTGAAATACAGGCGGGTCTGCCGGCTGCGCGCGACGACGGGAAAACCGAAGGCATCAGCACTGCCTACCGGGCAGTCACAGGCAATGTCCGCGCTGACCTCGAGCTGATCGATCTGCGTCAGCAACTTAAGCAGCTTGAGCGCGCCGCTCAATGCTGCGCTGAGCATGAAGTAACGGGTTTCGCCCAGCTCAAGGCTTTCATCGATCTGCAGGTAGACCTGTTCGGCCTCCCGGTGCAGCGTGACCCGCAGCAGCGGCGCACGAATGGAAAAGTAATGGCTGATGGTTTCCAGTGCCGAGCCGAGGGTAGCGCTGCTCATGGCGGCGTAGCCCAGAATACCCAGCGACGTGACGTTCAGCGAGTTGCCCAGGCGGATGCCCAGGTGCGGGTCTGCGGTGAGCGCCAGGGCACAACTGAGAAAGTGCTGGTGCTGCGTCAGGCTCAGGCGAAAGGTGTCGTCGTTGAACCTGTCGGCTTTCAGCCCACTGTCTTCCAGCAGTGGCCGTGGGTCCAGGCCATCGGCCAGCAACAGTCGATACAAGGTGCCGGGAAAATACGCCGGCAGGAGTAATTCACTGGCTGGAAGCTGATGTCTGAGCATGCCCGGCAGCCTAGAAAGTTTGGCCACAAATGACAACCCCATGGCCGTTATGGCGCTGGCTCCGAGCCGATTCGCACAGCAGATTAGCGGCACCTGTGGGAGGAGGTTGATCAGCGTGAAACAACTACGATACGACGTACTGGTCGTCGGCTCGGGCGCCAGTGGGGCAGCAGCAGCTGAAACGGCGGCCCGCCTGGGCGCGCGCGTACTGGTGTTGAGCAAGGATCCGATTGCCTGTTCGGACACCAAGATTTCCGAAGGCATCATGACGGTCTGCGGCAGTGCCTCGGCATCCGACAGCGAGCAGGCACTTGCGCAGAACATGCGCATGCAAGGCGATGACCTGGCGGAGCCGGCCTTGGTCAAGGCCTTTGCCCAAGACTCCCGCGGGTCATACAACTGGCTGCTGAAGCAAGGCATCGCGGCCAACCTGAACTCAGCCACCGGCCGACCCGAGGCGCTGAGCCTGGCTTTGGGGGGGCACAGTCACCCGCGCTCCGTGGATCACCACAATGGCGGGCTGGATTTCGCCCATGCCTGCTGGAATGCGCTGAACAGCGGCACGCTGGACTACCTCGAGGATGCCTGGTTCATCGATTTATACCGGCATGATGAGCGTGTGATTGGTGGCTTGGTTTATCTCGCGGCCGAGGGCTGTTTCGCTTCGGTGCTGGCGCCCGCGGTGGTTCTGGCGTGTGGCGGCGTAAGCACGCTGTACTTTCCCAACACCGACACGATGAAAGGCAATACCGGCGATGCCTATGCGATTGCCGCGCGTGCCGGGGCGCAGTTGATCGACATGGAGCAGGTGCAGTTCATCCCCTTTGCCATCGCCCAGCCCTCGACCTATCAGGGGCTGATCGTGGGTGAGCCGGCCGTTGCCGGGGCATTGGGTGTGCTGCGTGACGCCCATGGCGTCGTCATCCAATCGGAGCTGGCCGGGCGCACCCGCGCTGCCTGCTCTGCCGCCATCATCAAGGCGGTGGCCCAGGGGCGCGGCACTGCCAATGGTGGTTGCTACCTTGATCTCACCGAGAACCGTCAGGGCAAGGCCGGTGAGCGTTATGTGGCGTTGATCCAGGAGAAAGTTCCGGGCCTGCTGAAAACCGTGAAAGGCGCGCTGGGGCCGGCGGCTGCCAAGTTCGCCGAGCCCTGGGAAGTGCGGCCCTCTGCGCATTACCTGATGGGCGGCATACGTACGAGCCCTGAGGGCGAGGCCCTGGATACCCGCGGCCAGGTGATTCCCGGCTTGCTGGCCGCCGGCCAGGCCATGGGTGGTTTGCATGGCAGCAACCGCCTGGGTTCCACGTCACTGGCCGAGGGCGTTATCTACGGCCAGCGCGCTGGCGAGCGGGCCGCCGCATACGTGCGTGGTGGCATCGCGAGTCCGTCCGCTGAGACGCTGCAAGCCTGTGAGTCGCGGGCGCTGGCAGCCTTTGAGCGAGCAGCGTCTGCCGATGGTCAGGCTGTTCTGCCGATCATCAGGGCACTGCAAAAGTCCGCTTGGCAGGGCCTGGGGCCGGGACGCACCGAGGCGGGTATCGAAGCCACACTGGCCGAAATTGGTTCGCTGGAGGCGCGCCTGGCGGGTGCCCGATTTGCCCTCGGCGGCCTCTGGAACCAGGCGTTGATCGACTTCATCGAGTGCCGCAACTTGCTGCTCTGTGCCCAGGCCATCGGGCGTAGCGCGCTACACCGCAAGCGCTCGTTGGGGGCGCATGTGCGACTCGACAAACCGGCCCTGCTGCGGCGCGAGACGCATGGCTCGGTCGGTAGCTGCTGGAGTACCGAACAAGCCCGGATAGTGGTCAACGACCTGCCGCGCACGCGTTCACCGCTGGCGCAGCGTCTGCGTGTTCATCTGCAAGCGGGGCTGCGATTGGGGGCGGCCAAGTTGATTCGGCGTCTGCCGTTCAGCTGGCGCGATCGTGTGTTGTTTGCCGTATACGACAAGGCGTTGGGCAAGGAGGAGGCGACATCGTGAAAATCACCATCAAACGCTCCGGCGGTGAGGAACACTTTGAATTTCAGGTGCCAACCGCGGATACCCGGGTGGTCGCCCTGGATGCGCTGTTGCAAGCAGCGGATACCACGATGCCCGATTTGGCCTACCGCTATGGCTGTCGCAACGGTCTGTGTGGCGTCTGTACCGTCAACATCAATGGCCGTCCGCGCCTGGCATGCCGCACGCGAATCAAGGAGGGTGATGAAATCGCCCCCATGACGGTGTTGCCGCTTTTACAGGATCTGGTCGTGCGTCGCGACGAGGTCAATCGTCAGTTAAATGGGCGCTTGCCGACGGTTGCGGTCACGGGACCGCTCGCGGACAAGCGGCAGCTCGACGCCGTGCACAGTCTGAACCGCTGCATCGAATGCTACGCCTGTTTGCACAAGTGCGCGTCCCACGCCAAGAATCCACCTGCCGGTCCTTACCGCTACGGCAACCCCTACAGTTTTCTGCGCATTCAAAAAGTCTGCGTATCGCCTTATGCCAGTGCGGCGCAAAAGCAGCAGGCGCTTGCCCTGGCTAGAGAGTTGGGCATCGACGACTACGATGCCAACCAGGTCCCAGCGTGCGGGGTGGGCATAAATTTGAAGACCGAAGTCATTCAGCCGCTGCAGGCCCTGAGTCAATCATCATGAAAAACGCTCTCATGCCCTATGTGGCACGCTTTATCGCCAGCGATACCCTGCTGTCGGCACGCCGCAGTGCTCATGAGCTGCTGCGCCGTGCCCGTGGGCGCGGGCACCGTTTGGCGGTTTATCTACGCCTGAACGACCCCTACAGCTTTCTCCTGGTGCAGGTGTTGCCGCAGTTGCAGCAACGCTTCGCGGTGCAGATCGACTGCTATCTGGTGTCCGAGTTTCAGGCCGAGATGTACCCGCGCCTCGATCTGCTGCAGCGTTATGCCCTCAGCGATGCGCGAGCGCTGGCGAAGCTATACGACCTGCCTTACCCAGATTCCGACGCAGCGCCGCAGGCCGCTCTGGCAGAAAATGTCACCCAGCGTTTGGCATTGCTGCCGCCGAGCGAGGACCTGGACAAGTGGCTCGCGTTGTTCCACGCCTACTGGATGGGGGCGGCGACGCTCGAACCGCTGAACCAAGCGCAAATGGAACGGGCAAGCGCACAGTTGCAGGCCAATAATCGGCAGCTGCAGGCGCAGGGTCATTACCTCGGCGCCATGCTGCACTATGCCGGCGAGTGGTATTGGGGACTCGATCGGCTGGATCATCTCGAGCGCCGCCTGATCGGTCTTGGTTGTGCGCACCAGGCGAACGAGTCGCCGCGATTCGACCGCACCTACCGCCTGCCGGCCTTTTCCCTGCCGACCACTCGGCCGGTGCTACCGCCCCTGACACTGTTCTGGTCGGCACGTAGTCCCTATTCCTACCTGGCGCTGGTGCGTAGCATCGAGCTGGCACGGCGCTATGAGCTGACGCTGGTCATCAAGCCCGTGCTGCCGATGATGATGCGTAACATGTTCGTGCCAGATACAAAGAAGATGTACATCTTCAATGACACCAAGCGCGAAGCCAAAAAGCTCGGCATTGCTTATGGTTTTGTCGCCGACCCTCTGGGCGCGGCGGTCGAGCGCTGTTACGCGCTGCTGGCCTATGCCGAGCAGGCCGGCCGGTTGCATGAGTTTCTGCTCAGTTTCGCCTCTGCGGTGAACGCCGAAGGCGTGCGTGCCGAGACCGACGCCGGCATGCGCCAGATCATCGAACGCTGTGGCCTGGCCTGGCATGAGGCCGAGCCCTTGTTGGCCAATACCGACTGGCAAGCCCGCGTCGATGCCAACCTGCAGGAGATGTTGGCGCTGGGCTGCTGGGGCGTACCCACACTGTGCTACGCGCAGCAGGTGTTCTGGGGCCAGGACCGGATCGGTATGGTCGAACTGGCTGTGCGCCGAGACTGCCTGGCCGAGCGCCCGGTGACGGTGTTCGACTACGCTGAAGAGGTTGGCAATGGCAGCCGCTAAGCCGCTGGATGACGGGCGATTCAGTGCCGAACTGCGGCAATGGCGAGAGCATGGCCAGTACATAGAGCTGGACGGGCAGCACTACTTCTACCGCGACTTGGGGCAGGGGCCGGCTTTGCTCATGGTGCATGGTTTTCCCACGTCGTCCTGGGACTGGCACAAGATCGCCCAGGCGTTGGCTCAGGATTATCGGGTGCTGGCGCCCGACATGCTGGGCTTTGGCTTTTCTGACAAGCCCGAGGGTGGCGATTACTCGACAGCCGCACATGCCCGTTTTCATGAGCGTTTTCTGGCGGCCCTCGGTATTCGCGAGGTGCACGTTCTGACCTACAGCTGTGGGGCGTCCGTGGTGCAGCAGATGTTGCTCAACAACCTGCAAGCGCAGCCGCACCAGGCACCGTTGAATATCGCCACGGTGACCTTTCTGAACGGCGGTCTTTTCGCCGCCAGCAACAAGCCCAAGCTCTCGCAGCATCTGTTGTTGTCCCCGTTGGGGCCTTTGCTCGCGCGCCTGATGCGGCGTTCGTCGCTGGAGCGAAACCTGCGCGCCATCTTTGGTCCGGCCACACAGCCGGACGCACAGCTGATCAGCGACTATTGGGAGCTGCTCAAGCTCAATGGTGGACGCGAGCGTTTACCGCAGCTGATCGGCTATCTGCGTGACCGCGCGCGCTTCGCGCTGCCATGGCAGCAGGCCCTGGTCGATCACCCCGCCAGGAAGCAACTGGTGATCGGCCTGCAGGACAGTATCTCGGGGCGGCTGATTGCCGAGGATTACCGTGAGCTCATGCCTGATCCGCTGATTCGCGCGTTGCCGGACATCGGCCATTACCCACAACTGGAGGCGCCCCAGATGGTCATCGAGGCGGTGCGCGCGTTGGCCCGCTAGTCCTGCCGGCGGTAGGCGTTGGGGCTGACCCCGGTCCAGCGCTTGAACGCCCGGCAAAAGTTGCCGGCCGTGCCGTAGCCAACGGCAAAGGCGATATCCTCAATGCGCGCATCGCTGGCCTGTAGCAGAGTAATCGCCTCCTGCCTGGCGACTTCCTCTTTCAGCTGGCGGTAGCTCAGCTGTTCATGCGCGAGGCGTCGGCGCAGATTGCGCGTGGAGTAGCCCAGCGCGTGGGCGGCGTCCTCTTCGCGGGGCGCCGATTTCAGGTTGTGCGCTAGGAAGGTTCGTACGGCCGAGGCGATGCCCACTGCACCTGCCATTTGGGCGATGCGTTGATCGCAGTAGCGCCGCGCTTCTTCTGCCGCCATCGGGTTGGCGGTGGCCAGCGGTATGTCCAGTGCGATTCTGGGCAGGCTGAAGCTGTTGTGCGGGGCGTCGTACTCGACCGAGGACCCTAGCCACGTGGCCTGCGTTGGCGCTGAAACGCTGTGGCGCACGGTCAGCTGTAGCCCCGGCACAGGCCCGCCGGCCAGTTGCTCGATGAACTGGTGCGCTGCACTCAGCGCCGCGTCGACGACGAAGCGCTCTACGTCCTGCAATGCCAGTGGGTTATCGAACCTGAAGATGCTGCTCTCGTCCGTACTGAGGACTTCGATGTGCAGCAACGGGTCGCGCAGGATCAGGTAATGCCCAATCGTAGTGAGCGCTTGTCCCAGGGTGGCGCTGGCCAGCGCGGCCTGGCCGATCATGCCCAGAGAGAGTACGTGCAGGGAACGACCAAAGTGCAGCCCCAGATCCCCACTTGGCCAGTGGTCTTCACATTGGCGAATCACTCGGCTGATCGCCCGGAAGTTCACTCGCGTCTCCGGGTCCTGCAGGCGGGCGGCATCTAGCCCGGAGCCCTTGAGCAACGCCTGCGGGTTGGCCCCGTGCTGCGCCACGAAGTGGACCAGCGCGCTGAGGAAGAACACCGGTAGGACGGGGTCTGCATCGCGCAGGTAGGGCGTGGGTGGCATGCGAGAACTCTTGGCCAAAAATGATAATTATCCGACCCGATCGGGCATGGAGAACGGTCCGTTGCCGTTGATAGCTTCTACCGACATTCAGCTTGAGGAGGAAGGTCGTGACTGCCGCCATGATGAGCAACGCACCGCTAAATATCTATGTGTTCCACCGCTCGTACTTCTGCGGAAAGATGCTGGCCTATCTGCGCTACAAGGAAATTCCGCATACCCCGATCTATCAGTCGCTGGCCTACGTAGGTGGCAAGATCGCGAGGAATACCGGCCTGCGCCAGCTGCCGGTGATCGAGCTCGCCGATGGCCGCTGGATGAACGACACCACACCGATGATGGAGTGGCTGGAAACGCAACATGAGCGGAGCCCGGTTCTGTCGGGTGATCCAGTGACGGACTTCTTCGTGCGCCTGTTGGAAGACTATGCCGATGAGTGGCTGTGGCGCCCGGCGATTCTCTCGCGCTGGCAAAACAAGGTGGATCGCCAGCTGTACATGAGCATGTTCGTGAAGGAGTTCCTCGGCGGTATCTGGGCCTCCAGTGCAGTGGCTACGCGCATCGCAGGCCATCTGGTGCACCGTCACCAGCGGCAGAAGTTCCTCCAGGGCGATGGCATGACCAAACACAACCGCGAGCATGTGTGGGCGATTTATACCAACACGCTCGACCGCCTGGAGGCCATTTTCAGGGAACAGCCTTATCTGTTGGGGGACAAGCCTTGCTTCGCCGACTTCGGCTTCTTCGGCAGCATGTTCTGGCACTTCGGTAACGACCCAACACCGAACCGGATCATGCAGGAGCGAGCGCCCGCTGTTTATGAGTGGGTGGCACGCCTGTGGAACATGACGGCGACCAAGGCTGCTGA
>Ga0247725_1001742_pt1 | contig 10391 bp, 6 predicted proteins | sample OKSTACKMCFT3sol_FD_183021 | JGI IMG/M metagenome (GOLD analysis project Ga0247725, IMG submission 183021) | Subsurface sediment microbial communities from gas well in Oklahoma, United States - OK STACK MC-FT3-sol | ecosystem: Environmental > Terrestrial > Deep subsurface > Rock core/Sediment... | reverse complement strand
TGCGCCCAGTGGCCTACCAGGCTGAACAGGTCACCAGCGCCGACCTGGCGGTTGGCGGTCTTGAGAACCCGGTGCAGGCAAGCATCGTCGTCATGGCTGGACGACGAGGACTTGAGCAAATCGCGTAGAGACTCTTCAAATGGATCGTGCATGCGCACCTCACGGGATGTCACGGCTAGACGCAGTAGCCGGCGGATGAGTCACACATCACAGCCAACGCCAACGTCGAAAAAGCAGCAGTTGACCCAGCGCCAGAAGGATCATCAGGCCACAGGCGATAAAGAAGCCGATCGGGCTTTCGGAGCCTGGAATCCCGCCGACATTGATGCCCAGCAGCCCCGTGAGAAAAGTCAGCGGCAGGAACATCCCGGTGATCACGGTGAAGCGGTACATGATGCGATTCATGCGCTCACTGAGACGCCGGCTTTCCGCCTCCAGTACCAGGCCGACGCGCTCGCGAATCAGCTCCAGCTCTTCCAGATAGCGGGTCAGGCGATTGTTAAGCTCGTTCCAGTAGTCACCGTCGTCCTCGACGAACCAGGGCTGTCGATTACGCACCAGCTGCGCGTAGAGATCGCGCTGCGGCGCGAGAAACCGACGCAAACTGGCCGCACGCCGACGCACCTGCAACACCAGGCCGTGATCGGGACGATAGCGCTCGTCAGCGTCCAGACGATCCTCTTCGACATCGAGCTGCTCGCTCAACTCGGCGATCAGATCATCGACGCGACTGGTGAGGTGACGGGCGAGCTCCAGGAGCAGCTCGGACGACGTCTTCGGCCCCTTGCCCGCGAGCAGATCAGCAATCAATGCATCGGTTGCGTGCAGTGGACGCTGACGCAGGGAGATCACCCGCCGGGCATCAGCGAAGATACGTACCGAAACCATGTCTTCCGGTTCTGCGCCGGGATTACGGTTGACCCCGCGCAAGAACAACAGCAGCTCATCATCGGGCAGGGGCAATAGACGCGGCCGGGTATTTTCCTCGAGCAGCAGGTTGCAGCTGAATTCATCCAGCCCGCTGTGCTCACGTAACCAGCGCTGTGACTGCTCCTGGCCGCGATCCCAGTGCAGCCACAGGCTTTCCTGCTCGCCTAGCTGCAGGCCATCCAGTTCATGGCGAGTGATGCTGTGTGCACCGCCCCGACCATCGAGCACGAAGGCATGCAGCAACGCTGAATCCTGATCCTGCATCGGCTTATTCCGGCATGCTCAGGGCTTGCGGGGAAACGATGATGCCGTTGTTGTCGGCGTACAGATAATCGCCCGGTTTGAAGGTCACGCCGCCAAAGCTGACGGGCACATTCAGATCGCCAATGCCGCGTTTGTCGGTTTTCATCGGGTGACTAGCCAGCGCCTGCACGCCCAGAACGGTCTGTGCGATGACATCCACATCACGAATGCAGCCATATACGACGATGCCTTCCCAGCCGTTCTTGGCGGCCTTCTCGGCCAGCATGTCACCGAGCAGCGCACGTCGCAGGGAACCGCCGCCATCCACGACCAGGACCTTGCCCTGACCAGGCAGATCGACCTGCTCCTTCACCAGCGAGTTGTCTTCATGGCACTTGATGGTGACGATCTGACCGCCGAAAGAATCGCGGCCGCCGTAGTTGGCGAACATCGGCTCGACGACCTGAACCAGTTCCGGATAGGCATCGCACAGATCAGGGGTGATGTAGTGCATGGCAGAACTCCTCTCGACGTAGGGTGGGGCAGGCAGTCATCTGCATGGCCTGCTGAAAGCGGGGCAATTCACGTTGCACAACGGCCAAGTGCTCGAGCAAAGCGAACAGCGAAACGGCAGCAGCCCGGGAAATGACCAGGCAGGCGCTGCGCGTCACATCTTACCGTTAAGCACCCGCCGAAGAAACGCTTGCGCCCTTCAAAGCCCCTCACTGGGCACCGGCTCGGCAAAACCATCAGGCAATTGCAGATGCTGCAGCCAGTATTCGGTCAAGGGCCACACCTCGCGCTGCGCATCCTTGCTGACCAGCATTTCGATATGCCCGAAGTCACTGGAGAAGCCGTTGTCCTTGCCCAGCAGCAAGAACTGCGACGGCGCCGCACTGCACTGTTCCAGCAGCTTGCGACATGCCCAGGCTGGATCCTGCTGATCGGCCGCAGCTCCTACCGCCAGAATCGGCACGCGCACCTGAGTCAGCCCCGCCCACCAATCCTGATCGGCATCACCGAAACGCCCGAACAGCTTGAGCCAACGCAGGGTTTCCAGTGCCAGCCCGATGGGTTCGTCTTCCGGGCCGCGCTTCAGGCGCCGCCCGGACAAGTAGGGAAAGCTGCGCAGCAGCAGGCGCGCCCCCCACTCCAACGGCGGTAATTTGAGCGGCCAGTAGATGCGGCTGACCTGGCTGCCGAACAGTGCTGCCGAACGCGCGCGTGAGGTTTGCAGGTAGCTGCCGCCCAGCGCCGCCGCCAGAACTACGCCACCAAGCGAGTGCCCCAGCCAATGTGGCGCCTGCCCGGTCTGTTCAAAAATGAAATCGGCAATCGCCGGCAGGTCGTAACGCACGTACTGCGCCACGTTGTTGTCGCGGTAGCCTTCGTTGCGTGGCGACAGGCCGTGGCCGCGCATTTCGGCGATCCACACATCGAATCCCGCGCGCGCCAGGTAAGGCCCCAGGCCAATGCCCTTGGGCGAATACCAGAAGCGCCGATTGGAAAAGCTGCCGTGCAGCAATACCACGGGCACGCCGCGCTCGCCTTCCGCCCCTGCGCGACCGAGCCGGGTCAAGGCCAGCTCGACGCTGGAATCCGGGCTGTTGTTGGGCTTGAGAAGATAGACGTCTTCACTGAGATCGCCACGCAGCTCGGCACTCATCAGGGAAACGGGAAAAAGCTCACTACTGCTTTGCATGAATCAGATGACCGCACCGGCAAGACGCCATAAAAGAATAACGACACGCATAAAAAAACCGCCGGGAGCGATATCGCATATCGCTGGCGACGGCTTGGGATGAGTGGTAAAACGCGCTGGACACCAAAAAGGGCGGGATCAACCCGCCCTTTCTGGATTGATCACAGACCTCAGGCTGGCTGAGCCTCAGCCAGGAAGAACCAGGTGTCGAGTACCGAGTCCGGGTTCAGCGACACGCTCTCGATACCCTGCTCCATCAGCCACTTGGCCAGATCCGGATGGTCCGAAGGGCCCTGGCCACAGATGCCGATGTACTTGCCGGCCTTGTTACAGGCAGCGATGGCATTGGCCAGCAGCTTCTTCACCGCAGGGTTACGCTCATCGAACAGGTGGGCAACGATGCCGGAGTCACGGTCCAGGCCCAGAGTCAGCTGGGTCAGGTCGTTGGAGCCGATAGAGAAGCCATCGAAGAACTCGAGGAACTCCTCGGCCAGAATGGCGTTGGACGGCAGCTCGCACATCATGATGACCTTCAGGCCGTCCTGACCACGGGCCAGGCCATTGCTGGCCAGCAGCTCGACCACTTGCGACGCCTCGCCCAGGGTACGCACAAACGGCACCATGATCTCGACGTTGGTCAGGCCCATCTCGCCCCGCACTTTCTTCAGCGCACGGCATTCCAATTCGAAGCAATCGCGGAAGGATTCGCTGATGTAGCGCGAAGCACCACGGAAGCCCAGCATCGGGTTCTCTTCTTCCGGCTCGTACAGCTTGCCGCCGATCAGGTTGGCGTATTCGTTGGACTTGAAGTCCGACAGGCGCACAATGACTTTCTTCGGCCAGAAGGCAGCGGCCAGGGTGCTGATACCCTCAACCAGCTTCTCGACGTAGAAGTTGACCGGATCACCGTAGCCGGCGATGCGTTTCTCGACGCTGTCCTTGATCTCCGGCGGCAGGCTGGAGAAGTTCAGCAGCGCCTTCGGGTGCACGCCGATCATGCGGTTGATGATGAACTCCAGACGAGCCAGGCCAACACCTTCGTTCGGCAGTTGAGCGAAATCGAAAGCGCGATCCGGGTTACCGACGTTCATCATGATCTTGAACGGCAGATCCGGCATGGCATCGACCGAGTTCTTGCGGATGTCGAAGCCCAGTTCGCCTTCGAAGATGAAGCCGGTATCGCCTTCAGCGCAGGATACGGTCACACCCTGACCGTCCTTGAGTACGCTGGTGGCGTTGCCGCAACCGACCACGGCCGGAATGCCCAGCTCACGGGCGATGATTGCTGCGTGGCAGGTGCGGCCGCCGCGGTTGGTGACGATGGCGCTGGCGCGTTTCATCACCGGCTCCCAGTCCGGGTCGGTCATGTCGGAAACCAGCACATCGCCCGGCTGCACCTTGTCCATCTCGGATACGTCGTGGATCACGCGCACCTTGCCGGCGCCGATGCGCTGGCCGATGGCACGGCCTTCGACCAGCACGGTGCCCTTCTCTTTGAGCAGGTAGCGCTCCATCATGGTGGCGCTGGAGCGGCTCTTAACAGTTTCCGGACGGGCCTGCACGATGTACAGCTTGCCGTCGTCACCGTCCTTGGCCCACTCGATGTCCATCGGGCGGCCGTAATGTTTCTCGATGATCAGTGCCTGCTTGGCCAGCTCGCTGACCTCGGCGTCGCTGATGCAGAAACGCGCGCGCTCGGCGCGGTCGACTTCTACGGTCTTCACCGAGCGACCAGCCTTGGCTTCGTCGCCGTAGACCATCTTGATCGCCTTGCTGCCCAAGTTGCGACGCAGAATGGCCGGGCGCCCCGCTTCCAGGGTCGGCTTGTGCACGTAGAACTCGTCGGGGTTCACTGCGCCCTGCACGACGGTCTCACCGAGGCCATAGGCGCCGGTGATGAACACCACGTCACGGAAGCCCGATTCGGTGTCCAGGGTGAACATCACACCGGCGGTGCCGGTTTCCGAACGCACCATACGCTGCACGCCAGCGGACAGGGCGACCAGCTTGTGGTCGAAGCCCTGGTGCACGCGATAGGCGATGGCGCGGTCGTTGAACAGCGAGGCGAAGACTTCCTTGGCGGCGCGGATCACGTTGTCCACGCCACGGATGTTGAGGAAGGTTTCTTGTTGGCCGGCGAAGGATGCATCCGGCAGGTCTTCGGCGGTGGCCGAGGAACGCACGGCCACGGCCATGTTGTCGTTGCCGGCGCTCATGGTGGCGAAGGCTTCACGAATCTGCTTGTCCAGCTCGGCGGGGAACTCGGCGTCCATCACCCATTGGCGAATCTGCGCGCCGGTCTTGGCCAGGGCGTTGACGTCATCGACATCGAGCGTGTCGAGCGCTGCGTGGATCTGCGCATTCAGGCCGCTCTGCTCGAGAAAGTCGCGGTAGGCCTGAGCCGTAGTGGCGAAACCGCCGGGCACCGAGACACCGGCGCCGGCCAGGTTGCTGATCATCTCGCCGAGGGATGCGTTCTTGCCCCCCACATGCTCAACATCGTGATTGCCGAGCTTATCGAGGGAAACTACGTACTCTACCAAGGTGATCTCTCCACTAACTGTATTGGAAAAGCTCAGCGGGCTGCGCAATGTCGAACGACCGAGGTCGCGCGATTGTGGCCTTGCCCTTGAATAAGTAACAATGCCAGAACCCGTGGGCCCCGGCGAAAAACGCGGCCTATCATAGCCAAGAATCGAACTCAGCTTAAGGCCTTTGGCGCAAATGAAACGAACCGCTTTCTTCATCTCCGACGGCACCGGCATCACCGCCGAAACCCTGGGTCAGAGTCTGCTCGCGCAGTTCGAGAACATTCAGTTCACCAAACTAACGCGCCCTTATATCGACAGCGCCGATAAAGCGCGCGCCATGGTACAACAAATCGATGCCGCCGCTGAAAGGGACGGTGTGCGTCCGATCATCTTCGACACCATCGTCAATCGCGATATTCGAGCCATTCTCGATACCGCCAATGGTTTCATGATCGATATCTTCTCGACCTTTCTCTCGCCGCTGGAACAGGAGTTGAGCTCGCACTCTTCCTACTCCGTCGGCAAGTCGCACTCCATCGGTCAGCACTCCAACTATATGGAGCGTATCGAGGCGGTGAACTTCGCCCTCGACAATGACGACGGCGCCCGCACCCACTATTACGACAAGGCCGATCTGATCCTGGTCGGCGTATCACGCTGCGGCAAGACGCCCACCTGCCTGTATATGGCCATGCAATATGGCATTCGCGCAGCCAACTACCCGCTGACCGAAGACGACATGGAGCGCCTGCAACTTCCGGAGTCGCTGAAAAAATACCGCGACAAGCTGTTCGGCCTGACCATCGATCCGGATCGCCTTACCGCCATCCGCCATGAACGCAAGCCCAACAGCCGCTACGCCAGCTTCGCCCAATGTGAGTTCGAGGTGCGTGAAGTGGAAAGTCTGTTCCGTCGCGAAAATATCGCCTTCATCAACTCCACGCATTTCTCGGTCGAGGAGATTTCGGCCAAGATCCTGGTGGAAAAAGGTGTTGAACGACGCCTTAAATAACCACCATAAGCTCATGTTTCAAAAGAGAAAAGGCTCGATACTTCGAGCCTTTTCTAGTTTCAGCGGTTAGAAGCTGCCACCCGGCACACGCACCCAGCCCTCCATGAGGATGCGCGCACTGCGGCTCATCACTGCCTTGGTCACTGCCCACTGACCATCGACCAGACGAGCCTGTGCACCAACACGCAAGGTGCCGGACGGATGGCCAAAACGCACCGCCTCGCGCTCGCCGCCGCCAGCGGCCAGGTTGACCAACGTACCTGGTATCGCCGCCGCCGTGCCGATGGCCACCGCACAAGTGCCCATCATCGCGTGGTGCAGTTTGCCCATCGACAGCGCGCGCACCAGCAGATCGACATCGCCAGCTTTTACATCCTTGCCGCTGGATGTGCGGTAATCCTTGGGCGGACTGACGAAGGCGATCTTCGGGGTGTGCTGACGTGTCGCAGCCTCCTCGGCCGTCTTGATCAGCCCCATGCGCAGCGCACCAGCGATGCGGATCTGCTCGAAGCGCGCCAGTTGCGCCGGATCGCCATTGATGGCCTCGCGCAGCTCGGTACCCTGGTAGCCGATGTCCTCAGCATTGACGAACACCGTCGGGATGCCGGCAGTGATCATGGTCGCCTTGAAGATGCCAATGCCCGGCACCTCGAGGTCATCGACCAGATTGCCGGTGGGGAACATCGAACCGCCCTCCTCACCATCGTCGGACGGGTCGAGGAACTCCAGCACGATCTCCGCCGCCGGGAAGGTCACCCCGTCCAGTTCGAAGTCACCGGTTTCCTGCACCTGGCCACCCGTGACCGGTACATGGGCGATGATGGTTTTCTGGATATTGGCCTGCCAGATACGCACTACGCAGGTGCCGTTGTCGGGAATCCGTGCGGGGTCGACCAGACCGGCATGGATGGCGAAGGCACCGGCCGCGGTGGACAGGTTGCCGCAGTTGCCGCTCCAGTCGACAAAGGCCTTGTCGATGGAGACCTGACCGTAGAGGTAGTCGACATCGTGATCGGGCTGACTGCTTTTCGACAGGATCACGCACTTGGAGGTGCTCGACGTGGCGCCGCCCATGCCATCGATATGCGCCGAGTACGGATCGGGGCTGCCGATCACGCGCATGAACAGCTTGTCGCGCGCCTCGCCGGGCACCTGGCAGCGCTCGGGCAGATCCTGCAGACGGAAGAACACGCCCTTGCTGGTGCCGCCACGCATATAGGTGGCGGGGATTTTCACTTGCGGCAGATAAGCCATGAGTGCAGTCCTGAAAGAATGATGATGCAGGTTTTTCCCGGATCACATCCGGGCGAGCGCTACCGTTTCTTGTAGGAGCGAGCTCTGCTCGCGAATGGCCTCGCAGAGAGCTTCGTTCGCGAACAGAGCTCGCTCCTACGGAAGTTGTACCGGCCCGCTTAGGGCGCCTCTAAAAACGTAGGTGAGGCAGCCAGTGCAAGGCAACAACAGGCGAAAAAGCGCAGTTTACGCGCTGTAAATGAGCATTTTGAGCCTGTTTTTAACGCAGCAATGGCAACGCAGGTAGTCTTTAGAGGCGCCCTTAGGGCCGGTCGTTACATCAAGCCACCGCACCTTCGAGGAAGTCCTTGGCGAAGCGCTGCAGCACGCCGCCGGCCTTGTACACGCTGACATCCGCCGCGGTATCCAGTCGGCAGGTCACCGGCACCCGAACCACTTCACCGTTACGGCGATTGACCACCAGGGTCAGGTCGCAGCGCGGCGAGATATCGCCCTCGATGTCATAGGTTTCGGTGCCGTCCAGCCCCAGGGTCAGGCGCGTGGTGCCCGGTTTGAACTCTACCGGCAGCACGCCCATGCCCACCAGGTTGGTGCGGTGGATGCGCTCGAAGCCTTCGGCGACGATCACTTCCACGCCCGCCAAACGTACGCCCTTGGCCGCCCAATCCCGCGACGAGCCCTGGCCGTAGTCGGCACCAGCGACGATGATCAGGTTCTGCTTGCGGTTCATGTAGGTCTCGATGGCTTCCCACATGCGCATCACCTGGCCTTCCGGCTCGACGCGGGCCAGCGAGCCCTTCTTCACCTGGCCGTCGACCACAGCCATCTCGTTGACCAGTTGCGGGTTGGCGAAGGTGGCGCGCTGTGCGGTCAGGTGGTCGCCACGGTGGGTGGCGTAGGAGTTGAAGTCCTCCTCCGGCAGGCCCATTTTCGCCAGGTACTCACCGGCGGCCGAGTCCGCCAGGATGGCGTTGGACGGCGACAGGTGGTCGGTGGTGATGTTGTCCGGCAGGATCGCCAGCGGACGCATGCCCTTGAGCGTGCGCTCGCCGGCCAGCGCACCCTCCCAGTAAGGCGGGCGGCGGATGTAGGTGGACATCGGCCGCCAGTCGTACAGCGGGCTGTCGGCTTCCTTCACCGTCCCGAGGTCGAACATCGGGATATAGATCTGCTTGAACTGCTCGGGCTTGACGCTCGCCGCGACTATGGCGTCGATCTCCTCGTCGCTCGGCCACAGGTCCTTCAACGTGATGGGGTTGCCCTGGGCATCGGTGCCCAGCGCGTCCTGCTCGATATCGAAGCGCACGGTACCGGCAATGGCATAGGCCACAACCAGCGGTGGCGAAGCGAGGAAGGCCTGCTTGGCATAGGGATGGATGCGCCCGTCGAAGTTGCGGTTGCCTGAGAGCACAGCGGTGGCGTACAGGTCGCGGTCGATGATTTCTTTCTGAATCTTCGGATCGAGCGCGCCGGACATGCCGTTACAGGTGGTGCAGGCGTAGGCGACGATGCCGAAACCGAGCTTCTCCAGTTCCGGCAGCAGGCCAGCCTCTTGCAGATACAGCTTGGCGACTTTCGAACCTGGAGCGAATGACGTCTTCACCCAGGGCTTGCGCACCAGGCCCAGCGCGTTGGCCTTCTTCGCCACCAGACCAGCAGCGATGACGTTGCGCGGGTTGGAGGTGTTGGTGCAGCTGGTGATGGCGGCGATGATCACCGCGCCATCGGGCATCAGCCCCTGGGCTTCTTCACCCTTGCCAGCTTGCAGCTTGGCTTCGTCAGCGATGCCACGCTCGGCCAGCGCCGAGGTCGGCAGGCGGCGATGCGGGTTGCTTGGCCCAGCCATGTTGCGCACCACACTGCCCAGATCGAAGCGCAACACACGCTCGTACTCGGCGGTTTTCAGCGCGTCGCTCCACAGACCCAGGGTCTTGGCGTAGTTTTCTACCAGCGCCACCTGTTCCGGCTCGCGACCGGTGAGCTTGAGGTAGTCGATGGTCTGGCCGTCGATGTAGAACATCGAGGCGGTGGCGCCGTATTCCGGGCACATGTTGGAGATGGTCGCGCGATCACCGATGGACAGGCTGTCCGCCCCTTCACCGAAGAACTCGACCCAGGCCCCCACCACCCTTTCCTTGCGCAGGAACTCGGTGATAGCCAGGACGATATCGGTGGCGGTGATGCCGGGCTGGCGCTTACCAGTCAGCTCGACGCCGACGATATCGGGCAAGCGCATCATCGACGGGTGGCCGAGCATCACCGTCTCGGCCTCCAGGCCGCCGACGCCAATGGCGATCACGCCCAGGGCATCCACGTGCGGAGTGTGCGAGTCGGTGCCGACGCAGGTATCGGGGAAGGCAATGCCGCCGCGTGCCTGGATCACCGGGCTCATTTTCTCCAGGTTGATCTGGTGCATGATGCCGTTGCCGGCCGGGATCACGTCGACGTTCTTGAACGCGGTCTTGGTCCAGTCGATGAAATGGAAGCGATCCTCGTTGCGGCGATCCTCGATGGCGCGGTTCTTCTCGAAGGCATCCGGATCGAAGCCCGGCGCCTCGACGGCCAGCGAATGGTCGACGATCAACTGGGTCGGCACCACCGGGTTGACCTTGGACGGGTCACCACCTTTTTCTGCGATGGCATCGCGCAGGCCGGCCAGATCCACCAGCGCGGTCTGACCGAGAATGTCATGACAGACCACCCGCGCCGGATACCAGGG
>Ga0247725_1001741_pt1 | contig 10392 bp, 14 predicted proteins | sample OKSTACKMCFT3sol_FD_183021 | JGI IMG/M metagenome (GOLD analysis project Ga0247725, IMG submission 183021) | Subsurface sediment microbial communities from gas well in Oklahoma, United States - OK STACK MC-FT3-sol | ecosystem: Environmental > Terrestrial > Deep subsurface > Rock core/Sediment... | reverse complement strand
CCCAGCGAATGGGTCCAGCCATAGCCAAAGCCGCCGGATGAGGTGGAGATGCCGGAGTGATAGAACCGCGTCAGCGCGATCCAGCCCAGATCGAAGTCCGGCGCGATCTCGTACTTCTCGCCGGTTTTGACATCACACGGATTGCCTACGGTGCCGTCGCAAGGTGCCTTGTTCGCCGCCTCGCCCTCTTCTGTCGAAGGACAATTCGTCCCAGAACTGTCCTTGTCGCATTTCTGCGATTTGGAGGTGATGGTCGCAACGAATTCCTCGCTGACGCAGGCGTTGTGCTTGTTGGACCATTGCGTGAACGGAATGGGGCAGTTCAAGCGTCGCATGCGAGCGAGCCCTGTCGTTCCTGCGTCGAAGGGTACGCACGGAGACTCCGCCGTGTTGCTGCCCAGCATTCCGGTGACGCGGTACTCCCTGAACTCCGAAATCCCATCCATCTCTGGAGCAGTTGGGACCCAGCCTCCTTCCGGCACAGCGGTTTCCCCAGGACAGTGGGGATTGATGTCTTGCAAGTCTGCAATGAGCGCTTCCAGCACATCCTCTTCGGACTGGAAGCCACCATTTCCTGCGCCATGGTAAGTCCACTCAGGATCTGCTGGCTGAGATTTACCCATCCAGTAGGTGATCGACGTATTTCCGTTCAAGTCCACGACTTTGGACTTGATCTTGTCGACGTACTGCCAGCCGAACTGGAATTCCGGTGGGAACGGACTGGGCGCGGGCAGGTTCTTGATGGCAGCCACCGCCGCCTGTTGGGTCTTGTATTGCGTCGCATCGCCGCCGGGCTGCGAAATGCGCCAGGTAATCTTGCTTTCCTGCGCCTGTGCCACTGCAGAGGCGAAGCAGCCGAGGGCAACAATCGCCAGCACGGCACGCGAGAGGGTCTTCAGTCGTTCCAACATCCCTGTTCTCCTTCCTGGACGAACACAGCGCCGGCGGGAACGAGAACGCGGGAGTAGAGCCCCATCACGTCATGCTTCGGATCGTCCCTGGTCCGGAATGCGGCAGTGCCACATGGCGCCTTTATCGTTGAAGACGGTGACATATTCAAGTCAAGGCCCGCGACATCGGTCACATTTCCACCCGCGCGGATTCCAGATCCAGCCGATTACCGCGACAGCTTTCGGAGCAGCCGGCGGGCAGGAAACACCTGCAACCGCCTGCATCCCTCACGCATCAGAAGATCCTGGACACCCATGGAACAGGATCATGAGGCGCATTCCCCCGCATCGTCGTACCGCACTCGGCACTCGCCGTTGGCGCAGCACTGCCATCGCCATCCTCACTCTGCTGACGCTTCCCGTGGCCACCCTCGCCTCACCCGTGGCGGATAGCACCTGTACCCTCCCCGCCCGCCCGGGCGAGCGCATCATCGACGTTCCCTTTGACATCATCGACGGGCGCATCCATGTGCAGGTGCAGGTCAACGGCAGCGGCCCGTACCGCTTCGCCATCGATACCGGCGCCAGCGGCATGGCCCGCGCGGACAGCCGTCTGGTGCGGAAACTGGCGCTACCCGCGGACGCCAGCACCCGCCACTCCGACGGTGTGCAGACAGCCTGGGCCGATACGGTGCGCATCAACGCCCTCACGCTCGGCGGGCTGCGCCACAGCGACGTCATCGCGCTCACCCGCGACTACAACGCACGGCAATCCAAGGACGCAGCTTTCGACGGCATCCTTGCGCGCGGATTCTTCGCTGATGGTGTGCTGATCATCGACTACCCGCAACGGCGCCTGCAGTTCCGCCGCGACATCAACCTCCTGCCCGCGCAACCGGACACGCTCGCCTACTCACGCGCCTTCCGCATCCCGGTAACGATTGGAACAGTGACCACAGAGGCGCAGCTGGACACCGGCGCCAACGTCGCGATGGTGCTGCCCACGGCACTCTTCCGGCGGGCAGCCGGTGCCGCAGTGACCACCGGGGATCGACTGACCCTCAGTCACGGCGAGGTCGATGGCGGACATGCACAGCTGGATGTTCCCGTGTTGATCGGCGGCCTGGCGCTGCAGGGGCTGCACGTACGGGTGTCCGACCACTATCCCGAAGCGGTGGTGGGTGCCCATGCGTTGCAGGAAGCAGTGGTGCTGATCGATCAGCGCAGCCAACAGGTGGCAGTCTGCCCAAGCAGGCACCACCGCAACTGAGTCACTGTCGGCGTGCTGCCCGCCATGCCGGCCACGCTTCAGCGATCACGCCCACTGCCGACCTCAGGAACAACAGGGCGATCACTGCGCCAACGACAATATCCGGCCAGCCGCGCCCGGTCATGGCCACGCCACCCGCGGCCACCAGCACGCCCAGGTTCGCGGCCACGTCATTGCGCGAGCACTCGAACGTGCTCTTCATGTTGATGTTCAAGCTGCGGAATCGCCATAGCAGCGCCAGGCAGGTGAGGTTCGCCACCAGGGCAATGCCACCGAACACCAGCATCAGCGTGCTGGACGGTGGCACCCCATTGACCAGCTTGCCGGCCACTTCGAACACGATGAACACGAAGAAGGCCAGGATCAGCAGACCCTTGGCCAGCGCCGCGCCCGCCTCCCAGCGCGCGCCCCGGTTTACCGCCCACAGGCTCAGGCCATAGACGATGGCATCCCCCAGCATGTCGACCGCGTCGGCCTGCAGGGCGCTGGATCGCGCGGCAAGGCCCGCGCCGAACTCGATGAAGAACATCGCCAGGTTGATTGCCAGCACCGCCACCAGCACCCGCCGCTGGGCGCTGTGCAGCGCTATCGATGCCAGCTCCTGGCGTTTGTGGCCGCAGCACTGGTCCATGGGGGCGCTCCGCCGGGCGCGCCCGGGCTTGAAATGAAAGGGAGCTGCCTTTATCAACCTTGTAGCCCCTACAAGGTCAAGCCCATGACAGCCCCACTTACCATCGGCCAACTGGCCCGCCACACCGGCACCAAGGCAGAGACCATCCGCTATTACGAAAAGATCGGGCTGCTGCAGCCGCCGTTGCGTTCGCAGGGCAACTACCGCTGCTACGACGCACAGGACCAACGGCGGCTGGCATTCGTGCGCCGTGCGCGCGAGCTGGGGTTCGCCATCGAGCAGATCCGCGAACTGATCGCCTTCGGCGAACAACGCGAGCACCAATGCAGTTCGGTGGATGACGTGGTGAAGGCGCACATTGCCGACATCGCGCGCAGGATTGCCGACCTGCAGGCGCTGCAGGGCGAACTGCAGCGGATGATCGGCAACTGCCCCGGCGGGCGCGTGGCCGACTGCCGGGTGCTGGAAGCCCTGCAGCCTGCGCCGGCTACCTGAACTGGAATCGTGCGCGATTCGGCATCTCCCTCAGACGCCGGTCGCTCCCGCCGCCCGCGCCAGCTCCGCCGCCAGCGCATCGCCCTTGCGCTCGCTGTAACGGTCCACGAGGTAGTCGGCGCGGCCGCGGGTGAGCAGCGTGAACTTCACCAGTTCTTCGACCACATCCACCACACGATCGTAGTAGGGCGAAGGCTTCATCCGCCCGTCTTCGTCGAACTCCTGCCAGGCTTTGGCCACCGACGACTGGTTGGGAATGGTCAGCATGCGCATCCAGCGGCCCAGCACCCGCAGCGTATTGACCGTGTTGAACGACTGCGAGCCGCCGCAGACCTGCATCACCGCCAGCGTCCGGCCCTGGGTCGGCCGCACGCTGCCGTCTTCCAGTGGCAGCCAGTCGATCTGGTTCTTGAACACGCCGGTCACCGTGCCGTGCCGCTCCGGGCTGACCCACACCTGCCCTTCCGACCAGTGCGACCACTCGCGCAGTCGCCGCACTTCCGGATGCCCCTTGTCCACGCTGTCCAGCAGCGGCAAGGCATGTGGATCGAACACGCGCGTTTCGCAGCCCAGATGCTGCAGCAGGCGTTCGGCCTCCAGTGCCAGCTTGCGGCTGAACGATTGCGGACGCAGTGAGCCGTACAGCAGCAGGATGCGTGGTGGCCCCTGGCGTTCGGCCGCCAACCGCTGGTGATCTGGCTGGGGAAGCGAAGCCTCCCTCAGATGGGGCAGCGAAGGACTTGTGATCGGCTTATTCATTCGACTATTCTAGAAATATGGAAACATCAAATGCAATCGCTGCGCTCACCGCGCTCGGCCACGCCACCCGCCTGGCAGCCTTCCGCCTGCTGGTCGAAGCCGGCCCGGCCGGTCGCATGGCCGGCGACATCGCCACAGCCCTCCAGGTTCCTCCCGCCACCCTCAGCTTCCACCTGAAGGAGCTGGTACAGGCCGGCCTGGTCGAGAGCGAGAGCCAGGGCCGCCACGTCTGCTACCGCGCGAACTTCAGCGCAATGACCGGCCTGATCGAGTACCTCACGCACAACTGCTGCGCCGGTTCGCCCAGCGAACAGTGCGCGCCGTTGGGCAATCCCTGCAGCTGCTGATTCGGAAACGCCATCATGTCCCGCTCCATCCTGTTTCTCTGCACCGGCAACAGCGCCCGCAGCGTGCTAGCCGAAGCCACCCTGCGCGCATGGGGCGGCGGCCGCTTCACGGCCTACAGTGCCGGCAGCCACCCGACCGGCCAGGTCAATCCGTTCGCGCTTGCACAGCTGCGCGCGGAAGGTATTCCGGTGGCGGGACTGCGCAGCAAATCCTGGGATGAGTTCGCCGACGCGGCTCCGATGGATCTGGTGATTACCGTCTGCGATGCGGCGGCAGCGGAAGCCTGCCCGGTGGTGTTCGGTGATTTCATCCGCAGCCATTGGGGCCTGCCGGACCCGGCCGAGGCAGAGGGCAGCGATGCCGACAAGGCTGCCGCCTTCGCCCACGCGCATGCCATCGTGGAGGCACGCGTGCAGGCCCTGCTGGCGCTGCCCGGGCACGTGTGGCAGGACCGCGGAATGCTGCAGCAGGCGCTGGACCAGATCGGCCATCTGCTGCCGGCAGCGCGCACGCCATGAGCACAGCGGCACCCATGGGCCTGTTCGAGCGCCACCTGACGCTCTGGGTCGCGCTGTGCATCATCGTCGGCACGCTGCTCGGGCACTTCCTGCCAGGTGCTTTCGCCTCCCTGGCGGCGGCTGAAGTGGCCAAAGTCAACCTGCCGGTGGCGGTGCTGATCTGGCTGATGATCATCCCGATGCTGCTGCGGGTGGATTTCGGTGCGATGCGCCAGCTGGGCCAGCACTGGAAAGGCATCGGGGTGACGCTGTTCATCAACTGGGCGGTGAAGCCATTCTCGATGGCGCTGCTGGGCTGGCTCTTCCTGCGCCACGTCTTTGCGGACTGGCTGCCCGCCGGCCAGATCGACAGCTACATCGCCGGCCTGATCCTGCTGGCGGCCGCGCCCTGCACGGCCATGGTGTTCGTATGGAGCAACCTGTGCCGCGGCGATGCCAACTTCACGCTGAGCCAGGTGGCACTGAACGACGCGATCATGGTGGTGGCCTATGCGCCGGTGGTGGCGCTGCTGCTGGGGCTGTCGGCCATCACCGTACCGTGGGATACGTTGCTGCTGTCGGTCGGCCTGTACATCGTGGTTCCGGTACTGGTGGCCGCATTGCTGCGGCGCTGGATCCTGTCGCGCCATGGCGAATCCGGGCTGCAGACGGCGCTGCGCCAGCTGGGGCCACTGTCACTGTCGGCGCTGCTGCTGACGCTGGTGCTGCTGTTCGGGTTCCAGGGCCAGCAGATCGTGCAGCAGCCGCTGGTGATCGCGTTGATCGCGGTCCCGATCCTGATCCAGGTCTATTTCACCTCCGGCCTGGCCTACCTGCTCAACCGGCGCCTGGGTGTGGCGCATTGTGTGGCCGGGCCGTCGGCACTGATCGGCGCCAGCAACTTCTTCGAACTGGCGGTGGCGACGGCCGTGGGCCTTTTCGGTGTCCACTCCGGTGCGGCGCTGGCCACGGTGGTGGGGGTGCTGATTGAAGTCCCCGTGATGCTTTCGGTGGTGAAGATCGTGAACCGGTCACGCAACTGGTATGAGGCGCGCGAGCGCGCTTGAGGCGGCCATGCCGGAGGCGGCGGCGTCGTGCCCGAGCCGCCAGCTGCAACGCCGTGGAATGCGCCCTGCTGCTACGGTGACAGCTCAAAAGTCCGTTCACATTCCTTGATCCATACTCCACGGCACGACGCCGCATGCAGCGGCAAGGCCCGGAGGTTGCGATGAACACCGCACGCTTGTTCGCCATTGCTTTGACCACGGCTGCCGCGCTGGCCGCGGCACCGGCCTTCGCCGATCCGCCGCACCATGCGCGCGGCAACGGGCCACCGCCGCACGCCGGTGGCCCGCACAATCGTGATGCGCCGCCGCCAGGCTGGCAGAAGAAGGCCTGGCGTCGCGGCGAGCGCCTGCCATGGGCGGAAGTGGACCGCCGTTACTGGGTGGATGACTATGCGCGCTACCACCTGCGCGAGCCGGGCCGCGACCAGCGTTGGGTCCGGCAGTCCGATAGCGAGTACCTGCTGGTGGAGATTGCTACCGGGTTGATCATCGACGCGCTGCATCGTTGAATGAGGGGATGCGCCGGGGCGCTGATGTAACGAAATGCCCCGGCAGCATCCCCTTGTCCCCGGAAGCTGCAGATGCAGACATCAAGAGCACCACTCGCCCTCCTCGCGCTTCTGCTGTCAGCGTCGCCAGGCCATGCCGGCAACAACAGTCCAGCCCACAGTCCAGCCGATGGAAAAGCCATCGAACAGGTGGTCGAATCGTTCCGCACCTCGCTGATCAACAAGGACAAGCCGACCTACATGGGCCTGTTCTTCTCGGACAAACCGGAAGACATCGATCCGCGATTCACGCAGCCCGGCCGAATGAGTGATCTGTCAGACTGGTGCCCACCGTTCGTCCATGCCAGCCAGACCCGATGACCCGGATTGCCGACCTCAGCGCCGACCAGCTCGCCCACCACGCGCTCAACATCTTCATCGCCCAGGGCCGCCATGTGGAAGGCGCCCGCGTGATCTACCGTGCGCTGCAACTGGACCCGCATCATCCCGCTGCACTGCGCTGCCTGAGCGATTTCCTGGCCCACGAGGGCACTGAGCCCTTCGCGGCAGTCACGCTGGAACACGCCCTGTCCGGTGCCGTTCCACTGAATGACGATGCGCGCCGGATGCTGGATGACCTGCGTTTCCTCGATATCTGGTCCTGGGGATTTTCGCGGCATGTCTCCGGCGAAGCCAACCTCAGCGGCGAAGCGTTCAAGCTGCGCGAGGACTTCGTCTTCGATGGCCCGGCCTATGCGGCCTTCCTCAACACGGTCACCGAGCCGGCCGGATCGCTGCAGGGCGCCTTCCAGGCGGCCGTCCGCATCTGCGGGCTGATGTCCGGCCTGCTGCGCCATGCGGAGAAGGACAATCCGGCATTCGATGATGTGCTGCGATCCTCCGCCTTCGTCGAGACCGAGGCGTACCCGGCATGGCTGGCCTCGCCGACCGACGATCTGGATGCCCTCGACCAGGCAATCCAGGCGCAGCGCCAGGCCGGCTGAAGGAAAATCCAACGGGCGTCCGACGCTTTCCCGACGCCCGCCTGCACATCCTGTCGTGAGATCACTTCATGGCAGGACCGGCATGCAGCCACCCTCCCCCAAGGACAGCGGCAAGTACCCGCATGGCAAGACCGGCCTTCGCCGCATCTTCTACACGCTGATCCATTCGCGCGACGGCTTCATCGCCACCTTCCGTGGCGAAGCCGCATTCCGGCAGCTGTTGCTGCTGCATGCGCTGCTGATCGCCACCGCGTTCCTGCTGGACATCAGCCAGGTCGAACGCGCCGTGGTGCTGGCAGTCTGCTTCATCAGCCTGCTGGTGGAGCTGCTGAACTCGGCCATCGAAGCGGTGGTCGACCGCATCTCGCTTGACCACCACCCACTTTCCAAGAACGCCAAGGACATGGGCAGCGCGGCCCAGACCACCGCACTGCTGATGGTCGGCACGGTGTGGGGCATGATCCTGCTGGGTTAGCTCGCGCCCAGCCCACCATGCATGGCCCGGCGCCACAACGCCGCAGCCGCTAGCGCCAATGCGAGATGGCGAGCTTGGTCAACATGGTTGCGGCGATGGCCCAACCGAAGCTGAGCATGGTACCGATGATCACATATTCGGTGTGTGCCCGCGCCTGCCGGTCGGCGAAGCGCAGCACCGATTTGGCGGCCAGCATCAACCCCACGCCCTCCGGCTGGCCCAGCAGCAGGAACATGAAGATCAGGCCTCTTTCCAGCCGCCCGATATAGCGCCCTGCGGTCTGCATGCCCTTGTGATCGTCGCCCTGCACGGCTGCGGTCGTAGGCGCCGATTCGGCGCTTCCCATCTTGAGTCCTGCCGTGAAGGGCGCAAGCAGCTTCTCCACCAGGACGCCGCCGACGTTGACCACCAGGATCAAGCCGCTCGCGATCGACATGCCCTGATACATCAGCAGTTGGACCTGGGTCGGGATCATCCCGTACCAGCCATCGCGGGCAACATGAGGGAACATCAACGCGATCAACACGATGAAGACGATATGCACCAACTGGTCAATGACGAATGCGTGCACACCATCCGGGAGCCAATGCACCTTGATCCAGTCCATCACCGCATGGCTGAAACCGATGATGAGATAGACCCATGGGTTGATTGAACCGGTCAGCGCGGCGATGACGAGCAGCACCACTGCTACGTGCAGCAGCAGGCCATGCAGTTCCTGCTTGCGCGCGATCATCTTCGTGGTCTGCAGCACGAAATCGGCGACAAGGTGAGCGGTCAACAGTACGAGCAGCGTTTCAAGCATGTCCTTTCTGCCTGTGAGTCCTTCCTGTGGCTCGCGTCGCGATAGCCAAGTCGCCGCGAAAAGCAACGAAATTTAGTTGCTTAAGCCAAAGCAACGCTATTTAGTTGCTTTTCCAGAGCCGTGAACGCTCCCGTACGGCTGCATCAGTGCACGTTCAGCCGCGGTGATCAGCGCCAGCAAGGCAAAGACGCCAGCATCGTGATAGACCCGGTTCACCGATTGTCGGTGCCGGTTCAACGCATTGGCAGCTTCCAACTGCGAGGGGGCATCGGGGATCAGAAACAACGACGCCACCTCAGCCTGACTGCGTGTCCAGCGCGCGACAATAACATCACAGGCAGACACCACTGCCGGTAACCAGTACAGATCCTCCCGTTGTACTGGCAGGGCTACGTCCATGTCCTGCGTGCGCCCCATGGATTCAAGCAACCGACCGGACAGCACGAATGCCTCACCCAGCGAACGCGACACCGCCTTCCGGTCCAATGCCTCTACCGTACCCAGTCCAATCGCGATCCGCGTGCGCGCCCGCGACTCCGACGCGGCAAGCTTGGCCTTGATCCAGGTCGCCAACCTCAGGAAACCGTGCGGCTGGGTGACCGCCAGCTGCCAGGCGTCGCCCCGGTAGAACTCGGGGCCGACAATGCCCGGCAAAGGCCACTCCATGGCCTGGGCCACGGCAACGGAAATCACTTCACGGACGTCATCAATGGTGGCCGCGTCCATCTCCGTGGACTTGACCAGGTCGCCGGTAAGCACGGCAATCAGATCAGACGATGTATCGGGCATGTTCATACCTTGGGCTGCACAGGCTGTACCTCACAGGACATCTGCGGCTGGGCAGCGCCGGCCACATCCGTGCCGGGCCCGCTCAACGCCATTCTACCGTCGTAGCGGTTGATCACCGCCTGCAGCCTGCCCGCGCCAGCGACCGGCGGAAAATCCAGCCGATACACGTTTGCCTCCACCTCCAGCTTGCCCGCGCGCGCGCTCGGACGGTTGACCCAGACCACCGACGCCTGGCCGGAGTCCAGGATCAACACCATCGGCGCCTGGGGCGTGGCGCTTGTGCTGCTGCAGGACAGTTGGATCACCCGCGGCGGCGTCAGATCGAGCGCCGACAGCTTGCATCCACCGAGTGCGGTCGTCGCTACCAGGACCGACACGAGTGATGGCCGGAGCAGAATCTTGATCGTGGTCATCGCCCGATCGTAACCCGACAATCGATCCTATGACCCGGCGCATCGTGCAGGAACCTGCCGGGTCCGCTTGCACACCCACGTGCCTTACTTCGTCAGGGCGAAATCCAGGCCTGCGCACACCGCCGCCACCTGCGCATCATTGCATTCCTGCGGGTTGGTGCGCGGGCTGTCCGGGTAGACCTCGGTGGTGGTGGCAAAGCGCGCGTCGGTGAAGCCGGCGCAGGCGCCGATCGAACGCGACTCACCCCAGACCACGCCCGGCGACTGCAGCGGCAGGCCGACCAGGTTGCCTTCGGCGTCTGCCGGGGCGATGTGGGTGATGGGCGCCACTGCGGCGATCAGGGCCTTCTGGAACTCGGCCTGCGGATCTTCGCTGTTGCCGATCACGTAGAAGCCATCCGGAATGGTGTCGCGCTCGAACGGCTTGCCGTCGCGGGCGCAGCGCGCCGGATCGAACTCGT
>Ga0247725_1001740_pt1 | contig 10394 bp, 10 predicted proteins | sample OKSTACKMCFT3sol_FD_183021 | JGI IMG/M metagenome (GOLD analysis project Ga0247725, IMG submission 183021) | Subsurface sediment microbial communities from gas well in Oklahoma, United States - OK STACK MC-FT3-sol | ecosystem: Environmental > Terrestrial > Deep subsurface > Rock core/Sediment... | reverse complement strand
GTAAATAGCCTGGCCCTTTTGGCCACCTGGGAGCAAGCATGTTAAAGCGCGAAATGAACATTGCCGATTTTGATCCGGAATTATGGCAATCCATTACCAACGAAACCCAACGTCAGGAAGATCACATCGAGCTGATCGCTTCTGAAAACTATGCCAGCCCACGTGTATTGCAGGCTCAGGGTTCTCAGTTAACGAACAAATATGCTGAAGGTTATCCGCATAAGCGTTATTACGGTGGTTGTGAGTACGTGGACGTGGCTGAAGATTTAGCTATCGCCCGTGCGAAAGAATTGTTTGGCGCAGATTACGCAAACGTGCAACCGCACTCAGGCTCTCAGGCGAACTCTGCAGTATTTTTAGCTTTATTAAATGCAGGCGACACCATTTTAGGTATGAGTCTGGCTCACGGTGGTCACTTAACGCACGGTGCTACGGTCAGTTCTTCAGGTAAGTTGTACAAAGCTGTGCAATACGGTCTGCACCCAGAAACTGGTGTGATTGATTACGCTCAGGCAGAAGCTTTAGCGCTTGAGCACAAACCAAAACTGATCATCGCTGGTTTCTCTGCTTATTCAGGCATTATTGACTGGCAGAAATTCCGTGAAATCGCCGACAAAGTAGGCGCCTACCTGATGGTCGATATGGCGCACGTAGCTGGTTTAGTCGCTGCTGGTTTGTATCCAAACCCTGTGCCAGTCGCTGACGTTGTAACAACTACAACTCACAAAACTTTAGCTGGTCCTCGTGGTGGTTTAATTTTAGCCCGTAAAAACGAAGAGATTGAAAAGAAACTGAACTCTGCAGTTTTCCCTGGCGGCCAGGGTGGTCCTTTAATGCACGTGATTGCTGCGAAAGCTGTAGCTTTTAAAGAAGCACTGCAGCCTGAGTTTAAAGTTTACCAGCAACAAGTGCTGAAAAATGCAGTAGCTATGTGCGATGAGATGATCAAACGTGGCTACAAAATTGTCTCTGGTGGCACCCAGAACCATTTATTCCTGATGGATTTAATCGACAAAGACATCACGGGTAAAGAAGCGGACGCCTGGTTAGGTCTGGCTCATATCACTGTGAACAAAAACTCAGTGCCAAATGACCCACGTTCTCCATTTGTCACCAGCGGTTTACGTATTGGTACTCCAGCTATTACCCGTCGTGGTTTTAAAGAAGCTGAAGCCCGTTTGGTTGCAAGCCTGATCTGTGACGTGCTGGACAGCCGCGGCGACGCAGGCGTCATTGACAAAGTTCGTGCGCAGGTATCAGAAGTCTGTGGCCGTTTACCGGTTTATGCCTGATAGCTTGCTATGACTGAGCAAAGATAGAGTGTTATGATGGCCGCATAAAGCGGCCATTTTTTTCGGAGAAATTCCGTGTTTTGTCCTTTTTGTCGTGCCGACGATACCAAAGTTATAGACTCCCGCTTAGTCGCAGAGGGATCACAAGTAAAAAGACGACGTGAATGTGGCGCCTGTCACGAGCGTTTTACCACCTTTGAAGCCGCCGAATTGGTGATGCCCCGCATTGTAAAGCGTGACGGCTCCCGCGAGCCTTATAACGACGCTAAATTACGCAGCGGCGTGATGCGTGCTCTGGAAAAACGCCCTGTGCCAACAGAACAGATTGAGTCCTTGATCAGCAAAGTGGAAAGCTTATTACGTGCCACAGGCGAGCGTGAAGTACCAAGTCAGTTATTGGGTACGCTGATTATGGATGAGCTGGTGAAACTGGATAAAGTGGCGTACGTGCGTTTTGCATCCGTCTACCGCTCCTTTAAAGATATCCGTGAGTTTGGCGAAGAAATTGCCCGGCTTGGAGACAACTAAGTGAGTTTTACTGAACTCGATCATCATTATATGGCGCGTGCCATCGAGCTTGCCCATCAAGGCCGTTTTACTACGGCCCCAAATCCCAATGTCGGCTCTGTCATGGTCCGTGATGGCGAAATAGTAGGTGAAGGTTATCATCGTCAGGCCGGTGGCCCACATGCTGAGGTGTTCGCTTTACGACAGGCCGAGCATCTTGCTTTAGGTGCCACCTGTTATGTCACTTTAGAGCCTTGCAGTCATTATGGCCGCACAGGCCCTTGTGCTTTGGCGCTGGTGAATGCCGGTGTGAAAAAAGTCATAGTGGCTATGCTCGATCCTAATCCTTTAGTGGCTGGGCGTGGCATTCAAATTCTGCAAGACGCCGGCATTGAAGTGCAGGTAGGGTTGCTTGAACAGCAAGCTCGGGCATTAAATCCTGGCTTTTTAAGCCGGATGGAGCGGCAAAAACCTTATATCCGTCTTAAACTTGCCACTAGTCTGGATGGGCGAATTGCACTCTCTAATGGTAAAAGCCAATGGATAAGCTCGGCGGAGTCCCGCTCTGACGTGCAGCTGATGCGAGCTCAGGCTCATGCCATTTTGTCGACTGCGACTACTGTGCTTGCCGACAATGCTCGTTTAACAGTGCGATCTGAAGGCCTGGCTATATCACCTTTCGAGGATGGTTCTGTACGTCAGCCAATCCGGGTGATTTTAGACCGCAGCCTTAAATTAACAGGTCGGGAGCTTTTGTTTTCGCAAAATGGCCCCATAGTGCTGGTGCATGATATGCAATTCAAGCCGGCATTTGAGCACCCGCAGGTTCGTTTTATTGCGTTGAATACCGAAGGGGCTGGCTTAAATTTAAATGAATTAATGCGCGTGTTAGCCGCAGAACATATCAACGATCTATGGGTAGAAGCTGGCGCTGTGCTGGCTGGTTCTTTATGGCAGGCTGGTCTGGTAGACGAACTTATTGTCTATCAGGCACCCGTGCTTTTGGGTGATAAAGCCAAAGCCATGGTGCAGTTACCTGATTATAGTGAGCTTGGTGAAGCTCAGCACTTTGTGTGGACTTCAGTGGAGACACTGGGACCTGACTTAAAATTAACAGCAAGGTTAAAGCCATGTTTACCGGAATAATTGAAGCCACAGGCCGGGTGAGCGCTATTACAGCGTCAGGTGTGGATTTAAAGCTGACTATTGAATCCGACAATCTGGACTTTTCTGATGTCAAATTGGGTGACAGCATTGCAAGTAATGGCGTTTGTTTGACGGTCACTGCATTAAGTGGCAACAGTTTTAACGCTGATGTCTCAGGTGAAACAGTCAAGCGCACTTTGTTTGGTCAATACAAAGTTGGACAAGTACTGAATCTGGAAAAAGCCTTATTAGCCACAGGTCGCTTAGGCGGCCATTTGGTCAGCGGCCATGTTGATGGCATCAGTAGTGTCGAAAAAATTGAGAAATTTGGCGAAGCATGGCAAGTCTGGATAAAAATGCCAAAAGATTTAGCGCATTACATCGCGGAAAAAGGTTCTATTACAGTGGATGGCATCAGCCTGACCGTCAATGAATTAAGTTCCGGCGCTTTTCGTTTAACCATAGTGCCTCATACGGCACGGGAAACCACTTTGATCAGCCTGAAAGCGGGCAGTCAGGTGCATCTGGAAGTGGATTTAATAGCGCGTTATTTAGAACGTTTGCTGCAAGGCCGCGAAGGGGCTGGCAGTAAAGGCGTGACTATGGATTTATTGCAACAACGTGGTTTTTTATAACGCAGTAAGGTGAAGTATGCAACTGAATACACCAGCAGAAATTATTGAAGATATTCGTCAGGGTAAAATGGTTATTCTGATGGATGACGAAGACCGCGAAAACGAAGGCGATTTAGTGATGGCGGCCGAATACGTCACGCCTGATGCAGTGAATTTTATGGCCACATATGGCCGTGGTTTAATTTGTTTAACGCTGACGAAAAAGCGCTGCGAGCAGTTAAAACTGCCACTGATGGTGGATAAAAACTTATCGCCATTCTCTACCGCTTTCACTTTATCCATCGAAGCGGCGGAAGGCGTGACTACAGGTATTTCAGCAGCCGATCGCGCCCGCACTGTCAAAGCCGCTGTTGCCCGTGATGCCAAGCCGACTGATATTGTCTACCCTGGTCATATCTTCCCATTAATGGCTCAGGACGGTGGTGTATTAGTGCGTGCAGGTCACACAGAAGCCGGTTGTGATTTAGCTCGTATGGCAGGTTTAGAACCTGCTGCAATGATTGTTGAAATTTTAAATGAAGACGGCACTATGGCGCGTCGTCCTGATTTAGAAATTTTTGCGCAAAAACACGGTATTAAAATTGGCACCATCGCTGATTTAATTGAATACCGTAATCTGCATGAAACCACCATAGAACAAGTCGCCAGCTGCCAGTTACCTACTGAATTTGGTGAGTTTAAGCTGGTGACTTTCCGTGACACCATCGACAATCAAATTCATTTTGCTTTAGTCAAAGGCGCTGTAGAAGCAGAAAAGCCGACTTTAGTCCGGGTGCATTTACATAATACCTTTAGTGATTTGTTGTTATCCGACCGGGGTGCTAACCGCAGCTTTTCATTGCACTGCGCGATGAAGCGTATTGCCGATGAAGGCGGTGTGCTGGTGCTGTTAGGTAAAAATGAAAGCAGCCAGGAATTGGTGCAGATGGTGCAAAACTTCGAGGCTGAAGATAAAGGTGAAAAAGCTAAAACTGAACTTTGGAAAGGCACGTCCCGTAATGTCGGTGTGGGTTCACAAATTCTGGCCAGCTTAGGCGTGAAAAAAATGCGCTTGTTAAGCGCACCGAAAAAATACCATGCATTATCCGGTTTTGGGCTGGAAGTAGTAGATTATGTGTCTGAATAAGACTCTGTAACAACTGCTGCAGAAACAGTAGCAGGGGAAGGGCAATCTTGTGTTATCATGGCGCCCGTTTTTTTGGATTCTGGTGTTTAAAACCATTTTTTTGCAGCAAATATGCAATAAGGACCTCCAATGCAGGTGATTGAAGCAGGCTTAACCGCTAAAGGTAAAAAATTTGCCATCGTTGTGGCCAGATTCAACAGCTTTATTGTCGAAAGTTTATTAGACGGTGCTGTGGATACCTTAAAGCGAGTTGGTGACGTCGCTGATCAGGATATTACTGTGGTTCGTATTCCTGGCGCTTTCGAAATGCCTTTAGCTGTGCAAAAAGTTGCAGCAAGTGGCAAGTACGATGCGATCATTGCTTTAGGTGCAGTGATCCGTGGCGGTACGCCTCATTTTGAGTATGTTGCGGGTGAATGCACCAAAGGCCTGGCTCAGGTCATGATGCAACACAGTATTCCTGTTGCTTTCGGCGTCTTGACTGTAGACAGTATTGAGCAGGCTGTGGAGCGTGCTGGTACTAAAATGGGCAATAAAGGCGCAGAAGCAGCGATGTCCTCGCTGGAAATGGTAAACGTTCTCTCTCAGTTGTAGGATTTGTTGATGAAACCTAATGCACGTCGTTTGGCCCGTTCTTTGGCCGTTCAGGGAGTTTATAGCTGGCAAGTCAGCAAAAACCCTATTGGTGATATTGAACAGCAGTTACTGCTGGAACAAAACACCAAGCACCTGGACGTGGGCTATTTCCAGGATCTTTTACGTGGTGTGGCTGTAAATCACCCGGTGTTGGATGAAGCGGTAAAGCCCTTTTTAGACCGTCCGTTTGAAGAAATTGATCTGGTCGAAAAAGCCATATTACGGGTATCAGCCTATGAACTGAAATACCGCCTGGATGTGCCTTACAAGGTGGTGATTAACGAAGCCATTGAGTTGGCAAAAGCCTTTGCTGCTGACGACAGTCATAAGTTTGTCAACGGCATACTCGATAAAGCCGTCAAACGCCTGCGAACCGAATAAAAAATGGAGAGCCGGCGTAAGTCGGCTTTTTTATGGGTGAATTTGAGTTAATCCAACGTTGTTTTGCTGAAGCGGGCCGTAAACGCACCGACGTTACCATTGGCATTGGTGACGATGGAGCTGTGTTGCAGGTGCGCGAAGGTTGTGATCTGGTGATCACCACAGATAGCATGGTCGAGGGGATCCATTTTTTCCCGGACGTCGATCCGCGTTCGCTTGGGCATAAACTTGTGGCTGTAAATGTCAGTGATTTAGCAGCAATGGGCGCAGAACCTTGCTGGTTATCCCTTGCCTTAACTTTACCTAAAGTGGATGAAGAGTGGTTGACGGCATTTGCTGAGGGCTTGAGTGAAACCGCAGATTATTACAACTGCCAGTTAATAGGCGGTGATACCACCCGAGGTCCATTGAGTTTAACCATGATTGCCAAAGGCTTAGTGCCTAAAGGCAAAGCCATTACCAGAGCTGGTGCACAAAACGGTGACTATCTGTATGTCACAGGTACATTAGGCGATGCAGCTTTAGGCCTGAAATTGGTTCAGGAACAGGTGGAAGTCAGCAAAAAACACCGTGCACATATACTGCAGCGCTTCCATTACCCAACGGCCCGGGTGGCTTTAGGCCAGGCGCTACGTAATATTGCCAGTTCTGCTATGGATGTGTCAGATGGTTTGGCTGGTGATTTATTGCATATTTTGCGGCGGTCTAAGGTTGGTGCCGTGGTGGATGTTAGTAAGTTGCCTATGTCTCAGGCGCTGAAAGACAGCTGCACTGCGGAACAGGCGCTACAGTATGCTTTATCTGGTGGTGAAGACTACGAGTTGTTGTTTACAGTACCTGAAAACAGACGTGGCTCTCTTGAAGTTCTATTATCTCCCTATGGTGTTCCCGTCACTTGTATTGGCCGGATCACTGGTGCAGTGGGTAAGCTGGAGTTTAAACAAGGAGATTTGCCTTTTTTATACCAGCACCAGGGGTTTGAGCATTTTTAATGACCTCTACTACAGCAAAACCTAAGTTTGAATTAAAAAAGTGGACCCATTTCCTTGCCTTAGGCTTTGGGTCAGGACTAGCGCCTAAGGCCCCCGGTACTTTTGGAACTTTGGCTGCATTACCTTTCATTTATCTGCAATCCTTAGTAATGCCTCAGTTTGCTTTGATCTGGGTGTTGTTTGCTTTTGTACTGGGCTGTTATGTCTGTGGTCAGACAGCAAAAGACATAGGTGAACATGATCATGGCGCCATAGTCTGGGACGAGGTCGCTGGTTATTGTCTGACCATGTGGTGTATACCCTTTGAATGGCAGTACCTTTTGGCTGGCTTTTTACTGTTTCGCTTTTTTGATATCGTCAAACCCTGGCCTATACGTTTATTGGATAAAAAAGTCCATGGCGGTTTTGGTATCATGATTGATGATATGGCGGCTGGATTCCTAAGCTGGCTGATTCTCTTCGCGCTGGTGCAGTGGCAAGCTTTTAGTTAATATAAATTTTTCCTCCGTTCCCCGGTGATTGCTGTGCGTTTTTCGCTGCTGTTTTTTTTAGCTTTATTCTCCGTTGCTCTGTGCGCTCAGGGCCAGCCAGGTTCCATTTATGATTTTGATATCAAACACTGGAACAGTGCGGATGGCTTATCGTCAAACTCGGTCAGGGCCATTAGTCAGGATCAATCTGGTTATTTATGGGTTGGTACTTTGTACGGCCTGAATCGTTTTGATGGCCAGCATTTCACGCAATTCAGTACCAAAACCAGCCGTCAATTGGCCAGTAACTCGATTAACAAATTATTGTTGGATCAAAAGGGTTACATGTGGGTTGGCACTAAGTCCGGTCTGTCAGGTCTTAATCCTCAAACTCTGAAATTTGACCGCTATCCAATTTTGGCTGAAGTTACTTCTCTGGTTCTGGTTTCACCGGACGAGCTTTGGGTTGCGGCTGAAAATTTGTTTCGGGTAAAGCAGGGCAAGGTTAGCCGGATAAATAGTATAAAAGAACCCGTAGTGCAGATGGAGCAAGCCGGGGATGCTGTGTGGGTCAGCACAGCGCGGCATTTGTATAGGCTCGGTCCGCAAGGCCAAATTGAGCAAATTACTCTGCCCGAGGAACTGCAGCAACATCCGATTTATGACTTAAGCTGGTTTAATGACACATTGCATTTTGCCAGTGAGTCGGGTTATTTCCATTTAGACAAGCGGCAAGGTGTTGTTCGCTGTGCCATTGATGGTGTAGACAATTCGGCTGTTTATAAGCTATTCAGAGATAATTCCGGAAGTGATTGGATCTCAGGATACAACAAGTTGTATCACCGGCATGCGGGTCAGCAATGGCAACAAATCAGTGCTGAAGAACTTGGCAGTTCCCCCTGGTTCAGTGACATTTTTGAAGACAGAGATCACAATATTTGGATGGCCAGTTTCAGTGAGGGTCTCTATAGAGCCTCACCGGGCAAAATGCGGCGTGTTTTGGGCCAGGGACAAACAGATATTGTGGTGCGCAGCCTGCGCTATTCCCAACGTTTAAATGGCATGCTCGTCGCTACCCAAACTAATGTTGGCTTATTAACTGAGGATGAAGCTTTTATTGAACTGGTGGATCACCAGTCTCTGCATCAAAGCACTGTCTATGATTTCTACGATAAAAATAATCTGCTGTGGCTTGGGACAGACAATGGTTTGTTACTGTACAACTTTGACGATAAAAGCATCAGTAGGCCTTTTAAAAAACTGACAAATAGTGCTATCCGCGTTGTTCAGCCCAGAGCCGCATCTGGCTTATGGATTGGTGGTGCAAATGGACTTTATCAATACGATGGCAAAGACTTAGTTGCTGCACCTTTTAACAGTGATTTGGAATCGAGCTTCGTCACTGTCATTGAGGAACAAGACCTGGAGCTGCTGATTGGGACAACCAGTGGTTTGTATTTATACCAGCAGGAGAAGCTGAACAGAGTAGGGCTCGGAACCCCTCTGTTTGGAGCTTACATAACCAGCATTCTGACTTTACCCGATCAGCAACTATTGGTTGCAACTCTGGATGATGGCTTGTTTATTAAGTCTGCTCAAGGCCAGTGGCAACAGTATGACAGCAGCAATGGGTTACCTTTAGATCCTGTCATCAGCTTGTGGTTTGACAAAGATAGCCACTACCTTTGGGCCAGTAGTTTAAAAGGAGTATTCAGGTTCAAGCCACTACAAAGTACCGCAGAGCAGCTCAAATTTGAGATGGTTTTGTCACCTTATGATCGGCAACTGGGGACTGCGCCAGGTCGTTGTTGTAACGGAGCAGGCCACAGCAAAGTGGCAAAGTGGCAGGGGCAGTTATGGTACCCCAGTCTGAAAGGTTTGGTGGCAGTGCCACTGCAGCTAACTACGGCACCGGATCGAATCTTAATGCCGTTACTGCAGGAGGTGATGGGGCAAAAGGCTTATATTCTTCAGCCTGATCAGCATCAGTTGGTTCTGGATACGTCCGATCGTAATATCAGCATTCGATACAGTGCGCTGGAGTTTATTAAAGCCAACGCCATTGAGTTCCGTTATCAACTCAAAGGGTTTGATCAGGAATGGCAGCACGTGGGTCAACGTCGGGAAGCTATTTATACCAACTTGCCACCTGGTCACTATCAGTTTGTAGTGCAGGTGCGTTATGGCAGCCAGTCGTGGACGGATCAGCAACAACTTAAGCTGGAACTGGTTGTTCCGCGGCTTTTCACTGAAACCATAGTATACAAGGGCCTATGGGCGTTGCTGAGCGTGCTGGCCTTATATGGTCTGGCGTGGCTTTGGCGACGTAATGCAGTGATGCAACAACAGGAGCTGAGCAAACTGGTGCGGCTGCGTACTGCTGAACTGGAAAACAGCAATGCTCGTCTCTATGAATTGAACGAGCAATTATCGCAGCTTACTCACAAAGATACCCTTACGGGACTAAGAAACAGACGTTTCCTGTTTGAGCAATTACCTAAAGATGTTGAACAGTACCAACACAACAGGGATGCTTTACTGCAGCAAGGACGCTGTATAGCACTGCTGCAACTTGATATGGATAATTTTAAATCGGTCAATGATTTATACGGCAATAGTGCAGGGGATTCTGTATTGCAGCAGATCAGTGGTTTGTTATTGCGTGAAAGCCGTGGTGCAGACTATGTAGTGCGTTATGCAGGTGAGCAGTTTGTGTTGGTGCTAAGAGATGTTGAGTTTTCCTCTGTTCGAGATATCGCCTTGCAACTAAACCAACTGGTCGCTGCTGCCAGTTTTCAGATCCCGGATGGCCGCACTGTGTCTTTGACTTGTTCCATTGGTTACAGTTGTTTTCCGCTGGAGCTGTTAGGAGGTCAGTTGATTTCCTGGGAAATTTCACTGCAACTATCCGAAATTGCACTGCGTAAGGTTAAACAGTCCGGCCGCAATGGCAGCGCTACTTTGGGGTTTGATCCTCAAGTGGATGCTTTTGAATTTGAAGATTCCGGACATATCGACGTGCAGATTGAAAAATTACTGGCGGATGGGCTGGCATGGTTTGAAGTGAAAAGCTATCGTCCCTAGCCGTCGTCCTTGAAGCTGCAGTGTCGTTGTCTGCGGGCTTTCGCTCCAGTCGCATAGGGAAACTATGCTCCTGGAGTCTCAATCTCTTGTCGCCTCGCTGCAACATCAATGCCTTAGGCTAGCAG
>Ga0247725_1001738_pt1 | contig 10396 bp, 4 predicted proteins | sample OKSTACKMCFT3sol_FD_183021 | JGI IMG/M metagenome (GOLD analysis project Ga0247725, IMG submission 183021) | Subsurface sediment microbial communities from gas well in Oklahoma, United States - OK STACK MC-FT3-sol | ecosystem: Environmental > Terrestrial > Deep subsurface > Rock core/Sediment... | reverse complement strand
GTCGGCGACAAGCAGATGATCAACGCCCGCGCCGACCTCAACCAGCTCGTACCCTTCAAGTACGACTGGGCCTGGCAGAAGTATCTGGATGGTTGCGCCAACCACTGGATGCCGCAGGAAGTGAACATGAACGCCGACATCGCTCTGTGGAAGAGCAAGGACGGCCTCTCCGAAGACGAGCGCCGCATCGTCAAGCGTTCGCTGGGCTTCTTCTCCACCGCCGACAGCCTGGTCGCCAACAACCTGGTGCTGGCCGTGTACCGCCTGATCACTAACCCCGAGTGCCGCCAGTACATCCTGCGCCAGGCCTTCGAGGAAGCGATCCACACCCACGCCTACCAGTACTGCATCGAGTCGCTGGGCATGGATGAAGGCGAGATCTTCAACATGTACCACGAGATTCCTTCGGTCGCGAAGAAAGCCTCCTGGGGCCTGAAGTACACCCGCTCGATCTCCGACCCGATGTTCCAGACCGGCACCCCGGAGACCGACCGCCAGTTCCTGCGCAACCTGATCGCCTACTACTGCGTTCTGGAAGGCATCTTCTTCTACTGCGGCTTCACCCAGATCCTCTCCATGGGCCGCCGCAACAAGATGACCGGCACCGCCGAGCAGTTCCAGTACATCCTGCGCGACGAATCCATGCACCTGAACTTCGGCATCGACGTGATCAACCAGATCAAGATCGAGAACCCGCACCTGTGGGATGCCCAGATGAAGGACGAAGCCACCCAGATGATCCTCCAGGGCACCCAGCTCGAGATCGAATACGCACGCGACACCATGCCGCGCGGCGTACTGGGCATGAACGCCGCGATGATGGAGGACTACCTCAAGTTCATCGCCAACCGCCGCCTGACCCAGATCGGCCTGAAAGAGGAATACCCGGGCACCACCAACCCGTTCCCCTGGATGAGCGAAATCATGGACCTGAAGAAAGAGAAGAACTTCTTCGAAACCCGTGTGATCGAGTATCAGACTGGTGGTGCGCTGAGCTGGGATTGATTCCGGGTCAAACCGGTGGACGACATATAAGCTTACGTAAACGACACATGAGCTTATATTCAGCCATATATAAACTACAAAACTAATGCCCGAGAAAAGGCCGCGTAAGCGGCCTTTTTATTGAAGAAAATATACTTTCTGGCCGTTGCCTTGCATAACTTACTGATTTTACGGAATGCTGAGATTGATGCACAAAAATAGCGCAAGAAAGCCTTTGCAACCCGAAAGAAGACACTGTACGAAGCTATTGCAACTATGCAACAAATTCAAAAGACCGCTGCTGCGGCCTTTTTGAGCTCAGCGACGAAAACACAGCAAGCGTAACTTGAAGTCATTCCACCGTTCTACGCCAGTACCTTACATCAGACTAAGACCTAAATTTAAACTGCTGATTTCTTACGCCATGACACGTATAAAAAATAAATCCCAACCTATCCGCTAGACATGCTCACTCCACGGATAAACATAGAGCGCAAGCTCATGCGTATGCCTTCCCTGCCACCTTACATGGGCTCATAAGGAGTAAGCCACACTTCAAAACCAGTGCCAGATTCCGGAATAGATTCGGTTGTCGGGGAATATTTTATTTTAATAGAGCCAGCCTCTATATTTTTTCCACTTACAACCTTAAGATTCTTAGGGTCACCGAAGAAATTCATAATCTTGTCAAACTTTCCAGAGCCCGAGTCTGATTGAATTTTTTCTCGCTCCTCACTTAAGACATCTAATATCCAAGAATGGAACTGAGCAGAAAACAAAATTGTCTCCTGCAACGGTGCGGAATCTGAATTATCGCCATCAGCATTTGCCTCACGCCCCATCGACAAAATTGCCGAGACAAAATCTTTATCACTTAAGTCATGAGAAAACTCTACAGCAGAATCTCTTGATAGCTTTATTTTGCAGCGAACCAATGCCTTCAAAGCAACAGAAAAAGAAGGGTCTATAGGTGTTCCAACTCTAGCCAAATGCGAGAGCGCCAACTCTTTAACTTCATTTGCAAAAACCTCAGAGAGCCTTGCAAACCTAACATAGACCTCTCTATCTTCAAAATCCCTTCGCTTAATAGTGCAAATTTTCTTTTTATCCCACGAAATTTTGCTGTAAACCGTTCTCCCCCCGACAGTTTGCTTTAAGACCAACTGCCCTTTACCGAAAGAATAAGACTTACCCAAGAGTTCAGAAAGATCTGAACTTTCATCTACAAGAGTACCTCTCACGCACATGACGTCGTAATCTGCAGAGCAGCGCATGAGGTCACAAGCAGGAGCAATTACTAACAGTAGGTCACGCCCCGATTGGGCTTCCTGCTGAACCTTAAAAACGTCCCCCATTACTAAGTGATCAACTTCATCGTTAGAGATAGGGGCAGCTGCTATTTCAGAATAGAGCTCAAAAAGAACACTTTTTGGCAATAGTTTCCCATCGATAGGAACGTACGGGCTCTGCTTAGGAATTAGAGATACCTTTAACTCCGGCGCAGTCCGGACCTTAGCAGCTAGCGCTTCGGAAACCAACCACGTCAGATAAGATTGAACCGACTCGCTCTCGGCATCTAACCGCAGTGATTTCAACGCAACAAGATCATGCAACTCCAACCTTTCTATTTCACTTGAAATTACCTCACTCGCAGAGATAATAGCATTATGAACAGTATCAAGGTAACTGCTAAGCTCAACAGAAGTTGGGTACTGATCAATGCAATTCCCTATCAAACGAGCAACATACTCACGCTCAATAAATTTTTTATCTAAAGGATAAAAAAATGCACTTTTAATACCCGTCAACTGACGAAAACTTTCCAGCTCAGCAGGAGGCGGGAGAGCGTGGGAGATTAGAAAAACAAGTTTAGGCCAGTCCCCTCCCTCAAAGTTATATTTTGCGCATAGAGCATCTTTATACTCCACATGCAACTTTGTAGCAGCCGAATCATTATCTATTTCAGCCGAGGCGTAGTAATCCACAAAGGCTATAACACAAGAACCAAGAGCCTGTTGCGCATCACCTAAAGAGGGAAAAGTTTCAGGTTTAACTCCGCATAATTCCGTAAGAATTTTTACTAAATTATCTACTCGAAATCTTTTGTCTTGATACTCAGCTTCAAGTTCAGAAAAAAGCGGAGCCAACAAATCAGTATATGTCTGTGACGTATAGAACCCCCAAAGCTCAGAGGCTCTTTGCTCTGCAATCTCAACCGCCTCCCCTGGAGCAATGTCGTCATCCAAACCAAGCACATCAATCAGTAGTTTTAATTTATTATCATCTTCATCAATAAGCGTAAAAAAGGCTGTGAGCGCGACGCTCGACAAGGTACTAAAATTAGGCGGCATCAGAGAGTCATCAACGACTACAATCGGACCAGAAATGCCTTTAATAGCTCGTTCAAGCTGCATCTAAATCACTTCCCTGTAAACTTCATAATAAAGCCGCTATGCACCGAGCCTGATACAGGCGCGAGCGACAACTCAATATCATTTTCTGAAGAAAGCCTACGAGCGATATATAAACCCAACCCGCGACCACCTTTGGGCTTCGTTGTATAAAACGGTGAAAAAACCTTTTCACCAATTGCCTCTGGTATTCCGGGACCATTATCATAAAAACTAATAACACCGCTTTCAGAATCCGCCTTGACAATTATTTTAGGCCCAGAGGATCTATCTAATCTTCGCGCAAGCCAATAAGAAGAATTACTTATCAAGTTATCGAAAATCTGTAAAATTTGACCTTTTTCAACACGCTTTGAGAAACTTCTGCCAGAGCTAACAGTCATTTCGAATTCAATGCCATGCCTAGCAAATTTCGCACTATAAAACTCAACGATCAAGCGAATTAGATCAGGAATGTCGTAAATCGCCTTTCGCTGACGACCTGGAATACTTAGCTCGTCGATTACACGAACGCGCTTATTTAGCGTCTTAAGTAGTGCTTCAAGCGCCTCAAGCTTAATTGGATCGCCAGAAGTTTTTTTATCTTGGAGCATATCTAATGCAGTATCGGTGGACCGCGCAAGTTCATGGGCTAGCAATTCAACCATCAAACCCACACCTGCCAAATGAGCATATTGCTCTACTTCATAGTCCTTCGCTGCGAGCGCTTCTTTTGCGCGCCCCCAAGCATCCTGCACTTCATTTAGCTCGACCAGAATACCTTGAATGGCATTTGATTCAGCTGGGATGCGTTGCTTCAGCGCTCGCAAATTAGAAGCGGCCGACTCACTCGCATCAACAATCCGCTCATCAATATCTCTTACCGTTTCCTCATCAGCTTTTTTATTTTCTTTTTCGATGCGCTCGAGAAAAGTTCTACAATCTGAAGCTATCGCGTGACGCAACAATCTTTTGATAGTTTCCTTTTCAGGACAGTCCCTAAACCCCTCACGATTCGTTTGATCTTGTAGCTTACCGTTGTTCTCAGAATTGATGCGCAAATACCCTACAATCTGAGCACGATTTAGCTTATATGCTGAACTAGCTAGTGCCTTCCTATCAAGATCTAGCCAGTCATCTGAGGCAGCCCCATATGGATATACACGAAAGCCATCCCTATAAACTAAAAGCCCACCACTCCAAGCCCGGACAAAATCATGAAGACCTCCTCGCCAAAGATCTTTCTCAGTCTTTTGTAACCGACCACGATTAAACCACCAAAATTTAGCCTCAAAATCACCCAAAGTATTTAGCGCTGCAATCAGCTCATCCGACTTCGCTATCTTATCTTTCGCTTTAGGCCTAGACCGCTTACTGGGTGGCAAACTAACAAGGTCAGCTAAGTGGGCTCCACTATAAGTAAGAACTTCCACCTTATCATGTAAGGTATATGCTGTTTCTACCCGCAGGCGGGCCAGCAGATTATCTTCTTCCACCGTACCACTGGACTCAATGGTTCCACTCCGAAAGCTGATAGTGCATGCTGCGTCAGCATATTTAAGATTTGAAGCCTTGAAGCCCTCAATCAAAGATAAATTTTCGCCTTGAAAATTTATCTTAATAAATTGATTAGCATAACCAGAGTTAAACGGATCCGCGAGCTTCGCTAAATCAACACTAGCCATCTCCCGAAGCTTGTCTTTATTCCAATCAGACTGTATATCTCGTATTACAATCTGAGTTCCAGGAGACACATCTATATCCTCTCGAATTTTACGAGGTTCGAAATCTAATGCATCAGCGTCTAAGGTGGGGTCTGCAAAAACAGGCCGCCAGTCAAGTTCAAGCTCAAATATAGAACCCAATTTCTTTTCTTTGTGACTTGTCCGCACCCTAACAAAGTGCCCAATTCGCATTGCTGCTAGCCGACCAATCCCTTTTTCACCTAAAGGAACTTTTCCATCGCCACCCAGCATTTTTTCCTTTTGAAGCAAACGCGTTGGAGTACCAATAGTTAGATAACAGTTCCTCAGGTCATCATCATCCATCCCATGACCTAAGTCTCTAACCTTAATATAGTTAAAGTGAAAAAATGCTTCATATAGATCATTTAGAGCTTGGGTTTTATCCTTAGAGCCGGCCATATGCCCCAAGAACTCTGCACGAGCCTCTTCCGATGCCGTAGGCTCAAGTGAATTGGTCAGATCCGACATGAACTCTTCAGCATCCCACTTCTTCTTTACCCCCCCCCATCGCTGTTGCAACGCGCGATGCGCTGAAGGTTGTAACACCATGGAAATCTCGATGAAGATTTTTTTCGATCCAGCATCGATTCCATTTTTGATTAATTCGTATAATGCAACCGAGTCGGAGCTAATTAGCTCTGCGCCCAGCTCAAGTAAAACTCGTGCTTTAAATGATATGGCCAAAGACTTCCCTCCTGGAATTTCTTAATCGCAACCAACCCAATTTACTAAAGCTGGCAGACCAGGCACCCTTGATCGTCGTCATCGTCAGGAGACTCAGTAGAATCATGCTCTGAAAAAACAGCTATCAAGGTCGAGTTATCTTTTCTCTGCGCCATCCGCTCTACTCGCAGTGCATGATCTTTTCTAATTTGGGCCATTCGCTCCGGTTTTTCCAACTCTTCCAGGCTTTCCCCCTGGCTCCAAGTGAAGAAATTACCGGTCTTCTCGAACGGCACCTCGTACTCTTTGGCCTTCTCATAGAGATCAGGATGGGTCTCCTTCAAACGCACCCACTCAATTTTTTGCTGATAGAAGCAAAAAAAGCAGCCTGAGCGCGTACGTCCCCACTTGGTATAGGGGGGCATCCCTACACCGGATGTCCGGAGAATTTCTTCAATATCTCGCAGAATCAGGCCGTCCTCTTGAAAGGGATAGACAGCCTTGATGTTGGTCTTGTGGCTGATATAGCCCGAGCGATTCTCGTCTGCACGTAGACCTACGTAGTTCACAACCGGCTGATCACCGCAATAATCCTCAAACGGCTTCAGCTTCAGCATCTTGGTACACCAACGACGGTGGTTAGATGGAATCATCCCACCGTACATGGTGTACCAATGATCGAACCCCAGATCCGCATTGAGGCGGTGCAGAGGCTTGCCTAGATAGTTTTCCAAGCGCTGCAGGTAGTCATAAGTTTCAGGCAGCTCTTTACCCGTATCGCTGAAGATGTACTCCATCTCAGGGACACGGTCGCGCATATAAATTGCTAGTGCTGCGCTGTCCTTCCCCCCCGACAGACTGAGAATGTGCCTAACCTGCGGTTCGTTGCTCATTAGTCAGCTCTTCTTCGTTAGTCGTATTAGAGCCTTGCTGCACTTGCAGCAGAGCTTGGGCAAGGGCGGATGCCACTTTATCCAGATTGCCGCCTACCTGTTTGTTAAGGTCGCGGAGCAGATCATCTGCTACTTGCTTCGTCTCTTGATCGGAAGTCAGCAGCATTGCAGCCTCTTCGCCACTTGGCAGCGTCAAGGTAACACCCACAAAACGCTGCGCTTGGCGCTCAAATTCACCTCGGGACATCGCCACACGCAGCCAACGTTTGTAGCGCCCGCAGAGATCTTGCACTCTGTTCGCAAATTGGGGTGCCTGAGCGTCTGTCCAAATATCCAAGGGCCGGTGTGAGACCACACTTGCGATCGAATCCAGCCACTTGTCATCGGTGAGCGTGATATCAGCACAGCGCATGATGAACGCTTTCAGATCCGCATCTGCCAGGGAGCGAGCCGCATCGGCGCACTCTTCTTGCAGTTGTGTACGCAAGGTTTTGAGAGGTCCGGTAATCGCAAATGCCTGGGCCATGGAAAGACCGACCTCATCTTGGAGACGTCTAAATGCCAAACCCAGCTCAGTCAGCGACTCTGTCAGAGAGGTGACAAAATCCACTCCCTCCTTACCTTTCACACCGGTTATCACGCGCGGAATATCTTGGGCGAGTAGAGCAACTGGATCAGTAGCCCGCTTAATCACGTCCCTGAGTGCTTTGGTCTTACCCGACAGGCGCAGCGTTTCCTGAGAGTACTGGGGCAACTGCATGTACCAGCGAATTAGACCCCGAGTCACGTCGAGATACGAGGCGTCTAGGGCGACTTGCACACCCACAGCGCCAAGTGCTGTCGCGTAGTCTTGGATTAGCGCCTTGCGCTCGACTGCAGCAAATCGCCTGAATGTGAACGTCTGTGGGCTTCGGAACATCCGCTGCATGTGATCAGACGTCAGCTCCAGAACCAGGCTGCCGCGTTCAAAGATCGCGCAGAACTCTCTGTTTAGCAGCAGATAGACCACACACCATATGGAGGCAGGGCCGTTGCGTACGCCTAATGGCTGCTGAGCAAGCCTACTGATTACATCAGCAAAGCTGACCGGCTTATCCGTCTTGAGCAGAGCATCGAGCTCCAGCCAAACCTTTCTAACCCCAGCGTCAGAATCCTCGTCAGGAGCGGCTAAAGACCAACGGGCACCTGTCTTCCTATGCAGTCTTGTGGACTGCAAGAGCGAGACATATAGCAGGCGCTCAGGCGGGAAGTCAGTAATCCCAAGCAGCTCCTCGCTACCGTTTTTATCAAGCAGCTCAAACAAACGCTGTCGAGCGGCCGTGATTGCCGACGAGGGTTTGTCCTTATTGATCAGCTCGTTGTTGATCGTGGGAGCTGACTTGAACACGGTATCGAAAAGCCAAGACGCGGCTTGACTGAGGTTCATCGACTCACTGCCCTGGATTTCTTTCCCCAGATACCAGTAAGTCATCGCCGAAGCGTCCTTCGCTTGGCGGTTCAGCAAAGCAAGAACAAGGCGAGAAACCTCCTCTCTCGATTTGGCTAACTGCGTCTCCACATGACGCTCAGTCCAAGGATCAAGGAAGCGGCTCTTCACCTGGTCATGCACCATGACCCAGCGCGAGTATTCCACCAGCGCACTGCGCTCTCGAGCCCCCACATGCACTATTGCCGTAAGAGTCAAAATGTCCGCTGCCGCACCAACGACCGTGCTTGCCGATGCGATCTGATCAGGAGATGCTGAATCCACAAACATCAACCCGATGCAGCCATCGTGCTGGCCATAGTTACCGATGGCCTGGTTGACCGTATCTGGGGTACCAGCTATTACCCTCACTGAACGGAGAGTACCGGTCTGCTGATAGTGGCGACTTGCGATAACACTACGCTCAGCCAAAGCGTAAGAGATCCCGCTGAACATCAGCTCGTCGTCGGACCGCTTCTTAGTCTCTTGGTAAAGCGCTTCGATGTTGACTGCTTGGTTCATCGCAAAGACATAGTCTCTGCTGGCCTGCCTGCTTTGCAGAATGGTTCTGCGCTCAAGATCGGACAAAGCGGAGGCTATCTGCTCTACTTCGCCACTCGCCCCCATCAAAGCAAAGCCCAGCGTTTCAGGCGTCGCAACAATATGAAGAGACGGAGCAACCAGCTCGATGACGGCGATTGCTTTGAGTAGTTCGACCTGAAGGGCCGTCAAATCTGCATCACTGCGCTCAATTATCGAGCGGGCATACTCCCAGCGGCGCTCGGCCTCCAGATCACGGAAGCGCAATCCGATACCTGTCGTGAGGTAGTCGAAAAGCTCCTGAAGCCCATACCAAGCATCTGGATGAACCGGCGAACGTCCAGCGTAGTCGCGCAGAGCACCTATTTCATGCCCGCGCATAAACGCATGGAAGGAACGCTCGCTCTGGCCGAAGCGTTTGGATATTACGGCTAAAGCGGCCAAGGCCGTCGGGTGCAGAGGATAAAGAGCCTCTGCCCGAGCGAACAAATCACTCTCCGCTGATTGAAGGAAAAACTTAAAGCCAATGCTGAGTTGGTAAATCTCCCGAGCCGTTTGCTGAATCGCACGAGACTCGGTAATTGTTGGCCCAGCACCAAGCGCATGCATGGCGAAATGAGCGTAACGCTCAACCGGCTCATCGAAAGGCACATCGTCAAAGCGAGCTGATACCTTGTGCCACTCGTCCGAGAGACTCCTGCCAACACCCTTTGCATAAGCATCAAAATGCTGATGCAGCATGGCCAGAACCAGCAAACCATCATCGGTAGGATGAGAGGCCGTCTCTGCGATCTGCTGAAGCGACATCAAATCGCCTGCTTCGGGGTGTAGTGCTGCATGCTCGACGAACTTTCCAAGCTCGTCGATCAGTAGCAGCACCCCACTGTGGCCAGCGGATCGAGTTACCGCAATGAAGTCACTCAACAGGCTGCCTGCTGCGGCATTGAGCGGGAGATCACGATAAGTTTGGCTTTTCAGATCCAGCTGGCGGTTCAGCTCTTTCGCGAGCCGGTTGCTCGGTAGGTATTCCAGCGCATCGATCACCGATTGAGCCAGGGCGTCGCCAAGCGAAGAGCGCGAGCCCGTAATGGCCAGCGCAAAGCGATTCTGTTCTTGTGGGAACAAACCCGCAGCCTCAAGAGAAGCCGATTCGAGCTGCTTATAAATGGCCCTCGAGCTTTCTTTGCCCTCCAGTAAACGAGCCAGCAGCAAGCCCAACGCAGACTTACCGCTGCCGTACGGACCGATCACCTTCCAGGCACGCTGTGCACTCCCAGCCCTCAGTGCTCCACCAATCTGTCGAAGCACGGTCAGCACAGCCGGAGTGATGAGATAGCTGTCCAAAGACTCAGGGGAACGCAGGTCTCGCCCAAGGGAGATCGAACGCAGGAACTTCGAGTCTAATTCGAGGTGATTTATCAAAAACTCAGACATTCAATTCTTCCCCAACTGCCCACAAGCATCCAGCCCACTCAGGCACTAGCGCAGGCTCAAGAACCACTTGCTGAGTATCAGCAGTGTCAACAAAACGCAGAACGTTAGGAAATTCCTGCTCCGCCCCTTCCAGGAGCGCACGCACCTGAAATTCATCTAGCAGCCTGTCGGACTTTTCCCCTCGCCGGTAGAATTGCGCATCGCTCCTGGAACCTGACTGTATGAGCCGCTTTCGACCGATAAACCGCGAAATCGACTACTTGCTCCCGCCGTCGGTGCAGG
>Ga0247725_1001737_pt1 | contig 10410 bp, 11 predicted proteins | sample OKSTACKMCFT3sol_FD_183021 | JGI IMG/M metagenome (GOLD analysis project Ga0247725, IMG submission 183021) | Subsurface sediment microbial communities from gas well in Oklahoma, United States - OK STACK MC-FT3-sol | ecosystem: Environmental > Terrestrial > Deep subsurface > Rock core/Sediment... | reverse complement strand
TGGTGGTCTTGCCGGTACCGGTACCGCCCGACACCAGCACATTCAGGCGGCCGCGCACTATGGCCTTGATCATCAGCGCCATGGCCGGCGTGAGCGTGCCCATCTGCACCAGACTGTCGGTATTGAGCAGATCCACGGCGAAACGCCGGATCGACATGCTCGGCCCGTCGATGGCCAGCGGCGGGATGATGGCGTTGACCCGCGAACCGTCCTTCAGCCGCGCGTCCACCAGCGGCGAGGATTCGTCGATGCGCCGGCCCAGGTTGGAGACGATGCGGTCAATGATGTTGAGCAGATGCTGGTCGTCGCGAAAACGCACGTCGGTACGCTGCAGCTTGCCGAAGCGCTCGACGTAGACCGAGGCATGGCCGTTGACCAGAATGTCCGAAACGCTGGGGTCGGCCAGCAGCGGCTCCAACGGCCCGAGGCCCAGCACCTCGTCGCCGATCTGCTTGATGATCAGCTGGCGGCTGGGTGTGGAGACCGGCGCCGAATGCTCGTCCAGCAGGCGCTGGCAGAGCTCGCGAATCTGCCGGGCGGCCTCTGCGGGCTCGAGCGAATCGAGCAGCGACAGGTCCATCACCTTGAGCAGTTGCTGATAGATCTTTTCCCGCCACTCGCACTCCACCGGGTTGAGCTGGGTGCGGGTCTCGTAGACCTCGGCAGGAGCCGAGTGCTCCCAGGCCATGACTCCAGGCTGCCCTTCGGTGGCCTGTTCCCGGGCCTGTTCGCTGTCCCTGGCAGCCTGCTGGCGCAGGCGATTACGAAATTCGCTGAGCATGGCTTACCCCCTGAACAGGCGGCCCAGGGTGCGCTGCAACAGCCCCTGCGCCTGGGCATCGGCACCGGCCAGCTCCTGACGAAGCTGACGCACTGCCTGCGTGATGGGTGCGCGCGGCGCATGCAGCCCGAGTGGAACGCCGCTGTTCTGGCTTTCGCTGACAATGGCGTAGTCGTTCGGCAGGCGCTGCAGATCCCGGCAGCGTAGGGCCTCGGTGATGTCCTGCAGGGTGATGGGCGAGGCCTTGCTGTAGCGGTTCACCACCAGGTGCAGACGGTTGTCCTGCACGCCCAGATCGTTGTGCAGGATGTGCAGCAGGCGGCTGGCATCCTTGAGGTGGCTCAGGCTCTGCTGCAGCAGAATGAAGCAGTGATCGGCCTGTTCCAGCGTCACCCCGGTGAGATGGTCGATCTGCCTGGGCAGGTCCACCACCACCCAGTCGTAACTGCTGCGCGCCAGGTGCAGCAGGGACTCCAGCTGCTCCATGCGCAGGTCCTGGGTCAGGCACAGGTCATTGGAGCGCCCGCCGAGCACGTGCAGGGTCGGGCTGAAATGGCTGCAGAAGCCGCGTAGGGCAACGCTGTCCAGATCCTCGACCTGCTGCATCACCTCCACATGGCTGTGGCTGGGCGCCAGGTCCAGACAGTGGGCGACGGTACCAAACTGCAGGTCCAGGTCGAGCAGCAGCGTGCTTGCTCCTTCAGCGCTCAGCTGATGGGCCAGATTGCAGGCCAGCATGGTCGCGCCGGAGCCACCCTTGGCATTCATCACCGCCACCAGCCGGCCGCCATTCTGGCTCGGTGAGCCGACCTGGCGTTCCTGCATCATGCGCCGCAAGGCCCCCAGCAGCTCCGCCTCGTCGACCGGTTCTGCCAGGAAATCACGGGCACCGGCCTGCATGGCCATGCGCATGCCCTCCTGCTGCTCCAGCGGGCCGCAGACCAGCAGTGGCGGACGCTCGGAAGCAGGACGCTGCAGCAGCGCCAACAGCTCTTCGCGCCACAGATGGCTGACCCAGAGCAGCAGGAAGTCCGGCATCTGCTCCAGGCCGTAGAGCGGATCGGTATGACCGTTGCTGACCAGTCTGGTCAGCACCTGCAGCCCCGGCAGGCGCTGGCAGATCTCCTGCATCCGCCCCAGGGCAGCCCGGTCACGGCTGCTGATCAGCAACTGGGGGCCTTGGTCTCGGTTCTTCAGCATGGTGTGATCTCCGGCGCCACACCGGCCTCGGCATGCCGGCCGAGACTCTCGCGCGGCAGCGTCGCCTGGAAGTCGGGCAGGGTTATCTGCTGCCCCAGCACGGGGATCATCAGGTCGAAGGTGAAATTCTCCAGGCGCAGGCGCACATAGCGAATCGCCCGGAAGCCATCGGCGCCTGTGGTATCGGCCGGCGCCGCGACCTGATTGCCATCCTCGTCCAGGTAGGTGAGGGTCAGGTCGGCGGTATCCAGATTGGTGATCAGGCTGCTGGCCCCCGAGTCCCCAGCCGCATTGAAGATGGCGCGGCGCAGGATCACCGGATCGCTGATGTCGCATACCGCGGCCAGCCGTGCGCCACGCCGTACCGTTTCGTTCAGGGTATTGACGGTGAAATACAGGCGGCCCAGCTCGATGACGCTGAACAGCAGGATGAACAACAGCAGTCCGACTATGGCGAACTCCACCGTGTACAGGCCTCGCATGCGTCTGCCGTTCATCACAGAGCCCTCATCACGACGCTGGAAGTCAGCGTCAGGTTCAGCGGTATGTCAGCGCCGAACGGATTGACCAGCGCATTGCCGATCGCCGGCTGGAACACGTAGGTGATGCTGACCCGCACATGATTGGTGCCCACGGCGACAACGCTCACATCGTCGGCATCCAGCCCCGCCACCACCGGGCTGCCCGTGTTGCTCGGCGCCCCATAGAGCGCCACGTTCTTGATCCTGGTCTGCAGCGTGCTGCCAAGCTCCACCTGGCCCAGCGTCGCGTTCCAGGCCTCCCCGGCGGCGTAACGGCCGGCATCGCGGCTGGCCTGCAGCAGGGTGTTGTACTGGTACAGCAGGCGACCGAACTCGGCGATCCCGAGCAGCATCAGCACCAGCAACGGCAAGGCGATGGCGAACTCGACCATGGCCAGGCCGCGCTGCCCGCAGGCATTCATTCGCTCCTTGCTCATGGCGCCTCCTAGGAGTCGGTACTCGGCGTCTGGCTGTTGTCGATATAGGTCTTGTACAGCTGGATGATCTGCGGCCCCTGGTCATCGACCGGGTTGGGGCCGGGCACGCTGTCACCCTCGCAGTCGCGCACGAACTGGCCGAAGATCTGCGACTCGTTGCCCTTCTGCTCGGCCGGCTGCAGCACATAGAAGCAGCCGAAACCCAGCACCGGCACGCTCGCGGTGCCGCCATCGGTGCCGCTGCACTGGCCGATCACCACGCGCAGGATGCGCCGCTGGAACACCCCGCCGGCCTGGCAGCCACTGCCGCTACCCGCCACGCACTCGGCGGAGCGCTGCTGCCAGTCGTTGTAGTCGAAAAGAGCCGTGCCACCACCAGTGGTGATGTTGCCGTTGGCATCGGCAGAGACCGATTCGGCACCACCATTGCCATTACTTCTGCCGTAGACGATGGTGCCGCTGCCATCCAGGCTGAGGGCTCCCTGGCCGCTGACCTGGCTGTAGTTGGTGATCAGGTCCGGCGGGTAGCTGCTGCTACTGAGGCCACCACCGTACTCGCCGAAACGGGTATTGAGCCCCTGGATGGAAGGCCCCACGGTGTTGCCCGGCTTGGTCTGCACATTATCGCCAACCAGCGGGCAGATGGTGCCGCCGCCGGCCATGAGCTCGCGCACCGTCTTGCCGCCTGCGCCGAAGTCCAGCAGCTGGAAGTTGCCCGGACCTATGCCCGAGCTGTTGTTGGTGGCCGACTTGAGCACCTGCAGGCCGCCGAAGCTGAAGCCGAAGAAGGTGTTGGGCACCGACTGCCCGCAGACCATGACCGGAGCCAGGTCGCAGGGGCTGGTCGGGCTGGGCCCGGCCGTGGCCACCGCGGCTACCGACTTTTCCTGCGCCGGATCAGTCAGGAAGGTCTGCACCACGCCCCAGAAGAAACCCGCCAGGGGGTACTCCGGCACGCTGACGCGCACATAGCGGGCGCCACTGGGCCCGGGGAAGGAGAACGGCCCGTAGACGCTGGAAGCCATCTCCACGTTGGCAAACCCCGCGCCAATATCGGCCATGGCATCGGCCAGCTCGCCATTGCCGGCGGCAGCAGCATTCAGGCCCAGGGTCTGCAGGGCTGCATCGCGCGCCAGGGTGGATGCGTTGAGGGTGCCGCTCACCTCGCCCAGCGTCTTGGCCCCGCTCAGCGCGGCAGCATCGACGGCCCCCTGCAGGCGCGTCTTGTTGAGCAGCATGTGACTGCCATCCAGTGCCAGCGCGGCCATCAGCATGATGGCCGCCAAGGCGATGACGATCAGCGCGGCCACGGCTCCGCCCTGGCGCCTGGGCAGCGCCCCGGAGCGACAGGAGCAGGAGACGTTCATCGCGATACTCCTCTTACTGGCCGATGTTGATCTGGATCGGCTGGCCGACCTGCTGGGCGTCGCCGGTCTTGCCGCGATAGCCGTCCAGCACCTTTTCCGTCAGCGGGCCGTCGACACCTGCGGCAGGTGGCTCGGTGCCCGGCTTGGCGGCCAGCTCCTTGTTGGCGATCTGTTCGTAGTGGGTGGCGTAGACGCTCTGCCCGAGCGTGCCGACGCGCCCCTCGTCGTAGGTCATGCAACCGCCCAGGGCCAGGGCAAGGAGAACAAGGGCAATCCTGCTGTTCATGTGCGAGCCTCCTATCTGAGATCGTGGCCGAAACTGCTGCCGGTTACCCCGAGGCTGACCGGTACGGGGCGCCCGGCCTGGTCACCTTTGGTCTTGCCCAGCAGGTAGAAATCCAGATCGCCCGGCTCGACGAAGTTCTCGGTCGGCAGGCGGACCAGGTTGGCATCCACCGGCTTGGCCAGGTGCGGTGTCACCAGGATCACCAGCTCGGTCTCACCCTTGATGAACTCCTGGCTGCGGAACAGGTGCCCGAGTACCGCGATGTCGCCGAGCCCGGGGAAGCGGCTGAGGTTGTCGCGAGTGGTCTCGTTGATCAGGCCGGCGATGGCGATGGTCTGCCCGTCGCCGAGCTCGACCGTGGACTGGGCACTGCGCTTGGTCAGGGAGGGGATGAACTGCGCCACGCCATCACCCAGCACGCTGTCCAACCCGGTATCGAGCAGCAGCGAGTTGACGTTGGAGATCTCGCTGACCTCGACATTCAGGTTGAGATTGATGCGCCCGGCATCCAGCACCACCGGCAGGAAGCGCACGCCGACGCCGAACTCCTTGTACTCGATGGTGATGCCGTCGTCCTCGGTGATCGGAATCGGGAACTCGCCACCGGAGATGAACTCGGCCTGCTGCCCGGTCAGGGTGACCAGCGTCGGCTCGGCCAGCACCTTGGCCGAACCATCTTCCTTGGCAGCTTCAAGCACCATGTCGAAGAGGAAGCTGCCGGAGGCGAACTGCGCCAACAGCCCCTTGCCACCGCTGACCAGACCATCGTCCAGCAGCGAAGAGCCGTTGTTGAATCCGCCCAGGTCCCAGTTGCCCGAAGAACCTATGGCCAGGAAACGCACACCGAGGCGCTTGACCAGGTTGCGCTGCATCTCCGCCACCTTGACCTCGAGCATGACCTGCTGGCTGCCGCCCACGGTGAGCAGGTTGATGATGTCCAGGGACTTGGTGGGGCCGGCCTTGGCCTCCTCGCCCTCGCCCTGCACCACGCTGGCGGTCTGGGCCACGTAGCTCTTGGCCACCTTGACCGCCGTATCCATCACCGCCGCGCTGCTGACCTGGCCGCGCAGCACCAGCGAGCCCTGCGCGCTGAACACCTCGATGGTCTCGTTGGGCATCAGCTGGTACAGCTTGCCCTTCAAACCACTGAGGTCATGCACCACTTCGAGGTCCAGACTGTCGATCAGCTTGTTGTTGCCGTCCCACAGCAGCACGTTGGTGCTGCCCAGCGAGCGCCCCAGCAGGTAAAGCTGGCGCGGGCTGGTGATGAGGATGTCGGCGATCTCCGGGTTGCCCACCGAGATGCGCTTGACCGCTGCCCGCGTGCTGAGCACACGCGACTTGTAGATGGGTACCTGGATGTTGCCGGTATTGCTCGCAGCCACCGGGGTTACCGATGGCTCGGGCTCGGCCAGCAGGATCCTCGGCAGCAGCAGGCACAGCCCCAGCAGCAACGCGGAACCCATCACTCGAATGCTTTGCATGTCCCTCTCCTCGGCCATCCAGCCAGGCAGGTTCGAACGAATCACGACAGCTCCGGCTAGAGCTGCACCTTCGCCACATTCACTTCCGTACCCCGGATGATGGTCACTCCGGTACCGCCACTGGAGCGCCGGACCACGGGCTTCGGCGGCTCAGGAGCCGGCAGCGGCTTTTTTTCCGCGACGGGCGCTGGCTCCTTGGGTTTCTTCTGGTCATCCAGGGGATTGCGCAGGGCCAGTTGCAGGCGCCCTTCGGTCATCGCCTTGACCAGGATCTCCGCCTCTTCCGGCGTCATCTCCAGGGTCACGGCACGCACCACCACCGGCTGGGTCTTGTCGGTGCTGGAGGTCTGGTCGACGGCCAGCACCCGCAGGTCCTCGAGGATGGTCTTGGACTCGGCGTCGTTGTTGCTGTTGCCGAGACGCTTGGTGGCCAGTACGTCGACCCGGTTGCCCGGCAGCAGGAAGCCGGCAACCCCCACCACATCGTCCACCCGCACCGAGATCGCCCTCTTCTCGGAGGCGATCAGCGAGGCCAGCGTGCTGCCGCCCAGGTGCTCGGCCAGACGGGCGCCACGCAGGATGTCGCCACGCAGCAGCGGGAAGGTGGCGATCTTGCCGACCGCCTTCTCCGCGCTGTCGAAGCTGTCGTCCGGCGCCGTACCCTTGGGCATTGCGATCAGGGTCACGTGCTGGGCCTCGATCATGGTGCCGAAGGGAATCTCCACTGCGGCCACCACCACGCCCTGCATGTTGCTGTCGGTACCGGCGCTCAGCTTGCGGTTCAGCCAGTTGTTGGCCATCCAGGCCGCCCCTAGCCCCAGCACCAGCGATAGAACGACCAAACTCAGGGTTCGTGCGCTCATGTCCGCGTCTCCCTATCCATTGAAATCGAGCTGGACGAAGTAGTTCTGCCAAGCCCACGCCAGCTCGAGCGGGGATAGCGGTCCCGATCCACCCAGATAGCGCTGACGATCCAGCGCCATGCTCAGCAGATCGCGCGGATGACAGGGCACCAGCGGCATGCCCTCGCTCTCGTACAGCCCCTGCAGCACATAGCGCAGCAGCACGGGGTCATAGGCCAGTCCCAGACGTTCGCACTCCTGGCGCCAGATGCGCTCGTAGTCGTCCGCCTTGAGGTAGTTGAAGTGCAGCTTGTAGCCAATGCGCCGGAGGAAAGCCTCGTCGGCCAGCTCCAGCGGATTGAGGTTAGTGGAGAACACCAGCACCAGATCGAAGGGCAGCTCGCAGTGCCGCCCACCGCCGAGATTGAGGAAGTCGCGCTTCTCCTCCATCGGCACTATCCAGCGATTGAGCAGGTCGCCCGGCGCTATGCGCTGGCGTCCCATGTCGTCGATGATGAACAGGCCGTTGCTGGCCTTGAGCTGCAGCGGCGCCTGGTACTGACGGCTGTAGGGGTCGTAGCGAATGTCCAGCTGCTCCATGCTGAGCTCGCCGCCGGTGATCACGATCGGCCTCTTGCAGCAGCGCAGGCGGCGGTCGATGCCCTCGTCGAGCAGCAGCGGGTTCTGCCGTTCTTCGTCCAATCCCTGGTGCACCTGCGGGTCGTAGACCTCCACCACCGACTCGTTGATGGCGATGGCGTAGGGCACCCAGATCGCCTCGGCGAACAGGCGGATCAGACGACTGCTGATGTAGGTCTTGCCGGTGCCCGCCGGCCCGTAAATCATGATGGCCCGCCCCGAGTTCAGGGCGACTCCCAGCTGATCAAGCATGCCCTCCGGCAGCACCACTCCGCCGAAGGCCGAGCGCATGTCGCGGGCGCTGATACGCCCGTGGTGGATGGTCTGGATCTTCAGCAACGAACGATAGGCGCTGACCGGAAAAGGCGTGGCGCCCAGGTAGCCGCTACGCGCCAGGGCATCCCGCGCGGCCGTGCGGCCCCGCTCGGTGAGGCCGTAGCGCAGTGCCTGCCCGCCGGCCTGGCCGAGGACCTCGACCCGGCCGTGCTTGCGCAGGAACTGCAAGACCTCCTCCACCACCGCCCCGGTCAGGGCCATCCGCTCGGCCAGCCGCGACAGATCAAGAACGCCGGCGTCGTGCAGATGCTTGCACAGCAGGTCGCCAAGAAAGTTCTCGCTCAGCCCGGTCTCCTGGATGTTCTTGGGCTGCGGCGCCAGTTTCTGCACCGCTTCCCGCTCGCTGGGGTAGGCATCGCTGTCGCTGACGGCATACATGATCAGCTTCCTCCCACCAGGAGAACCGTCGATGTTCCGCAGAGCACCGCCAGTGCATAGGGAAATGCCTGAGCCGCCACGTCGCCCTGCTCGGGAGCTATGTAGGTGCGGCTGATAAGCATCAGACGGTAGCGCCCCAAGAAGCGGCCGAGCTGGCCACGCCAGATGACGATGAGCAGCCCGCCAAGGCTGCCGAACAGCAGGCTGCAGACGCTGGCCAATGCGGCACTGGAGGGATCCAGAAAGGCGCCGGCCATGGCCATCAGTTTCACATCGCCGGCGGCCATGCCACCGGCGATGTGCAGAGGCAGGAAAATGGCGAAACCGACCAAGATGCCCTGAAGCCCCTGTCCGAGCCCTTGCAGCCCGGCAATCATGGTCTGCAGCGACAGTCCGACCAGCATCCCCAGCAGGACCAGCCAGTTAGGGATGCGATGACCACGCAGGTCCCATGCAGAAGCGACTACCAGCATGAAGACCAAGATCAAGGCCATGTAAAACTGCGCCGAGGCGTGCATTGCCGCGCCTACAGCTACGGTGCAGTAAGGACAGTAATAATGCCTTGAATTTCCGTACCAACCGCCGTTCCCAAGTTAGTAAAGGCCGTTACCAGTGCCGCCACGATCAGACCACCGGCCACCGCGTACTCCACGGTAGTCAGGCCATCTTCATCTTTCACGAACTTGGCCACTGCGGCCTTTATGGTTTCGAATTTCATTTTGCCCACCTCGCACGAATGTTTGCCCAAGCCACATGCCGGTTTTTGCGGCCCGGCATGGGATTCACGCTAGAGGAGGTCGAAAACTAGGGTTAGGAGTTTTTTGCGCATCGCTAGGACTTTTTTGCATCCCGGCTACTCTTTCAGAAAGCTGCGCTGGCTGAATAGAAGGCGCCTTCTCAGAAGGGCATGCAAACGATTCTCAGGCGACAGATGGAGCCCTGTGGGGCCACGAGAGGCGGTCAGGTTTTACGAGGAGAGCGCTTATAAATCAATTGCCTGAGTCGCTTAAAACATAACAAGACTAAGCACCCGGACGATATTTCGATTCAGTATTTGTACTGATGGCACATTGACAATACTCCTCACACAGGGGAGCACAAAAACGTGCAGAGCTAAGTCAATGAAGTCTAACTCGGCCAATACCAACAACCAGCGCAAACCCGTTCTATTGTGGCTGGATCTAACCCACGACCGCTCCACCGAGGAGCTAATGGCACAGTTCCGCCTGGCTTGTGATTGCCGCCTGGCAAAGGAGTCCGGGGTCCCTGCACGCGATGCAGGACAGCAGCCGGACATGATCTGCATGCACTTCGACCGGCCCGATGCGCTTGGCCTGAACCTGCTGCTGGAGGTCAAGCGCACCGCGCCCTCCATCCCCATCACCATGTTCACCGTGCAACACTCCGAGGAACTGGCCGTCTGGGCCATGCGTTCAGGCGTATGGGAGTATCTGGTACTGCCGCTGTGCAGCCGGGACAGGAACCGCTATCTGCAGTCGCTACAGCAGCTCTGCCAGCTGCGCTGGCAGGAAGACAGCCATGCACGCAAGCCTCCTGTCGAGCGTTGCGACATCCTGCCCGAGAGCATTCGACTGACCAAGGAACACCAGAAGCATCAGGCCCTGCACAAGGCGATCGCCTACATCGACCAGCACTACCGCGAAGGTATCGATCAGAAGGATCTGGCCCAGCGCTGCGGCATGACGCCCTTCCGTTTCTCCCGGCTGTTCAAGGAAGTGTACGGACTCGGCTTCATGGAATACGTGCTGCGCAAACGCATGGACCTGGCCAAGGAGCTGCTGGGCAATAGCCAGATGCCAGTCACCAGTATTGGCTACGAGGCAGGCTTCAAGGACCCCTCCTACTTCGCCCGCGCGTTCAAGCAAGCCTTGGGCTGTACACCCAGCGAATATCGCGACGCCGGACGCAACCCATTACCGGCACTTTCCGGTGCCTCACTGCAGGAAGGGAGCCTGGAACTGCGTGCCAACTCCTGACAGGCCAACGAAATTTGAACCAGTCATCGCTGCGGGCACGTGCGTTTGCTCCGCAGCCACACCTTGGTTAATGTGACGCGGAGCCCGGTATTGGGCCGGGTCGTATTAAAAAGCCAAGGATGCTACATCATGCTGAAACGTA
>Ga0247725_1001736_pt1 | contig 10413 bp, 10 predicted proteins | sample OKSTACKMCFT3sol_FD_183021 | JGI IMG/M metagenome (GOLD analysis project Ga0247725, IMG submission 183021) | Subsurface sediment microbial communities from gas well in Oklahoma, United States - OK STACK MC-FT3-sol | ecosystem: Environmental > Terrestrial > Deep subsurface > Rock core/Sediment... | reverse complement strand
CAGGTCGAGGTGGTTGGTCGGTTCGTCGAGCAGCAGCAGGTTGGGCTTCTGCCAGGCGATCAGCGCCAGGGCCAGGCGCGCCTTCTCGCCGCCGGAGAAGTTGAGCACCGGCTCGTCGCAACGCGGCCCCCGGAAGTCGAAACCGCCGAGGAAGTCGCGCAGGGTCTGCTCGCGCTCGCTCGGCGCCAGGCGCTGCACATGCAGCAGCGGGCTGGCCTTGGGGTCGAGGGCGTCGAGCTGGTGCTGGGCGAAGTAGCCGATGGCCAGGTTCTCGCCGCGCGCCAGGCTGCCGCCGAGCACACCGAGGTCGCCGGCCAGGGTCTTGATCAGGGTCGACTTGCCGGCGCCGTTGGGCCCCAGCAGGCCGATGCGCGCGCCGGGCGCCAGACTCAGCTTGACCTTGTCCAGCACCACCTTGTCGCCGTAGCCGAGGCGCGCCTCGGACAGGTTGAGCAGCGGGCTGGAGACCTTGTCCGCCTCACGGAAGACGAAGTCGAAGGGCGAGTCGACATGCGCCGGGGCCAGCTCTTCCAGACGCTCCAGGGCCTTGATCCGGCTCTGCGCCTGGCGCGCCTTGGTGGCCTTGGCCTTGAAGCGACGGATGAAGTCCTCCATGTGCGCGCGCTGTGCCTGCTGCTTCTCGTAGGCCTGCTGCTGCTGCGCCAGGCGCTCGGCGCGGGTGCGCTCGAAGGCCGAGTAGCCGCCGCGGTAGAGGGTCAGCTTCTGCAGTTCGAGATGGGCCACGTGGTCGACCACCGCATCGAGGAAGTCGCGGTCGTGGGAGATCAGCAGCAGGGTGCCGGGGTAGCCCTTGAGCCACTCCTCCAGCCAGAGGATGGCGTCCAGATCCAGGTGGTTGGTCGGTTCGTCGAGCAGCAGCAGTTCGGACGGGCACATCAGCGCCTGGGCCAGGTTCAGGCGCATGCGCCAGCCACCGGAGAAGTCGCCGACACGCCTGTCCATCTGCTCGCCGGTGAAGCCGAGGCCGGCCAGCAGCTTGCGTGCGCGGGCGTCGGCCGTGTAGCCCTGGGCGTTGTCCAGTTCGGTGTGCAGGCGGGCGATGGCGGCGCCGTCGTGGGCCGCCTCGGCCCTGGCCAGCTCGGCCTGGATCGCACGCAGGTGCACGTCGCCATCGAGCACGTAGTCCACCGCCAGGCGCTCGAGGTTGTCCACCTCCTGGCGCATGTGGGCAATGCGCCAGTCGGCCGGCAGCTGGCAGTCGCCGGCGTCGGGGCCGAGCTCGCCGCGCAGCAGGGCGAACAGGCTGGATTTGCCGGCGCCGTTGGCACCGATCAGGCCGACCTTCTGGCCGGCGTGCAGGGTCAGTTCGGCGCCTTCGAGCAGGCGCTGCGGACCACGCTGTAGAGTGAGGTTCTGGAGTCGGATCATAATGGCGGCGCAGTCTACCAGCTTCGCCCTGCCCTCGCCCGGAGCGCCGCATGCCCACCGACCTGTGGAATTTCGCCCTCGCCTGCTATGCCCGCCCCGGCGTGGAAGCGCTGTGCCTGCGCCTGCAGGCCGGTGGCGCGGATGTCTGCCTGCTGCTCTGCGCCCTGTGGCTGGAGCGGCGGCGGGTGGCCTGCGACGAACAGCGCCTCGACCAGCTGCGCGCCATCGCCGAACCCTGGCAGCGCCAGGTGGTGCAGCCCTTGCGCGAACTGCGCCGCGGCCTGAAGACACGGGCGCAGAGCGACCCGCAGCTGGCGCGCCGGCGTGAACAGATCAAGGCGCTGGAGCTGGAGGCCGAGCAGGAACTGCTCAGGCGGCTGGAGGGCGCGAGCCAGAAATGGCAGGCCACGGACGATGCCGTGGCCTGGCTGGAGCAACTGGTGGACGACCGCGACGCGCGCGAGCTGCTGCGCGCCGCGGCCAACCAGACTTAGGCGGAGGGTGCGGCGCTGCCGTTGCCGGTGCCCGGAGCAGCGGCCGGGGCCGCAGTCGGCGCGGCGGCGCTGGCCGGCGCTGCCGGCTTGGGCGCAGGCTTGGCCACCGGCTTGGCGGCCGGTTTGGCAGCAGCCGGCTTCTTCGCCGCCGGCTTGGCTGCGGGTTTCGCCGCCGGCTTCGCGGCAGGCTTGGCCACAGCTTTGACAGCCGGCTTGGCCGCAGCTTTGACCGCCGGTTTCGCGGCAGGCTTCGCAGCAGCCTTGGGCGCGGGTTTGGCCGCGGCGGGCTTGGCCGGTGCCTTGGCAGCGGCAGGCTTGGCCGCAGCTTTAGCTACGGGCTTGGCAGCCGGTTTCGCGGCTGCTTTGGCTGCCGGCTTGCTGGCGGGTTTGGCCGCCACCTTGGCCGCAGGTTTTGCGGCAGGCTTGGCGGTACTGGCGGCCTTCTTCACCGCCGGCTTGGCGGCAGCCTTGGCAGCGGGTTTTGCCGCAGGCTTGGCGGCCGGTTTCGTCGCGACCTTGGCGGCCGGCTTGGCAGCACTCTTCGCTGCGGGTTTCGCCGCCGGCTTGGCGGCGGCCTTGCTGGCGGGTTTGGCGGCAGGCTTCTTCGCGGCCGGCTTGGCCACGACCTTGGCCGCGGGCTTGACCGCACTGCGGCTGTCCAGGGCCTTGGCCGCGGCCTCGCGCACCTTGCCCACGCCCTGGGCCAGCTTCAGGCTCTCCTGGGCGTCACGCTTGAGTTGCGCGATATAGCCGCGGGTCTCGGCCTGACGGGTCTTGAGTCCCTCCAGCAGCTCCTCCAGTTCGGCGACCGCGGCCTTGGCTTTTTCCTGGGCCTTGGCCTTGCCGGCCTTGGCCGCCTCCTGCAGTTTGGCACGGGTGTCATGCAGCTTTTCCTGAGCCTTGCCGCGCTGTTTTTCCAGCTTGGTCAGCAGCTGTTCGGCATCCACCAGCGCCTGCGAGCAGGCCTTCTCCAGATGTTCGAGCAGGCTGTGGGAAAGTTGCTGAAGCAGGTGCAGAGGGGTGCTGACGGACTTCTTATTGTTGGTCGGCATGACGTGCCTCCTAACGGACGTTGGTGCACCCCATACTAGACGCCTGACTCGCCGGTCGCTAGCACCCGCGCCAGCAGCAGGCATAATCGCCGGCAAATTCCGTGGAGAACTCCCCATGTTGCGTCACGCGCTGCTGCTGTTGCTGTGCCTGTTTCCGCCCCTGCTGCCGGCGGCGCCGCAGGACGAGGATCTGGCCTACAGCCTGGGAGTGCGGCTGGGTGAACGCTTGCGTACCGAGGTGCCCGATCTGCCCATCGACGAGCTCGTCGCAGGCCTGCGCCAGGCCTATCTCGACCAGCCGCTGCGCCTGCCGGAGCAGCGCATCGACGCCCTGCTGGAGAACCACGAGGCGAACATCGCCAACCTCCGCCAGGAACAGGCGCAGCAGGCCGAGGGACGCTTCCTGGCCAGGGAGAAGGCTGTCTACGGTGTGCGCGAACTGGCCGGAGGCGTGCTGGTGCGCGAGCTGCGCGCCGGGACCGGCGAAAGGCCGGGGGCGAACAGCCGGGTGCGGGTGAGCTACCGTGGCGAGCTGGCCGACGGCCGCCTGTTCGACCAGAGCGAGGGGCCGCAGTGGTTCCGCCTCGGCGCGCTGATTCCCGGCTGGCAGACCGCCCTGCGGCAGATGCCGACCGGCGCGCGCTGGCGCGTGGTGATTCCGTCCGCCCAGGCCTATGGCGAGGAAGGGGCCGGCGACCTGATTCCGCCGGATGCACCCCTGGTGTTCGAGGTCGAGCTGCTGGAAGTGGCAAACTGAGCGCCCAGCAAAAAGCCGCCCCGGGGGCGGCTTTTCATTGCGCCATCCGCCTCAGAGCGGGGTCGCGGTGGCCTGCTGCTGATGGGCGTTGTGCAGCACCTCGATCAGGCAGTCTTCCAGTTCGAAGCGCTCGTGCAGCAGCTGGCCGAGCCGCTTCAGCTCGGCGCTGAGCGAGGCGGTGTCACGGCAGTCGCCGTTGTCGCAGCGATCGTTGAAGGCCAGCGCCACCTCGGTGATGGCCTCGATGCGCGGGTAGATCTGCTTGGCCAGTTCCAGGCCGCGCTGGTCGCCGAAGGCCTTGGCCTCGACGGTGAGCTGCTCGTAGACCTCGAAGTGCCCGGCCGACACGTAGTCCACCAGGATTTCGCAGAAGCGCTGGATATCGGCGGCATTGGCCGCCGGGGCCTGCGGCTTGTCGCACAGCGCACCGAAGGCGCCGACCAGCTCATGACGCTCCTGCAGCCAGCGGTCGATCAGCTGGTGTACTCCGCCCCAGCGTTCCTGGGCGTTCTGGCAGCTCTCGAGCATGATGTCCTCACTTCCCTACTGGTGAATGCTGAATACGCCAGCCCCGAGACATTTTATTGTCAGCTCGCGAATTCCCGGGGAACGCCTCGCCGGTTTTATGGCGAGACGTAGGGCCAGAGTATGCCCACTCGACGCGGGCATCAAGTCACCCCGTGCGGGAAATCTGCACCCCTCATGGCGCGGGCTTGTAGAAGCTCAGGGTCACCTGCCCCAGCTCGACGCCCCACTTGCTCATGCGCGCCCGGTTGAGCATGACGCGCTGGTCCATGAGGAACATCCAGTCGTCGAAGTCGACCAGGTACTCCTCGCCGTCCACCTTCAGGCGCAGCTGGTAGCGCCAGTGCAGGGCGTTGCCGGCCACCTCGCCGACGGCCTCGCCGACCACGTCGGCGGCCGTGCCGCGCCAGCTGCCGTCGGCCTGGCGGCGCAGGGTCCAGACCCGCCGTTCGGTAGTGCCATCGCTGTAGGTGAAGCGTTCGTCGAGGGTCCCGACATCGCCCTGCCAGGTGCCGGTCATGGCCACATGGAAACGCTTGACCACCTCGCCGGAGCGGTTCTGGAACATGCCCCAGGCTTCCAGTTCGCCATTCAGGTAGTCGGACAGTTCGAGGCGCGGCTGTTCGCCGGCGTACTGGCGGATATCCGGGCCGCTGCAGGCGGTGAGCCCGAGCAGCAGCAGGCAGAGCAGGACGAGACGCATGGCATTCCTCCGGTGCGCGATGGTCAGCACAGGACTATCGCGCGGGGCCGCGGCGGCGGCAAACCGGGGGCGTTACAGGCTGTTGCGCCGCAGCAGCTGGAACAGGGCGAACAGGATCATGCCGATGAAGGCCAGCAGGCTCCACTCCGGCACGCTGAGGCCGAACAGGGTCCAGCTCACCTCGGCACAGTCGGCGGTGCCATGGAACACCAGGCGCACGATTTCCTGCAGCGGCAGGGCCTCCATCATGAACTCCAGGCTCGGCAGGCAGGCCTCCAGCTGGTCGGCCGGCACGCTCTGCAGCCACACCTGGCGCGCCGCGGTGCCGGCGCCGCCGGCGGCGAACAGCAGCGCCAGCCCGGCGTAGATGCGCTGGCCGAGGCGCTGCGGGCCATGGATGGCGGCGACCAGGCAGACCAGGGCGAAGAGGATCACGAAGACCCGCTGCACGATGCACATCGGGCAGGGGTTGAGGCCGACCGCATGCTCCAGGTAGAGCGCCCCGCCCATCAGGGCCAGGCAGCCGAGGAAGGCCAGCAGGAACAGCGAACGCGGATTGGCCAGCGCCATGGGAACTCCGATGCAGGGCGGGAAAGGCGCCTACGGTAGAGGAAAGCCGAACGGCCTTTCAAGGCACAGGCGGACGCCCCGTCAGCGACAGGGCGCCGCACGTCAGGCCGAGGGTTGCGGCAGCTCGGGCAGGGAGCGCCCCTGCAGGGCCAGCGTTTCCTGCAGCAGCTGGTTGCTGCGCGCGACGTCGCCCTGGCTGGCCAGCAGGCGCGCCAGCTCGGCGCAGGTCTCGGCGCTGCGGGAAAACTCCAGGCTGATCTCGAAATACTCGCGGGCCTTGCCCCACAGGCCGTTGATCAGGCACAGGCGGCCCAGGCTGAGCAGCAGCAGCGGGTCCTGCGGCTGCTGCTTGAGCAGCGCTTCGGCGGTCTGCAGCTGGCGCGCCGGATCGCGCCCGCGCAACTGGCCGTAGAGGCGCACCAGGCGGCTGTCGTAGCCTTGCTTGAGGGCCTTGCGCAGCACCTCCTCGGCCTCCTCCTGGGCGTCCAGGGCGCGTAGCTGGCCGGCGTAGGCCAGGAGCAGCTCGGGGTCCTGGCGCTGCGCTGCGGAGAGCTGCTGCCAGGCGCCGGTGAGCGGCTGCAGGGCCGCCTCGCCCTGGTCCAGGCCCTGCTCGCCGGCGGCCTGCAGGCGGGCGATCCATACCCGGCGCTCCAGCTCGACCAGCGCCTCCCCCTGCAGCACCTTGCCCTTGCGCAGCTCCGGCAGTAACTCCAGCAGCGCCGCCCAGTCGCCCCGCTCGACCAGGGTGCGCTGCAGCTGCTCGAGCACCTGGTGATGCTGCGGGTGACGCTCGCGCATGGCCTGCAGGGTATTCAGCGCGCCGTCCAGGTCACCCTGCTCGCGCTGCAGCTCGGCATGGGTCAGGGCAATCGCCAGCTCGGCCTGGGGCTGGCGGCGCAGGGCCTGCTCGAGCAGGGCCTCGCTCTGCTCCATGCGCCCCAGCTTGTGGGCGGCGCGGGCGGCGCCCAGGTAGTACATCAGCGGCTGGCGCTCGCCTTCGGCGGCGAGGGAGAGATGGCGCACGGCGCGCTCCCAGCGCCCCTCGATCAGGTCCAGCAGGCCCTTGTCGGCGGCCAGCTGCTGGCGCCGGCCGCGCTGGCGGCGCGACCAGGGGTTGAGCAGGCCGCCGGACACCAGGCTCAGCCGGATCAGCCCACGCAGGCCGCGCAGCAGCAGCCAGGCCAGCAGCAGCAGGAGCAGGAAGACCCACAGGCTGGACTCGTAGCGCAGCCCCTTCCAGGCGATCAGCACGTAGCCGCTGTGTTCGGCGATGGCCAGGCCCAGCGCGGTGGCGCCGGCCACCACCAGCAGCAGAAGCAGGACGGCGCGGATCATTGGCCGCCCTCCTCGACCGCTTCGGGCAGCAGCTCGGCGGCCTCGCGGCGCTTGAGATAGGCCTGCAGGGTGTTGAGGGCATCATCCAGCGGGGGCACGCCGGCCACCACCGACTGCCCGGCCAGCTCGTCGACGCGCTTGCGCAGTGCCTGCACGGCCTGGTTGTCACGGTCGAAGTAGGTATCCAGCACCTCGGCGGCGGCGGCCAGGGCCTGGCGGTAGACTTCCGGCTCACCATTCAGCGCGCCCCACTGGGCCTGCTCGAGGGCCAGCGCCAGGGTCAGGCGCACCTGCGCCAGGCTCTGCCCGGCCAACTGCGGGCGCACGTCCTGGTCGGCGTGCAGGTCGAGGCGCACATAGCGCGACAGCTGCTCCCACAGCTCCTGCCAGCGGCTGCTGTCGCTGACCGTGACACTGCTCGGCACCTCGGCCGGGACAATGTACTCGGGGGCCAGCAGCTGCAGCCCGGCCACCTGCTCGCGCAGGGCGGCCAGCTGCAGGAACAGGCCGCTGCGGTCGACCTGCGGCAGGCTGCGCAGCGCCTCCAGTACCTTGATCAGTTCGCCGCGGGCGGCGAAGGCCTGCGGGTCGTTCTGCGCCCGCAGGATGTCATCGGCGCCCTGCACCAGGGCGATGGCGCTGTCCACGTCCTGCAGCGCGGAGAGGCGCAGCATGGCCAGGCGCAGCAGGTGCTCGGCCTCGGCCAGGCGCCAGTCCTCGCGACTCTTGCCGAGCAGCCCGGAGAGGCTCTGCGCCAGGCGCTGCTGCTCACCCTGCAGGCTCACCAGCAGGTCGCGCTGGGTGGCCAGCTCGTCCGCCGTGGGCAGGCCGGCCAGGCGCTTGGCGACATGTTCCTCGCTGGCCTGGAGACGCGCCTGGGCCGCCTCGCCGACCTGCTGGAACTGCGCCAGCTGCGCCGCCGCCTGGCCCTGCTGCTGGTGCAGCTGCCAGGCGCTCCAGGCGCCGGCACCGAGGCCGGCCAGGCCGACCAGCAGCGCCAGCCAGGCCGGACCACGCCCCTTGGCCTTGGCCGCGGACGGTTGCTCGGCAGCGGGTTGCGGGGTCGGTTCGCTGATCTGCGGGGCTGTTTCGCTCACGAGTCCTTTTCCTTCGAGTCAGTGGGCCGGCGCCGGATGGGCGCGCAGGGCCGCCAGAACAGCCGCGGCACTGGCGCCGCGACAATCGATGACCTGCCGGGCGCCGGCCGCGCGGGCCAGTTCGGCCACCCGCGGGCTGGGCACCAGCAAGGGTAGCCGAGCCAGCTCCGTCCAGGCAGCGGCGGCCTGCTGGCGCAGGTTGTCCAGGCCCTGGGCGCTGCTCACCAGCAGGGCGTTGAGGCGCTCCGCCTCGACCAGCCGCTGCAGCGTGCCGGCCGGGTAGTGCGGGCACAGGCGCCGGTAGAGTTGCAGATAGTCCACCGCCACGCCGCGCGCACGCAGGGTCTCGGCGATCAGCTCGCGGCCGCCCTCGCCACGCATCAGCAGCACCCGCGGGTTGGCCACGCGCAGGGCCTGATCGAGCTCGGGCAGGGCCAGCAGGGCCTCGCTGTCGTCGCCCTGGCTCGGGCAGCAGGCGCCCAGGCCATGCGGCCGCAGGTAGTCGTCGAGCAGCTGTGCGGTGGCGGCACCGACGCTGAACCAGCGCGGCCCCGCCGGCGGCTGCGGCCAGTGACGCTCGAGCAGGGCCAGGCCCAGGCGCGCGGCCGGCTTGCTCACCACTATGACCGCACAGTAGCGCTCCAGGTCGAGGATGGTGGCGCGCTGCTCGGGCGTTTCGGCCAGCGCCTCGGTCTCCAGCAGCGGCAGGCTGCGGCTGAACACCCCGGCCTCGGCCAGGGTCGCGGCCAGGGCCTCGCACTCGGCGGCCGGGCGGGTCAGCAGCAGGCGCCAGCCGGTCACTCGGGGGCAGCCTCGCCGTAGACCGCCTTGAGAATGGCCTCGGCGCCCTGCGCCAGCAGCTGTTCGGCCACCTGCACGCCGAGCGCCTCGGCGTCGCTGCCGCGGCCCTCGGCGCGCAGCAGCAGGCCGCCGTCGGGCTGGCCGACCAGGCCGCGCAGCCACAGCTGCTCGCCTTCGCGCAGGGCATAGCAGGCGATCGGCACCTGGCAGCCGCCGTTCAGGCGCTTGTTCAGCGCGCGCTCGGCGGTGACCCGGGCGGCCGTCTCGGCATGGTGCAGCGGCGCCAGCAGGGCATGGATCTCGGCATCGGCGCTGCGGCACTCGATGCCCACGGCGCCCTGGCCGCCGGCCGGCAGGCTGTCGTCGACGCTGATCGAGGCGCGGATGCGGTCCTCGAAGCCGAGGCGGATCAGGCCGGCGGCGGCGAGGATGATGGCGTCGTACTCGCCGGCGTCCAGCTTGGCCAGGCGGGTGTTCACGTTGCCGCGCAGGAAGTGGATCTTCAGGTCCGGCCGGCGCGCCAGCAGCTGGGCCTGGCGGCGCAGGCTGGAGGTGCCGACCACGCTGCCGGCGGGCAGCGCGTCGAGGCTGTCATAGGTGTTGGAGACGAAGGCATCGCGCGGGTCTTCGCGCTCGCAGATGCAGAACAGGCCGAGGCCCGTGGGGAAGTCCATCGGCACGTCCTTCATGGAGTGCACGGCGATGTCGGCCTCGTTTTCCAGCAGGGCGGTCTCCAGTTCCTTGACGAACAGGCCCTTGCCGCCGATCTTCGCCAGCGGTGCGTCGAGCAGCTTGTCGCCGCGGCTGACCATGGGCACCAGGCTGACCTTGAGCCCGGGATGGGCCTGCTCCAGGCGGGCTTTGACGTACTCGGCCTGCCACAGGGCCAGGGCGCTCTTACGGGTGGCGATGCGGATTTCGCGGGACATGGGCAATTCCAGAAAACGGACTGCCGGGGATGATAACAGGATGGTCGGCGCACGCCCGCAGGCGGAATCGTCGCAGGACGTCCGCCGCCGGGCTCAGAGGTTGTGCATCAGCTTGCGCACGCCGGCCACGTGACGGCGGCTGACGGTCAGGGCATCCGCCCCCAGGCCCTTGAGGTAGAGCTGGAAGTGCCCCAGCGGCGTGCGCTGCAGGCGCTCGATGCGCTCGCGGGCGACCAGGGCGTTGCGGTGGATGCGCACGAAGCGCTCGCCGAACTCGTCCTCCAGCGCCTTCAGCGGCTCGTCCAGCAGCACCTCGCCACCCTCGTGGCGCAGGGTCACGTACTTGTGGTCGGCAATGAAGAAGATCACCTGCTCCAGCGGGATCAGCTCGATGCCCTTGCGGGTGCGCGCGCTGATATGGCTGCGCGGGCCGGCACCATTGCCGCCGGCAGCCGGACGGGTCAGCGCGGCCAGCTGCACGCGGTTGGGCCGCTCGGCCTTCTTCAGGGCGGCGGCCAGGGCCTCCGGGCGCACCGGCTTGACCAGGTAGCCGACGGCGCTGACGTCGAAGGCCTCCAGGGCGAACTCGTCGTGGGCGGTGCAGAAGATCACCGCCGGCGGCGCCTCGCGCTCGCACAGCCTGGCCGCCACCTGCAGGCCGTCGAGGCCGGGCATGCGGATATCCAGCAGGACCACGTCCGGGCGCAGGCTGTCGATCAGCGCCAACGCCTCCTCGCCGTTGCTGGCCGAGGGCTCGAGGA
>Ga0247725_1001735_pt1 | contig 10414 bp, 9 predicted proteins | sample OKSTACKMCFT3sol_FD_183021 | JGI IMG/M metagenome (GOLD analysis project Ga0247725, IMG submission 183021) | Subsurface sediment microbial communities from gas well in Oklahoma, United States - OK STACK MC-FT3-sol | ecosystem: Environmental > Terrestrial > Deep subsurface > Rock core/Sediment... | reverse complement strand
CGCCACGCCCGTAGGCGAACAGCTCCTGCTGGAAGTAGCCGGGCTGGCCATCGCCGCCGACGAAGTCCCGCAGCGTGGTGCCGCCGCGCTCGATGGCATTGGCGAGGATGCGCTTGATCTCCCCGGCGAGCTTCAGGTAGCGGGCGCGGGACACGCTGCCGGCCTCCCGGCGCGGGTCGATGCCGGCGGCGAAAAGCGCCTCGGTGGCGTAGATGTTGCCCACGCCCACCACTACCGCGTTGTCCATGATGAAGGGCTTCACCGCCATGCTGCGTCCGCGGGACAGGCTGAACAGCCGGTCGCCGTCGAAGGCCTCGGTCAGCGGCTCGGGCCCGAGGTTGCGCAGCAGCTCGTGCCCATGGGGGTCGAGGCTCCAGAGCAGCGCCCCGAAGCGGCGCGGGTCGGTGTAGCGCAGCGCCAGGCCCGATTCCAGCTCGATGTCCACGTGCTCGTGGCGCGCGGCCTCCAGCCCGGCTTCCACCAGGCGCAGGCTGCCGGACATCCCCAGGTGGCCGATCAGCGTTCCCGCCTCGGCCTGCAGCAGCAGGTACTTCGCCCGCCGCTCGACGGCGACGAAGCGCTGCCCGGACAGGCGCACGTCCAGGTCCTCGGGGATGGGCCAGCGCAGGCGGCGCTCACGCACGACGACGCGACTCACGCGCTGCCCTTCGAGGTAGGGAGCGATGCCCCGCCGCGTGGTTTCGACTTCGGGTAGTTCAGGCATGTGGATCTCGGCAGACAGCGGGGAGGGCGCTCAGTTGGCACCCAGTTCGCGGATGTTTTCCTTGAGGTTGTCGAAGTCGTAGTCGGAGAGACCGACGTAGTCGAGCACCAGCCGGTGGATGCTGTCCCACTCGTGGTCGTCCGCCTGGCCACCCAGGACCAGGTGCGACGAGCAGATGTGCTCGGACATTTTCAGGATCGCCAGCAGGGTCTTCAGCGGCGCGTCGCGACCGGAGTCGTCGCTGAAGATGGCCAGGGCGTTGTGGTGGTTGGCGATGGCCTCGCACAGGTGCTCGGGCAGGCGCCAGGAACGCGCGGTGAAATAGCCCACCACCGCGTGGTTGGTGTTCAGCAGGCGGTTCTCGGTGTCGACGATGCGGCGCTCGTCGCAGGCGCTGGCATAGGCCTCCTCCAGCACCGTCATGTAGTCCGGGAAGCGCTTGAGCATCAGCGGGATGCCGCAGTTGTGGAACAGCCCCAGCGCGTAGGCTTCGTCCGCCTGCTGGTAGCCGATGCGCTTGGCCAGGGTCAGGCAGGTCATGGCCACGTCTTGGGCGGTGTCCCAGAAGCGGTTGAGGGTGACGATGGTCTCGTCGGTCATCTCGCCCTTGATCGACTGCGCGTTGATCAGGTTGATCACCGTGTTGCAGCCCAGCAGGTTCACCGCCTGCTGGATCGAGGCGATGCGGTTGGTGAGCCCATAGAACGGCGAGTTGACGATCTTCAGCAGCGCCCCGGAGAGCCCCGGGTCCTGGCTGATCAGCTTGGCGATGGTGCGCAGGTCCGGGTTCGGCATGACCTGTTCCATCTGCAGGTCCACCATGATCTGCGGCTGCGGCGGCACGCTGATCCCCTGGAGGAAGTGGCGGATCTGTTCGGCGGAGAGTTCTTGGGCCATGACAACGGAGACCAAGGGAGGGAATTCGGGACGACAGTCTAACTCTAGCCGGCGATGGCCAGAACACTCCTTTGAGCTGAACTTTCCGGCGGTACCACGGCTCGGAACCTGCATACCCCCAACGCGAACAGGAGGCAGCATGAACCCCTCGATCAAGGGCAAGCGCGTGGCGCTGCTGGTTACCGATGGCTTCGAACAGGTGGAGCTGACCGGCCCCCGCCAGGCGCTGGAGCAGGCCGGCGCCACCGTCCACATCCTCGCCCCGACGGCCGGCACCGTGACCGGCTGGCACCACACCACCCCGGCGGACCGCTTCCGGGTCGACCACACCCTCGACAGCGTGCGCATCGACGACTACGACGCCCTGGTCCTGCCCGGTGGCGTGGTCAATGCCGACACCCTGCGCACGGACCCGCTGGCCCAGGAACTGGTGCGCGACGCCGCCCGGGCCGACAAGCCCATCGCGGTGATCTGCCACGGCGCCTGGCTGCTGGCCAGCGCCGACCTGGTCAAGGGCAAGACCCTCACCAGCTGGCCGTCCCTCACCGACGACCTGAGGAACGCCGGCGCCCACTGGGTGGACCAGGAAGTGGTGGTCGACGGCAGGCTGATCAGCAGCCGCAAGCCCGACGACATCCCCGCCTTCAACCAGCGCCTGCTCGAGGCCCTGGCCGCCTGAGCCGACGCCCGCCGGTAGCAGGCTCGGCGGGCGCCTTCGGGTATACTTCCGCTCTTTTTTCCGGAGAGCGACCCATGTCCCTGCCCAGCCTGCGCCTCAAAGCCAATGCCGATCGACGCCTGCGCGCCGGCCACCTGTGGGTCTACAGCAACGAGGTGGACGTGGTCGCCACCCCGCTGAACGCCTTCCAGCCGGGCGACCAGGCCATCCTCGAAGCCGCCGGCGGCAAGCCCCTGGGCGTGGTCGCCCTGAGCCCGAACAACCTGATCTGCGCCCGCCTGGTCTCCCGCGACGTCAAGCACGTGCTGGACAAGTCCCTGCTGGTGCACCGCCTCAACGTCGCCCTGAGCCTGCGCGAGCGCCTGTTCGACAAACCCTTCTACCGTCTGGTCTACGGCGACTCCGACCTGCTCCCCGGCCTGGTGGTGGACCGCTTCGGCGACCACCTCGTGGTGCAGCTGGCCTCCGCCGCCATGGAGCGCAACAAGGACGCCGTGCTGGATGCCCTGGTGCAGGTGCTCAAGCCCCGTGGCGTGCTGTGGAAGAACGACTCCGCCGCCCGTGATGCCGAAGGCCTGGAGCGCTACGTGGACACCGCCTTCGGCGTGGTGCCCGAGTGGGTCGCCCTGGAAGAGAACGGCGTGAAGTTCGAAGCCCCGGTGCTGGAAGGCCAGAAGACCGGCTGGTTCTACGACCACCGCATGAACCGCGCCCGCCTGGCCCCCTACGTGGAAGGCAAGCGTGTGCTCGACCTGTTCAGCTACATCGGCGGCTGGGGCGTGCAGGCTGCGGCCTTCGGCGCCAGCGAAGTGTTCTGCGTCGACGCCTCCGGCTTCGCCCTCGACGGCGTCGAGCGCAACGCCACCCTCAACGGCGTGGCCGAGAAGGTCACCTGCGTGGAAGGCGACGTGTTCGAAGCCCTGAAGGAGCTGAAGGCCGCCGAAGAGCGCTTCGACGTGGTGGTGGCCGACCCGCCGGCCTTCATCAAGCGCAAGAAGGACCTGAAGAACGGCGAGGCCGCCTACCGCCGCCTCAACGAACAGGCCATGCGCCTGCTGAACAAGGACGGCATCCTGGTCAGCGCCTCCTGCTCCATGCACCTGCCCGAGGACGACCTGCAGAACATCCTGCTCGGCAGCGCCCGCCACCTGGACCGCAACATCCAGCTGCTGGAGCGCGGCGGCCAGGGCCCGGACCACCCGGTGCACCCGGCCATCGCCGAAACCCGCTACATCAAGAGCCTCACCGTCCGCCTGCTGCCCAACAGCTGAGCATGACCACCCCGCAGGTCCGGGCCTTCGGCAGCGCCGACGGCCCCCTGGCCCTGTACTTCCACGGCACCCCGGGCTGCGCCCGGGAGGCCTGCTGGCTGGAGGCCGCCGCCCAGCGCCACGGCATCCGCCTGCTCGCCCTGGACCGCGCCAGCCTGGCACCGGGCCGGACCGGGCACGACTACCTCCACACCCTGATCGACTGGACGGCCAGCACCCTGGACCGGCAACCGGCCAGCCTGGTGGGCTTCTCCATCGGCGCGCACCTCGCCTTGCGCGTCGCCGCAGCATTGCCCGGTGCTGATCTGCAGTGCCTGCTGGTCTCCGCCGCCGCGCCACTGGAATGGCCGCAGAGCTGGGACGGCATGGGCGCCGGACGCCACACCTTCCGCCTCGCCCAGCGCCACCCCGAACGCCTGGCACGGATCGCCCGCCTGCAATGCGCATTGGCCCGGCACGCCCCGGGGCTGCTGGCACGCCTGCTGTTCCAGGGCGTCGGCCGTGCCGAGCGCCACCTCGCCCGGGAACAGCGCTCCCGGTTGAAGGCCGTGCTTGAAGGCGCCCTGGCCGAAGGGCCGAGCGCCTACCTGCGGGATGTACAGCTTTACTGCCAGCCCTGGGCCGATGAGCTGGACAACCTGGCGGCACCCGTCAGCCTCTGGCACGGCGAGGACGACCGCTGGGCGCCTCCGGGCATGGCCCGGGGGCTGGTGCAGCACCTGCGTGCCGCCACCCTGCGCTGGCAGCCCGGCCTCGGCCACTACGGCACGTTGCTGCACAGTGCCGACGTGCTGATGCAGGCCTGTCGCCGGCAGCCCTGAGCACCGGTCGCGCCGGCCTTCCGCCCGGCGCCTGCCTGGGATTAGAATCCCGATTCCCCCTGCCACACCCTCAGGCGGGCCAGTGAGCCCCGGCCGAGCGCACGGTGATCCCGCAGCGCCCTCACGCCATCTCCGGACACGACGGGTACATCCCCTCTCCACCGGCACCTTCACGCTCACGACACGACCATTACCTGATCAGCCTGCAGGACACCGAAATGCCCGATTACCGCTCGAAGACCTCCACCCACGGCCGCAACATGGCCGGCGCCCGCGCCCTCTGGCGCGCTACCGGGATGAAGGACGAAGACTTCAAGAAACCGATCATCGCCATCGCCAACTCCTTCACCCAGTTCGTGCCCGGCCACGTGCACCTGAAGGACCTGGGCCAGCTGGTCGCCCGCGAGATCGAGAAGCACGGCGGTGTGGCCAAGGAATTCAACACCATCGCCGTGGACGACGGCATCGCCATGGGCCACGACGGCATGCTCTATTCCCTGCCGAGCCGCGAGATCATCGCCGACTCCGTGGAGTACATGGTCAACGCCCACTGCGCGGACGCCATCGTCTGCATCAGCAACTGCGACAAGATCACCCCCGGCATGCTGATGGCCGCCCTGCGCCTGAACATCCCCGTGGTGTTCGTCTCCGGCGGCCCGATGGAAGCCGGCAAGACCAAGCTGGCCAACCACGGCCTCGACCTGGTGGACGCCATGGTGGTGGCCGCCGACGACTCCTGCTCCGACGAGAAGGTCGCCGAGTACGAGCGCAGCGCCTGCCCCACCTGCGGTTCCTGCTCCGGCATGTTCACCGCCAACTCCATGAACTGCCTGACCGAGGCCCTGGGCCTGTCGCTGCCGGGCAACGGCTCCACCCTGGCCACCCACAGCGACCGCGAGCAGCTGTTCCTGCGTGCCGGCCGCCTGGCCGTCGAGCTGTGCCAGCGCTACTACGGCGAAGGCGACGCCTCCGTGCTGCCGCGCAATATCGCCAACTTCAAGGCGTTCGAGAACGCCATGACCCTGGACATCGCCATGGGCGGCTCCACCAACACCATCCTGCACCTGCTGGCCGCCGCCCAGGAGGCGGAAGTGGCCTTCGACCTGCGCGACATCGATCGCCTGTCGCGCAAGGTGCCGCAGCTGTGCAAGGTGGCGCCGAACATCCAGAAGTACCACATGGAAGACGTGCACCGTGCCGGCGGCATCTTCAGCATCCTCGGCGAGCTGGCCCGTGGCGGCCTGCTGCACACCGACGTGCCCACCGTGCACAGCCCGAGCATGGCCGACGCCATCGCCCAGTGGGACATCACCCAGACCGACGACGAAGCCGTGCACACCTTCTTCAAGGCAGGCCCGGCCGGCATCCCGACCCAGGTCGCCTTCAGCCAGAGCACCCGCTGGGACAGCCTGGACGACGACCGCGCCAACGGCTGCATCCGCTCCGTCGAGCACGCCTACTCCCAGGAGGGCGGCCTGGCCGTGCTCTACGGCAACATCGCCCTGGACGGCTGCGTGGTGAAGACCGCCGGCGTGGACGAGTCCATCCACGTGTTCGAAGGCACCGCGAAGATCTTCGAAAGCCAGGACGGCGCCGTGAAGGGCATCCTCGCTGACGAAGTGAAGCCGGGCGACATCGTCATCATCCGCTACGAAGGCCCGAAAGGCGGCCCGGGCATGCAGGAAATGCTGTACCCCACCAGCTACCTGAAGTCCAAGGGCCTGGGCAAGCAATGCGCCCTGCTCACCGACGGCCGCTTCTCCGGCGGCACCTCGGGCCTGTCCATCGGCCACGCTTCCCCGGAAGCCGCCGCCGGTGGCGCCATCGGCCTGGTGAAGGACGGCGACAAGGTGCTGATCGACATCCCCAACCGCAGCATCAACCTGCTGGTGTCCGATGAAGAGCTGGCCGCCCGCCGCGTCGAGCAGGACAAGAAAGGCTGGAAACCCGCGCAGCCCCGCGCCCGCAAGGTCTCCACCGCCCTCAAGGCCTACGCCCTGCTGGCCACCAGCGCCGACAAGGGCGCCGTGCGCAACAAGGCGATGCTGGACGACCTGTAAGCGCTGCCTGCGAACGGAAAAGCCCGGCCTCGCGCCGGGCTTTTTATTCCCATTGCTGTTCATCAGGAGCCTGCCGGACCTCATGCAGAACCTGAAGCTCGAGTTCGAAGAGAACGCCGCCGAGTTCTACATCGCCTCGCTTGCGAGAGGAATTCTCGAAGGCATCAAGAGCGGCGCCCTGACTGCGGAGACCGGAATCTGGTCCCTGGGGCGCCCTGTATTGCGCAACGCCTTGGCAATCACCTCTATCAGCACGGAGTTGATGGAGGTTCTGGAAGGCTTCGACGAGCTCGACGCCCTGGCCGAACTCGGCATAGACCCACAGCCCACGCTACAACGCATGATCGATGCACTGGACCGGTGCCAACGCTCCACCGATAACCGCGAAACGAGCCTGATCATTCGCGCCTTCAGTGCTCCGTAGGGTGCACCTGTCATGTAGGGGCGACTTCAGTCGCCCAAGGCCGTGCAGCGGCCCCATGCCCGGCCGGAAGCGGGCGAATGAATTCGCCCCTACACAGACGCGTCCGCAGCAGGCGGTTCGCGGGCAGAGCTCGCTCCCCCCAACTTCACGACACCCGCCCAGCGCCCCCTCGCCGCCCCCGGCCATTCAGGTAGAATCGCCGCTTTTTCGCCGGCCGCCCCCACCATGACCTCACTGGAAAACCCCTCCGCCCCCGAGTCCCGCAACGAACTGGTCTACGGCCTGGAGGACAAGCCGCGCCCGCTGGCGGCCATCCTGGCAGCCCTGCAGCACCTGCTGGCGATCATCGTCCCCATCGTCACCCCCGGCCTGCTGATCTGCCAGGCGCTGGGCGTGTCGGCCCGCGACACCAACCTCATCGTCTCCATGTCCCTGGTGGTCTCCGGCATCGCCACCTACGTGCAGTGCCGCCGCTTCGGCCCCTTCGGTGCCGGGCTGCTGATCGTCCAGGGCACCAGCTTCAACTTCGTCGGCCCGCTGATCGCCGGCGGCGCGCTGATGGTCAAGCAGGGCACCCCGGTGGAAGCGGTGATGGCGGCGATCTTCGGCGTGGTCATGGCCGGCGCCTTCATCGAGATGGGCGTGTCGCGCATCCTGCCGTTCATCAAGCGCCTGATCAGCCCGCTGGTGACCGGCATCGTGGTGCTGATGATCGGCCTCACCCTGATCAAGGTCGGCCTCATCAGCATGGGCGGCGGCTTCGGCGCCATGGCCAACGGCACCTTCGCCAACGGCGAGAACCTGCTGCTCTCCGGCACCGTGCTGGCGGTGATCCTGGTGCTCAACCGCATCCCGGTGGTGTGGATGCGCAGCTGCGCCATCGTCATCGCCCTGCTGGTGGGCTACGCCCTGGCCGGCGCCCTGGGCCGCCTGGACTTCAGCGGCATGCACGAGGCGCCGCTGATCCAAGTGCCGACCCCGCTGCATTTCGGCCTGGGCTTCTCCTGGTCGCTGTTCGTGCCGATGCTGGTCATCTACCTGGTGACCTCCCTGGAAGCCATCGGCGACGTCACCGCCACCAGCAAGGTCTCCCGCCAACCGGTAGAAGGCCCGCTGTGGATGCAAAGGATCAAGGGCGGCGTGCTGGTCAACGGCGCCAACTCCCTGCTGGCCGGCGTACTCAATACCTTCCCCAGCTCGGTATTCGCCCAGAACAACGGGGTGATCCAGCTCACCGGCATCGCCAGCCGCCACATCGGCGGCTGGATCGCCCTGATGCTGATCCTGCTGGGCCTGTTCCCGGCCGTGGCCGGCGTGCTCCAGGCCATGCCCGAACCGGTGCTCGGCGGCGCCGTGATGGTGATGTTCGGCGCCGTGGCCGCCTCGGGCATCAACATCCTCGCCGGCATCGAGCTGGACCGCCGCGCCCTGCTGATCATCGCCGTGTCCCTGGCCCTGGGCCTGGGCGTGTCCCAGGTGCCGGAGTTCCTCGCCCACATGCCGGCAGCGGTGCGCAACGTGCTGGAGTCCGGCGTGGCCACCGGCGGCCTGTGCGCCCTGGTGCTGAACTGGTTCCTGCCGGAAACCCCGCGCTCCGCCGCGTGAGGCAGAATGGGCCTCGTTCCCCCACGAGGCCCCTTCCATGACCCTGCGCATCGGCCTGATCGCCGACACCCACGGCCTGCTGAGGCCCCAGGCCCTGGCGGCCCTGGAAGGCTGCGACCACATCCTCCACGCCGGTGACATCGGCAAGCCCGAGATCCTCGACGCCCTGCGCCAGCTCGCGCCCCTCAGCGTGGTGCGCGGCAACAACGACACCCAGGACTGGGCCCAGGCCATTCCCCACGACCTCAGCCTGCAGTTGGGTGGGGTCCACCTCTACCTGGTCCACGACCAGGCCGACATCCCCGCCGACCTCGCCACGCGCGGCGTCGACGCCATCGTCACCGGCCACTCCCACAAGCCGCTGATCACCCAGCGCGACGGCATCCTCCACATCAACCCGGGCAGCGCCGGGCCCCGGCGCTTCAAGCTGCCGATAGCGGTGGGGTTGCTGCTGATCGAAGACGGACGAGTCCGCGCGGAACTGCGCGAGCTGGGCATCTGAACGGGGGAGCCCGGCCCGCCTAAAGGGCCGATCCGGGCATGGGGGGACGTCGTTTCTTACGTCCACCCGCGCTGTGCCAACCGGCTCAGCGCCGCTCCCACACCTGGAAGGCGTAGGCGGGGGTGGTGTCGCTGACGGGGTACTCGATGCTGGAAGCCAGGTGCCAGTCGGCAGCGGGCACCTCGGGGAAGAAGGCATCGCCTTCCGGCTCCAGCTCCACCTGGGTCAGGTACAGGCGGTCGCCATGGGCCAGGCCCTGGGCGTAGAGCTGGGCGCCGCCGATCAGCATCACTTCCTCGGCGTCCTCCTCGCGGGCCCACACCTCGGCGCGGGCCACGGCCTCTTCCAGGCTGGCGAACACCTCGGCGCCCTCCAGCTGCAGGCCGGCCTGGCGGCTGACCACCAGGTTCAGGCGCCCCGGCAGCGGGCGGCCCAGGGAGTCCCAGGTCTTGCGGCCCATGATGATGGGCTTGCCCAGGGTCAGGGCCTTGAAGTGCTTGAGGTCCGCCGGCAGGTGCCAGGGCAGTTGGTTGTCGCGGCCGATGACCCGGTTGCGGGCCTGGGCGGCGATGAGGGCGAGGGGGAGGGTCTTTTTCATGGCGGCGAGAATACCAGAGGCCATGGCCACCGCCAGCCGGCCTTTCCTTCTGTCGCCGCCAACGGTGTCACGCCCGGCAACACATGCCCGGGCGGCGCACGACAAACCGTCATCTATCCTGCCGCAGGCTTGCGCTTCCCTACCGCAAGGAGACGCCCCATGGCATCCACCCCGACCCTGCGGCATTGGCTGGCGGCCTGCAGCCTGACGTTGCCCCTCTGCACCTTCGCCGCACCGGACCCGGTGCAATCCGCCCTCGACTGGGCCACCCAGCAGCCCCAGGCCAGTCGCGCCCCGGCGCGCGCCGAGGGCCAGCCCCTGGTGATCGGCCATCGCGGCGCCAGCGGCTACGTGCCGGAGCACACCCTGGCGTCCTACGCCCTGGCCGCCCTGCAAGGCGCCGACTATGTTGAGCCGGACCTGGTGATGACCCGCGACGGCCACCTGGTGGCCCGCCACGACAACGAGCTGGGGCTGACCACCGACGTCAGCCGCCACCCCGAGTTCGCCGACCGCAAGCGCACCCAGAGCGTCGACGGCGTGCCGCTCACCGGCTGGTTCAGCGAGGATTTCACCCTGGCCGAGCTGAAGACCCTGCGCGCCATCGAGCGCATCCCCCAGGTGCGCCCCGGCAATGCGCGCCTGGACGGCGCCTTCGAGATCCCCACCCTGCAGGAGATCATCGACCTGGTGAAAAGCCTCCAGCTCAGCCAGCAGCGCCGCATCGGCCTGTACATCGAGACCAAGCACCCCACCCACTTCCAGCAGCTCGGCCTGGCCATGGAGAAGCCGCTGCTGCGCACCCTGCAACGCAACGGCTACACCGACCGCCG
>Ga0247725_1001733_pt1 | contig 10425 bp, 7 predicted proteins | sample OKSTACKMCFT3sol_FD_183021 | JGI IMG/M metagenome (GOLD analysis project Ga0247725, IMG submission 183021) | Subsurface sediment microbial communities from gas well in Oklahoma, United States - OK STACK MC-FT3-sol | ecosystem: Environmental > Terrestrial > Deep subsurface > Rock core/Sediment... | reverse complement strand
AATCGAATTTAAATTGCAACAAGTTAAAGAGAAGTAAAATGGAAAAATTTTCGCTGCCCAAAGACAAGATCAAGATCCTGTTACTGGAAGGTTTGCACCAAAGTGCGGTGCAGAGCTTTAAGAATCAAGGCTACAGCAACATTGAGTATCTGAAGACCTCTTTGGATGAAGCTGAACTGATTGAAAAAATCCGTGACGTGCATTTTATTGGTATTCGTTCACGCACCCAACTGACCGAAAAAGTGCTGGATGCAGCCTCTAAACTGGCAGCGGTTGGTTGCTTCTGTATCGGTACCAATCAGGTGGATTTAGACGCTGCGTTGATGCGTGGTATTCCGGTATTCAACGCGCCGTTTTCCAATACCCGCTCTGTGGCTGAACTGGTGTTAGGCCAAATCATTATGCTGCTGCGTGGTATTCCGGAGCGTAATGCGGCGGCGCACCGTGGTGTCTGGCAAAAAACTGCAATTCAGTCGTTTGAAGCCCGTGGTAAAACCTTAGGCATTATTGGTTACGGCCATATCGGTACTCAGCTGAGCATCATGGCGGAAAACATCGGTATGCGTGTGCAGTTTTACGATATCGAAGACAAGCTGGTATTAGGTAATGCCACACAGGTCGATTTTGGCACTTTGCTGAAAACTTCAGATGTGGTGACTTTGCATGTGCCTGAAACAGCTCAGACGAAGAATATGATCGGCGAAGCTGAACTGGACTTGATGAAACAAGGCAGCATTCTGATCAACGCTTCACGCGGCACTGTGGTCGACATCGATGCATTAGCTGCAGTGATGAAAGCGAAAAAACTGGCCGGTGCTGCTATTGACGTATTCCCGGTAGAACCTACCAGCAATGATGAAGAGTTCTTATCTCCGCTACGCGAATTCGACAACGTGATCCTGACGCCACATATTGGTGGTTCAACTCAGGAAGCGCAGGAAAATATCGGCTTTGAAGTAGCAGGTAAGATGGTGAAATACAGTGACAACGGTTCTACCTTGTCAGCGGTGAATTTCCCTGAAGTATCCTTGCCAGAACACAGAGGCCGCTCACGTTTACTGCATATCCACAAAAACCAACCTGGTATGCTGACCAAAATCAACGAAGCCTTTGCTAAACACGGCATCAACATTTCGGGTCAGTATCTGCAAACCAATGCAGAAATTGGTTATGTAGTCATCGACATCGATTCACTGGACCACGAACTGGCCCTGAATGAGTTGAAGGCGATTCCGGGGACGTTACGCGCCCGGGTCTTACACTAATTCAGCCGTCGTACTTGAAGCTGCAGCTTTGTTGACTGCACGCTCTCGCCCCAGTCGCATAGGCAACTATGCTCCTGGGGTCTCAACCGCTTGTCGTCGCGCTGCAACTCCAATTACTTAGGCTGTTCAACAAAAGGGATCAGAGCAGATCCCCTTTTTCTTTAGAACGAATAAACGATAGAAGCGGCTGTTTCAGAGTCAGTGCTTTTCTTATCCACACCTACATCTGAGTCGTACTTAATATTCAGGCTTAGACGCAGAGCCAGTTGGTTGTTGATTTGCGCTGTTACCGCACTACGGCTGGTGTAGCTGGTGTTGTGACCATCTAACGAAATAGCGTATTCCAACGTTTGTTTAAACTTACTGGTTTCTGAGAAGTGATACTCAAAGTTACCCGCAGCGTACCAAATCATACCTGAGTTACTTTCGCCTTCGGATGGTCTGTCATACGCCATACCAGGGCCTGTTTCGAAGTCTAAATAGTTCTGACCGTCTTCGTACAAGCGGTTGGCATAACCCACTGCTACAGAGGATTGTTCACGGAAGGCACCAAAACGGTCATTCAAATAAGCGGCACGACCGAACAAGCTGCTGTCTGAGCGGAAAAATTTATAGTTACTTTGCGCTGTGACACCTACCCGCTGACCTGTGGTCTTATCTTCTTTTTCACCTGTAGCGCTGTTGGTTTGGGTATTTCGTTGCAACAAAGTCTGGATAAAGTATTTGTTACGGAAATCCTCCAGCTCGTGTTTTAATTCAGCATTGGTCCGTACAGCTGTGGCTTCTGTGTTACCACGACTCAGCACTACCCCTACTTCTACGTCACCACCCCAAGGTGGAACAGTGGTTTCTTCTTCACCATGTTTTTTTTGAAATTCCTGTGCCTGAACAGAGACTGCGGAACATAACAGTACTGCTGACAATGCGACTACTAAACGCATGTTGTATAACCCTTCTTATAAAATGAAAATGATTTTGACAGCTGCAAATGAATGCAGCCTTGCTGAAGCAAATTTTGACGCGAATCGAGCGATTTAAGGGGTACTGCCCTTTCCATTCGACATCGATGCGCCATTTAGACGGGCGGGTACAAGACCCGCCCCTACGGATGATTATTCAGCTCTGTTGCTGATGTATTCCAGCGCCATGCTGATGCGCTTTAACACACGATCTTTGCCAATCAGCGCCAGTGTTGCGTCTAAAGCTGGTGAGTTACCACCACCTGTGACAGCCACACGTAAAGGCATACCTACTTTGCCCATGCCTAAACCTAAGCTTTCAGCGGCATCGTTAATGGCTTGATGTAAAGCTTCCACTGACCAATCATTCAGCTCTGCCAGTTTGGTCTGAACAGCAACCAGCGGCTCTGCGGCTACAGGACGTAAGTGTTTTTTCGCAGCGTTTTCTTCAAACTCACTGAAGTCTTCGTAGAAATAACGGCTTACTTCAACCAGTTCTTTTAAGGTTTTCACCCGCTCAGCCTGCACTTTTACCAGTTCTGTCAGCGCTGGACCAGTGCTGATATCCAGCTTCTGATCGGCCACATGCCAGGCTAAATGTTTAGCTACGTACTCTGGCGCCAGAGTTTTCATGTAGTGCTGGTTTAACCAAACAAGCTTGTCGGTGTTAAAGGCCGAAGGCGCACGGTTACAGTCGCTTAAGTCAAACAGCTGGACCAGTTCTTCTTTGCTGAAAATTTCCTGATCGCCATGAGACCAGCCTAAACGCACTAAATAGTTGATCAGCGCTTCTGGCAGGAAACCGTTGTCACGGTATTGCATGACGCCAACAGCACCATGACGTTTTGACAGACGTTTGCCATCGTCACCTAAAATCATAGGCACGTGCGCGTATTTAGGCAGTTCTGCGCCTAAAGCGGCCAGAATATTCATCTGACGTGGAGTGTTGTTGACATGGTCATCACCACGGATAACGTGAGTAATGCCCATTTTCCAGTCATCAACCACAACAGTCAGGTTATAAGTTGGAGTGCCGTCACTACGGGCAATGATTAAATCGTCCAGCTCAGCATTGGCAATTTCAATGCGGCCTTTGATTAAATCGTCAATCACCACTACGCCATCCAGCGGGTTTTTAAAACGAATGGTATAAGGCTTGTCGGTTGGGTGGTCAGTACGATCACGCCACATACCGTTGTATTTTGGTTTTTCGCCGGCAGCCATTTGCGCTTCGCGCATTGCATCGACTTCTTCAACAGTACAAAAGCACTTGTAAGCTTTGCCTTCAGCCAGCAGCTGAGCAACTACTTCTTTATATAAATCAAAACGTTTGGTTTGGTAATAAGGGCCGTCGTCATAATCCAGGCCTAACCATTCCATACCTTCTAAAATGGCATCCACAGATTCCTGAGTTGAACGTTCTAAATCTGTATCTTCAATACGAAGGATAAAAGTACCGCCGGTTTTACGTGCATGTAACCAGCTGTATAAGGCTGTGCGGGCGCCACCAACGTGCAGGTAACCTGTAGGGCTTGGCGCGAAACGAGTAACTATAGACATAATGAATCCACTGAAGGCCAAAAAATTGGGCGCTATTGTATCAATGCAAGGCAGTGATTGCACGGCCGAAGCAGCTATGCGGAAAAAGATTTAACTGCTTACTTTTAAAGCATACAGTTCACAAAGCTAAAAATATTATTGACACAAAAACCGAGCCCCCTATAATGACGGCCGACCACACGATGGATGCTTAGCTCAGCCGGGAGAGCATCGCCCTTACAAGGCGGGGGTCACTGGTTCGATCCCAGTAGCATCCACCATCTTTTAAAGTGAAATATCTGAAAGATAAATCGTGTAGTTCAATTGTTATGCCCAGGATGCTTAGCTCAGCTGGGAGAGCATCGCCCTTACAAGGCGGGGGTCACTGGTTCGAACCCAGTAGCATCCACCATCTATTTAAAGAGTGCATCGCCACCCTTTACAAAGAAGAGGCTGCGGCTGGTTTGTTCCCAGTAGCATCCACCATCTTCTTAGATGTCAACGTGTAACAATGAAAAGTCCCAGGACGCTTAGCTCAGCTGGGAGAGCATCGCCCTTACAAGGCGGGGGTCACTGGTTCGAACCCAGTAGCGTCCACCATATTCTTAAAGAGCGCATCGCCGCACTTTATAAAGAACAGGCTGTGACTGGATTAAACCCAGTAGGGTCCACCATCTTCTTAAAGAGCGCATCGCCGCACTTTATAAAGAACAGGCTGTGACTGGATTAAACCCAGTAGCGTCCACCATCTTCTTAGATGTCAATGTGTAACAAAAAGTAGTCCCAGGATGCTTAGCTCAGCTGGGAGAGCATCGCCCTTACAAGGCGAGGGTCACTGGTTCGATCCCAGTAGCATCCACCATCCCCTTTAAAGAAAATCATCGCTCTCTTTACACAAGACCAAGGCGAACTGGTTCGATCCCAGTAGCATCCAGCATCCCCTTTTCCCCTTAAAGAAAAACATCGCACTCTTTACACAAGACCAAGGCGAACTGGTTCGATCCCAGTAGCATCCACCACTCCTTTTCCCCTTAAAGAAAAACATCGCACTCTTTACACAAGACCAAGGCGAACTGGTTCGATCCCAGCAGCATCCACCACTCCTTCGATAAAAAAGCATAGCCACGTCCCAAATTTTAATCTGTACGAATCATCATTGCAGCCTACTCAGAACACACTGAAACTCCCTAAGTCCTTATTTTTAATCATTCTCCACATTTCGTTTTTACTGTTTTTTCACTTATTGTTAATTTTCCCAAATCAGAAAAACATTAACCATTGAATTCATTTAATAAATTTGGAGCTTTTTGTCTTATTAATGGCTATATTTGATAGAAATGATAACAGGCACTTTGTTCATTTATGGTCGTGAAGCTTAATAAGGACATTCAGATACTGGTTGTAGATGAGCAGCCCTTAACTCAGAACTATCTGCGTTATGCGCTTGAGACTTTAGGCTATACCAGTTTCACTTATGCGGAAAACTCCACCGCTGCTATAGCTTTGTGCCGCGACAAAGCTTTTGATTTGATCATCTGCTCCTTTAACTTAAATGGTAAAGACGGTTATCAGCTCTATCAGGAGCTCAAAGTCCGTAATTTATTCCGTCATTGCACAGGTTTTATTTTTATCAGCGCTGAGACAGACCCAAGCCTGGTCCACAGTGTGCTCGAATTACAGCCTGACGAGTTTATGGTTAAGCCCTTTGCCATTAAAGATTTGAAATCCCGCATCGACCGTACCGTGCAGCGCAAAAACCTGTTGCGGCCTTTGTATAGCCTGATGGATCAGAAAAAAACTGACGCAGCGCTCAAGCAGGTTGAGCAATGGCTGGAGCAGGGTTATCAGCCCAAATACGCAACGTTGTTGCTTAAGACCAAAGGTGAGATTTTACAGCAGGCCGGTCGATGGACTGAAGGCGAGCAGTTTTATAGCAGCTTGATCCATGACAACAATCTGCATTGGGTTAAACTGGGGTTGGCCCGCTGCTTAATTCAGCGCGAAAGATACTCCGAAGCCCTGTCTCTGCTGCAACCTTTATTACAAAAAGCCGATTTAAAGCTGGCAACTCTGGACTTATTAGCTGATATCCACCTGCATCAGCAGATGTATAAAAAGGCCCAGACAGAATTGCTGCAAGCCGCTGATATGGCGCCCCGTAATTTATTACGCCAACAAAAACTGATGCATTTATCGCGCTTAACTCACGACTACGAGCATCAATTCAGAGCAGCGAAAGACCTGGTGCGATTTGCCCGTTTTTCTATTTACGAGCAGCCTGATCTCTACTTAAATCTGGCCCGCGCTTCGGTTGATTATGCGTTAAGTGTCGATGAAGAAGAGCAAACCAGTCGTTTGTCCAAAGTCGCCAATGATACCTTGAGCCACATGAGGCAACTTTTCCCGGATAAACAAAAGCAAGAACAACAGGTGGTGGTGCAAGCCAGAATTTATTATCTGAAAGATCAGCTGGAAAAAGCCAAGCAGCTGCTGCTCGAATTGGATCAAAATATGGAATCACAGGGCGCCGAAGATATTTTAGATAAAGCCAAAGCTCTGCATGAGGTGGGATTATTAAGCAGTTCACGCGAATTGCTCAAAGCACTGACACAGGATGCAAATAAACTGAAAGGTGCGGATCCTGTTTTTCTAACTTACCTAAAACAGGAGCAAAAAGAACGTGAAACTCTGCCCATGGGCCCGAGAGAGTTCAATAACCACGCCGTATTGATGTATGAAAGAGGTCAGTGGCATCAAGCTCTGGAAGCATTTATTAAAGCCTTTAGCATTATGCCCGGCAATGTAGGGATAGCGCTGAACTTGCTGCAGTCGTTGCGCTCAACAGAGAATATCGATCCCTCTATCCAAACTGAACAACTTCGTTTGCAATGTGAAGTCATACTATCCAAAGCCAAACTGAGTGAAGAACAGCAAAAACGCTGGCAGCAGCTGCAAAGCCAGCAGAAAATAGCGATTTAAGGCTGAATTAAGGCCATTCAGTCACAACCTGTTTCATCACCGGGTTCTTCAGCAGCCACCATAAGCTAAGCAACAGCAGCGCTGGTGATAGTAGTAACCAGGGTGCCTTTAGCATCACATAGTTGGGTAAGTGAGTCAGACTATGCACCAGATCTGTGGCAACAACTGCCAGCATGATCCAACGGCTTTGACGCCATAATTTAAACCACCCTTGACTCCCCTTGTCCTTGCGCTGACTTAATGCCGCCACAACCAGCAATAAAGGTGCACAAATCAGACAAGCGATTAAGAAGTCACTACTTTTGGGATAGACGGCGGCCATTAACTTGTCACCGCCTTCTGGCATCGTCAGCACTAAAATCCACAAAAGATAAGGCCTTAGCACCAACAACAATACAGCGTAAAAGCGAAGGGGGATCCGGGTCAGGCCATACTTATCCAGCAGGGGATAGAAGTCAGACATATCAGTTCAATCCATGCTTTAAAAACAATTCCAGCATCTGTTGCTCTGTCCAGACCGGCACTGACAATTCATTCGCTTTAGCCAGCTTAGAGCCGGCATTATCGCCTGCGATCACCGCATAAGTTTTGGCTGACACAGAGCCTGATACTTTAGCCCCTAAGCGCTGAAGTTTTTCTTTGGCATCATCGCGGCCCATGCTGGTTAAAGTGCCGGTTAATACCACTGTTAAGCCAGCCAGAGGTTGTTCACCCAGCTGCTGCTTTTCAAGCACTGGCCAGTGAATACCAGCCTCAAGCAGCTGAGCTATCACGGCGGTGTTATGCTCTTCCGCCATAAAGTGCTGAATATTTCCTGCGACCACGGCACCGACATCCGGCACTTCCAACAGCTGTTCTACACTTGCCTGCTGCACTGCATCCAAAGCCGCAAAATGACTGGCTAAATTCAGCGCCGTTGCTTCCCCTACTTCACGAATACCCAAAGCATAAATAAAACGTGGCAAAGTAGTTTCTTTAGAATCATCGATGGATTTGAGTAGTTTAAGCGCCAGCTTTTCGCCCATGCGCTCTAAGCCAACTAAAGCGGGCATATCCAGACGGAAAATATCAGCCGGAGTTTTCACCAGTTGCTGATCCACCAACTGCTCAATAATTTTGTCACCTAAGCCTTCAATATCCATGGCTTTTCGCGACACAAAATGTTTCAGCGCTTCTTTTCGCTGTGCAGCACAGAATAAACCGCCTGTACAACGCGCTACAGCTTCGCCTTCGACTCGTTCAATGCTGGACTGACAGACTGGGCACGCAGTTGGAAACAGGATGTCACGTGCGCTTTCAGGCCGCTCTTCCAGCACTACGGAGACAATTTGTGGGATCACGTCTCCAGCCCTGCGTACTATCACTGTATCGCCTACTTTAACGCCCAGACGGTTAATTTCATCCTGATTATGCAAAGTAGCATTACTGACCGTCACCCCACCTACCAGAACAGGCTCTAATCGTGCGACCGGAGTAATAGAGCCGGTGCGACCGACCTGAAACTCAACATCTAATAAAGTAGTGGTTTTTTCCTGAGCCGGAAATTTAAAGGCAATAGCCCAACGTGGCGCCCGGGCGACAAAACCTAAAGCCTGTTGCTGCGCTAAATCATCCACCTTCAGCACCACACCATCTATTTCATAAGGTAAAACAGCGCGTTTAGTCAGAATGTTTTGCTGGTAATCCAAAGCGGCCTGTAAGCCAGTGACATGGCGGATTTCAGGACAAACAGGCAAGCCCCAGCCTTTGAGTTGCTGCAAACGTGCATAATGACTTTTGCCGTTTAATAGCTGAGCTGCGTCTTCCACAGCGCCTACCGCATAGGCATAAAACATTAATGGCCGGGTGGCGGTGATCTTCGGATCCAGCTGTCGTAAGCTGCCCGCCGCCGCATTACGTGGGTTGGCAAAGACTTTATCGCCTGCTGCACGAGCTTTGTCATTCATCAGCTCAAAACCTGCCAGCGGCATAAAGACTTCACCCCGAACTTCCAGCACAGCAGGAACTTCGCCTTGTAACTTCAACGGCACAGCACGAATGGTTTTGACGTTGGCGGTAATATCTTCACCGGTAAAACCGTCACCTCGGGTCGCGGCTTGTACCAACAGACCTTGTTCGTAACGGATGCTAACGGCTAAGCCATCCAGTTTAGGTTCGGCACAAAATTCAAAGTCACGGCTTGCATCAATACGATCGGCCATACGTTTGTAAAAAGCGGCAAAGTCGTCGGCATCAAAGGCGTTATCCAGCGACAACATAGCGACCTGATGGCTGATTTGGCCAAATTTGCTTAAAGGTGCTGCACCCACTCGTTGAGTCGGTGAATCCGCAGTCACCAGTTCAGGATGTTGTTGTTCTATCTGCTTTAATTCCTGAAACAGCTGGTCGTAATCGGCGTCGGGAATACTGGGATTATCCAGCACGTAATACTGGTGATTATGATAAGCCAGTTGGTCTTTGAGCTGCTGCAGGCGTTGTTGGATAGCTTGATTCATTTGGGTTACTCAGGCACTTAAAGTCTAAAATCTCAAATTCAAAAATAGAGAAGCCCCGAAAACGGGGCCTCTTTAACAGATCTAATGCATTAACCGTGGATCAGGCGTTGACGCTGGAACTCACGGATTTTTTCCACATAATGCCGCACTGTTTGTACTGTCAGCACTGAACGCTGACCATCCAATACCTGACCACCAAATTCATCGGCCAGTTTTTTCGCAGCACTGTGCATCAGGTTGAAGTTCTGTAAGGCTTCGCCAGGCCCTGGCAAAGTCATAAACAAACTTAAACCACGGGTATTCATTTTTTCCATATCTTCTAAATCGAAGGTGCCAGGATTAAACATATTGGCCAGCGAAAATAATACTTCGCCTGAACCTGCGTTGTCCTGGAAACGGTGGAAAATGTTCATTTCACCGTATTTAAAACCCAAGGTCAGCAACGAAGGCAATAATAAAGAACCGTTAATTTCTTCGCCTTCAGGCAGTAATACATACAGGATCAACACTTCGTTAGCCGGAGCCTGAGCCGTTTGATCTTTTTCAGCTTCATAGGCAGCTTGCTGCTCTTGTGCAACGGCCTCAGCATAAGGTTCATCTGTGGCAGAAAAACTGCCCATATCCAATGAAGGCTCGTTTAATTCAGGTTCACGGCGCACTTTCACTGGTTCACGTAATTTGTTAGCTTTTGGCGGCACTGTTGGTGCAGGTTTTGGTTGTGGCTTTTCGCCTGGTTGTAATACACGCTTACGCCCTATGCCTAGCTCGTCAAAACCATCCCCTTTTGGGCCTGAATTTGCAGAAGCGTCTACATCGTATTTGCTAATGTCTCTGTTGTTTTTTCGAACTGTCCACCAGCCGTGTAAAGCTAAAGCGCTGATACCCAACACACCCAAAACAATCAAGACTAAACGTAATTCCTCAGCCATCTCTTTTACCTTTTAGTTTTTAGGCTTGTGCCATTTTCACGGCATCTTCCACATCTACAGCCACAACTCGTGATACACCGGGCTCCTGCATGGTCACACCCATTAATTGTGCAGCCATTTCCATGGCAATTTTATTGTGACTGATATAAATAAATTGCACAGTTTCAGACATTTCCCGTACCAGATTACAAAATCTGCCGACGTTCGCATCATCCAAAGGTGCATCAACTTCATCCAACATGCAAAAAGGTGCCGGATT
>Ga0247725_1001732_pt1 | contig 10429 bp, 9 predicted proteins | sample OKSTACKMCFT3sol_FD_183021 | JGI IMG/M metagenome (GOLD analysis project Ga0247725, IMG submission 183021) | Subsurface sediment microbial communities from gas well in Oklahoma, United States - OK STACK MC-FT3-sol | ecosystem: Environmental > Terrestrial > Deep subsurface > Rock core/Sediment... | reverse complement strand
GCTGCAGCCCGCAGTGGCGTACTGCGCGTGGATGATGAACTCCATTTGTCGCCATTGCCCGCAGAGGACGAAGACCCAGAAGTGACCAAGCTGCGCGCGGCTTTGGATCACCGCATCGGTGAGGTTCAATTGCCGGAAGTGATTCTGGCCGTTGACGCCCAGGTGCGCTTTAGCTGGATCATGCTCGGACGTGAGCCGCGCTCTACCGACGAGCTGCTGATGGTCTATGCCGGCATCATGGCCCACGGCACCAGTCTGACTGCGGTCGAATGCGCGCGCATGATTCCGCAATTGTCTGCCACCAGCATTCGCCAGGCCATGCGCTGGGCGCGGGACGAACGGCGTCTGAGCCAGGCCTGCCAGGCTGTGCTGGAATTCATGCAGCGACACCCGATTGCCGCCACCTGGGGGCGGTCCGATTTGGCATCTTCTGACATGATGAGCATGGAGACCACCAAACGGGTGTGGCAAGCCCGGCTTGATCCTCGGCGCAACACACCTTCCATTGGAATCTACTCCCATGTAAAAGACCGGTGGGGCATCTTCCATGCGCAGCCCTTTGTGCTCAATGAGCGCCAGGCGGGCGTGGCCATTGAAGGTGTCATCCGCCAAGAAAAGCTGGAGACCAGCCAGCTTGCTGTGGATACCCATGGCTACACCGACTTTGCCATGTCACATGCCCGTTTGCTTGGTTTTGATCTTTGCCCGCGGTTGAAGGAACTCAAACAGCGCCACCTCTTTGTGCCACGCGGCACCAAAGTGCCCGCAGAAATCGCTGCGGTGTGCGAAGCCAATGTCGACGTCGCTTTGATCGAAAAGCATTGGGATAGTCTGGTGCACCTGGCAGCCTCGGTCATGAGCGGACATGCCAGTGCGGTGGCAGCTCTTGCGCGGTTCGGTTCTGCCGCCCAGGGCGATCCAATCTATGAGGCTGGCGTGCAATTGGGGCGGTTGCTGCGTACGGCGTTTTTGGCTGACTACTTTGTCAAGGACGCTTTCAGGAACGAGTTGCGCCGGGTGCTCAATCGGGGCGAGGCTGTTAACGCCCTCAAGCGCGCCATTTATACCGGCCGGATCAGCCCGGCGCAGGCCAAACGTGTCGATGAAATGCAGGCTGTGGCCGATGCGTTGAGCCTGATGGCCAACATCGTGATGGCGTGGAATACCTCACAGATGCAGGCGGTCCTGGATCGCTGGTCGAACCGCCGCCAGGTCATTCCACCGGAACTGATCGGGAAGATTGCGCCCACCAGGCTGGAGAGCATCAACTTGCGGGGTGTGTTTCGCTTCCCGGTTGACCGCTATGCTGACCAAATCCTGCCTTCGCGGCCAAATGCATCGATAACTGGCACCAATGGATGAAACCGACCACGGTTTGACGCCACGAATCGCAGATTTGAAAGTGAACAGGAAAGTCAATGAAATCAACGATCTACCAACACCACCTCCGCGCCAGTGCTAGCTTTTCGTACCGTCACTTATTGCACTGAAAACGAGGAGACCCCACCAAGCGCCCTGTTCTCTCCCTCCGTCCTCGGTAGCGTCTCGTTGAGCAACCGCATCGTGATGGCGCCGCTGACGCGCAGCCGCGCTGCGGCAGGCAACGTACCTCACGCCTTGAACGCGCGCTACTACGCGCAGCGCGCCAGCGCCGGTCTGATCATTTCCGAGGCCACGCAGATCACGCCGCAGGGCCAGGGGTATCCCAAGACGCCGGGCATCCACAGCCCCGAACAGGTGGCTGGCTGGCAGGGCGTGACGCAAGCCGTTCATGCCCACGGCGGCAAGATCTTCTTGCAGCTGTGGCACGTCGGGCGCGTCTCCCACCCGCTGACGCAGGCCGACGGCAGCTTGCCGGTGGCGCCCTCGGCGATCCGTCCGGCCGGCGAGATCTACACCGAACAGGGCATGAAGCCCTTCGAGACGCCGCGCGCACTCGAGACCGAAGAGATCCCGGCGCTGATTGAAGACTTCCGCCGTGCCGCCGTGCATGCCAAGACGGCGGGTTTCGACGGGGTCGAGATCCATGCCGCCAACGGCTACCTGATCGACCAGTTCCTGCGTGACGGCACGAACCATCGCACAGACGGCTATGGCGGCTCGGTGGCCAACCGAGCCCGCCTGCTGCGCGAGGTCACGGAGGCGGTGCTGACAGTGTGGGAAGCGGGTCGCGTCGGCGTTCGGCTGTCGCCGGTGAACGCGTTCAATGACATCGCCGACTCCATGCCGCAATCGACGTTCGAAGCCATCACCGAACAGCTCAACGCCTACGGGCTGGCTTACCTCCACGTGGTGGAAGACCCCAGCAGCAGCTTCGACTTCCAGAAGCTGCGGCAAATTTTCAACGGCGCCTACATGGCCAATGGCGACTACGACCGTGCCCGGGCGACGGCGGCGATCGCTCGGGAGCAGGCCGACTTCATTGCCTTCGGCAAGCTGTTCATCGCCAATCCGGACCTGCCCGAGCGGCTGCGTCGTGACGGCCCGTACAACACGCCCAGGCCCGAATCGTTTTACGCCGGTGGCCCCGAAGGCTACGACGACTACCCGGCACTCGAAACAGCCGTCGCCTGACGCACCGCTCGCATACCCCTGCGGCCATGAACGCAAATCCGGTCGTCGATACGCGCCAGCAGATACTGGATACCGCGCGGTCGATCATCGTCAGCAAGGGTTTCGCCGCGGTGGGCCTGAGCGAGATCTTGGCTGCGGCGGGGGTGCCCAAAGGCTCGTTCTATCACTGGTTCCGCTCCAAGGACCAATTCGGCGAGGCCTTGCTCGAGCGGCACTTCGAGGGGTACTTGGAGCAGACGGATGCCCTGCTGGCGGCGCCAGGGCAAACCGCTGCGGCGCGGCTGCTCGCTTTCTTCGGCCGGTGGCATGCGCTGCAATCGGGTGATGACCTGACAGAGCGCTGCCTGGTGGTCAAGCTGAGCGCCGAGGTCTGCGACTTGTCGGAGTCGATGCGCGCGACGCTGGAACACGGCACGACCCAAGTGCTGGCCCGGCTGGAAGGCTGCCTGAGGCAAGGCATTTCAGACGGTGAGCTGACCGGCTGCCCCGACCCGGCCGAGGTGGCGGAACAGCTCTACCAGCAGTGGCTGGGCGCCACCTTGCTGTCCCGCGTGCAGCGCAGCTCCGGGCCGCTCGACCGGGCGCTGGCGCAGACGAGTCACTGGGTGGCGAACCAGGCCGGGCTGACCTGACCGCAATCAACACGTTCCGCGCGCAGCACGGGACCGCCAAAGGGTAGAAAATTCACATTCTTTTTTTCGCACCTCCCCCCCCGCTATCTGGCCGCTAATTCCGCTGGATGATGATGAACCGCTAGCTGTCGGACATCGGTCGAGGCTATGTGGAAGCAACCTTAACTTTAGTTTTGAGAAGTCTGGAGTGTGGGGGAGACGTCAGGCGCTTCTATACGCCTACAGGCAGACGGTACTCCGGGCAATTCAGGTGCAGCGAGCGGCTCAACACCGCTTTCCCGTAACATGAACTGTATAGCTGTACACCGCTTCGTGTCCTTCTTCCCAGACACCTGAGCAACCTCGCCCATGACCACTCCAATTGACTATGTCCCACCCGCTGTCTGGACCTGGAACGCACCCAACGGCGGCCAGTTCGCCAGCATCAACCGTCCGACTGCCGGTGCCACGCACGACCAGGACCTTCCGGTCGGCCAACACCCGCTGCAGCTGTACTCGCTAGCCACGCCGAACGGTGTGAAGGTGACCGTGATGCTCGAAGAGTTGTTGGCCATGGGCCACCGCGGCGCTGAATACGACGCCTGGCTGATCCGCATCTCCGAAGGCGACCAATTCGGCTCGGGCTTTGTGGCCGTCAACCCCAACTCGAAAATCCCGGCGTTGCTCGACCGCAGCGCAGCGGTGCCGCAGCGTGTGTTCGAGTCAGGGAACATCCTGCTGTACCTGGCTACCAAATTCAATGCGCTGCTGCCCGAAGATCCAGCCGCACGCACCGAAGCGCTGTCATGGCTTTTCTGGCAGATGGGCAGCGCCCCTTACCTAGGCGGCGGCTTCGGCCATTTCTACGCCTATGCGCCGGCCAAGTTTGAGTACCCGATCGACCGCTTCACCATGGAAACCAAGCGCCAGCTCGACGTCCTCGACCGACGCCTGGCGCAATGTCGCCACCTGGGCGGTGACGACTACAGCATCGCTGACATCGCAGTGTGGCCCTGGTACGGTGCGCTGGTGCTGGGTCATCTCTACAACGCGGCCGAATTCCTGCAGGTACAGACCTATACAAACGTCCAACGCTGGGCCCAAGAAATCGCTGCGCGACCGGCGGTTCGCCGCGGGCGCATGGTCAACCGCAACTGGGGTCCAGCAGAAGAGCAGCTGCACGAGAGGCATGACGCCCAGGACTTCGACACACGCACCCAAGACAAGCTGTCGCCAGCAGCCGGCTGAGCCATCCAGCGGCCCGACACCGCTCAGACCACCCACTCATTGCCACGGAGACCTTCATGATCAAGTTCTACTACCACCCCTCTCCCAACCCGGCCAAGGTCGCGCTGTTGCTCGAAGAAACCGGACTGCCCTACGAACTGGTGCCGGTGGATACGCGCAAGGGCGAGCAGCACGAGGCAGCGTTCACGGCGATCAATCCCAACGCGAAAACGCCGGCCCTGGTCGACGGCGACGCGGTGGTGTTCGACAGCAATGCCATCCTTCTGTATCTGGCGGAGAAGTCCGGCCAGTTCCTGCCGCCAGACACGCCTGAGGCCCGTGCACAGATGCTGTCTTGGTTGATGTTCGTCGCCACCGGGGTCGGGCCGTATTCCGGGCAGGCGGTTCACTTCAAGCACTTTGCCCCGGAACCCAAGGCCTATGCGGTCAATCGTTACGACTTCGAAGCCTGGCGGCACTGGAAGATCATTGACCAGCAACTGGCCCAGCATCGCTACATGCTCGGCGAGACCTACACCCTGGTCGACATGGCTGTCTGGGGCTGGGCGCGGGCCGTGCCGTTCGTGCTCGGAGCCACCGCCTGGGAGCAGTTGCCCAACGTCAAGCGCCTGCTCGATGAAGTCAACGCCCGCCCGGCAGCTCAACGCGCCGAAGCTCTCAAGGCCAAGCACGCTTTCAAGGCCGAGATGGACGACGAAGCACGGGCGGTCATGTTCCCGCAAAACGCACGCTTGACTGCCTGAGCACGAACGGCGGCGACGGTGCAGCAACTGGCGGAGTTCGCTTTGCCGCAGCCGCGCTGTTCGGTGCGAGTAGCTTGGCGGGTGCCATCCCGCTTGCTTGAAAACCGGCAACACCCCGAAAAGTAGCAAGCTTTCAGCACGCCGTGGCCCCAGCGAAGGAGAAACTCATCCGCAAGTGTTTTGAATTCCGTAGCGTCGTCCTCCAGTTTCGGCTGCACGCACTGTGGGTAGGAAGTCAAGCTAAGCGCTTCGGTCATGCTGTCGGCAATCGCTGCGAATAGGACGTCCTTTTGCAATGCTTGCACAACACTGGTCTCAAACAACCCTTCGGTTCGCTGATGCAATTGCACGAGCAAAAACTCGAATCGCTCGAGAGCTTCGCAAGTGACGGTTAACCCTTCTCGCTGCACCCGACGCACTGCTGCTGATTTTTACAGAGCATACGAGCGGGTGAGCTTGTAAATCGAACATCCGCCTCGGCAGTACCCTACAGACTGCTTCTGATTGATGACCGCAGTAGGTGGGCACGCCAACCTGCAAGGCGTACTTTCGAGCGTCGTTTCCTGCAGGATAACTCGGGTGGAGACTTACTTCTTCATCTCGTCTTTCTTCATGGCGTCCTTCTTCATCATCTCGTCTTTCTTCATGGCGTCCTTCTTCATCATTTCGTCTTTCTTCATGGCGTCCTTCTTCATCATTTCGTCTTTCTTCATCATCTCTTCCTTCTTCATAGCGTCCTTGGACATGCCGTCTTTCTTCATTTCGTCAGCGGCGTAGCCCGAGGCCGAGCCGAGGGCGATGAAGGTGGCCAGCAAGGTGGTGGAGAGCTTGTTCATTGAGTGGTCCTTTGAGAGTTATCTTCAGATAAATGGCACGGTTCGACATGAATCCGGCCTTAAGTTTCAACAGCGCTGAGAGCCATATGGCAACTCAACTGCCGCCGAACCAGTTGTAACCCTGGTCTTCCCAATAGCCGCCAGGGTTGGTGTTGGTGACGAAGATCGCCTTGATGTGTTTGGGGTTCTTGTAGCCCAGCTTCGTAGGCATGCGCAGCTTCATTGGGAAGCCATATTTCGGTGGCAGAGGTTGACCGTCGTATGTCAGCGTCAGCAGGGTCTGGGGGTGTAACGCGGTCGGCATGTCGATGCTGGTGTAGTAGTCGTCAGCACACTTGAAGCCCACATACTTGGCGCTGGTATCGGCGCCTACACGGCTGAGGAGTTCTGCGAAGCGCACACCACCCCATTTGCCGATCGCACTCCAGCCTTCCACGCAGATGTGGCGCGTGACCTGGTCGTGTTGCTCCATTGCACGCAGTTCGGGCAAGGTCCAGCGGCGCTTGTCGGCCACCATACCGGTGACTTCGAGCCGGTAGCTCTCCTCGTCGACCTCGCGCACCTCGTCCTCGCTGTAATAGGCGTTGAACGGGAAAGGCCGCGTGATCATCGACTCCGGGTACGTCGGCGCCAGCTGCGTCGGGTCGAAGATCAAGCCTTGCACCTTGTCATTGAAGCGCGAGATGGCTGTGAGCGCGGCCTCAACCCCCTCGTTGTTGCTGATGCTGCAGCCAGTGAGCATCGAGAGGCCACCCATGGTCAGGGAACGGGTGAGGAACGCGCGCCTGGCGGGTTGCTCGATCTTGCGAACGATCAGACGGCGGGCGTCGATGAGCGCTGCTTCGCTGTCGACTTGCTGCAGAGGGGGGCGTTGGAGGATTTTCATGACTTCAATCCCGCTTTGCCGCTGAGCATGGTGAACAGAGTTCGCGGCACCAGTGCCACCATGGCCAAGTGAACCGCGACGAAGGCCACGAGGGCTGCCATTGCGACGAAGTGGATACGCCGTGCGAACTCGTAGCCCCCCAGCAGCTCACGCAGCACCGGGAACTGCACCGACTTCCACAGCACCAGGCCTGATAGCACCAGCAGAATGATGTCGAGCATCACAAACAGATATGCAAAACGTTGCACGCTGTTGTAGTGGCGCGGATCGGAGTGCGAGAGATTGCCTTTTAGGGCGGCCATCGCGTCGCGCCAGATGCGGGACACCGAGAGGGGGAAAAATTTGTGGAACAACCGGCCGCTCGCCATGTTGAGCGCCAGATACACCAGGCCGTTGGCCGCCAGAAGCCACATGGCCGCAAAGTGCCATTGAATCGCCCCGCCCAGCCAACCGCCTAGCGTGATACCGCTCGGGATCTGGAAAGGAAAGAACGGCGATGCGTTGTAGATACGCCAGCCGCTGGTTACCAGCATCAGCACCGCCAAGGCATTGATCCAATGCGTGACTCGAATCCACACCGGGTGGATCGGCCGGTGGTCGGCCGGCGGGAGCAAGGTGACCGGAGCGGTGGCGGACGGACTGTGCATGTGGCGGATTGTTGAGTGCAACCCCTTGCCGATTCATCACGAAATGTTCAATTAATCGTGACAACTCCCAGAGGGATCTGGCGAGACAATCCGTTGATCTATGGAAACATCCAAACGCGTGTTGATCGTTGAAGACGATGCGCACATCGCTGATCTGCTGCGCATGCACCTGCATGATGAAGGCTATGCCGTCACGCATGCGGCAGATGGTGACGTCGGAGTGCGCGAACTGGAGCGTGGCAGCTGGGATGCGCTGATCCTCGATCTGATGCTGCCCGGCGTCGACGGTCTGGAGATCTGTCGCCGCGCGCGGGCCATGACTCGTTACACGCCGATCATCATCACTAGCGCCCGTTCGAGCGAGATACACCGCATTCTGGGGCTTGAACTGGGTGCCGACGACTACTTGGCCAAACCCTTTTCAGTGCTCGAACTTGTGGCCCGAGTGCGTGCGCTGCTGCGTCGCACAGATGCGCTGGCGCGCAGCGCCCGCCTTGAGTCCGGGCAGCTCGAGCTCGGCAACCTGGTCATCGATCCAATGGCGCGAGAGGTATTGCTCAATCGTAAACCGATTGATCTCACCCCGCGCGAGTTCGATTTGCTGTACTTCTTCGCGCGCCACCCAGACCGCGTGTTCTCGCGTCTCGACTTGCTCAACCAGGTCTGGGGCTATCAACACGATGGTTATGAGCACACGGTGAACACGCACATCAACCGGCTGCGCATGAAGCTCGAGGTCAACCCGGCCGAGCCATGTCGCATCTTGACCGTGTGGGGGCGCGGCTACAAGCTGGCTGTTACCGACGCCGAGAAGGCGACTCCATGAATCTACCGTGGCACTGGACCGTGGCGCGCCGCCTCTCTGCCGTATTCGTGGTGCTGCTGTTGACCTGCAGCAGTGTGTCCATCTGGCTGCAGGTGGCTGCCAGCGGACGCTATGAACAGGAAGTGACGCAGCGGCTGTCCCGTGGCTTGGCGGAGCACATTGCGAGCAACGCAGAGCTGGTGCGCGGCGACGGTCTCAACGACGCAGCAGTCAAAGCCCTTTTCGAACAACTGATGGCCGTCAACCCGAGCGTCGAGGTCTACTTGCTGAACACGGAGGGGCGTATTGCGGCTCAGGCGGCGCCACCGGGACATATCAAACGCGACCGGGTCGACCTGGCGCCGGTGCGGCAGCTGCTGGCCGGCGCGCCGTTGCCCATCATGGGTGACGATCCGCGTGGCGAAACCGATAGAAAGGTGTTCAGCGCAGCACCCCTGAGGGTAAGAGGGCGCAATGTTGGGTATGTTTATGTCGTGCTGTCGGGTGAGGAGCGCGAGGCGCTGGTCGCCAACGCTGCCGAAAGCAGTGTGTTGCGTACCCTGCTGTGGTCGATGGGGCTGGTGGTTTTTTTGGGTACGTTGGCTGGCGTTGCCGCGTTCCGTCTCATCACGAAGCCCTTGCGCGAACTGACCAACACAGTGCAGCGGTTCGAGCGCGACGGCATGGCATCGCTGCAGCAGGCGGTACCCACGCTGGATCGGCTGGCAACCGATGAGAGGGGTGAAATTAGTGCACTGGCACAGGCCTTTCGCCAGATGACCCAGCGCATTGCAGAGCAGTGGCGTGAACTGACGGCGCAGGACCAGCAGCGGCGCGAACTCTTCGCCAATGTCTCGCACGACCTGCGCACGCCACTGACCTCGCTGCATGGCTATCTTGAAACGCTTCTCATGAAGGCCGATACGCTGTCCGTCGCCGACCGCCACCGCTACCTGGAGATCGCGCTCGGTCAGAGCCGCAAGGTGGGCCGTCTGGCGCAGGAACTCTTTGAACTCGCGAGGTTGGAATACGGTGTGGTCAAGCCCGACAAGGAACGCTTTGCGCTGGCGGACTTGGTACAGGACGTGTTCCAGAAGTTCGAACTAGCGGCAGAGGCCCGCCGTCAGCGCCTGGTGCCACAAATCTCGCATGGTTTACCGGTTGTTAATGCCGACTTGGGGATGATCGAACGGGTCCTGACCAATCTGCTGGACAACGCGATCCGCCACACCCCCGAAGGTGGGCAGGTCGTGGTGCGCCTGTTATCCGAGGGTACAGGTGTTCGTGTAGAGGTCAGTGACACGGGACCCGGCATTCCGAAGGAGCTACAGTCGGTCATTTTCAGGAGACCGGCTTTCGCGTCGGGTGGTGAGCGCGGCGGCGGACTGGGACTCATGATCGTGCAGCGCATTCTTCAATTGCACGGCAGTGATATCCGGCTAGTCAGCGCAGACGGGTGTGGCGCTGTCTTCTCATTCGAGCTCGAATAGTTGGGCTATGTGCTCGAAAGTGAGCATCGGCCGCATTAGTGAGTACTGGGCCGACAAAAGCTAGCGGAACCCAGTGTATCTAGGCGAGGGTAGGTGACGGAAAGGTCGCACAGGCCCTACGACCGCTGCAATTAATACAGGCGCCATTCAAACCAGCGCCGGTAGCGATGGCTAACGGCCGTTCTGGGGCATTCATCATGAGCATTCCCGTTGCACCCACCGGCCGCAATCGCTGCACAAGAGTCCTTGGCTTGTCCGTCGCGGTAAACCGCAGCGAGTCGTCAAGAACCCGTTGAAATCTCACCCAGAAGATTCGAAGCAGCACTTCTTGATGTTTCGCCGTGGCGTTGATACCCGAGCACCACCGCCACGGATTGATGACCCGTCATCGCCATGGTGTCTGCAAGAGAGACCTTTCGTAAGGCGGCCTCAGTTACGAAGCCAGCGCGCAAGGAGGGGTCTCCTCGTTTTCAGTGCAATAAGTGACGGTACGCAAAGCTAGCACTGGCGCGGGGGTGGTCTGGGTAGACCGTTGATTTCATTGACTTTCCTGTTCGCTTTGTAAACGGGTATGGTGGCCTCCCACTTT
>Ga0247725_1001729_pt1 | contig 10446 bp, 9 predicted proteins | sample OKSTACKMCFT3sol_FD_183021 | JGI IMG/M metagenome (GOLD analysis project Ga0247725, IMG submission 183021) | Subsurface sediment microbial communities from gas well in Oklahoma, United States - OK STACK MC-FT3-sol | ecosystem: Environmental > Terrestrial > Deep subsurface > Rock core/Sediment... | reverse complement strand
AAGATCAGCACCAGCAGCAACACACGATGGTTCATTTCGACTCCCGCCCGCAGGTAACCGGCCCGGGCCTGGCCATGGATCAATGACAGAACGACACGCGCACGGACGCATGCCGGGAATGAACGAGAGGAACGCCGCGCGACAGCGCAGGGCTCAGGCGGGGAGGGCGGGAGGCGAGAAGGTGAAGGCGAACAGCACGCTGCGGCGACGCTTCAGCAGGGCATCACGCGGCCAGGCGTTGGCCGCCAGCGCCGGATCGGGCTGGGCAACAAGGGCCGGGTGCAGGGGCGTGAACATCGCAGCGGTCTTCGGTGGATAACGCGGGGCGCGCAGTCTATGCGGGGGCGGGGAGGGGGTCAATGCGTCGCAGCCGGGTGGAAACCCCTTGGAAGCGGCGGCGGTGCTGCAGTAACGTCGCCGGGTCGCTAAGCAAGGAGGCTGGATGGACACCGAACACCCCGTCGCATTTTCCGCCCTGTCGGCAGCGGCCCGTGGCCTCTGGGCCAAGAGTGGCGAGCCGACCGGCCATGGCCTGCTGGCGCACCTGCTGGACGTGGCCGCCGTGGTCGAGCGCCTGCTGGCCATCGAGCCCCCGTCCACCCGCCAATGGGCCGCCACGGCCTTTGGCCTCGACCCCGCCGCCTGCCCCCGCTGGATCGCCGCCCTGGCCGGGCTCCACGACTTCGGCAAGGGCATTCCCGGCTTCCAGGCCAAGTGGCCCGAAGGCATGCAGGCCGACCAGGCCCACGGCCTCGCCTTCACCACCCTGGCCCAGCGGGTGGATCGCCACGACCTTGCCACCGCCGCTCTGCTTGAGTCTGTTCTGGACAGTCTTGCGGTGGCGTCATCCGACTGGTTGCAGCAGGCTGTGCGGGCCGTCAGCGCCCACCATGGCTATCACTTCCAGCCCACCGAGGTGCAGAACGGCACCCCGCCGGCCGAAGCGCCCGCCTGGGCTGCCGCGCGGGCTGAGGTGTTCGGCGCGTTCTGGCACCGGCTCGCCCCCCAGGGGCGGCCCAGCGCCGAGCACCTGCCCCTGGCCGCCATCAACTGGCTGGCCGGGCTCACCAGCGCCGCCGACTGGATCGCCTCCAACCCCGAGTGGTTCAGCCTGGGCCAGCGCGGCTTCGATGACCTCGGCGCCTACTACGCCGATGCCGGTGAGCGCGCCCGTACCGCTCTTACACGGATCGGCTGGCAGCCCTACCGCAGCCTGGCGCCTGAAGGGCTGGACACCGACGCCGCCCTGCGCCGCATCGTCGGCCGCGATGATCTCGACGCGCGCCCCCTGCAGCGGGCCGGTGACCGCTTGCTGCAAGGGGTGAACGAGCCCGCCCTGCTGCTGGTGGAGGCGCCCATGGGCGAGGGCAAGACCGAGCTCGCCTTCCTTGCCCACCTGCGCCTGCAGGCTGCCAACCAGCACCGTGGGCTCTATGTCGCCCTGCCCACCCAGGCCACCGGCAATGCCCTGTTCCAGCGTGCCGGCACCTTTCTCGACGCCTTCCGCCAGGGGCCGCTGGACCTGCAACTGGTGCACGGCGGCGCCGCCCTGAACGATGACATCCAGCGCCTGCGCGGCATCGCCGAAGACCCGCAGGAAAGCCTCGCCGCCTCCGCCTGGTTCGCCCAGCGCCGACGCCCGCTGCTGTCGCCCTACGGCGTCGGCACCGTCGACCAGGCGCTGTTCGGCGTGCTCAACGTCAAGCATCACTTCGTGCGTCTCTGGGGCCTGGCCAACCGCGTGGTGGTGCTGGACGAGGTGCACGCCTACGACGCCTACACCAACGGCCTGATCGTCGTCCTGCTGCGCTGGCTCAAGGCCATGGGCTGCTCGGTGGTGCTGATGAGCGCCACCCTGCCCGCCGCCCGGCGCAACGAGCTGCTGCGGGCCTGGGCGGTGGACGCCGCGAGCATTCCCGAGCAGGCCTACCCGCGCCTGCTGCTGGCGACGGGAGGCCAGGTGCAGGGCGAGTCCTTCAAGGCTCGCGACCAGGCCCCCATCCAGCTCGCCGCTCTGGGGGAAAGCCTGGAGGCCCTGGCCGAAGCCGCCCTCGACCTGCTGGCGGGCGGCGGCTGTGGCGCGCTGATCGTCAACACCGTGGAGCGGGCGCAGCAGCTCTACCGCCACCTGCGTGAGCAACTGGGGGAATGGGCCACCCTGCTGCTGTTCCACGCGCGCTTCCCTGCTGACCAGCGCGCCCAGCGCGAGCGCGAGGTGCTGGCGGCCTTCGGCACCACGGGCGAGCGACCGGTGCGGGCGCTGCTGGTGGCCACCCAGGTCGCCGAACAATCCCTCGACATTGATTTCGACTTCATGCTCAGCGACCTGGCCCCGGTGGACCTGCTGCTGCAGCGCGCCGGCCGCCTGCACCGGCACGTCCGAAGCGCACGCCCCGAGCGCCACCAGCAGGCTCGGCTGCACGTCGCCGGGCTGGGGCGCGAGGCCCCGCCGGACCTCAAGGAGACCGCCTGGGGCTACGTCTACGACCCCTACATCCTCCTGCGCACCTGGGCCTTGCTGCGGGACGAGGCGCAACTCCAGCTCCCCGGCGACATCGACCGCCTGGTGCAGGCCGTCTACGGCGACGAGCCCCTGCCCGACGATCTTGAAGAGGCGATCCAGGCGCAGATCGAGATCGAGCGCTACGGCGAGTACCTGGCCCGGCTGAAGAAGGAGCGCCAGGAGGCGCAGAACATCGCCATCGACCCGCGCGACGCCCTGGACGAGGCCTACGCCAACAAGCCCAAGGGGCATGAAGAAGGCGAGGGCACCGGCTGGGAGAACAAGACCCGCCTGGGGCGCGAATCCATCACCCTGATTCCGCTGGAAGTGACCGCCGAGGGCTGGCGCCCGAGCCTGGGCGAACCCGCCTTCGACCCCGCCGGCCTGGTGCCGGATGCCTTGGCCCGACGCTTGTGCGTGCGCCAGCTCAAGGTGTCCCGTACTGCCCTGGTCAAGCGCCTCAAGGCCGAACCCCCACCCGCCTTCCAGCATCCGCTGTTACGCAACGCCTACCCACTGCCCCTGCAGGCTGGTCGTTATGCCGAGGCCGGCCTGTACCTGCGGCTGGATGACGAACTCGGGCTGGTCTACGAGCCCGCCGAAGCCACCAACAAGGAGCACCCATGAGCAAGGACTACTGCCTGCTGGACGAACCCTGGCTACCCGTGCGCCTGGCCGATGGCCGGGTGCGGGCGCTGGGGTTGCTGGAGGTCTTCACCCGCAGTGGCGAGATCGTCGCCCTGGCCGACACCGCGCCGCCCAACCTGGTGGCGCAGTACCGCCTGCTGCTGGTCATCACCCACCGCGCGCTGGCGGCCCAAGGGGCCTGGAGCACCGGCGAGCGGGCCCGCTGGTACCGCGAGGGCCTGCCCCTGGAGGCGATCCGCGCCTACCTGGAGCAGTGGCGCGAGCGGTTCTGGCTGTTCCACCCGCAGTACCCCTTCATGCAGGTGGCGGCCCTGGCCCAGGCCGAGGAAACCCGTGACAAGCGCAAGCCCTGGACGCAGATCGCCCTGGCCAGCAGCAGCGGCAACACCCCGGTGGTGTTCGACCACGCCCTGGACAGCGATCCGCAGGTGATCCAGCCGGCCCAGGCCCTGTCGACCCTGCTCGGATTCCTGCAATTCACCCCGGGCGGGCTGGTGAAGGTGCTGCGCGATGCCGACAAGGCCGGCGCCCTGGTCAACACCGCTGCGCTCATTCCCGTCGGGCCGACCCTGGCCCAGACCCTCTGCCTGGCGCTGCACCCTGCCTCCAGGGAAGGGGACGAGCCCGACCTGCCGAGCTGGGAGCGCGAGCCGCCGAGCATCGCCGCATTGCGCGGCGAGCCGGTGCTGGCCGGCGGGCCCAACGACCGCTACACCCGCCTGAGCCGGGCCGTGCTGCTGTGCCGTGAGGCCGAGGGCGGCATCCGCTGGTTGCACTTCGCCGCCGGGCTGGCCCTGGGCGAAGACCCCAACGCCCCCGACCCCATGGCCAGCTTCCGAGAGGGCACCACGGGCCCGGTGCGTCTCAGCTTCAGCGACGGGCGCGCGCTCTGGCGTGACCTGCCGGCCCTGCTGCCCACCTCCGGCGGAGCGGGCCGTGCCGCAGCGGTCATGAACTACGCGGCCAGCCTGCACGCCAAACTCAAGCCTCGTGAGCACCACCAGCCTTTGCTGGCGGCCGGCCTTGCCAGCGACCAGGCCAAACTGCTGCGCTGGCGTCTTGAGCAATGGGAACTGCCCGCCAGCCTGCTGTGTGAACCACAAAAAGCCCAGGTGCTGGCGATTGCCCTAGCCGCCAGCGAAGCCCTGTTCCGCGACCTCAAGCGCCTGGCCAGTGGCCTGGTCGCCGAGACCCTGCCCGACCCCAACCACAAGGACACTCGCGCCAATGCTCGCAGCCGGGTGGAGAGCGGCCCGCTGGCTGCCAGTTACTTCGCCGAAACCGAGCGCGGTCTGGCGCCGTTGCTGGCGGCGTTGGACGCCGGGAATCTGGAACAAGCCCACAGCGACTGGCTGCATACCTGCCGCCTGGCCGCCGAGCGTGCCTGGGAGCGGCAAATGGCAGGCCTTGGCCGGTCCCCCCGCGCGGTGCGGGCCGATGCCCGCTACTGGCCGCGCTTTCGCGCCCTGTTGAACACCCAGGCGCCCCGCCCCGAACCCGTTGCAACCGACAAGGAGGCCGTACATGAGTGATCGAGCGGACCAATACATTACGTACTTGAAAACACTTGCCGAACCTAACCGGCGCGGAGCCTTAGCCGTATTGCGTCACAGCCTGGCTTTTGCGCCGGGCTGTTACCCGCGTGCTTACCCCTACGTCGAGCCTTTTGCGGGTAATACCCACGAGCGCAGTGCCTGGCGCTTGGCGCTTTATGTCGTGGCAGGGCTCTTTGCTCGCCACCCCAAACAGTCCTCAACGAGCTTTGCGAGTGCATTCGGCGAGGTGTATCGGCTCCGGAGCGTGTTGAGTGAGCCAAAAGGCATTGAAAGTCGGTTTATTGCTCTTCTGGAGGCTGATTCCGAAAACATTTCCGACTACCTAAGGCAAGCCGTCAGCTTGATCTCTACCCATGACATCGGGCTGGACTTCGGCCAACTGCTGAGAGACCTGACGACCTGGATTGGCGAGAACGTCGAGCGCCGAGAAAAGATCCGCCAGGACTGGGCCCGCGACTTCTACCGGGCTGCCCAGCCCACCCCCGACGCCCCCCTTGAAACCGCGTAAAGGATGACCCGTTCATGAGCCTGTTCCTCGAATTCCACCTGATCCAGAACTTCGCCCCCTCCAACCTCAACCGTGACGACACCGGCGCTCCCAAGGACGCGATCTTCGGCGGCCAGCGCCGCGCGCGGGTCAGCAGCCAGTGTTTCAAGCGCGCCATCCGCCTGGCCGCCAGCCAGCACGAGCTGCTGCCCGAGACCCATCGCGGCATCCGCACCCAGAAGCTCAAGGCCCTGCTGCTGGAGCGCCTGGCCGGGCGTGACGCCGAACAGGCCGAGGGCAAGGTCGAGGCCGCCCTGGGCGCCGCCGGCCTCAAGCTCAAGGACAACGGCAAGACCGAGTACCTGCTGTTTCTCGGCGAGGGCGAAGTGGCCGCCTTCGCCCAGCTCATCGAACAGCATTGGGACGAACTGCCGGTCGGCGGCGACAAGAAGAGCAAGAAGGACGCCAAGGCCAGCCTGCCCGCCGAGCTGGTGAAGCAGGCCAAGGCCCTGCTCGACGGTGGCAAGGCCGTGGACGTGGCGCTGTTCGGGCGCATGCTCGCCGACCTGCCGGCGGCCAACCAGCACGCCGCCTGCCAGGTCGCCCACGCCATCAGCACTCACCGTGTCGAGCGGGAGTTCGACTACTTCACCGCCGTGGACGACAAGGGCGACGAGGACGAGACCGGCGCCGGCATGATCGGCCAGGTGGAGTTCAACTCCGCCACCCTCTACCGCTACGCCGTGCTCGACCTGCACAAGCTGCTGGACAACCTGCAGGGCGACCGCGAGCTGACCCTGGCCGCCGTCGAAGCCTTCGTCCGCGCCCTGGCGCTGGCCATCCCCAGCGGCAAGCAGAACAGCTTCGCCGCCCACAACGCCCCGGAGTTCATCGGCGTCAGCCTGCGCCACGCCACCCCGCTGAACCTCGCCAACGCCTTCGAGAAGCCCGTGGCGCCGCGCCAGGACCAGGCCCTCACCGAGCAGTCCGTCGAGCGCCTGGCCACCTACGAGGCCAAGCTCGCCGCCGTCTACGCCAGCCCCGAGGACCAGTGGCTGAGCCTCGACCTCACCGGCCGCTGGCCCGCCGACAAGGGCACCCCGGCCAGCAGCCTTGCCGGCCTGGCCCAGGCCGTGCGCGAGCGGGCCGCTGCCGCACTGGAGGGCTGACCATGGCCACGTTGCTGCTGTGCCTCAAGGGGCCGTTGCAGTCCTGGGGCACCACCAGCCGCTTCGACGAGCGCGACACCCAGCTGGAACCCTCCAAGTCCGGCGTGCTCGGGCTGGCCTGCGCCGCCCTGGGCCGTGACCGTCGCGAGCCGGTGGAGGACCTCGCCGCCCTGCGCATGGGCGTGCGGGTGGAGCAGGAGGGCGTGCCGATGCGTGACTACCAGACCGCCACCGGCGTGGTCATCGCCGCCAGCGGCAAGGCGGACCTGGGGCGCACCGTGGTGAGCCCGCGCTTCTTCCTCGCCGATGCCGCCTTTCTCGTCGGCCTGGAGGGCGACCGGGCGTTGCTGGCGCGTATCCACGCGGCCCTGGCCCGCCCGGTGTGGCCGCTGGCCCTGGGGCGCAAGAGCTTCGTCCCGTCGCTGCCGGTGCACCTGCCCGATGGCCTGCGGGACGAGCCCCTGGAGCAGGTGCTGGCCACCTGGCCCTGCCTGCTCACCGGCCAGGTGCCGGAAACGCCCCGGCGGGTGCTGCTGGAGCACCCCAGCGAGGGCAGTGTGCGCCTCGACCAGCCCGTGGCGCCCTTCGCCGAGCGGCGCTTCGGCCCGCGTTTCGTCAAACCCGACCTGTATTTCACCGGAGCCGCCCATGTACCTGACCCGTCTGCGGCTTGACCCGCGCAGCGCCCTGGCGCGGCGTGACCTGGCCGACCCCTACGAGATGCACCGCAGCCTGGTGCGGGCCTTCGTCCGTGATGCGCAGCAGACGCCGCCGCGTTTCCTCTGGCGCGTCGAGCCGACCGCTGCCTGGGGCAGCCCGGAGCTGCTGGTGCAGTCTGCCGAAGCGGGGGACTGGTCCTTTCTGGCCGGGCAACCGAACTACCTCAAGGGCGAGGTGGAAACCCGCGAGTGGGCCCCCGAAACCTGGGTACGCGAGCAGGCGTGCTTCCGCTTCCGCCTGTTCGCCAACCCCACCGTCACCCGTGACGGCAAGCGCCTTGGCCTGGTGGGGGAGGAGGCCCAGCTGGCCTGGCTGGCCCGCCAGGGTGAGCGCCTGGGCTTCAGCGTCGAAGCGGCGCTGGTGACCGGCAGCGAGCTGCTCAGGAGCCGCAAGGGCGACAGCCGCATCAGCCTGCTGCGGGCCTGCTTCGAAGGGCGCCTGCGGGTGCGTGATGCTGGCGCCCTGGCCACGGCCCTGTGCGCCGGCATCGGGCCGGGCAAGGCCTTCGGCTGCGGGTTGCTGAGCCTGGGGAGGAGTTGATGCTGCCGCCGCTCACGGGGGCCTCTAAAAACGTAGGCGAGGCGGTCAGCGCAAGGCGAAAACAGGCGAAAAAGCGCAGTTTACGTGCGGTAAATGAGCATTTTGAGCCTGTTTTTAACGCCGCGATGACAACGCAGGTAGTTTTTAGAGGTGCCCTCAAGCCGCTGCCGATGAAGGATCGTGTCCCCATGGTGTTCATCCGCTACGGGCAGATCGACGTGCTCGACGGCGCCTTCGTGGTGATCGACAAGAACGGCGTGCGCAAGCACATCCCGGTGGGCTCGGTGGCCTGCATCATGCTGGAGCCCGGCACACGCATCTCCCACGCGGCGGTCAACCTGGCCGCCACCGTGGGGACGCTGCTGGTGTGGGTGGGGGAATCCGGTGTGCGCCTCTACTCCAGCGGCCAGCCCGGCGGGGCGCGGGCCGACCGCCTGCTCTACCAGGCGCGCCTGGCCCTGGACGACGAACTGCGGCTGAAGGTGGTGCGCAAGATGTACGAGGTGCGCTTCGGCGAGCCCGCGCCGGCCCGGCGCAGCGTCGAGCAGTTGCGCGGCATCGAGGGCGCCCGGGTGCGGGGCACCTACAAGCTGCTGGCCCAGGAGCACAAGGTGAACTGGCAGTCGCGCAACTACGACCGCCAGCAGGGCACCTCTAAAAACGTAGGCGAGGCCGTCAGCGCAAGGCAAAAACCGGCGAAAAAGCGCAGTTTACGTAGGGTAAATGAGCATTTTGAGCCGGTTTTTAACGCTGCGATGACAACGCAGGTAGTTTTTAGAGGTGCCCAGCAGTGGGAGGCGGCAGGTATTCCCAACCGCTGCCTCTCCGCCGCCACCGCCTGCCTCTACGGCATCACCGAGGCGGCGGTGCTGGCCGCCGGCTATGCCCCGGCGGTGGGCTTCATCCACACCGGCAAGCCGCTGTCCTTCGTCTACGACATTGCCGACCTGTACAAATTCGAGACGGTGGTGCCGCTGGCCTTCCGCATCGCCGCCAAGGCCCCGGCCGAGCCGGAGCGCGAGGTGCGCCTGGCCTGCCGCGACCTGTTCCGCTCGGACAAGCTGCTGGGTCGCATCATCCCGCTGATCGAAGAGGTGCTCGCCGCCGGCGGCATCCACCCGCCCGAGGCGCCGCCGGAGTCCGTACCGCCGGCCATCCCCAACCCCGACAGCCCCGGCGATGCCGGCCACCGGAGCCGCTGATGGCCTTTCTCACCGTGGTCACCGAGAACGTCCCGCCACGCCTGCGCGGGCGCCTGGCCATCTGGCTGCTGGAGGTGCGCGCGGGTGTGTACATCGGCGACGTCTCGCGGCGCACCCGGGAAATGATCTGGCAGCAGCTCGAAGCCGGGTACGAGGACGGCAGTGTGGTCATGGCCTGGGCCAGCCAGAACGAGTCCGGCTACGACTTCCAGACCCTTGGCAGCAACCGCCGCGAACCGGTGGACCATGACGGCCTGCGGCTAGTGGCCTTCCTGCCGCCGACCACCGCGGATTCCACACCCAAATAATCGGTAGATTTTCAGGAGGTGATTTTTATCTTTGAGAACAAGGGGTTGCAGTTGGTGTGTTCCCCACGGGCGTGGGGATGAACCGTCCGGTACCGGCGGCATCGTCAGCCCCCTGACGTGTTCCCCACGGGCGTGGGGATGAACCGCCTATGGCGCCGTCGTACTGGTGAGCCTGAGCGTGTTCCCCACGGGCGTGGGGATGAACCGAGTTTCGGTAAAGCCGACGCCACAACATTCGGGTGTTCCCCACGGGCGTGGGGATGAACCGGCCATGCCTGGGGCGCCTTCGGGCGCCCTTTTGTGTTCCCCACGGGCGTGGGGATGAACCGACTTCTTCGGCTTCTACAAGAGCCACCGTGACGTGTTCCCCACGGGCGTGGGGATGAACCGAACGTTCAGCGCTCCTTGAACAAGGGCAGGCAGTGTTCCCCACGGGCGTGGGGATGAACCGACACAGCCTTACTACATCCGCAGGCGCGACGGGTGTTCCCCACGGGCGTGGGGATGAACCGGCCGCCTTGGAAAGACCCGCTTCGCAGATTTCGTGTTCCCCACGGGCGTGGGGATGAACCGACGTCGAGCGCAGCCTGGGCTTTGGTCTTGGCGTGTTCCCCACGGGCGTGGGGATGAACCGCAATTCATCGGAATACGCGGACGCATCCGAGAGTGTTCCCCACGGGCGTGGGGATGAACCGCACATCTGGGAATCCGTGAGCGTGGTCGTGGTGTGTTCCCCACGGGCTTGGGGATGAACCGACCGGGGCGAAGCTGGTAGTGGCCATGACGCCGTGTTCCCCACGGGCGTGGGGATGAACCGATCAACGCGCAGCTTGCCGAGGCCGAGCGCACGTGTTCCCCACGGGTGTGGGGATGAACCGGAGGGCGAGTTTGTCGGCAGCCTGCACGAAGGGTGTTCCCCACGGGCGTGGGGATGATCCAGAAGAGCCAACCAGACTGCCGAAGGTCGAAGCCTGTTCCCCACAGACGTGGGGATGAGCGTCGCGACCCTACCGCCGCTGCCAGATCTTCCGGCCGCCCTGGTCTTCGGTCACCAGGTAGGGATCGCTGAAGCGGTAGCGGGTGGCGGGCTGGTAGTCGGTGCTGCCGTCGGGGCGGACCAGGAGGACGCCTTCGGCGGTCTGCCATTGGCCGGCGTACTGGAGGGTGCCGTCGCTGTCGTAGCTCCAGTCGGAGCCGCCGCCGACGGAGCGGCTCCATTGCTCGACGCGGCCGTCGGGGGCGAGGTGCAGGGTGAGCACGGTGTTGAAGGAGGCGAAGCTGGCGCCACCGCTGTTGATGATGTCTTCGTGGAC
>Ga0247725_1001728_pt1 | contig 10453 bp, 10 predicted proteins | sample OKSTACKMCFT3sol_FD_183021 | JGI IMG/M metagenome (GOLD analysis project Ga0247725, IMG submission 183021) | Subsurface sediment microbial communities from gas well in Oklahoma, United States - OK STACK MC-FT3-sol | ecosystem: Environmental > Terrestrial > Deep subsurface > Rock core/Sediment... | reverse complement strand
GCCATCAGCATCTGAACCACGCAAGAGCCCCCATGAACCACGCCCTGACCCAGCTGCAGCCCTACCCCTTCGAGAAACTGCGCGCCCTGCTCGCCGGCATCACCCCGCCGGCGGACAAGCGGCCGATCGCCCTGTCCATCGGCGAGCCCAAGCACGAGTCGCCGGACTTCGTCGCCCAGGCCCTGGCGGACAACCTCGACCAGCTGGCTGTCTACCCCACCACCCTGGGCCTGCCGGCCCTGCGCGAAGCCATCGCCGCCTGGTGCGAGCGCCGCTTCGGCGTGCCGGCCGGCTGGCTGGACGCCGCCCGCCACGTGTTGCCGGTCAACGGCACCCGCGAGGCGCTGTTCGCCTTCACCCAGACCGTGATCAACCGCGAAGCCGCGGGCCTGGTGGTCAGCCCCAACCCCTTCTACCAGATCTACGAGGGCGCGGCTCTGCTCGCCGGCGCCGAGCCGCACTACCTGCCGTGCCGCGAGGAGAACGGCTTCAACCCGGACTTCGACGCGGTACCGGTCGCGGTCTGGCAGCGCTGCCAGATCCTCTTCATCTGCTCGCCGGGCAACCCCACCGGTGCGCTGGTACCCATGGAGCAGCTGAAGAAGCTGATCGCCCTGGCCGACGAGCACGACTTCGTGATCGCCGCCGACGAGTGCTACAGCGAACTGTATTTCGACGAGGACAACCCGCCGCCCGGCCTGCTGTCCGCCTGCGTCGAGCTGGGTCGCAGCGATTTCAAGCGCTGCGTGGTGTTCCACAGCCTGTCCAAGCGCTCCAACCTGCCGGGCCTGCGCTCCGGCTTCGTCGCCGGCGACGCCGACATCCTGAAACCTTTCCTGCTGTACCGTACCTACCACGGTTGCGCCATGCCGGTGCAGACCCAGCTGGCCAGCATCGCCGCCTGGAACGACGAGGCCCACGTGCGTGCCAACCGCGACCAGTACCGCGCCAAGTACGACGCGGTGCTGGACATCCTGCAGCCGGTGCTGGACGTGCAGCGCCCGGACGGCAGCTTCTACCTGTGGGCACGCACCCCGGGCGACGACGCCGAGTTCACCCGCCAGCTGTTCGCCCGCGAACACGTCACTGTGGTGCCGGGCTCCTACCTGTCGCGCGAGGTGCATGGCGAGAACCCCGGCGCCGGGCGCATCCGCATGGCCCTGGTGGCCCCGCTGGCCGAGTGCATCGAGGCCGCCGAGCGCATCCGCGCCTTCGTTCAAGGATTGTGAGAAAGACCATGAGCATCACCCTCTACGGCATCAAGGCCTGCGACACCATGAAGAAGGCCCGCAGCTGGCTCGACGAGCACGGCGTGAGCTACCACTTCCATGACTACAAGAGCGCCGCCATCGACCGCGACCGCCTGCACAAATGGTGCGCCGAGCATGGCTGGCAGACCGTGCTGAACCGCGCCGGCACCACCTTCCGCAAACTCGACGAGGCGCAGAAGGCCGACCTGGACGAGGCCCGCGCCATCGAGCTGATGCTGGCCCAGCCCTCGATGATCAAGCGCCCGGTGCTCGACCTGGGCGACCGCACCCTGGTCGGCTTCAAGCCCGAACTCTATTCCGCCGCGCTGGCCTGAGGCCGCGCCCCACCCCACTTGGTAAAAGGAACACGACATGAGCAGCAAACTCTTCAGCCTGGCCTTCGGCGTCGGCACCCAGAACCGCCAGGGCGCCTGGCTGGAAGTCTTCTACGCCCAGCCCCTGCTCGACCCGGCCGCCGAGCTGGTCGCCGCCGTGGCGGCCAAGCTGGGCTACAGCGGCGGCAACCAGGCCATCGCCATCAGCACCAACCAGGCCGGTGAACTGGCCAACGCCATCAAGGGCATCGATGCCACCCAGGCCGCCCTGCTCACCCGCCTGGCCGAGAGCCATCGGCCGCTGGTGGTCACCCTGCTGGCCGAGGACGCCGCGCTGACCTCCACCCCGGAGGCCTACCTCAAGCTGCACCTGCTGTCGCACCGCCTGGCCAAGCCGCACGGCCTGAACCTGACCGGCATCTTCCCGCTGCTGCCGAACGTGGCCTGGACCAGCCAGGGTGCCGTCGACCTCGGCGAGCTGGCCGAGCGCCAGCTGGAAGCCCGCCTGAAGGGCGAGCTGCTGGAAGTGTTCTCGGTGGACAAATTCCCCAAGATGACCGACTACGTGGTGCCGGCCGGCGTGCGCATCGCCGACAGCGCCCGCGTGCGCCTGGGCGCCTACATCGGCGAAGGCACCACGGTGATGCACGAGGGCTTCGTCAACTTCAACGCCGGCACCGCCGGCCCGGGCATGATCGAAGGCCGCGTCTCCGCCGGCGTGTTCGTCGGCAAGGGCTCGGACCTGGGCGGTGGCTGCTCGACCATGGGCACCCTGTCCGGCGGCGGCAACATCGTCATCAGCGTCGGCGAAGGCTGCCTGATCGGCGCCAACGCCGGCATCGGCATCCCGCTGGGCGACCGCAACACCGTGGAGTCCGGCCTGTACGTCACCGCCGGCACCAAGGTGGCCCTGCTAGACGAGGCCAACAACCTGGTCAAGGTGGTCAAGGCGCGCGAACTGGCCGGCCAGCCCGACCTGCTGTTCCGCCGCAACTCGCAGACCGGCGCGGTGGAGTGCAAGACCAACAAGACCGCCATCGAGCTCAACGAGGCGCTGCACGCGCACAACTGATAGCATGAGACGACAGACAGGCCGGGCCCATGCCCGGCCTGTCTATTTATACTCAGCACATTTCCCAGCAGTGCCGCAGACCATGCCCATCACCTCTCCCTGGCGCGCCGACTTCCCCGGCATCCTGGCCCTCGCCGCCGAGGGCCAGACCTATCTGGACAGCGCCGCCACCGCGCAGAAGCCGCAGGCCATGCTGGACAGCCTGCTCGGCTACTACGCCGGCGGCGCGGCCAACGTGCACCGCGCCCAGCACCTGCCCGGCGAACGCGCCACCCGCGCCTTCGAGGCGACCCGGGCCAAGGCCGCGCGCTGGCTGAATGCCGCCAGCGTCGATGAGATCGTCTTCACCCGCGGCACCACGGAGTCGCTCAACCTGCTGGCCTACGGCCTGGAGCACCTGTTCCAGGCCGGCGACCGGATAGTCGTCAGCGCCCTGGAGCACCATGCCAACCTGCTGCCCTGGCAGCAGCTGGCCGAGCGGCGCGGCCTGGAGCTGAGGGTGCTGCCCCTGGATGACCATGGCCAGGTCGACCTCGACCAGGCTGCCAGCCTGATCGACCCGCGCACCCGCCTGCTGGCCCTGTCGCAGCTGTCCAACGTGCTGGGGCGCTGGCAGCCGCTGGCCGAACTGCTCGCCCTGGCCCGCGCCCGGGGCGCCCTGAGCGTGGTAGATGGCGCCCAGGGCGTCGTGCACGGTCGCCAGGATGTGCAGGCGCTGGGCTGCGACTTCTATGTCTGTTCCGCGCACAAGCTCTACGGCCCGGAGGGCGTCGGCCTGCTCCATGGCCGCCGGCAGGCGCTGCAGAGGCTGCGCCACTGGCAGTTCGGCGGCGAGATGGTGCTGCAGGCGGACTACCAGCATGCCCACTTCCGCCCCGCGCCCCTGGGTTTCGAGGCCGGCACCCCGCCGATCGCCGCCGTCATCGCCCTGGGCGCCACGCTGGACTACCTGGCCGGGCTGGATGCCGAGGCCGTCGCCGCCCATGAGGCGGCCCTGCATGCCGAGCTGCTGGCAGGCCTGGGCAGGCGCGATGGCGTGCGCCTGCTGGGGGCGCCGCAGGTGGCGCTGGCCAGCTTCATGGTGGCCGGCGTGCACAGCGCCGACCTGGCCCACCTGCTCACCGAGCAGGGCATCGCCGTGCGCAGCGGCCATCACTGCGCCATGCCGCTGCTGAAAAGCCTCGGCCTGCCCGGGGCGATTCGCGTATCGCTGGGTCTGTACAACGATGGCGAGGACCTCGCGCGCTTCTTCGCCGCCCTCGACAAGGCCCTGGAGCTGCTGCGATGAGCCTGCCGGCCGCCGCCCGCGAGGCCCTCGACGCCTTCGCCGCCTGCCCTGGCTGGGAACAGCGTGCGCGCCTGCTGATGCAGTGGGGCGAGCGCCTACCGGCGCTGAGCGAGAGCGAACGCAGCGAAGCCAACCGGGTGCACGGCTGCGAGAGCCAGGTCTGGCTGGTGGCAGAACGGCAGGATGGACACTGGCGTTTCCGCGCCAGCAGCGATGCGCGGCTGATCCGCGGCCTGCTCGCCGTCCTGCTGGCCCGGGTCGAGGGCCTGGACAGCGCTCAGCTACAGCAACTGGACCTGCCCGACTGGTTCAACCAGCTGGGCCTGGCCCGCCAGCTCTCCCCCTCGCGCAGCAACGGCCTGAACGCCGTGCTGCAGCGCATGCGCGAGTTGGCAAAAACGCCGTAGGACTGAGAGCCAGGCGATATCTCGCTGTTATTCTCGCCGCCCGCCTAACTCATGGAGAGAGTGATGCCTGCCTATCTACGCATGGGGCTTACCTGCAGCCTCGGCCTCGCCTTACTGCTGTTCCTGCCTATGGCCCTTGCAACTTCTGGTGTACTGCTGTGGCTACCCGAGCCTCTGACTGAAGTGCTCGACCTCTTCTATGCCAACCTGCTGCTATCCGCGACGATCACGGGCTTGGTCATCGGCAGATTGCTACCTGACCAGTATGTGCAAGCAACCCTGCTGATTCTCGGCTCGGCCGTGCTAGTGACCCTAATCCGCATCCTTCTGGACCATCCAGCCGGAATGCGGACAGCAGAGCTATTTGAGCTGCATTCCGCCAATCTGCAAGCCATCCACTACGACCTGATTACCAGCGCAACCGGCCTGTTAATCGGTGCATGGATCGGATCACGCCGGCAAATCAAAGCGACTCCGGATTCCAACGATCCGGATCGCCCCGATACAACGCCTCCTGCAGACGCTTGAGCTCGCCGCGCTGGGCGAAGCGCGCCAGCTCCTCGTTGAAGCGGCGCAGCAGCTCCTCGGCCTCCGGGTCGTCCTTGCGGAACAGCAGGCGCAGCGGCTCGGTGTTGAGGAAGCGCGGGTGATGGGTGATGCCCTGCTCGCCGGGGAACAGGCGGCGCAGCATGGAATAGCCCACGGCGCGGTCCTGCGGGTGCAGGTCGACGCGGCCCAGCGCCAGCAGGCGAAAGGCGGTGTCCTCCTTGCTGTTCTGCTCGACCTGCAGCTGCCCGGCCTGCTGCGCCTGGTCGAACTGCGGCCCGTAGGAATAGCCGAGGGTGGTGGCGACCCGGTAGGGGCCGAGGTCCTCGATGCGCTGCCAGTCGAACGGCAGGTCCTTGCGGTGGAACAGGACGATCTCGCCGCGCACCAGCGGTTCGCTGCACACGCCATAGTCCAGGCGCATCGGGCTGCAGCTGTAGGGCATGATGGCGTCCAGCGCGCCCTGCTGCAGCATCAGCACGTTGCGGTCCCAGGGGTAGAAGGAATACTCGACCCGGTAGCCGGCCGCGGCGAATACCGCACTGACCAGCCGGGCCAGGGCACCGCCATCGGCACGCTGCTGGTCGACGTAGGGCACCCAGTCGCCGGTGCCGATGCGCACCACCGGCTCGGCCGCGACCAGGCCAGCCAGCGCCAGAGCTGCCAGCAGCAGCCAGCGCAGTGGCGAACGACGGAGCGGAACGGACATGGGCACCTCACGACTGGGGCCGTCAGCCCCTACAGCTTAGCCCGCCGACCTCAACCGCGCTGACGCTGGGTCAGGCCGCGCAGGAAGTTGCGCAGCAGCTGGTCGCCGCAGGCGCGGTAGTTCTTGTGCTCGGGGCTGCGGAACAGCGCACCGAGCTCGGCCTTGGTCATCGGCAGGTCGGCGGCGCGGAGGATCTCGTGCAGGTCGTCGTCGCGCAGCTCGAAGGCCACCCGCAGCTTCTTCAGGATGATGTTGTTGGTCAGGCGCTTTTCCACCGGCAGCCGCGGACGGCTGTCGTCGCGGCCACGCCGGTGGAACACCAGGCCATCGAGGAAGTGCGCCAGCACCTCGTCGCTGCAGGGCTGGAAGCCGTCCTCGTCCTCCTTGCGGAGCAGGGCCGCCACCGTCTCGGGCGCCAGCTCGTAGTCGGCCAGCCGGCAGATCGCGGCCAGCTGGGCATCGCCGATATCCAGCAGGTAGCGCAGGCTGCGCAGCACGTCGTTGTTGTTCATCAAAAGGCACTCGAATGCGCCGGGCGGCGCGGGAAGGAAAATACGCTCAGGCGGGTTGGCCCGCACGCTCGGACGGTCGCCGCGCGCCGGCCACCAGCTTGTCGACGATGCGCGCGGCGGCAGCCATGCCAAAGCTGGCGGTGACCATCGTCACCGCGCCGAAGCCGCCGGCGCAATCGAGCTTGACCCCCTCGCCGACGAAGCCCTTGGCCTGGCACACGCTGCCGTCCGGCTTGGGGTAGCGCAGCTGCTCGGTGGAGAAGACGCAGGGCACGCTGTAGCTGCGCCCCGGCGTGCGCGAGAAGCCGTAGTCGCGGCGCAGGGTGCTGCGCACCTTGGCCGCCAGCGGGTCGTTGAAGGTCTTGTTGAGGTCGGCGACCTGGATCTGCGTCGGGTCGATCTGCCCGCCGGCGCCGCCAGTGGTGACGATCTGGATCTTGCGCCGCTTGCACCAGGCGATCAGCGCGGCCTTGGCCGCCACGCTGTCGATGCAGTCGAGGACGCCGTCGAGCTGCTCGGTGATGTACTCGGCCATGGTTTCGCGGGTGACGAAGTCGGCCACCGGATGAACCTTGCACGCCGGATTGATGGCACGGATGCGCGCGGCCATCTCGTCGACCTTGGCCTTGCCCACGGCGCCCTCGACGGCATGCACCTGGCGATTGGTGTTGGTGATGCACACGTCGTCCAGGTCAAACAGCGAGATCTCGCCCACGCCGCAGCGCGCCAGGGCCTCGGCCGCCCAGGAGCCGACGCCGCCGATGCCGACCACCGCCACATGGGCCGCGGCCAGGCGTTGCAGGCCCTCGCGCCCGTAGAGCCGGGCTATGCCACCGAAGCGCTGTTCGTCTGCCATCTCGTCGCACCTTCAGAATTCGGCCGGCATTATACGACCCTGGCCCGGCGCACGCTTCTATAGTGCAAGGACGCTCCGCGTGGAGTTCGCCATGCGCAACTTCAGCTACTACAACCCGACCCGCATCCTGTTCGGCGCCGGGCAGATCGCCAGCCTTGGCCAGTTGATTCCCGCCGACAGCCGGCTGCTGGTCACCCACGGTGGCGGCAGCATCCTGCAGAACGGCGTGTGGCAGCAGGTCGAGCAGGCCCTGGCCGGGCACTGGCTCAGCCGCTTCGCCGGCATCGAAGCCAACCCGCAGTACGCCACCCTGCTGCGTGCCGTGGCCCAGGCCCGCCGCGAGCACTGCGACTTCATCCTCGCCGTCGGCGGCGGCTCGGTGATCGACGGCAGCAAGTTCATCGCCGCCGCCCTGGCCTACCCCGGCGAGCCCTTCGACCTGCTCTGTGGCACGCCGATCCGCCGCGCCGTGCCGCTGGGCTGTGTAGCGACCCTGGCCAGCGGGTCGGCCAGCACGCCCCACGGCGAACTGTGCCACGCCGGGCTGCAGGCGCGCCTGGGCTTTTCCAGTCCCTGCCTGCAGCCACGCTTCGCCATTCTCGACCCCTGCGCCACCTTCAGCCTGCCGCCCCGGCAGATCGGCAACGGCGTGGTGGCCGGCTTCGGTCATGTCCTGCAGCAGTATCTCGCCCAGCCCGACGGCTGCCCGCTGCAGGAGCGCCAGGCCGAGGCCCTGCTGCTGACCCTGCTGGAGCTCGGCCCGCGGGCCCTGGCCGAACCCGGCGACTATGCCGTGCGGGCCAACCTGCTGTGGTGCGCCAGCCAGGCGCTGCAGGGCCTGGCCGGCATGGTCGCGGCGCCGGACGATGGCCTGCGCCAGCTCGGCCAGACGCTCAGCCTGCTCTACCACCTGGAGCCGGCGCAGGCCCTGGCGGTGCTGCTGCCGGCCTGGCTCGACGCACAGCGGGCGCAGCGCCAGGCCAGGCTGCTGCAGTATGCCGAGCGGGTCTGGAGCCTGCGCCTGGGCAGTGCGCAACAACGCATCGAGGCCGCCATTGCCGCCAGCGCCGGCTTCTTCAAGCACATGGGCATGCTTACCCGCCTGTCCGAACACGGCCTGGACGCCGAGGCGATCTTCCAGGTGCTGGACTACCTGCGCGGCCAGGGGGCGCAGGAGGCCGCACTGGAGCAGCATGAACGCCTGCTCCTGCAGGCCCTGTGAGCCGCCCCGGGCGGCGGGCCCGGCGGCGCTATACAGGCCGGCGGCCGCGGAGTAGCATGCGCGCCGACCGGCGTCCGCCGGCATCTTCTCCAGCCCATTCGAAACAGCCATGCCAACGCGCAAACTCGGACTCAATCTGGTGGTCATCGTGGCGGTCGCCGCCCTGTTCACCGGCCTCTGGGCGCTCTACAACCGCCCGGTCAGCGCCCCGGACTGGCCGGAGCAGATCTCCGGCTTCTCCTACTCGCCCTTCCGTGCCGGGCAAAGCCCGATGGCCGGCACCTACCCCAGCGACGCGCAGATCCGCGCCGACCTGGAGCTGCTGAGCCGGCACACCGACAACATCCGCACCTATTCGGTGGACGGCAAGCTGGCCGACATCCCGCGTCTGGCCGAGGAATTCGGCCTGCGCGTGACCCTCGGCGTGTGGATCAGCAACGATCTGGAGCGCAACGAGCGCGAAATCGCCAAGGCCATCGAACTGGCCAACGAGTCGCGCAGCGTGGTGCGGGTCACCGTGGGCAACGAATCGCTGTTCCGCGAGGAAGTCGAGGTCGCGGAGCTGATCGGCTACATCGATCGCGTGCGGGCGGCGGTCAAGGTGCCGGTGAGCACCTCCGAGCAGTGGCACATCTGGCAGGAAAACCCCGAGCTGGCCAAGCACGTCGACCTGATCGCCGCGCACGTGCTGCCCTACTGGGAGTTCGTGCCGATGGAAGACTCCGGCGAGTTCGTCCTGGAGCGCGCCAAGGACCTGAAGAAGCTGTTCCCGAAGAAGCCGCTGCTGCTCTCCGAAGTCGGCTGGCCGAGCAACGGCCGCACCCGCGGCGGCGCCGAGGCGGACCAGGCCGAGCAGGCCATCTACCTGCGTACCCTGGTCAACTCGCTGAACGCCAAGGGCTACAACTACTTCGTCATCGAGGCCTTCGACCAGCCGTGGAAGGCCAGCGAGGAAGGCTCGGTGGGCGCCTACTGGGGCGTGTACAACCTCGACCGCCAGCCCAAGTTCGCCTTCGAGGGGCCGGTGGTGGCCATCCCGCAATGGCGCCTGCTGGCCGTGGCCTCGGTGGTCATGGGCCTGCTGGCCCTGGCGCTGATGCTGATCGACGGCTCGGCCCTGCGCCAGCGCGGGCGTACCTTCCTGACCTTCGTCGCCTTCGTCGGCGGCTCCGCCCTGGTGTGGATCGCCTACGACTACAGCCAGCAGTACAGCACCTGGTTCAGCCTGACCGTCGGCGGCCTGCTCGGCATCGGCGCGCTGGGGGTGTTCATCGTCCTGCTCACCGAGGCCCACGAGCTGGCCGAGACGGCCTGGACCCGCACCCGCCGCCGGCACTTCCTGCCGGTGCTGACCGACACCGCCTACCGGCCCAAGGTGTCGATCCACGTGCCCTGCTACAACGAGCCGCCGGAGATGGTGAAGCAGACCCTGGACGCCCTGGCGGCCCTGGACTACCCGGACTACGAAGTCATCATCATCGACAACAACACCAAGGACCCGAAGGTGTGGGAGCCGGTGCAGGCCTACTGCGAGCAGCTCGGCCCGCGCTTCCGCTTCTTCCACGTGGCGCCCATCGAGGGCTTCAAGGGCGGTGCGCTGAACTACATCCTGCCGCATACCGCGCCGGACGCCGAAGTGATCGCGGTGATCGACTCCGACTACTGCGTCGACCGCAACTGGCTCAAGCATATGGTGCCGCACTTCAGCGACCCGAAGATCGCCGTGGTGCAGTCGCCGCAGGACTACCGCGACGGCGACGAAAGCAGCTTCAAGAAGCTCTGCTACGCCGAGTACAAGGGCTTCTTCCACATCGGCATGGTCACCCGCAACGACCGCGACGCGATCATCCAGCACGGCACCATGACCATGATCCGCCGCAGCGTGATGGACGAGCTGAAGTGGGCCGACTGGACCATCTGCGAGGACGCCGAGCTGGGCCTGCGCGTGTTCGAGAAGGGCTATTCGGCCGCCTATGCCCACCAGAGCTTCGGCCGCGGCCTGATGCCCGACACCTTCATCGACTACAAGAAGCAGCGCTTCCGCTGGGCCTATGGCGCCATCCAGATCATGAAGGGCCACGCGCGCAGCCTGTTCCGCGGCGAGGGCTCGCAGCTGACCCGTGGCCAGCGCTACCACTTCATCGCCGGCTGGCTGCCGTGGATCGCCGACGGCCTGAACATCTTCTTCACCATCGGCGCCCTGCTCTGGTCGGCCGGCATGATCATCGTGCCGCAGCGGGTCGACCCGCCGCTACT
>Ga0247725_1001726_pt1 | contig 10456 bp, 9 predicted proteins | sample OKSTACKMCFT3sol_FD_183021 | JGI IMG/M metagenome (GOLD analysis project Ga0247725, IMG submission 183021) | Subsurface sediment microbial communities from gas well in Oklahoma, United States - OK STACK MC-FT3-sol | ecosystem: Environmental > Terrestrial > Deep subsurface > Rock core/Sediment... | reverse complement strand
GCTGCTCATGGCCGACACTCTGGATGCGCCCTGGCAGGGCTTCTATGACCAGACCACGGCGGCCATCGACAAGACCTACGCCCTCAACGAGGCGGTGCTCGGCTTCCTCGGCGAAGAGCTGAGCGTACGTCTGGAGCAGAAGCGCGTGCAGATGATCCTGCTGGTGGTCGCCCTGGTCGGCATCTTCCTCGCCATCGGCTATCTCTACGGCGGCTTCTACGTCTCGACCCGCGCCACCCTCAAGGGCTTCGGCCAGACCCTCGGCCAGGTCGCCGCCGGCGACATGACCGTGCGCGTCAACGTGCGCAGCCGTGACGAGCTGGGCGAGCTGGGCGAGGTGTTCAACGGCACCGTGGCGAAGATTCGTGACCTGATCGAACTGGTCGGCCAGACCGTCACCGAGGTCGAGCGCCAGGCCGACCGCGTCGAGCTGGTGTCCGGCGAGAGCAGCCAGGCGGTCAGCGCCCAGCGCGGGCAGATCGAGCAGGTGGCCACGGCGATGAACCAGATGTCCGCCACCGCCCAGGAAGTGGCGCGCAGCGCCGCCGCCGCGGTGGGCAGCGCGCAGAGCGTCAACGACGAGACGGTCAGCGGCCGTGCCATGGTCGAGGCGCAGGTCGGCAGCATCCAGCGCCTGGCCAGTGAGATCGAGCAGTCGGTGAACGTGATCAACCAGCTGGCCGCCGACAGCGCCTCGATCAGCCAGGTGCTGGACGTGATCAAGGGCATCGCCGGGCAGACCAACCTGCTCGCCCTCAACGCCGCCATCGAGGCGGCACGGGCCGGCGAACAGGGGCGTGGCTTCGCCGTGGTGGCCGACGAGGTGCGCAACCTGGCCAAGCGCACCCACCAGTCCACCGAGGAGATCGAGCAGATGATCGGTCGCCTGCAGGGCGGTGTGGGCGCCACCGTGACCGCCATGAACGGCAGCCACCAGATGGTCGAGAGCACCGTCAGCCAGTCGGCGCAGGTGCAGCAGGCGCTGGAAAACATCCTTGGCGCGGTCGGCATGATCGTCGACCAGAACCAGCAGATCGCCGCCGCCGCCGAGCAGCAGACCGCCGTGGCCCACGACATCGACATGAACATCGTCGAGATCAACCAGGCCGGCGAGCGTACCGCCGAAGGCGCGGTGCAGACCGAACAGGCCAGCCGCGAGCTGTCCGATCAGGTGGCGCGGCTCAAGGAGCTGATCAGCGCCTTCCGCGTCTGATCCGTCCTGTGTAGTGCACAAGGCCCGCCATCCGGCGGGCCTTGTCGTTTAAGTGCTCCAGCCGAACAGTTCGGCGGCATTGCGGCTGCTGGCCGCGGCCAGTGCCTCGGGCGTCTCGCCGCGCAGTTCGGCTAGTGCCGTGCAGATGGCCGGCAGGTGCTCCGGGCTGTTGCGCCGGCCCGCATACATGGCCGGGGCCATGTCCGGGGCGTCGGTCTCTAGCACTATGGCTTCGGCCGGCAGCTGCGCCACCACCTTGCGCAGGCGCAGGGCCTGCGGCCAGGTTGGCGCCCCGCCCAGGCCCAGGCGAAAGCCGAGGCGCAGGTATTCGCGGGCCTCCTCGTAGCTGCCGGCGAAGGCGTGGATCACCCCGCCGCGCGGCAGCCGGAAACGCTTGAGGGTGGCGATGGTGGCCGCATGGGCGCGGCGCACATGCAGCAGGGCGGGCAAGCGGAACTCGACGGCCAGCGCCAGCTGGACCTCGAACAGCGCCTGCTGGCGCTGGCGGTCGAGGCTCTCGATGAAGTAGTCCAGGCCGAACTCGCCCACCGCGCACAGCTTGGGGTGGCCGGCCAGGCGCTGCAGCCAGTCGCGCAGCGCGTCCAGGTCCTCGGTACGGTGCTGCTCCAGATAGACCGGGTGCAGGCCGAAGGCGGCATGGATGCCGTCCTCCGCCAGGGCCAGGTCCCACAGCCGTTGCCAGTTGCCCTGGTACACGCCGAGCACCACCAGGCGCTCCACGCCAGCGGCGCGGCTGCGCGCCAGCAGCTCGCTGCGGTCGGCATCGAAGTCGGGGAAGTCCAGGTGGGTGTGGGTATCGATCAGCTGCATGGACGCATCATAAGCCCGGGGCAGGTAAACTGTGTGACTCGTCTTCATCCGGTTGCCGCATCATGACCTTCGCCACCCTCGGCCTGATCGACCCCATCCTGCGTACCCTCGAGGCGCTCGACTACCGCGAGCCCACGCCGGTGCAGAAGCAGGCCATCCCCGCCGTGCTCAAGGGCCGCGACGTGCTCGCCGCAGCGCAGACCGGCACCGGCAAGACCGCCGGTTTCGCCCTGCCGCTGCTGCAGAAGCTGGTCATGGAGGGCGGCCAGGTGGCGGCCAACTCGGTGCGCGCGCTGGTGCTGGTACCCACCCGCGAACTGGCCGAGCAGGTGCAGCAGGCGGTGCAGCAGTACGCGCAGAACCTGCCGCTGCGCACCTACTCGGTGTACGGCGGGGTCAGCATCAACCCGCAGATGATGAAGCTGCGCAAGGGCATCGACCTGCTGGTGGCCACCCCCGGGCGCCTGCTCGACCTGTACCGGCAGAACGCGGTGCGCTTCGACCAGCTGCAGGCGCTGGTGCTGGACGAGGCCGACCGCATGCTCGACCTGGGCTTCGCCAGGGAGCTGGACGAACTGTTCAGCGCCCTGCCGCGCAAGCGCCAGACCCTGCTGTTCTCCGCCACCTTCTCCGACGTCATCCGCCTGATGGCCAAGGAGCTGCTGCGCGATCCGCTGTCCATCGAGGTTAGCCCGCGCAACACCACGGCCAAGGGGGTCAAGCAGTGGCTGGTGACGGTGGACAAGAAGCGCAAGAGCGAGCTGCTGCTGCACCTGTATCGTGAGCGCGGCTGGGACCAGCTGCTGGTGTTCGCCAAGACCCGCAAGGGCGTCGACGAGCTGGAGCAGCTGCTGCTGGCCGAGGGCATCGCCGCCGACTCGATCCACGGTGACAAGCCGCAGCCGGCGCGCCTGCGCGCCCTGCAGCGCTTCAAGGCCGGCGAGGTGCGCGTGCTGGCCGCTACCGACGTGGCCGCGCGCGGCCTGGACATCAGCGAGCTGCCGCGGGTGGTCAACCTCGACCTGCCGATCGTCGCCGAGGATTACGTGCACCGCATCGGCCGCACCGGCCGCGCAGGCGCCAGCGGCGAGGCGGTGTCGCTGGTGTGTGCCGACGAGGTGGAGTTGCTGGCGGCCATCGAGACGCTGATCGGCCAGGTCATCCGCCGCCAGGATGAGCCGGGCTTCGAGCCGGACCACCGGGTGCCGCAGACCGCGCCCGGTGGCGCGGTGCTGAAGAAGCCGAAGAAACCCAAGGTCAAGGCGGTGCCCGGCGCCGGCAAGGGCAAGATCCACCTCGGCAACTGGTTCGAGGAAGAGCCGGCCAAGCCCAAGGTCAAGGCCGTGCGCGCGGTACCCAAGTTCGGCGAGAAGCCACGGCCGAAGAAGAAGTAGCGGGCCTAGGGCGCCTGGCGCAGCTGCGCCTCGGCGGCCTCGGTGGCGTCGTAGATCACCAGGCAGACGTGCTCGACCTGGCCGGCGGTGGCGGCCAGCGGCAGGATGGTGAGGTTCTGGTACATGAAGTCGGACTGCCCGGTGATCGGCCGGTAGGTCTCGAAACGCAGCAGGTAGGGGCGCTGCTGCCACAGGCTGAAGGCGCGGGTGCCCAGGCGCAGCACGCTGCCGACCTTGCGTTCCAGCCAGACGCGGTCGATGTCCGGGAACAGCTGGAACAGGCTCTGTCCCTGCACCTGGTCGGCGCCCAGGCCCGAGTGGTTCTCCATGAAGCTGTTCCACACCTCGATGCGGAAGTTGCGGTCCATCACCAGCACGCCGACATCCAGGCACTGCACGATGTCGAGCAGCCAGTGCAGTTCGCGCAGGTCGATCTGGGCTTGGCCGGCCATGTTCTACTCCATCAGGTACTGGATCTTGGCGGTCAGGCGCGGCACCGAGGCCTCGGTGAACAGCAGCAGCAGGTCGAAGTGCACCGCGTGCTCCTCCAGGCCGTAGCTGATCTCCACCGCCAGGGTCTGGCGCCAGCGCGCCCGGTTGAACTGGATCAGCTCGTCGATGCTGCGTGCGTGCTGGCCGAGCAGTTGCGGGTGGCCCTGGGAGAAGCGGATGTCGAGCTGCTCGGCGATGCCGGCCAGGCAGGCGCCGATGAGGATGCTGGCCAGGTCCAGGAGCATCTCCGAGGTGGCCGCGTCGCCACCCGGGCGTAGGCCGAGCAGGTGGGCGATATCGGCCACCTCCGAGTCGTGGAACAGCAGCAGCGCCTCGCCGGCGATGGCCTCGCCGACGAAGCCCTGGCACACCGCGCTGAGGCGTTCGCCACGGTTGGCGTCCTGCAGGGCCATGTGCAGCTCGCTGGCTTCGAACAGCTCCACCGCCGGGATCGGCAGCTGCACGAAGACCCCGAGTTCCTCCGCCAGCAGGGCGGCGGCACGGCCCATGGCGACGTTGCTGACCTCGCGCAGGGCGTCGCGGAAGCCGACCCGGAAGGCCGGCTCCTGGCGTGCCGGTGGCGCCGCCACGCTCGCCGCCGGCTGCCACAGACCCAGGCGCAGCAGGGTGGCGCGCAGTTCCTCGGCCGGCGCCGGCTTGCGCAGGAAGCCCAGGGCGCCGAGCTCGGCGACCCGGCGCTGGGCCTCGTCCTGGACGTCACCGGAGACCACCAGGATGCGGCAGTTCAGGCCTTCCTCGCGCACCCGCGCGAGCACCTGGTAGCCATCCATCACCGGCATGGTCAGGTCCAGCAGCACCACTTCGCCCAGGCCCTGGCGGATCGCGGCCAGGGCCTCCTCGCCGTGGCTGGCCTGGGTGATGCTCACCGGCCAGTCGGGGGGTAGGGCGCGGATCAGCTGCTTGCGCGCCATCGCGGAGTCGTCGCAGACCAGCAGTGGGAGCACCGGGTTCACCTGGGGTTGGGGGCGATAGGCCAAGCATAGACGGCGCTGCGGCCGGGTCGCGATCAGGCAATGGCTGAGTCGGCTCAGCGCGGTTCGCTGGCCTCGAAGTTGTAGGTGTTGCGCCCGGCGTTCTTGGCCGCATACATGGCGCGGTCGGCCTGCTGCAGCAGCGACTCGATGTCGTCGCCGTCGCGCGGGAACAGGCTGACGCCCATGCTGGCCTGGACCTGCACCTCGTGGCCGTCGAGCAGCATGGGCAACTGGAAGCGCTCGTGCAGCTTGTGCAGCACCGCGATCACCTGGTGCGGGTCGTCCAGCTGCTCGATCAGCACGACGAACTCGTCGCCGCCCAGGCGCGCCACCGTATCGCTCTCGCGGGTGGCCGAGCGCAGCAGATTGGCCACCGCCTGCAGCACGCGGTCGCCGATGCTGTGGCCGAGGCTGTCGTTGAGTTCCTTGAAATGGTCCAGGTCGACGAACAGCACCGCCAGCGGGTGGGCATTGCGCCGTGCGCTGGCCAGGGCGTGCTCCAGGCGCTCGAAGAACATGCGCCGGTTCGGCAGGCCGGTCAGCGGATCGTGCCGGGCCAGGTGCTCCAGGGCACTGCGGCTCTGGTTGAGCGCCTCCAGCTGGTCGAGGATGTCCTCCTGCATCTGCGCGAAGCTGCGCGCCAGCTGGCCCAGTTCGTCCTGGCGCTCCAGCGGCAGGGGGCTGCTCTTGCGCTCGCTGGCGAATTGCTGCACGGCCAGGTTGATGCTCTTCAGCGAGCGGGTCATGGCCCGCGAGGCGATGGCCGCGACCAGCAGGGCCAGCAGGCTGGCCAGCAGCACCACCTGGGCGATGCGCTGGCCGAGGCGCGAGATCTCGACCAGCACCTGGCGCTCCGGCTGGGCCAGGCCGAGGACGACGAAGCGCTCGGGGCTGCCGTTGCTGATGCCCAGGCGCACGAAGGCGGCGATCAGCTCCTCGCGTTGCAGGCCGCCACGGCTGACCAGGCTGGCCGGTTTGCTGATGTCGAGCAGGCTGGCGACCTCGGCGAACTCTTCCTGGATGAACAGCCGGCGGCCCTGGTCGAAGCCGAAGGTGCGGTTCGGATCCGGGTGGATCAGCAGGTCGCCCCAGCGGTTGCTCAGGTACACCTGGTAGTGCTCGGGCAGGTCGCTCCTGAGCTGGCCGAACAGGCGCTCCAGGTCGATGTTCACCACGATCAGGCCGAACACCTGGCCGTCGCTGCCGGCCACCGGGGTGGACACGTGCAGGGTCGGCTTGCCCAGGCCGGAATGTGCGCCCAGCTCGTGGTTGATGACGATGGATGACAGGCGCACGCTGCCCGGCTTCATCTTCAGGGTGTCGAAGACGTAGGCGTAGTGCCCCTTCTCCTGCAGGTCCGCGCTCTGCACCTGGACCAGGCGCTCGCCGTCGCGATCCACCCTGACCTGTTCCAGGCCGTGCCCGGCGGCGCTGATCAGGCGCACCTGCAGGTACTCGGGATGGACCAGCATCAGCGCGCGGAACACTTCGGCCAGGTCGCGTTCGATGTCGCTGCGCGCCGGTTCGCCGGCGGCCTGCGGCAGGTCGCGCTCGCTGGTCACCTCGGCCAGCAGGAGGGCATCGCGTGCAGCGCCGTCGATGCTGCCGAGCAGGTTGCGGCCGAGCACCTGGGTGGCGGTCAGCAGGTCGCGTTCGGCAGCCTTGAGCACCAGGCTGCGGCTGCTGGAATAGGAGTAGTAACCGGTCAGGCCGCAGACCAGCACGCCGAACAGACCGAGCAGGCAGGCCAGCTTGAAGGCAATGCCGAATTTCATGGCACCTCCACCAGCGGCGGGCGCTCGCCGGAGAGGATGCGTTCCCACAGCCGCGCGCGGCGCTCGGCGTCCTCCACCGGGCGCAGCCAGACCAGCCGGCCCGCTGCATCGGAGTCGGTCGGTTCCTCCAGGGTGTTGGACAGGCCCTGGCGTTCCACCAGGGCCTGGCTCATCGGCGGCTCCAGGGTGAAGTCGATCCACGCCTCGGCCAGCTGCAGGTCTCGGGCGCCGCGGCTGATGGCCCAGCAGTCGAGCCAGGCCAGCGCCCCCTCGCGCGGGATCACGTAGCCCACGTCGGCGCCGGCATCGCGCAGTTGCTTGAGTTGCTGGCGCCCGTAGTTGGCGAACAGCAGCGCCACCTGGTGTTCGCGGAACAGGCTGGCGGCTTCCTCGGGCAGCGAGTAGAAGGTCAGCACGTTGCGGCGCAGGGCGATCAGTTGTTCGCCGATCAGCGGGAAGTCCTCGGTGGCGATGCGGAAGGGGTCGCGACCGCGCGCCTGGCTGGCCAGCGAGAAGTTGTGGCTGCTGCCGTTGAAGGCCAGCACCCGCCCCTGTAGGCGCGGATCCCACAGGCTGGTGATGGAGTCCGGGGGGGTGGCGAACTGGCGGCGGTCGTAGATCAGGCCCATTTCCGAGTAGGTGTAGGGGATGGCGTAGACCTTGCCGTCCTGGGTGATGCCGGGAATCTTCGGGTAGTCGCGGAAGCGCCAGAGCTGGCGCGTGGTGTTGGCGATGCGCGTCGGTTGCAGCGGCTGCAGCAGCTGTTCGGCGATATAGTGCTCGATCTCCGCGGTATTGGCGGCGATTAGATCGAAGTCGGCACCCTTGTTGCGGCCTAGGCGGCGCCGCAGCACGTCGTCGCTGCCGACCAGGGTGACTTCCACCCGCACGTCGTGGCGCTGCTCGAACTGCTCCACCAGGTCGGCGTCGGCGTAACCGGGCCAGGCGAGCACGCGCAGTACCCGTTCCGCGCCACCGGCAACGGGGGCCAGGACGCTGAGCAGGGCGGCAGAAAGCAGTGGGAGCAGGCGTGGGAACGTCATGGACCAGGCCGTTAGCGAGAGCGCTCATGGAGTGTACACGATGGCAAATCGCCTTGCCGGCGCCTTGATCCAGGGCAAGAACGGGCAGGTTAGGCGCTGCGTGCTAGGGTTTTTCGGGTCATCCCCCACTTCATGCAGGTCCGCCGTCATGGAAGAGAACACCCTGATCACCGTCGGTACCGCCAAGGCCAACCAGCTGCTGCAGCTGGTGACCGACTACGGTGCCGCCTTCGCCGTGAAGGTCCTCGCCGCCATCGCCTTCTGGGTGGTCGGCCGCTGGCTGATCGGCTTCGCCGTCGGCATGGTGCAGAGAGGCCTGGGCCAGCAGAAGGTCGACCCGACCGTGCTGCGCTACCTCGGCAACTTCATCACCGTCACCCTCAACATCCTGCTGGTGATCGGCATCCTCGGCTACTTCGGGGTGCAGACCACCACCTTCGCCGCCCTGATCGCCGCGGTCGGCCTGGCCATCGGCATGGCCTGGTCGGGGCTGCTGGCCAACCTGGCGGCGGGCGGCTTCATCATCGTCCTGCGGCCGTTCAAGGTCGGCGACTTCATCTGCGCCGGCGGGGTCACCGGTACGGTCACCGAGATCGGCCTGTTCGTCACCGCGATCAACACGCCGGACAACGTGCTGACCCTGGTGGGCAACAACAAGATCTTTGCCGACAACATCCAGAACTTCTCGCACAACGCCTTCCGCCGCGTCGACCTGAGGGCGCAGCTGGCCGGCACGGCCGACTGGAAGGCCGCCGCCGCGCTGCTCAGGCAGCGCATCGCGGCCATCGACAATGTGCTGGCGAGCCCGGCGGTGGAGGTGGAGATCCTCGAGTTCAACCTGGTCGGCCCGGTGCTGGCGGTGCGTCCCTACTGCCACACCGACCATTACTGGCAGGTGTATTTCGACACCAACAAGGTGATCAAGGACGCCCTCGGCGAGGCCGGCTTCCCGGCGCCGATGCCGGCGCAGACGGTGATCGTCCAGCAGGCCGGCTGAGGCTGCCGTTCACTGCGGCTCGCGGTCGACCCACTTGGGCGCGGCCGTGGGCCGCCAGGCATCGAGTCGCTGCAGCAGCTCGGTCGGTGATTCGCTGATCTGCAGGATGGCGCGGTGCTGCTCGCGGACGAAGCGCTCGGCCACCAGATGGTCGAGGAAGGCGGTCAGGCGCGCATAGAAACCCTCCACTTCGAGCAGGCCGAGCGGCTTGGCGTGATAGCCGAGCTGGCCCCAGGTCCACACCTCGAACAGTTCCTCCAGGGTGCCCAGGCCGCCGGGCAGGGCGATGAAGGCGTCGGCCAGCTCGGCCATGCGCGCCTTGCGCGCGTGCATGCCGTCGACCACCTCCAGGCGGGTCAGGCCGCGGTGGCCGATCTCGGCGCGCTCCAGGCTCTGCGGGATGATGCCGATCACCTCGCCGCCGGCGGCCAGGGCGGCATCGGCCACCAGGCCCATGAGGCCGACGGCGCCACCGCCGTAGACCAGGGTCAGGCCCTGCTCGGCCAGGCTGCGGCCGAGCTGCTCGGCCGCTTCTCGATAGATCGGGCGGGCGCCGGGGCTGGCGCCACAGAATACGCAGACGGACTTCAGGCTCATGCACGGTGCTCCCTTGGCTGCAGGGCGCACAGGGTAACCCTGTCCGATCGGTCAGGCGAGTTCTTGCGGGCAGCTGCCGCTGGCGCCGGCGGCATAGGCGGCCAGCAGGCAGCGGAGGAGGTCGTGGATGGGCATGGGGTGATCCTCGCGGGTGGTGCTGTACAGCCTAGACCGGCCGGCGCGACCGGGCCGGTTGATAGTTTCGATGGCCGTCATAGCGATTCGCCCAGCGAGGTCAGGTCCTGGGCGGCGCGCTCGGCGAAGAAGCGCTCCAGCCAGGCCCGGTAGTGGGCGCGGGTGGCGGGTGGCAGGTAGCTGCGCTGGGCGTCGCGGAAGGCCTGCAGGACGTCCGCCTGGCGCGCCACGCGATCCACCGCGCGGACCAGCTCGGCACCGGCGGCGCTGCGCGTGCAGTAGATGCCGCTGAGGGCCGGCTGGCCGGCCTCGTGCAGCGGCAGCAGGACCAGCTGCTTCGCCTCGCCGCGACCCTGCACGTGCTGCAGCACCTCGGCGTACTCCAGCAGGTAGTCGATGCGCCCGTGTTCGAGCATGCGCAGCAGGTTGTGCCCGGCGTCGCTGCTCTGGATCTGCAGCAGCCGCGCCTGCGCCGCCGGGGCACGCAGCAACGGGTCGAGCATCGGGCCGTAGCTGCGGTCCTTGAGCAGGCCGCCGCGCCAGGCCGTGTCGCCGAGCAGCTGGCGCAGCGACACCTCGTCGCGACCGGCGAGAAAGGCGGCGCGGTCGCTGCGGCGCACCACCAGCTGGTGCGGCATGCCGACGAACAGGCCGACATAGTGGCCGAGGCGATCGCGCTCGGCGGTGCGGAAGGTCGGCAGCAGGCAGTTCAGCTCGCCGCGCTGCAGGTGCTCCAGGCCGCGGCTGAGGTTGATCAGGCTGTAGCGATGCTCGTAGGCGGGCAGGCGCGTGGTGATCTGCTGCAGCAGCTCGACGATGATGCCGCCCTGCGGCTGGCCGTCGCGGGCATCGACCAGGCCCGGCCAGGGGCTCATGCCCCAGGTCACGGTCGGGCGATCCTGGGCGTGGGCGGCCGGCCATGCACAGAGCAGTGACAGGCCGAACAGCACGGCGGGCAGGCGAGGGCGCATGGAGGGGACCGCA
>Ga0247725_1001723_pt1 | contig 10463 bp, 11 predicted proteins | sample OKSTACKMCFT3sol_FD_183021 | JGI IMG/M metagenome (GOLD analysis project Ga0247725, IMG submission 183021) | Subsurface sediment microbial communities from gas well in Oklahoma, United States - OK STACK MC-FT3-sol | ecosystem: Environmental > Terrestrial > Deep subsurface > Rock core/Sediment... | reverse complement strand
CCTGTGGGTCATGCACAACATGAACGTGCACATGATGCACTGACGTCCGCGCGACGTTGCCACGCAGAAAGGCCGCCCTGGGGCGGCCTTTTTGTTTGTCGCGCCCACCGGGAATGGCACGCGCGGTGGTAGTGCCGGCCGCTGGCCGGCAATTACGGGAAGGCGGCCAGCGGCCGGCGCTACCAGGATCCACGCCATGCGTGGAATGGGGTCAGAGCCCTTGCCTGCGGCAAGGGATCCGACCCCAAAGCCATCGGCCTCATCCCACCCGGCATGGCCGGCACAGGGGGTAGTGCCGGCCGCTGGCCGGCAACTACGGGAAGCCGGCCAGCGGCCGGCTCTACCAGGAGATCCACGCCATGCGTGGATGGGGTCTGAATCCTTGCCTGCAGCAAGGGATCCGACCCCAAAGCCATCGGCCTCATCCCACCCGGCATGGCCGGCACAGGGGGGTAGTGCCGGCCGCTGGCCGGCAATTACGGGAAGCTGTAACGGCGCGCGATAAATCGCCCGCCTGACGTGAGATAAACGGTGGAGGGGCAATGTTGCACCCCCCGTAACGAAATTGCACGGGGCGATAGGCCCCGTGCCTGAGCCGACCTACCAGGTCGTATATATCAGCTCCCTTCGCTGAACCGCCTGGCGCCCGATTGTGTAGCGGATGGGCACTACCCTGTCTCTGAACCGGCCGAACACCTCCCGCATTGCTGGGTGATCGTTGATGGTCAGGATGGCCGCACCCCGCAGGCCGGCCATCTTGGCCGCCAGTTCCTGGTACTGCTCCATACCGAAGGGCACCCCGTACCCCTCGGTCTCCCAATACGGAGGGTCCAGGAAGAACAGGGTGTCGGCCCCGTCGTACTTGGCCAGGCACTGCTGCCATGCCAGGTGCTCGACGGTCACCTTGTGCAGTCGGAGGTGCGCCGCGCTGAGATCCTCCTCGATCCGCAGCAGGTTCAGTCCCTTCCCGCCTCGTCCGAAGCCAGGCGTTTGCCCCGTCGCCTTCCCGCCCCACGCCAGGCGCTGCAGGTAGTAGAAGCGCGCCGCGCGCTGTATGTCGGTCAGGGTGTCCGGGTGCTGAAGCTGGCACCACCGGAACATCTCGCGGCTGGTCAGCGCCCATTTGAACTGGCGGACGAACTCCTCCAGATGGTTGGCCACCACCCTGTACAAGCGCACCAGCTCGCCGTGCGCGTCGTTCAGCACCTCAGCCTTGGCCGGCTCCCTGGCGAACAGAAGCGCGGCGCCGCCGGCGAACGCCTCGACATAGGTGCGATGGGGGGTGTCGGCCACCAAGGGCAGCAGGTGCGGCAGGAGACGGGTCTTCCCGCCTGGCCAGGGAAACAGCGTTGTGGTCTTCATTCTCAGCCTCTGCGATGGTTCTCGGCCAGACTCAGCCTCCCCGCGCGAGGGGGCTGGGCCTTGGCCAATTGCACGCGGGCTGTCGCGTGTGTTGCGGTGCCGACCGGTCAGTTCCCGCTGACCGGTCTGCGCCCAGTTCTGAGCGCCCAGGAAGCGGCCTGTTACCAGACCCAGGCGCCCTTGAAGAGCTTCTTCGGGTAATGCGTGACCCAGGCTGAGCCGTTCCACCGCTTCATCGGCTTGCGGACCCAGTTGCCCCCGATACGTGCTTTCACCGGCAGATTCGATTGGTACTCTTCTGCACCAACTTGAAGCTGGATACTGTCGATGACAGCCCCGCCATAGGTCAGGTATCCGGGGTAGATCGTGGACACGCCAGCTACCGACACGGTGGAGGTCAGGCTCTTCAGCAAGACTCCCGAAGCATGGTCGTAGTAACGAGCGGTGACGTTCAGGACATCGGTTGCACCGGGCTGGATGACGTGTTCCAGCCGATACACACGGCCGGGTACCACATTGCTATCCGATGGAGATGCTGCCACCACACCGGCAGTGTTCAGAGTTCCTTGCCGAATCTGGAAAAGAGTTGAGCTGGTGCCGGTAGGACTGTCACGGGCGTCGAATACTGCACACGTTACCGGTGCGGCATCAACCGACGATCCTTCGACGAAGTAGCCAATGCCGCCGATGTTGATCTGCGGAGAACTACCACGATTGGGAACAGTCACCAGACAGCTGACCACGTGTGCAGGCATGGCTGCACCTACAGCAATGGCTGCGCTGGGAATGCGCTGAAATCCCCAGCTCTGACTGCTACCCGTGCGCCCACGGCCGAAGATCCCGGCAGTGTCTGCCATTGAACCGCCTCCACCGGTAGTGGAGGGAGATACGTCGTCCCAATTGGCAATGATGCTCATGAGATGTCAATCCAGATGTCGCCTTCGGCCGGGCTGGTGGGCGCAGTTGTCGATACGGTGATCGGCAGGCCCAGGTTGGCCTTGGTGTTCCGGACCGCAGTGGCGTTGGCGAACGCGACGCTCTCGTTCACGTTGATGCTGCGCACGAAGGCGTCCCGATACCGGAAAGTGCCACTGCCCAGGTCGTCTTTCAGGGTCGTCCGAGGCCGAACCAGGTAATCCGTGGTGATGACCTTGTTCCCCAGCTCAATCCGGAAGGGCATGTCGACAATGGAGTTGGCGAAGCCCACCGGGCGCACCTGGAACTGGAGGTTGTCGGCGTCCAGCACGACGTACAACGAGAAGTTGCCTCCGACCTCATTCATCCACAGGCCGGGCATGGATGAACTCATGCGGACCTGCGACCCGGTGAACGTCTTGATGCCACCGACGTCCTCGTCGCCCGTGTTCTGCACCAGGCCCGCCCGGATAGCGCTGACCAAGACCTTCACGGTGCCGCCAGCTTGGACAGCAGGCAACACCTCGGTGCCGGTGAGCGCGGCGGCATTGGGGAGGGCAGAGATCTTTACGTCGACCATTTTCGTTACTCCAGAATCAAGACGTCGCCCGCCTCGGTGACCAGGCGATCGCCTGCCTCGGTCACCAGCTGCGCGCGGTATAGGAAGGTGTGCTGCAGGATCTGCCAGCTGCGGTGGCCGTCACGGTTGGACTCCACCTCGACGCGGATCTGCATTCCGCCGGTGCCGGCCGGCGGGGTGTACGCGTCGGTGGTGCCGGCAATATCGGCCTGCCGACGAGCCAGCGAGCCAGCGAGGTACCAGCGCACGGTGTAGGTGGTGCCCGGTTCGGGTCCAATGCTGCCCTGCTCGGTGTCGATCAGCTGGTCGGCCTGCAGGAGGCGGTCGCGATGCGCCCACTGCACGGTAAGCGCGGCGCCGGCAGCCCACACCTCGGGTGGATAGGCAGCGCCCTGGACGCGCAGCCGGCCAGGCGGGTACGGGCGGATCTGGCGACGCTGCACCGTCAGGCCGATGGCGGTGGCCAGGTCAGGGATCAGCTCGCCCTGGCTGGTGCGGGTGAGCAGCTTCGCCTGGGGCGATTCGTTGGCCAGGTACTCACGCGTGTCGAAACCAACGTACTCGTCGGTGAACCACACCCGCGTGCCGACCGCGTGCGCCGCCGGCACCGTGTCTACGCAGCCACGGGCAACGGTAAGGGTGGCTGCCACTGGGTCGAGGGCAACCACGCGCACCAGTTCGTCATCGATCAGGGCCTCGGTACCGATTGCGACTGCGTCCAGACTGACGCCAGCGGACAGCGCGATGGAGGTAGTTGTGGCGGTCATGGCGGTGATCAGCAGGCCCGTGGGGGCGAAGTCTGCCGTGCCAGCCTCTGCGAATGCCTCGCTGCCCAGCCGGGTCTGCAGGGTGTAGCCATAGGCCACCGACGACGGCCGCACGCCGATCGACGTGAGATAGCCGACCTCGGGGGACACTGCCGCCAGCTCGGCCGCGCCCAGCGTGGCGGCCAGATCGCGGTAGCTCGCCTCCTGCAGCCGTTGCACGGTCACCGGCTTGGGCTTGGTATCAGGCTCAACCCAAACGCTTCCGGATGGCTGGATATAGCTGGCCGCCGCCATTCCGCTGACATCCTGGACGACGGTCAGCACCACGGAACTTTCTGTCTGCGTGCCCTCATCGATGTCGAGAATCCGCACAGGCATGCGAGTCACACCCCGGCGTGGCCACGACAGGGCCCGCACCTGCCCGCGCTTGTACGGGCCTGCGTCCTGCCGCACGCGGACCTTCACCCTGCAGGGAAGGCTGCTCACGGCAGCGACCTCACGGGCGGCGACGCGGCTCGCGAGCGCGGTATTCCACAGGCCGGGATAGTTCTTGCGGCTGCTGACGACCCGTCCCTGCGCCTGCACGCTGGCCAGGTTCTGATAGGTGACGGCCGCATCCTTGTTGGTGGCGATATCGCGGTAGACGACCGTGATCTCGTTGACACTGTTCTCCAGCATCGGCTGCTGCCATTCCAGCAGTTCGATGATGCTCGCAGGCCCGATCTCGTCCAGGGTGGCCGGGTCATAGTCCGGCCGCACCAGCACCAGCTCGGTCAGGCCCGTCACTGGATCCTCGATCCGCATGCCACCGATGTGGTCGCACACCATGTCCATGAATTCGCCGGCAGGCACCGAGCGGGACCACTTCAGGCACAGGCCGAAACCCTCGTCCTTCAGGGTCTGAGCGGCCTTGCGGAAGCTCTCATCGTTGATCACGTCGATCGGGTGGCCCATGCCCTCGGTACGGACCTGATAGATGATGTGGGCCGGGTTCATTCCCTCATCGATCTGCACCAGGTCGCCCTGCCATAGGCCGTTCTTCCAGCCTTGCTTCCAGCGCGACCACTTCTTCGACCAGTTCTTGATGTAGGGGTTCATCGCCGAGACCTGGCCGTTGAACACCGACGTGACCAGGTTGCGGGCGGCCGGCCACGGGCCAGGCACCAAGGACTGCAGGTACGCGCTCGGCATCTGGGTCGGCTCACCCATGCGGACCTCAAGGGTTCCTTCGATGCCGCCTTCACCCTTGTCGCCGCCGAACACGTCGGGAGCCAGGATGCGGATAGACCGCGAGGCCGTGATCGGCCCTGTTGCAGGCACCGTGATCGGTACCTTCATCCCCATCCAGCTCAGGTAGGCAGTCTGCGCGGTGCCATCCCACACCTTGCGATCGCCGACACGGATCTCGCGCAGAGCATCCGCCGGCCCAAGGCACTCGCCGAAGTAGAGGCCCATGAAGTAGCGATAGCCAACCGTTTGCTTCTTGCCACTACCCACGGTCGACCTCCGCACGGGCGATCGCAGCCAGGCGCTGGGCGAATGCGTCATCCAGCGCTTCAAACTGCTCCACGGGCAGCCCCTCATCCAGGAACTGGCGGAGGTCGAGCCCGTGGCGGTCCATCCAGGTGCGGATGCCGGCGGCGCACAGTACGCCGCTGCGCTCGCCAAGTTTGGCCGCCCGTGCGTGTTCGACGGTCACCATTACCGCTACCACAGCGCGACCTCCTGGCCATCCACGAAATAGGTGTGGTCGACCACCCAGTCGACCCACAGCCAGCAACGGCGATAGCCGTAGCCATGACGGTGCGACCAGAAGAAGACCGGGTGCCCAAACCAGTAGCGCCGAAGAACCGGCTTGATGTGGAGCCTCATTTCTTGCCGCCCTTGACCTTGATCGGCGTGGTGCGCAGATCGCCGTAGAACAGCACGTTGGGGTCATCGATCCAGACGGTGCCGAAGATCATGCTGCACTCGCGCCCGTCCTCGGCGGTCGGAACGTTGAAGTCCTCCAGGGCTGCTGGCTTGGGCACCGTTGGCTTCGGGCGCATCACGTAGCTGATGACCAGCGCCACGATCATGATGACGATTTGAACCCACATGGGATGCTCCTTTAGAAGATGGGATCGGGGCCAAAGGGGTTCTTCGACGTGATGGTGTGCTGCCCGCCATACCTCAGCGCGTTGTCGAACTTCTCGTGACAGATCTGCAGAGAGTGGCCACAGCCTGGATAGGCAGAAACCAACTCGCCGGCTGCCAGTGGTGCGGGTGTCAGCAGGGTGAGCGTTGGTCCGGTGTGGCCAACGACAAAGCGACGCTCGATGGCGGCGCCTCGGGCCCACCTGATGAAGCCGCCAACGAACCAGCCATCCGGCTTTGCCGCGAAGGCGTTGGAGGTGATCGTGTTGGCGGCTGCCGCCGACAGCACCCCGTCGACCCTGAACAGCTCCGCGTTCAAACCGCAGTCCGCGTCAAACAGCGCGAAGGGGCACTGCACCTGCCAGCAACGACGAAGGCCATTGGTGGCGGCGGCGCCAGCGTTGCTCTGGCAGGTCAGCACGAGGTCGTTCTGCCGCTCGTTGAAGTCGCTCAGCACGCCGTTCCATGTGCCGCGGATTGCGCCGTCGCTCTTCCGCACCCTGCGCCACCGAACGATGATGCGCTCGGTCGGGGTGTAAGGACGCAGCACTGATGCCAGCGGCAGCGACAAGGGCACGGTCAGTTCCAGATTCGACCTGGCTTCTTGGGCCGACTGACCGATGCGGCCGCGCTTGATTGCCTCGGGGCTGAATAGCTGCGAATCGTAGGTCTCGACCCGATCGCTGGAGGTGTACCGCCAGCGCTGGGAACCGCGCCCAAACTCATACAGCTCGACGTGGCGAGAGAACAGGCTCACGGCTCGCTCTCCTCGGCGCCGATGCCGGCGAAGGACACGCGGCAACGTGCGACGCCCTCTCCGTCGGTTTCATGGGACAGCTCCACGGTGTCGGAGCTGAGGCGGGCCAACACCATCCAGCTGATGAGGCGGATGGCGCTGGGCTGCAGGGCGATGCCGTGCGGCACGTCCAGCTGCAGGAACTCGCGCTGCGAATCCAGCTCGGTGGCTTCAACCAGCTGCCGATACAGCACCTGTCCACTGAACAGCTCGATACGCAGATGGCGGCGGCCGGCCTGCGCGCGTCCGAAGCGGGCCACGCCCGCCCAGGCAACCACGATGCCGCTGGAGGTGGTCAGGGACGGCTCGACCAGCTCCAGATCATCCGCCCAGGACGGCACCCACAGCGCGGCGGCACGGCCCTGCAGCCAGTACAGCAAGCTACGAAGGCCGGCCTGCTCTGCGCGGCCCCACGTCTGCCAGGCATGTGACTGCAGCGGCCAGGCTTTGCCGCTGATGTCATCTACCGAAACAGGACCGATGTCGCCATCGATCACCACCAGCTGCCGCCCAAACTCGGCCGTCTGTGCCTGGTCCAGATCGGGACGCTGCTCCAGCACAGGGCGACCGCGATAGGTCGCCGCCGGCGGAGCTGCCGGCCAATCGCAGGTTTCTACTGCAGCCAGGCGCACGGTGGAACGCATGACCTGGTCGGTCACCCGCTCCAGGCTGGGGGTCTCGGCCATGCGGGCGGTCCTGCAGGGCAGTACGCGGGTGCCAGGTGCCCAGGCGTTGGCCGTGGGTCGGGCCAGCTGCAGGCCATCGGCGGTGATCTCCGACACCTCAACCAGCTCGTAGGTGGTCACGTCCTTCCAGAGCATGGCCAGACCGCCGGGCCGGTAGTCGCGCTGGCTGGCGGCCTGCACCGGGATGGACTGCACGCCCAACGCCAGGTTGGCCCGCAGCCACGAAACGTCGTTCCAAACCGGCAGCGCCCAGGTACGAGCCGACCAGTCGAACAGAGCGTGTTCCAGGACTTGGCGCTCGCGCCGATCGGCGAGCACGCTGAACTCCCACGACCGTCGCGGGGAAGCACGCAGTGGGAAACGTGCTTCGCTGCCATCAGTGGACTGCTGGACATCAGTCAGCCAGGCCAAGGTTTCCGCCACGGGCCGGGACCAATCCGGCGGCAGCATCCACGCCGACATGCGGTTCCCGGTAATCGTGACAGTGCGCTGGCCCAAGGCCACGAAGTCGTAAGACAGCGTGGCGGCGATGACGGGAGGCCCTTCGGTGGTAATCGACAACTGCCACCGCCGGAGCTGCAGCGGCGCGAAGGCAAGGGGCGGCGCGCCCGGCCCCACCAGTTCGACGCCGTCACCATTCTCCAGCGACACGGACGACAGCGTCTGCTGCTGCAGGAACGCGTTCCAGATCTGAACGTACCGGACCTGATTGGTGACCAGGTTGCCCAGGTCAATGCGCAGCGGCAGCACATGGATGCGGTAGTACCAGTCGTCGAACGAGGTTCGCTGCTGAGGACCGCTCGATCGCTGCTCGGGCACCTCGATAGCCGATTCCCTGCTCACACCCGTGTAGAAGCCCAACCTTGCGGCCGCCGCTCGGAACTGCAGGGGAATACGGGTGCGCGGCGTCGCCAGATTGCCGCTGCGCCAGTTCGGCCCGGTGCTGCTCTGGGTGGAGAAGATGATGGCCATCAGGACTTCTTCACCGCCCAGCCATAGTTGCCGCTGGCCGGCGGCGCATTGGTCGTGGAGCTCATTGCCAGCTTCCGCACCCACGGAAACACCACCCACGTGTCGTCGCCGATCGCCACCTCCATTTCGGGTTCCAGCTTTTCCAGGTAACAGGCACGAAGCCCGGACACCCGCCCGATCGGCGAAAGGTAGACGCCGGTACCGGCGCGGCGGACGCACAACTGGATCGGATGAATCACGCTGCGGCCAGAGAACGTGTTCTCGTCGCACCCGGCAAGGGCGTAGCCCAACCACATGCTGTCGTAGGTGGCGGAGGTGGTGGACTGGTAGATGCTGCCGACACCACTGCCTGCCTGGCCTTCGACACCCAGGGTGCTTCCGTAGTAGTTGCTGAGCATGTGATAGCTGTTGGTGCGGCCATCTTCAGTTGAATCGGCGCGCACATGGCCACAACCGGTGTTGCTGGTGTTGTGGCCGAAGGGCACGACGTTGTTGCCGTTCTGGGCCAGCATTCCGCTCCAACTGCCCGTGCGCGCCCAGTAGGTTCCGTCAACGTAGGTTCCGCCTGCATAGTCGCCGGCTTTCTCAAGGACGCCGAACGTGTGATGGCGGTACTCGCCGGCGATTGCCTGCGCGATGGCGATATGGATCGAGTTGCCGTTGGCGAACAACTTCAGCCGGGGGAACGGCCCGACCAGCTCGAATGTCGAGACGTCACGGGGGGACACCAGCGGCTGGGCGGACGGCGTTGCGTTCCCGTCATAGCCGATCGACAAGCGAGACTTCAGGCTCAGCCGGTCAGTGTTGAACAGGTGGACATAGTCGGAGACGCCTGGAATGCGAACCGTGGCCGTGCGGTTCGCGCCGACCAGATTGTTGCGCTCGATCGTCCAGCCGTTCGCCTGGGCGAACTGGAGAACCTGGTCGATCAAGGTCTGCACGTTCGGTACGTTGTTGAACTCGGCGTATGCCATGTCTCACTCCAAGGCAAATGCGGCGTACTGGCCGTCGCCGGTTCGGTACACGTTGGGGATGAGCAGGTGATCCACGCTGTTCACAGTGGAGATCTGCTCGGCAGTGGCGCCGAAGGCCGGGGTGTAGAAGACGCCGTCGAAGCTGCCGTAGAACTGCCCACCCTCCGGCACTTCGGAAACGCGCGAGCCGCGATCAGGGTTGCCCGACTCCCAGCCGACCGCCATCAGCTGACCACGCTGCAGCCAACGCTGACCGTCCAGGCAGCTGCGGACGTTCTGATTCCCCACATTCGGGTTCCAGGGCATGGTGATGCGCCCAGTGGCGATGTTTGTGGTGGTGTATCCGTTACGAACCGGCAGCCACGCCTGCATGGGCGTGAAAAGGTAGGCCTGGCTCAGGGCCGCGTTATCCCGAGCAGCTGCAACCGCATTCCAGAAGTTGGAATGCTCGTAGGTGTCGAGCGATGCCAATCCGTTGCTGCCCAGGTAGGAGCCGCCGATGAAGTGCGGGTAGCTCCAGTCACCGGGCAGATGCTCAGGCAGGATGAACCCCGCGTACAGAGCGTCGTAGCGGCCATTGATTCGGGTGATCACCTTGAAGCAACGACCATTGGCGATGAACCAGTACTTGATAGGTGAGTTGACCCCCAAGATCGACACGTAGTTGGAGTTGGCTCCAGGCTGGGTGATACCCGGAAGGTCCGGGTTGTACGCCGTGTGACCACGCACACGCATGTTGTAGTAGTTGCTGGCCGGCACCACCCATGCCTGCAGCGTCAGGTAGATCTCATCCTCGCCAGCAAGTCCACGGCCTTTGAGCGACACGAAATCGTTGGCCGCGATCGGTCCGCTGGCAACACCTCCTACGACCTGCCACTGCTGGTTTGCGGCTACAAGGGCCGCGTTGGCGGTCAGGAAGTCCCGCAGGCGGGCCATGAGGTCGGTGATGTTGGCTGCGGTGTCGGTTGCCCAGGGCATGCTCAAATTTCCAGTGCTTGACGAATCGCCGCGGAGTTGCGGCTGATCTTGTTGACGATGACGGTGTCGCTGCCGGGATCGTCCAGATACTCGCCAAACAGCTCTGGCGACACCTGGTTGATCAGGCGGATGCCCAGTTGCCGGGCGGTGCTCGGTGGCGCCGAAGCCGCACTGCTGAACACAGGGGATCGCTGCAGTGTGGGCAGCGCCGCCACATGTCCTCCGTCGGCATAGCCGCGCCATCGTTCAAGCGCAGCCATACCCACCCGATTGAAGTCGTAGAGGAATGCCAGAGCG
>Ga0247725_1001721_pt1 | contig 10468 bp, 9 predicted proteins | sample OKSTACKMCFT3sol_FD_183021 | JGI IMG/M metagenome (GOLD analysis project Ga0247725, IMG submission 183021) | Subsurface sediment microbial communities from gas well in Oklahoma, United States - OK STACK MC-FT3-sol | ecosystem: Environmental > Terrestrial > Deep subsurface > Rock core/Sediment... | reverse complement strand
AGTCGTCGTCCTCCAGGTCGGCCAGCTCGATGTCGATGCCCAGCAGGTCTGCCGAGATATCCGGGCTCTCGCAGAGAATCACCGCACGCTCGATGGCGTTCTCCAGTTCACGCACGTTACCGGGCCAGGAGTAGTGGCGGATGGCTTGTTCCGCGTCGTGGGCGAAGCGCAGCTCTTCGCGCCCCATGCGGGTGCACTGGCGCGCCAGGAAGGCGCGGGCGATTTCGATCACGTCGTTACCGCGTTCGCGCAGCGCGGGCAGCTTCAGGGAGATGACGTGGAGGCGGTAATAGAGGTCTTCGCGGAACTGGCCGGTCTTGGCCAGCGTCTTGAGGTCGCGGTGGGTGGCGGCAATCAGGCGCACATCTACCTTCTGCGACTGGACCGAGCCGACACGGCGGATCTCGCCTTCCTGCAACACCCGCAGCAGGCGCGCCTGGGCTTCCAGGGGCAACTCGCCGATTTCGTCGAGGAACAGCGTGCCGCCGTCGGCCGCTTCGACCAGGCCAGCGCGGCCGGCGGTGGCGCCGGTGAAGGCGCCCTTCTCGTGACCGAAGAGTTCGGATTCGATCAGGGTTTCGGGAATGGCTGCGCAGTTCACCGAGATCATCGGCGCCTTGGCACGGCGGGAGAGGTTGTGCAGGGCACGGGCCACCAGTTCCTTGCCGGTCCCGGATTCGCCCTGGATGAGCACCGTGGAGTCGGTGGGGGCGACCTTGCGGATCTTACTGTAGAGCTCCTGCATGGCGGAGCAGGAGCCGATGATGCCGATTTCGCCATCGGCCTGAGGCGCGCTGCTCTTCTCCTGGGTGTGGGCCGGGGCACGTTCGGCTGGGGCCGCCTTGTTCTCCTGGCGGTCCTTGATGATGCGGGCGACGGCCTGGAGCATTTCGTCGTGGTCGAAGGGCTTGGCGATGTAATCCACCGCGCCCATCTTCATCGAGTCCACCGCCGAGCGCAGGCTGGCGTAGCTGGTCATGATCAGCACCGGGGTGCCCTGGGCCAGCTTGATCAGTTCGGTACCGGGGGCGCCGGGCAGGCGCAGGTCGCTGACGATGAGGTCGAAACCGGGGATGCTGTAGCGCTCCTGGGCCTCCTGGACAGACCCGGCTTCACTGACCTGGTACTGGTTGCGCTCGAGCAGGCGGCGCAAGGCGGAACGGATGATGGTTTCGTCTTCGACGATCAGGATATGTGGCATTCGGTTCAGCTCTCTCGACAGTCTCAGATGGCAGCGCTGGGCGCTTCGGCGAAGCGTGGCAGTGTCACCCTGAAACGGGTGCCGCGCTGCTGCTCGGGGTCGGCCGGGCTTTCTATGGTGATGTGGCCATAATGCTCTTCCACGATTGAATAGACCAGCGCAAGCCCCAGCCCGGTCCCCTTGCCGGGGTCCTTGGTGGTGAAGAAGGGCTCGAACAGCCGGTCCATGATCGCCTTGGGAATCCCGCTGCCTTCGTCCTCCACGATCAGCTCCACGGCATGGTCGGAGATGGCGCTGCGCACGCGGATCGCACCGCCCTCGGGCGAGGCGTCGCGGGCGTTGGACAGCAGGTTGATCAGCACCTGGGCCAGGCGCTGGGGGTCACCCTCGACGATGTGGTGCGGGTCGCAGAGGTTGAAGAACTGCACATCGACGCTGCGCCTGTTCAGGGACAGCAGGCCGATGGCTTCCTGGGCGACGTCCGCCAGGCACACCGGTTCCGTGGCCTGCTGGCGGGCGCCGGCGTGGGCGAAGCTCATGAGCGACTGCACGATGCGCGACACCCGTTTGGTCTGCTCGAGGATCTGCCCGCTGATCTCGGTCAGCTCGGCGTCGCCCTCGCGCTCTTCCCGCAGGTTCTGCGCCAGGCAGGCGATGCCGGTGATGGGGTTGCCGATCTCGTGGGCGACCCCGGCGGCCAGGCGGCCGATGGACGCCAGCCGCTCGGAGTGCACCAGCTTGTCTTCCAGCAGCAGCGTGTCGGTCACGTCTTCCACCAGCACCACCAGGCCACTGTTACCGGGGGCCAGTGGCTCGTCGATGGCGGCCTTGTGCAGGTTCAGCGAGCGCACCTGGCCTTCCAGCGGCAGGCGCTGCTTGTGCAGGTGTTCGTCGGGCTGGCTGATGAAGCTTTCCAGCAGGCCCCGCCAGGGATCGCTGATGGCGGAGAGCCGCGAGCCGACCACGCGCTGCGCGGGAATCTCGGTCAGCTCCTCCATGGCGCGGTTCCACATGAGGATTTCCTGGTCCTTGGCCAGCGAGCACACCCCCATCGGCAGCTCCTGCAGCGTGCGGCGGTGGTAGCGGCGCAAGGCGTCGAGCTCGGCGGCCAGGCCGGTGAGCCGGGAGTGGTAGTCCTCCAGGCGGCTCTCGATGAAGTGGATGTCCTCGGTGACGTAGCCCTCGCTGCCGGATTTGTACGGCAGGAAGGTCTCCACGATGTCCTGTGCCACGCTCGGCCCCATCAGCCCGGAGAGGTTGGCTTCGATGCGGTCGCGCAGGCGGCGCAGGGCGTAGGGGCGGCGTTCGTCGAACGGCAGGTGAAGGTCGCGCAGGGCCTGCTCCACCTCCTTCTGTGCGGTCTTCGCACCCAGCGGCTTGGCCAGTTGCTCGGAGAACTCCTGGGGTGAGGCTGCCACCAGTTCGCGGCGTTGCGGTCGGCGCACGTTGTCCACGGCGCAGGCCTCGGCGGCACCACGTTCCTCGGGGCTGGCCTCGGTGAACAGCGAGACCAGGGTGAACACCAGCACGTTGGCCGCCAGCGAGGCGATGGCCGCGATGTGCCAGCTGGTGTCGTCGAGCACGTAGATGGCGTTGAACAGCGGCACGTAGATGCCCTGCAGGTTGCCCAGCAGGGGCAGCAGCATGGAGAACATCCACACGCCGATGCCCGCCATCAAGCCGGCGATGAAGCCCCGGCGGTTGGCGGTCGGCCAGTACAGCACCGAGAGCGCGCCGGGAAGGAACTGCAGGGTGGCGACGAAGGCGACGATGCCCAGGTTCGACAGGTCCTGCTCGGCGCCGAGCAATAGATAGAAGCCGTAGCCGGCCATGATGATGGCGACGATCAGCGCCCGGCGGGTCCACTTCAGCCAGCGGTAGATGTTGCCTTCCGACGGCGGTTGGTAGAGCGGCAGCACCAGGTGGTTCAGTGCCATGCCGGAGAGCGCCAGGGTCAGCACGATGATCAGGCCGCTGGCGGCAGAGAGCCCGCCGATGTAGGCCAGCAAGGCGAGGGCATCGCTGTTCACTGCAATGCCCAGGCCCAGGGTGAAGTATTCCGGGTTGGTGGTGGCGCCGAGCTTGAGGCCGGCCCAGAGGATCAGCGGTACCGCCAGGCTCATCAGCAGCAGGAACAGTGGCAGCCCCCAGCTGGCGCTGACCATGGCGCGGGGATTGAGGTTCTCGGTGAAGGTCATGTGGTACATGTGCGGCATGACGATGGCCGAGGCAAAGAACACCAGCAGCAGCGTGCGCCACGGGCCTTCCTGCAGGGGGGTGTGCAGCGTCGAGAGCGCCGCCTGGTTCTGCAGCAGCCACAGCTCCAGTTCGTGAGGTCCGCCGAACACGCCGTAGAGCGCATAGAGGCCGATGCCGCCGAGGGCGGTCAGCTTCACCAGTGACTCGAAGGCGATGGCGAACACCAGCCCCTCGTGCTTCTCCCGCGTGGCGATGTGGCGCGCGCCGAAGAGGATGGTGAACAGCGTGATCAGCGCGCAGAAGCCCAGGGCGACCCTGTCGTGCACCGGCTCGCGGGTGAGGATGCCGATGGAGTCGGCCACCGCCTGGATCTGCAGGGCCAGCAGGGGCAGTACGCCGATCAGCATGAACAGGGTGGTCAGTGCCCCGGCCCAGGTGCTGCGGAAGCGGAAGGCGAACAGGTCGGCCAGGGACGAGAGCTGGTAGGTGCGGGTGATCCGCAGGATCGGGTAGAGCAGCACCGGCGCCAGCAGGAAGGCCCCGGAGATGCCCAGGTAGCTGGCCAAGAAGCCGTAGCCGTACTGGTAGGCCAGCCCCACCGTGCCGTAGAAGGCCCAGGCACTGGCGTACACGCCGAGGGACAGGGTGTAGGTGAGCGGGTGGCGGACGATGCGACGCGGAACGAAACCGCGATCGCTCAACCAGGCGACTCCGAACAGGGCAAAGAGGTAGGCCGCGCTGATGAGGATCAGCTGGCTCAGGCTAAAGCTCGTCAGCATCGCGTTGACTCTGCAGGATGAAGGTCACCACGATCAGGATCAGCCAGAGCAGGTAGGGGCGATACCAGGCCCCGTTGGGGTCGATCCACCAGTCCATGATGGCCGGGGAAAACAGGTAGATCCCCACCACCAGGAGCAGTACCAGTCGGTAGATATACATGCCGCATCTCACATCGAGGGTGCGGCGATGGTAGCGAATGCCCCGTGCCGGTGCGAGTGCGCTCAGCGCAGCTGGGCTTCGGCCAGGGTGCGGGTGCGGGGGATGCGCGTGGCGTCCCAGTGGGCGATGCCCCAGTCCAGGGCTTCGCGGGGCGTGCCGCCGGCGAGGTCTTCCGGTGGCTGCTGGCCGAGGGCACGCAGGGCGCGGGCCAGCAGTGGTGCGGCACGGTCGGCCGGCAGGGGCGGCGAGCGGTAGGACTTGCCGAGCTTGTGGCCGTCCGGCTGGATGATCAGCGGCACGTGCAGGTAGCGTGGCTGCGACAGGCCCAGCAGCTCCTGCAGGTACAGCTGGCGTGGCGTTGAGTCCAGCAGGTCGGCGCCGCGCACCACGTCGGTGATGCCTTGCCAGGCATCGTCCAGCACCACGGCCAACTGGTAGGCATAGAGGCCGTCGCGACGGCGGATGACGAAGTCCCCCACCTCGCGGCCCAGTTGCTGCTGGTACAGGCCCTGCACCCGGTCGGTGAAGCGGTAGACCAGCTCCGGTACGCGCAGGCGTATGGCCGCATCGGCCTGGGCGTGGCAGGCGTTGCGGCAGAAGCCGGGGTAGATGCCGTGATGGCCTTCGAGCTGCTTGCGCGAGCAGGTGCAGGCGTAGGCCAGCCCCTGGGCGAAGAGCCGGTCGATCACCTGGGCGTAGGCGTCGTGGCGGTCGCTCTGGCGCACCAGCTCACCGTCCCATTCGAAACCGTAGGCCTCCAGCGTGGAGAGGATTGCCGCCTGGGCACCCGGCATCTCGCGGGGCGGGTCCAGGTCTTCCATGCGCAGCAGCCAGCGACCGCCGACAGCGCGGGCATCGAGGTAGGAGGCGAGGGCGGCAACCAGGGAGCCGAAGTGCAGGTAGCCGCTGGGGGTTGGAGCGAAGCGGCCGACGTAGGAAGACGGAGGCATGCGGGCGTGAGCCTGTTGAAACGAAACGGGGCGCCGTAGCGCCCCGTTCTGGGATCAGGAACCGAGTTGCTTTTCCTTGATTTCCGCCAGGGTCTTGCAATCGATGCAGAGGGTGGCGGTGGGGCGCGCTTCGAGGCGGCGGATGCCGATCTCGACGCCGCAGGAATCGCACCAGCCGTACTCGTTGTCTTCGATCAGCTGGAGGGTCTCGTCGATCTTCTTGATCAGCTTGCGCTCGCGGTCACGGGCACGCAGTTCCAGGCTGAATTCTTCTTCCTGGCTGGCGCGGTCGGCCGGATCGGGGAAGTTGGCCGCTTCGTCCTGCATGTGGTGGACGGTGCGGTCGACCTCTTCCATCAACTCGACCTTCCACCTGTTGAGGATATTGGTGAAGTGAGCGCGCATGCGGTCGCTCATGTACTCCTCACCCTTGGTTTCCTGATAGGGCTCGAAACCACGGATCAGTTGGCTGCTCGTTTGCTTAGCTTTGGTGGGCATGAATGGCCGCCTCTCACTTTCTCTAATCCATTTCGCAGGAAGCTGGTCCGTCGCCGACACTGCCGGCCCTGCGGCTGCAAGCGGGCGAACTTACCAGAACGGTTCAGGCCACGCCACTCCCAGTTATCGCGGTTGCTGCGGGCGTCCCGAAGCATTGGTTAGAATCCGCGCTTTGTGTCGATGAGGGAAGGCCGATGGCCCAGTCATACAGTGCACGCAGCCGTGCCATAGAACCCTTCCACGTCATGGCGCTGCTGGCCCGCGCCAACGAGTTGCAGGCCGAAGGGCACGACGTGATCCACCTGGAGATCGGCGAACCGGACTTCACCACCGCCGCCCCCATCGTCGAGGCCGGGCAGGCCGCGCTGGCCGCCGGGCATACGAGCTACACCGCGGCCCGTGGCCTGCCGGAGCTGCGCCGCGCCATCGCTGGCTTCTACGGGCAGCGCTACGGGCTGGACATCGACCCCGAGCGCATCCTCATCACCCCCGGCGGCTCGGGCGCGCTGCTGCTGGCTTCGAGCCTGCTGGTCGACCCGGGCCGGCACTGGCTGCTGGCCGACCCCGGCTACCCCTGCAACCGGCACTTCCTGCGCCTAGTGGAGGGCGCGGCCCAGCTGGTGCCGGTGGGCCCCGAGACCCGTTACCAACTGACCCCGCACCTGGTGGAGCGCCACTGGGATGCCCAGAGCGTCGGCGCCCTGGTGGCCTCGCCGGCCAACCCCACCGGCACACTGCTGCACCGGGACGAGCTGGCGGCACTGTCCGACAGCCTCCGGGGATTGGGCGGACACCTCGTGGTGGACGAGATCTACCACGGCCTCACCTATGGCGTGGACGCCGCCAGCGTGCTGGAGGTGGATGACGACGCCTTCGTGCTCAACAGCTTCTCCAAGTACTTCGGCATGACCGGTTGGCGCCTGGGTTGGCTGGTCGCCCCGCGGGAAGCGGTACCGGAGCTGGAAAAGCTGGCGCAGAACCTCTACATCAGCGCACCCTCGATGGCCCAGCACGCCGCGCTGGCCTGCTTCCGCGAGGACACCCTGGCGATCCTGGAGGCGCGTCGCGCCGAGTTCGCCCGCCGCCGCGACTACCTGCTGCCCGCCCTGCGCGAGCTGGGCTTCGGGATCGCCGTCGAGCCGGAAGGGGCCTTCTATCTATATGCAGACGTTTCGGCCTTCACCCAGGACGCCTATGCGTTCTGCCAGCACTTCATCGAGACCGAGCATGTCGCCTTCACCCCCGGCCTGGATTTCGGCCGGCACCTGGCCGGCCAGCACGTGCGCTTCGCCTACACCCAGAGCCTGCCGCGCCTGGAAGAGGCGGTCGCGCGCATCGCCCGTGGCCTGCAGAGCTGGGCGGCGCGAGCGTGAGGTTCGATCCGCCGCTTGAAGAGGGCCGGCTGCTGCGGCGCTACAAGCGCTTCCTGGCCGACATCGAGACCGCCCAGGGGGAGCAGTTGACGATCCACTGCCCGAACACCGGTTCGATGCTCAATTGCATGAGCGAAGGCTGTCGGGTGTGGTTCAGCCGTTCCAACGATCCCCGGCGCAAGTTGCCCGGGACCTGGGAGCTGGTGGAGACGCCACAGGGCCGCCTGGCCTGCATCAACACCGCGCGGGCCAACCCGCTGGTGGAGGAGGCCTTGCTGGCGGGGCGGATCCCCGAACTGGCGGGGTTCACTGCGCTGAAGCGGGAAGTCGCTTATGGCGTGGAGAACAGCCGTGCCGACTTCCGCCTCGACTACCCCACGGGTGCGCTCTACGTCGAGGTGAAGAGCGTCACCCTCGGCTTCGAGGGCACGCCCGTCGCGGCCTTCCCCGATGCAGTAACCACCCGGGGTGCCAAGCACCTGCGGGAGCTGGCGCACCTAGCGCGGGAGGGGACCCGTGCCGTGCAGCTGTATTGCGTGAACCTCTCCGGCATCGACGCCGTGCGGCCGGCACGGGAGATCGACCCGCACTACGCCCAGGCCCTGGCTGATGCCCACGAGGCCGGGGTGGAGGTACTGGCCTACGGCGCGGAGTTGAGCCCCGAAGGCATGGTGTTGACCCGCCGCCTCAGCCTGCAGCTGTAGGCGTAGCCTCCAGCCAGATGCCCTGTCCGTCCTCCCGGCAGGGCAGGGCGCGCAACGCCTGGCCCACGCAGGGGCCGGTAACGCATTCACCGGTCTCGATCAGGAACAGCGCACCGTGGGTGGCGCACTGGATCAGGCTGCCGCTGGCATCGAGGAACTGGTCCGGCTGCCATTCCAGCGGGATCCCCCGATGCGGGCAGCGATTCTCGTAGGCGTAGACCTGCCCGTCCCGGCGTACCAGCAGCAGCTTCCTATCGTCCACCGTCATCCCGCGGCTCTGGCCTTCCGCCAGGGCGCCGGGTTCGCACAGCCATTTCATCAAGGGCACCTCCATCACGGGGAGGCATTATCCCGCACCGCCGGAAGTCGCCAAGAGGGGAGCGCGTCCTTGCGCTTGAAAGGAAAGGGACACGGATTCTTTACCGTCGGCAGCCTGCTCGTTCGTCATGTCACTGCAGAAGGCGTCGAAGTCAGGTCGGGGCGCACCTTACGTCCCTTGACTTGCAAATGCAAATAATTATCAATTTGTGCGCGGTGCCCATCTTTCGCCGCCCGGTTGATCCGTGATTAGAGGAGCCCTTCGATGATGCCGTCCGTTGCCCCCACGCGTTCTCCCCTCTACCAGGCCTGGCAGGCGCTGCGCGGGGAGCAGCCCCACCTGCGCGCCCGCGATGCCGCTCGCCAGCTGGGCGTCAGCGAGGCCGAACTGGTCGCCGCGCGCCTGGGTGTCGACGCGGTGCGCCTGCGCCCGGAGTGGCCGGTGCTGCTGCCGGCCCTGGAAGCCTTGGGTCCGGTGATGGCGCTGACCCGCAATGAGCACTGCGTCCACGAGCGCCATGGCCCGTACCGCGAGGTGACGATCAGCGGCAATGGCCAGATGGGGCTGGTGGTGTCGCCCGATATCGACCTGCGGCTGTTCCTGGCGGGCTGGGCCAGTGTGTTCGCCATCGCCGAGGACACCCCGCGCGGCACCCAGCGCAGCCTGCAGGTGTTCGACAGGCAGGGCATGGCGGTGCACAAGGTCTTCCTGACCGAGCGCAGCGAAGTTTCTGCCTGGGCGCCGCTGGTGGAGCGCTTCCGTGCCGAGGCGCAGTGCGCCGAGCTGGACCTGCAGCCGCTGCCGGAGGCCGAGCCGCCCCGGCCCGATGCGGCGATCGACGTCGCCAGCCTGCAGGCGGGCTGGGCCAACCTGAAGGACACCCATCACTTCTTCGCCCTGCTCAAGCAGCACGGCGCCGCGCGCACCCAGGCCCTGCGCCTGGCGGGCGCCGAATGGGCCGAGCCGCTGGCCCCGGCCGAGTTGCCGCGCCTGCTGGAGCGGGTCGCCGAGCAGGCGGTACCGGTGATGGTGTTCGTCGGTAACCGCCACTGCATCCAGATCCACACCGGCCCGGTGCAGAACCTGCGCTGGATGGACAGCTGGTTCAACGTCCTCGACGCGGATTTCAACCTGCACCTGCAAACCACCGGTGTCATCGAACTGTGGCGGGTGCGCAAGCCCAGCAGCGACGGTGTGATCACCAGTTGGGAAGCCTTCGACGCCGGGGGCGAGCTGGTGCTGCAACTGTTCGGCGCCCGCAAGCCTGGCCAGCCCGAGCGCCCGGACTGGCGCGCCCTCGCCGAGTCGGTGCCGGCGCGCTGACCCGGCCCTCTTTCATGACGCCCCGGGTCCGGGGCCTGCACTGCTACATAAGGAGTCGATATGCCCGCCCCGAGACACCTCGCCGGCCTTTGTGCCGGCCTGCTTTTCTGTTCCCTGGCGTCGGCCGATGCCCTGCCCCAGCGCTGGGTGAGCGCGGGAGGGGCGGTCAGCGAATGGGTGGTGGCGCTGGGGGGCGAACCGCGGCTGGTCGGCGTCGACACCACCAGCCAGCACCCGGAGCGCCTCAAGCGCCTGCCCAGCGTCGGCTACCAGCGGCAGCTGGCGGCGGAAGGGCTGCTGTCCCTGCGCCCCGAGCTGCTGGTGGGCACCGAAGAAATGGGGCCGCCGCCGGTGCTGGCGCAGGTGAAGGCGGCCGGGGTGCAGGTAGAGCAGCTGTCCTCGCAGCCGGAACTGGCGGCTCTGGCCCACACCCTCGAACGCCTGGGCGCGTTGCTCGGTGACTCTGCACGGGCTGAGCAAGCCCGGATCGACTATGTGGCGCGGCTGGACAGCCTGGCGGCCCATGTCCGCGAGGCCCAGGGAAAACAGACTGCGCCACGCGTGCTGCTGCTGGTGGGGCATGCCGGCAGCAACCCGCTGGCGGCTGGCAAGGGCACCTCGGGCGCCTGGATGATCGAGCGCGCCGGTGGCTTCAACGTGGCCGATCATTCCGGCTACAAGGCCCTGTCCAACGAGGCATTGGCGGCCCTCGACCCGGAGGTGGTCGTCGTGGCCGACCGGGCGCTGGTGGGCGAAGCCGCGCGGGAGGCGCTGCTGCGCCAGAACCCCACCCTGGCGCTCACCCGGGCCGGGCGCGCGGGCCGCTTCCTGATGCTGGACCCGACCTTGCTGGTGGGCGGACTGGGCCCCCGGCTGCCGGATGCGCTGGCGGCGTTGTCCGCCGGCTTTTATCCTCAGGCCCCCGCCCCGGATGCTGAGCACCGAGCCACCCCATGAAGCCC
>Ga0247725_1001719_pt1 | contig 10480 bp, 7 predicted proteins | sample OKSTACKMCFT3sol_FD_183021 | JGI IMG/M metagenome (GOLD analysis project Ga0247725, IMG submission 183021) | Subsurface sediment microbial communities from gas well in Oklahoma, United States - OK STACK MC-FT3-sol | ecosystem: Environmental > Terrestrial > Deep subsurface > Rock core/Sediment... | reverse complement strand
CCATGGCCAACCAGCCCACCTACAACCCGAACAACCGCCGCAACCTGCTGCCAGCGGCCATGCGCAACCGCGCCATGATCGACGTGTTCGAGCCAGGCTCCACGGTCAAGCCGATCTCCATGGCCGCTGCCCTGCAGAGTGGCCGCTGGAAGCCGGAAGACAAAGTGGAGGTCTACCCCGGCTCCCTGCAGATCGGGCGCTACACCATCAAGGACGTGTCCAAGACAGAGGGCCCGATCCTCGACCTGACCGGCATCCTGATCAACTCCAGCAACGTCGGCATGAGCAAGATCGCCTTCGATATCGGTGGCGAGAACATCTACGACACCATGCGCCGGCTCGGGCTCGGCCAGGACACCGGCCTCGGCTTCCCCGGCGAGCGCGTCGGCAACCTGCCCAACCACCGCGAGTGGCGCAAGGCCGAGACCGCAACCCTGTCCTATGGCTACGGCCTGTCGGTCACTGCCGTGCAGATGGTCCATGCCTACGCCACCCTGGCCAACAACGGCCTGGCGGTCCCGTTGTCGATGACCCGTGTCGACAACCTGCCGAGCGGCTCCCAGGCCATCCCGCCCGAGGTCGCCAAGACCCTGCAAGGCATGCTGCAGCAGGTGGTCGAGGCGCCGCGCGGCGTGTTCCGCGCCCAGGTCCCCGGCTATCACGTCTCCGGCAAGAGCGGTACCGCGCGCAAGGCCAGTGTGGGCACCAAGGGCTACACCCAGAACGCCTACCGCTCGCTCTTCGCAGGCTTCGGGCCGTCCACCAACCCACGCCTGGCGATGGTGGTGGTGATCGACGAGCCCAGCAAGGCCGGCTATTTCGGTGGCCTGGTATCGGCACCCGTATTCGGCAGGGTCATGGCCGGCGCGCTGCGCCTGATGAACATTGCCCCGGACAACCTGCCCACCGAGGAACAACAGACCGCCAACGCGGCCAGCGGCAAAGGAGGGCGCACCTGATGCCCATGCCATTGAACCAACTGCTTCCCCAGGCGCAGGGTGCTGCGCTGATCCGTGAACTCACCCTGGATAGCCGCAAGGTGCTCCCCGGCGACCTGTTCCTGGCCGTCCCCGGCGGCCAGCACGATGGCCGCCTGCATATCGCCGATGCCCTCGCCCGGGGCGCGGCGGCGGTCGCGTATGAAAGCGAGTCCGCTCCTGATCTGCCTGCGTCTGCCCAGGCTGAACTGATTCCCATCAAGGGGTTGGCTGGCCAGCTTTCGGCCATTGCCGGTCGCTTCTACGGCGAGCCCAGCCGTGCGCTGGACCTGGTCGGCGTGACCGGCACCAACGGCAAGACCAGCGTCAGCCAGCTCGTGGCTCAGGCCCTGGATCGACTGGGCGAGCGGTGTGGCATCGTCGGCACGCTTGGTACCGGCTTCCACGGTGAGCTGGAGAGCGGCCGTCACACCACGCCGGATCCCCTTGCCGTCCAGGCCACCCTGGCTCGCCTCAAGCAGGCCGGTGCCCGTGCAGTGGCGATGGAAGTGTCTTCCCATGGCCTGGAGCAGGGGAGGGTGGCAGCTCTCGCGTTTGACGTGGCAGTGTTCACCAACCTGTCCCGCGATCACCTGGACTATCACGGCTCGATGGAAGCCTACGGCGCCGCCAAGGCCCGCCTGTTCGACTGGCCGGACCTGCGTTGCCGGGTGATCAACCTGGACGACGCGTTCGGCCGTGAACTGGCTGGTCGCGGGCACGATGCTCGCCTCATCGGTTACAGCCAGATCGATCCGGAAGCCTTCCTTTATTGCCGCGAAGCCACATTCGACGACGATGGCGTTCGCGCCCACATCATCACGCCCCAGGGAGAAGGCCTGCTGCGCAGCCCGCTGCTGGGGCGCTTCAACCTGAGCAACCTGCTGGCCGTGGTCGGTGCCCTGCTGGGCATGGGCTACCCACTGGGTGATGTACTGGCCGTGCTGCCCGAACTGCAAGGGCCGGAAGGCCGGATGCAGCGCCTGGGCGGCGGTGAAAAACCACTGGTGGTGGTCGACTACGCCCACACCCCCGATGCCCTTGAGAAGGTGCTCGAAGCCCTGCGCCCCCACGCGCGCGGCAGCCTGCTCTGCCTGTTCGGCTGTGGCGGTGACCGGGACCGTGGCAAGCGCCCGCTGATGGCTGCGGTGGCCGAGCGTCTGGCCGATGCCGTGCTGGTTACCGACGACAACCCGCGCACAGAAGACCCGGCCCGCATCTTCGATGACATCCGCCCTGGCTTTGCCGAGCCGGCCAATGTCGAGTTCGTCCATGGCCGTGGCGCTGCCATTGCGCAGTTGATTGCATCGGCCGGTGTTGACGATGTCGTCCTGCTGGCAGGCAAGGGGCATGAGGATTACCAGGAGATCCAGGGTGAGCGCCTGCCGTTCTCCGATCTCGTCGAAGCCGAACACGCCTTGTCCACCTGGGAGCGCCCATGATCGAAGCCTTCCGCCTCAGCAGCCTGCAGTCCCCCTTGGCGGGGCGGCTCGTTGGCGAAGACGCCACGTTCACCTCGGTGTCCACCGACAGCCGACGTGTCGAGGCAGGCCAGCTGTTCATCGCCCTGACCGGGCCGAAGTTCGACGGCCATGACTACCTGGCTGACGTAGCCGCCAAGGGTGCCGTCGCTGCGTTGGTGGAGCGTGTGGTCGACGGTGTCGGCCTACCGCAGTTGGTGGTGGCCGATGCCCGCGAGGCCCTCGGGCGACTGGGTGCGCTCAATCGCGACGCCTTTGCCGGTCGTGTCGCTGCGGTGACCGGTTCCAGCGGCAAGACCACCGTCAAGGAGATGCTCGCCAGCATCCTGCGTACCCAGGGGCCGGTACTGGCCACCCGGGGCAACCTGAACAATGACCTCGGCGCACCGCTGACCCTGCTGGAGCTTGCTCCCGAGCACCGCAGCGCCGTCATCGAGCTGGGCGCTTCCCGCGTGGGCGAGATCGCCTACACCGTCGGCCTCACCCGTCCGCATGTGGCGATCATCAACAACGCCGGTAACGCCCATGTTGGCGAGTTCGGCGGGCCCGAAAAGATCGTCTTGGCCAAGGGGGAAATCCTCGAAGGCCTGGCGAGCGACGGCACCGCCGTGCTCAACCGTGACGACAAGGCCTTCGAGACCTGGCGCGAGCGTGCTGCCGGCCGCCCGGTACTGAGTTTTGCCCTGAACGACGCCCGTGCCGACCTGCGGGCCGAGTCCATCGTGCGCGACGCCCGCGGCTGCATGGGCTTCCACCTGGTGGGCGTGGCTGGCGAGGCGGACATCCAGCTCAACCTGCTGGGCCTGCACAACGTGGCCAACGCCCTGGCTGCCACTGCCGCTGCCCATGCCCTGGGTGTGCCGCTGGTCGGCATCCGCGAGGGGCTGCAGAACCTGCAACCGGTCAAGGGCCGCACCGTAGCGCAGTTGGCGACGAGCGGCATGCGGGTGATCGACGACAGCTACAACGCCAACCCCGCGTCGATGATGGCCGCCGTTGATATACTCGCCGGCTTTTCCGGCCGCACCGTCCTGGTGCTGGGGGACATGGGTGAACTGGGCGAATGGGCCGAACAGGGCCACCGCGACGTGGGGCTCCACGCGCGGGGCAAGGTCAGCTCGCTCTACGCCGTTGGCCCCCTGATGCGCCACGCCGTCGAGGCGTTCGGCGCAGGCGGCCGTCATTTCGCCGACCAGGCCAGCCTGATCGAGGCGCTGTCCGGCGAGCAGGACGCAAACACCACCATTCTGATCAAAGGTTCCCGTAGCGCGGCGATGGACAAGGTCGTCGCGGCCTTCTGCGGGACGGGGGAGGCTCACTAATCATGCTGCTGCTGCTCGCTGAGTACCTGCAACAGTTCTACAAAGGGTTCGGCGTATTCCAGTACCTGACCCTGCGCGGGATTCTCGGCGTCCTGACGGCCCTGTCGCTGTCGCTCTGGCTCGGTCCCTGGATGATCCGCACCTTGCAGATCCGCCAGATCGGCCAATCCGTGCGCAATGACGGCCCGCAATCGCACCTGTCCAAGTCTGGTACCCCCACCATGGGCGGTGCGCTGATCCTCACGGCCATCGGCATCAGCACGCTGCTGTGGGCCGACCTGTCGAACCGTTACGTCTGGGTGGTGCTCGCCGTCACCCTGCTGTTCGGTGCCATTGGCTGGGTGGATGACTACCGCAAGGTGATCGAGAAGAACTCCCGTGGTCTGCCGAGCCGCTGGAAGTATTTCTGGCAGTCGGTGTTCGGCATCGCTGCAGCCGTCTTCCTTTATATGACCGCCACCACGCCGGCCGAGACCACCCTGATCCTGCCGCTGGTGAAGGATGTGGGCATCCCGCTGGGTGTCGGCTTCATCGTGCTGACCTATTTCGTGATCGTCGGCTCCAGCAACGCGGTGAACCTCACCGACGGCCTGGATGGCCTGGCGATCATGCCGACCGTGATGGTCGGCGGTGCGCTGGGGATCTTCTGCTACCTCTCCGGCAACATCAAATTCGCCGAATACCTGCTGATCCCCTACGTACCGGGTGCAGGCGAGCTGATCGTGTTCTGTGCCGCCCTGGTGGGCGCCGGCCTCGGCTTCCTCTGGTTCAACACCTACCCGGCCCAGGTCTTCATGGGCGACGTCGGCGCCCTGGCGCTGGGTGCCGCTCTGGGCACCATCGCTGTGATCGTGCGCCAGGAAGTGGTGCTGTTCATCATGGGGGGCGTGTTCGTCATGGAAACTCTGTCCGTGATGATCCAGGTCGCCTCGTTCAAGCTCACCGGCCGCCGCGTGTTCCGCATGGCGCCCATTCACCACCATTTCGAACTCAAGGGCTGGCCCGAGCCCCGCGTGATCGTGCGCTTCTGGATCATCACCGTGATCCTCGTGCTGATCGGCCTGGCCACCCTGAAACTGCGTTGAGGACAGCATGAGCCTGATCGCTTCCGACCACTTCCGCATCGTTGTCGGCCTCGGCAAGAGCGGCATGTCCCTGGTGCGCTTCCTGGCGCGCCAGGGCGTGCCGTTCGCGGTCGCCGACACCCGCGAGAACCCGCCGGAGCTGGCGACGCTGCGCCTCCAGTTCCCGCAGGTCGAAGTGCGTTGCGGCGAGCTGGACGTGGAGTTCCTCTGCCGCGCGCAGGAGCTGTACGTGAGCCCCGGACTGGCCCTCGCCACGCCGACCCTGCAGGAAGCGGCCAAGCGCGGTGTGAAGTTGTCGGGCGACATCGAACTGTTCGCCCGCCACGCCAAGGCGCCCATCGTCGCGATCACCGGCTCCAACGCCAAGAGCACCGTCACCACCCTCGTCGGGGACATGGCGCGCGCGGCTGGCAAGCGGGTTGCGGTGGGAGGAAACCTCGGTACGCCGGCGCTGGACCTGCTGGCCGACGACATCGAGCTGTACGTGATGGAGCTGTCCAGCTTCCAGCTGGAGACCACCGAGCGGCTGAATGCCGAGGTGGCCACGGTGCTCAACGTCAGCGAAGACCACATGGACCGCTACGCCGACATGCAGGCCTATCACCTCGCCAAGCACCGCATCTTCCGTGGCGCCCGCCAGGTGGTGGTGAACCGTGGCGACGCATTGTCCCGTCCGCTGGTGGCCGACCAGCTGCCGTGCTGGAGCTTTGGCCTGAACAAGCCGGATTTCAAAGCCTTCGGCCTCATCGAGGAAGACGGCGAGAAATACCTGGCCTACCAGTTCGAGAAGCTCATGCCGGTGCGTGAGCTCAAGGTCCGTGGCGCCCATAACCATGCAAACGCCCTGGCAGCCCTGGCGCTGGGCCATGCCGTCGGCCTGCCGTTCGGGCCGATGCTGGCTGCGCTGCGGGAGTTCACCGGCCTCGCTCACCGTTGCCAGTGGGTTCGCGAGCTGCGTGGCGTGGCCTACTACGACGATTCCAAGGCCACCAATGTCGGTGCGGCCCTGGCTGCCATCGAAGGCCTGGGGGCCGACATCGACGGCAAGCTGGTGCTGATTGCCGGTGGGGATGGCAAGGGGGCCGATTTCTCCGGCCTGACTGCTCCGGTTGCGCGCTACTGCCGCGCCGTGGTCCTGCTGGGGCGCGATGCCGAGTTGATCGCGGCCGCCCTGGGTGATGCAGTGCCGCTGGTCCGCGTGAAGACCCTCGATGAGGCCGTGCAGCGTTGCGCCGAGCTGGCCCGGGAAGGGGATGCGGTGCTGCTGTCGCCCGCCTGCGCCAGCCTCGACATGTTCAAGAACTTCGAAGAACGCGGGCGTCTCTTCGCCCAGGCTGCGGAGGGGCTGTCCTGATGCTCGCCCGCCTGTTCGCCCAGCAGTCGCCGCTGCGCAACCGCCGCGGCATCGATCTGGACTTCCCGCTCCTGGCAGGTTGTCTGGCGCTGCTCGGCCTCGGGCTGGTGATGGTCACCTCCGCCTCTTCGGAAGTGGCCTCGGCCCTGTCCGGCAACCCGCTCTATCACAGCATTCGTCACCTCATTTACCTGGCCATTGGCGGCGTGGCGTGCATCATCACGCTGCAGGTGCCCATGGCGTTCTGGCAGCGCCACGGTGCGCGCCTGATGCTGGTGGCGTTCGCGCTGCTGATCATGGTGCTGCTGCCGGGCATTGGTCGCGAGGTGAACGGTGCCAAGCGCTGGATCGGCTTCGGCCTGTTCAACCTGCAGCCCTCGGAGCTGGCCAAGCTGTTCACCGTGATGTTCATCGCCGGCTACCTGGTGCGCCGGCAGGACGAGGTGCGCTCCAAGCTCACCGGCTTCATCAAGCCCATGCTGGTGCTCGGCCCCATGGCCGTGTTGCTGCTGGCGGAACCGGACTTCGGGGCCACCGTGGTGTTGGTCGGCTCCTGCATCGCCATGCTGTTCCTCGGTGGCATCAACCTGGTGCGCTTCATTCCCCTGGCTGCTGGGGTGCTGGGCGCCGGCGTGCTGGTGATGACCAGCCAGAGCTACCGGATGCAGCGCCTGACCAACTTCATCGACCCCTGGGCCGACCAGTACGGTGCCGGCTACCAGTTGAGCCAGGCACTGATCGCCTTCGGTCGCGGCGAGTGGTTCGGTGTCGGCCTGGGCAACAGCATCCAGAAGCAGTTCTACCTGCCGGAAGCCCACACCGACTTCGTGTTCGCCGTGCTGGCCGAGGAGCTGGGCATGGTCGGCGCCCTGGCCACCGTTGCGCTGTTCGTGTTCGTCAGCGTGCGCGCGCTGTACATCGGGCTCTGGGCGGAGAAGGCCCGGCAATATTTCTCGGCCTACGTGGCCTATGGCCTGGCGTTCCAGTGGATCGGCCAGGTGCTCATCAACATCGGTGTGAACGTCGGCCTGCTGCCCACCAAGGGCCTGACGCTGCCGTTCCTCAGCTACGGCGGCAGCTCCCTGGTGATCTGCTGCGTCTGCATGGGCCTGCTGCTCCGGATCGAGTGGGAGCGCAGGACCTACCTGGGTAACGAAGACGTGGAGTTCGACGAGAGCGACTTCGCGGAAGAGGAGGTGCGCACATGACCGGCAATGTGCTGATCATGGCCGGCGGCACCGGCGGACACGTCTTCCCGGCGCTGGCCTGTGCCCGCGAATTCCAGGCACGCGGCTACAGCGTGCACTGGCTGGGTACGCCCCGCGGCATCGAGAACGAACTGGTGCCCCAGGCCGGCCTGCCGCTGCACCTGATCCAGGTAAGCGGCCTTCGCGGCAAAGGTATTAAGTCCCTGCTCAAGGCACCGTTCGAGTTGCTGCGTTCGCTGTTCCAGGCCCGCCGCGTGGTGCGTGAGCTCAAGCCCGTCTGCGTGCTGGGCATGGGCGGCTATGTCACCGGCCCCGGCGGTCTGGCCGCGCGCCTGGCCGGCGTACCGCTGGTGATCCACGAGCAGAACGCGGTGGCCGGTACGGCCAACCGCAGCCTGGCGCCTCTGGCGAAGCGCATCTGTGAGGCATTCCCCGACACCTTCGCGGCCAGCGACAAGCGCCGCACCACCGGCAATCCGGTACGTGAGGAGCTGTTCCTGGAAACCCCGCGTGATGCGCTGGAAGGCCGTCAGCCGCGCCTGTTGGTGCTGGGCGGGAGCCTGGGTGCCGAGCCGCTGAACAAATTGTTGCCCGAGGCCCTGGCGCTTGTGCCGGCGGACATTCGCCCCCAGGTGTTCCACCAGGCCGGGAAGAATCACGATCAAGTCACTGCCGAGCGTTACCGCGCGGCAGGGGTAGAGGCCGAGGTTGGCCCCTTCATCAAGGACATGGCCCGGGCCTACGCCTGGGCCGACATGGTGGTGTGCCGTTCTGGTGCGCTGACAGTGAGCGAGCTGGCCGCCGCCGGGCTGCCCTCGTTCCTGGTGCCGCTGCCCCATGCGATCGACGACCACCAGTCGCGCAATGCCGATTATCTGGCGAAGGAGGGCGCAGCCTTCCTTCTGCCGCAACATGCCACCGACGCGGCGACCCTGGCCGCGCGGTTGACCGAGGTACTGATGCAACCCGAACGACTCAAGGCCATGGGCGCCATTGCCCGCCGTCTGGCCAAGCCTGCTGCTACCCGCACCGTGGTCGATATCTGTCTGGAGGTGGCCCATGGTTGAGAGCCAGAAAGCCGCTCCCCAGCCGGAAATGCGCCGCATCCGCCGCATCCACTTCGTGGGCATCGGTGGCGTGGGCATGTGCGGCATCGCTGAAGTGCTGCTGAACCTGGGCTACCAGGTCTCCGGTTCCGACCTGAAGGCCTCGGCCGTCACCGCTCGCCTGGAGAGCTTCGGCGCCCAGGTCTTCATCGGCCACCGTGCCGAGAATGCCGAGAACGCTGATGTGCTGGTGGTATCCAGCGCCGTGAACAAGGCCAACCCCGAGGTGGCCGTTGCGCTGGAGCGCCGCATTCCCGTGGTCCCGCGCGCCGAGATGCTTGCCGAGCTGATGCGCTATCGCCACGGCATCGCCGTCGCCGGCACCCATGGCAAGACCACTACCACCAGCCTGATCGCCTCGGTTTTCGCCGCGGGCGGCCTGGATCCGACCTTCGTCATCGGCGGGCGCCTGAACGCCGCCGGCACCAACGCGCAGCTGGGCACCAGCCGCTACCTGGTGGCCGAGGCCGACGAGAGCGATGCCAGCTTCCTGCACCTGCAGCCGATGGTGGCCGTGGTGACCAACATCGACGCCGACCACATGAGCACCTATGGCGGCGACTTCAACAAACTGAAGAAGACCTTCGTCGAGTTCCTGCACAACCTGCCGTTCTACGGGCTGGCGGTGATGTGTGTGGACGACCCGGTAGTTCGCGAAATCCTGCCCCAGGTCGCGCGCCCGACCGTGACCTACGGCTTCTCCGAAGATGCCGACCTGCGCGCCATCAATGTGCGTCAGGAGGGTATGCGCACCTGGTTTACCGTGCTGCGCCGTGACCGCGAGCCGCTGGAGGTGTCGGTGAACATGCCCGGCAACCACAACGTGCTCAATGCGCTGGCCACCATCGCCATCGCTACCGACGAAGGCATCGACGATGCCGCCATCGTCCAGGGCCTCTCGGGCTTCCAGGGCGTCGGCCGCCGCTTCCAGGTCTACGGCGAGCTGCAGGTCGAGGGCGGCAGCGTGATGCTGGTGGATGACTACGGCCACCACCCCCGCGAGGTGGCGGCTGTGATCAAGGCCGTACGTGGAGGCTGGCCGGAGCGCCGCCTGGTGATGGTCTACCAGCCGCACCGCTACAGCCGTACCCGTGATCTCTACGACGACTTCGTGCAGGTGCTGGGCGAGTCCAACGTGCTGCTGTTGATGGAGGTCTACCCGGCAGGCGAAGAGCCGATCCCCGGTGCTGACAGCCGCCAGCTGTGCCACAGCATCCGCCAGCGCGGCCAGCTCGACCCGATCTACATCGAGCGCGGTGTCGACCTGGCGCCGCTGGTCAAGCCGCTGCTGCGACCCGGCGACATCCTGCTCTGCCAGGGTGCGGGCGATATCGGCGCACTGGCGCCCCAATTGATCCAGAACCCGCTGTTCAGTGGCACCGGCGATGCGGGCGCCGCGAGGAAGGACGCATGACCGACCATCTGAAATCCACCGTTCCGCCGAGCGCGTTCGGCCGTGTGGCGGTGCTCTACGGGGGCCGCAGCGCGGAGCGCGAGGTGTCCCTGAAGTCCGGCTCAATGGTGCTGGAGGCCTTGCTGTCGGCAGGTGTCGATGCCTTCGGGATCGACGTCGGCGACGACTTCCTGCAACGCCTGTCGAGCGAGCGCATCGATCGTGCGTTCATCGTCCTACATGGGCGGGGCGGCGAGGATGGCAGTATGCAGGGCCTGCTGGAATGCCTGGGTATTCCGTATACCGGCAGTGGCGTACTGGCGTCGGCCCTGGCGATGGACAAGCTGCGCACCAAGCAGGTCTGGCACAGCCTTGGCCTGCCCACGCCGCGTCACGCCGTGCTGGCAAGCGTCGAGGATTGTGAGCGCGCTGCGAGGGAACTGGGCTTCCCGTTGATCGTCAAACCGGCCCATGAAGGTTCGAGTATCGGCATGGCCAAGGTGGAAGACGTCGACGCGCTGGTGAATGCCTGGCGTGACGCCAGCCGCTACGAC
>Ga0247725_1001714_pt1 | contig 10504 bp, 11 predicted proteins | sample OKSTACKMCFT3sol_FD_183021 | JGI IMG/M metagenome (GOLD analysis project Ga0247725, IMG submission 183021) | Subsurface sediment microbial communities from gas well in Oklahoma, United States - OK STACK MC-FT3-sol | ecosystem: Environmental > Terrestrial > Deep subsurface > Rock core/Sediment... | reverse complement strand
CACATCACGGAAGAGTGCAGGTGGAATCGGACGTACGCTCAACTCGTTTTATCTTATCCGTGCCCAGACTGGAGCAAAGGATTCCGGAGCCCCAACACTGAGAATAAAGATTTAAATGACAAAGATGTCATTAGCCTGTCATGCAGCAAACAGAAGCCATTCGATACTTATCAGGAAGGCTGGATTGCTTCATCAATACCCGGCGTCAGAGTACGCCAGGAAATGAATATCCAGCCAACTCCCGGAGAAATAAACACTGCCGGACTTGTTTCAGTTATGGAAATGAAAATATAGGTTGTGCTTCCCCCGGACAGGGACACCTTCGGTCAGAATTCCCTTTTCTTTAAACCAATTATGGTGCCCGACAGCATAATCGTGGATCTCAGACCAACCTTCGGCGCCAGCAATCACACCACACAGAGTGACGAACAATACATCATGCAACGGGTAAGTCACTTTGGCAGATTGTCGGCTGTCAGCAATCGAGTTGAAATGTGATGTGAAGGCTTCAAGGTACATGCTCTTATGCTCTCTATAAGAAAAAGAGAGCATAAGATCATAATCGATGCTGTCCGTCAAATTTAGCTCAAAACGGTTAAAATATATTCACGATCTCGCCCTGCTTATGTTTGTAACCCCCCAGGGCCGGATTATACATTGTTAAATTGGTTAACAAACCTATCCAGTCGAACGAATTTCATTCGATTATGGATGATTTATATCAATCAATAATCTCGCATTAAGTCGACTTAAGAACAAAATAGCTAAATGTTAACAGAATTTACAAAGCATAATCTCACCCTGTGTAACCCCCTGGTTCTAAAATACATTCAAGATGAATTTTTTTGTAAACGTAGATATTGATAAATTATCAAATAACAAGTTTTTCAACTTTAATCATCTAGACGTATTTTTCATATAAAATTGTAAACCCAAGCACACCCATTAACACGACCTGAATTTACAATTACAATATAATTATTAGGGAATTAACATTTGTCAAAAACATTTACAACCTTTAAAAGCTGTAAGTGAATTTCGTTCTTAAATCTGTAGCGTCTTTTTGATTGTTTTCATAATCCAATATTGAAAAATCAATTGATATACCGATATTTTCGAGTTTACCATCAAATTGATATGCAAGATTAACCGTCCATTCATTTAAATCTTTTCCCACTATGGGATTGTCAAAAGATGTATAAAATATTTTACCTTTAAGATTAGAGATAGCAGAACCTAACCCCAATTGATACGAATTTGTTCCAGATTCAAATGCCCCAACACCCGCAGTTTTAGTAGTGGCAGTAAACTGATAATAAGCTCCTTGACCAATGCCTCTAAAAACTCTATTTTCTCCTTCATTTCCTCCAGCTAATGTATAACCAGCAAAAAAATCTACTCCTCCCTGACTGAAACCTACTTTAAAGCCCAAAAGATCATTATCGACTAGTTCATTTTTATCCCACTTAGTTTTGTAATATTGCATTGCAATATAACTGTTAAAGTTAGTTGGCAATGTATATTCGACATCCGCATAAAGTGCTTGGACTTCATTTATTACATTTGCGTACTGTGAGTTAACTTTGAATTTTTTAGCAATTCGCTTGTTAACTTGTACGAAAAAAACGCCATCATTACCTATTTTATAAAAATCGCCAGGAGAGCCAGAACCATTAAAATCAAAATCAACAAATTCATTATCAACATAAAACGATTTATCTGTTCGAGTCTGATATTTAGTCACATATCCAATCGAAATATCAGTACCATCAAAATGACTTGAAGACACCTGATACATTTCAAAAGATTCATTTATCAATCTTGTACCTGAGTTAGCGATAAGGGGTGATGAAAAGTGTTGTCTACCTCCAGAAAACACAGTATCACCAAACTGATACTTCAAAAAAGCTTCCGATAATACAAGACCTTGTGCGTTCATATCTCCCGCAGTTGTATCATCATCATCATTGATATTACTAACGTATGACCCCTGTACCTCTCCTCCCAATTTAAACCCATTAAACTCTGATGTATTAAAAGTAACATTACCACCATTCACCCAAATCGAGCTATTCTCTGTATTTGAATCGTCAAAATCTTGTTCGAAATAGTACGATCTCGCTGTACCTCCAACATTACCATTGTGTATCCATTCAGAAAAACTCTCAATATCATCATTAGAGAGTGCATTATTACTCATTGCTAATAGCACCAAAACATATTTATTATATTTAAACATACAAACCTTATTAACGTTAAGTTACAAATAAGAAACTATATTAAGTAAAACTAAAATCAAAGATAAACAAATAAATTACAAACCCAATCGATAATACAAACTAGAGCATTTTTAACAGTGATCTATTTCGCAAAAAAAATATCAAACCGACATAAATATTAATTTAAAATAAACATAGGTTTAAAACCCAAGTTTAAAAACTTAGGTAGAAAAATTAAATGAAGACGCAAGTTTAAAACCTGAGCTAAAAACCTAGGAGAATAGAGCGTTAAAGCATATATTTAAAAAACAAAAAAACAAACGACCAAAAACATCAGGCCAATATCAATAATGTTAATTAGATCAATATATATAAAACCACAATCGTTACAATAAAAATAAGCGAGGCACGTTTAAATAAAAATATTTTATAAACTATATAGGAAAACTCAGACCATGATTAAAAAACACATTCTATTAGCACTTATAGTTGCATATTCAAGTCAATCATATGCCACAATAATAAATGCAGAAACGTTTAAAAATTTAGACTATAAGAGTGCTGTTACAACAGCACATACACTATACAAAAATAATGAAGGGATAATGATACAAGTTCTACCAAATAGAATAGTTGCAACTTTTTCAGATGGTAAAAGTAGTTCTGTAGCAATACCAAAAGATCAATTCTTTCTTTCAATAGCTCCGTACATTAATAGTTCTCATCCATGTACGAATCATGTTTTAACAGGTTGTACCGGAGAGATAAGAAATCAAACAATGAAAGTTGTCATGATTGATACTGACACAGGTGAAACATTAATAGACAAAAAAATGACGACACAACGTGATGGATTTATAGACTTTTGGGTTCCAAAAGATAAAAATTTAGCATTTAATATTTACTATGAAGCAAAAGACGGAAGCAAAAGAGTGGCGAGAGAAGTATTGTCTACTTTCAATAACGATAGAACTTGCATTACAACTATGAAACTTATTTAAAATTAACATTTAAATATGGCTTGTAAAAGGACTGGAATTACTCCGGTCTTTTTTATATAAAAAATGGAAATCCTTTTCCATAAAATATCATGCATTAACATGACGTGAGTCTTTGTGGTTTTCTTGGGAACACTACCTACAAAGGAACTCAAGATAATCCTTTATCTGGTTGATGAAATTCTTATTAGTTACGACCAGTGCACGTGGGTTATTTTCCAACTACCATCCACTTGTTTAATTAACACAAGCGTTTCCATGGTCATCGAGTCAATACTTTTACCCTTATATTCACCTTGGGCGTGACTTATTGACGTTGAAATAGCAATGTCACCCGTAATCGTTATTTGGTGTTCTTTTGGCGTTATGGTTAACCCTTTTAAGTAAGCCATATCCGTAAGCATATGATGATTGGCATAATCCGTAAGTGAACGTTCTACTTTTCCACCTTCATAAATTTGCACATTGGCTGCTAATGACTGCCTAACAATAGCCTCATTGCCCGTTTGTAATGCAGCATGAAATTGTTTGACGACATTACCCGCGGCGGAATCAACACCGATAAACGCTTTTTGTTCTATAGGGTGAGTTTCATCACCATGGGCGAAGCTCAATGAGCTTTGTCCTGCGGACATCAGTAATATCCCGGTCGTTATGAGTATTGTTAAAGGGCTATTTTTCATTTTTATCTCTCTGTTAATTTATAGTGATTATCCAAGGCTCATAGGACCTAGCACGCTCGAAAGTACCGCTGTTGTCGCTAATATCAGTACTGCTATTAATGCTTCTAATCCAATCGATTTTTGTAGTTTTTGTTTTGCGAGTAATGTGTTCGCAATCGTTAATTTAGGTACTAAAACCAATTTATGCCATGCTGCTATAAGCAAAATGATAGCCACCAAACAGAGCTTGATGGTGACCGCAATACCATAATCGGAACTGATTAATTCAGTGGGACTATCAAACAACATCCACACCATTCCCATGCCTGAAAGCAACACTAGAATGACAATCACTATGCCTAAACGACCAAATGTATCCATGACATTTTTTATGACGATGTGGTCATCGGTGCAGCATAATTTCCATAATGGATAAAAAGCGCCTATCCAACTGCCAATGATCAACACGTGTATCAATATTAAGCCTTGAGCAAGCAATCCCAGTTCAGTGCTATGGCCAATAAAAGTAAACGTGACAGCAATTAACAGACAACTGAGAATCGCTAATACCGCAGAAAACGTTTTGATATAACGGTTCTTATGTAACAGTAAACCACTAGCCACTAGCATTAACCCAAAACCGATTAAGCGCCAAAGCACCGTTTGCCCTACCTGGGTTGGCCACAGAAAAGCATGCATCTGCGCATCAAATATTCCCATCAAGCCGTTTTCAGCAAAAGCCCCTACTTGCGCAAAATAATTGATACTAACGGCAATCAATCCCAATACGGCACCTAGGCCGGTATATTTTGCAACGCTAATGCTCAGATTAAGTTGACCCTTAATGAGGTATTGCATCAATGTGCCGCCAATAACAGCGGCAACACTCAGATAGATAACCCATTTAGATATCAACACCGATATTTCAAATACGGTTAATATCATGTTTACTCATCCACTTATTGATGTGCAGTGTGCTCGCTAGTCTCATGCTCCATTGTCATAGGCGGTGCACTGCGAGTGTTCATGCCAGAGTCGTGAAGCATAAAGCTCATGTTGCCTTTCATCTTATGACCGTCATCACCCATGATCATCCAGTTAACCGTGTAATTAGCTGCGCTTAATGCTGGTAGAGCGAATGAAAATGCTGCTTGGCTGGTCGCACTTGAAGGTAATGTTAGCGGTACGCTTTGCTGCTTCTCATCTTGCATTGTTAATTTGACCAAACGTACCGGAGCCGTAAAGGTCAGTTCAAGCGTTGTTGGTGCTTGACTTAGCATGGCACCGTTAGTGGGCATAGAACTGCCCAGTCCGACATGAGCAAATGCTGAAGCACTCAGGAATAGACTTGTTACGACTAAAACGTTGTTAAATAATTTCATGATATTTCCTTTTATATTGTTTTTAACGATCGAAAAACGGTTTACATAAATGATTTAATATTGGCTTAGCTAACATCTTGGCGCCAAGCTTATAACTCAGTGTACGAACGAGGTCTTAGAACCACGCGCTAAAACCAATAACAAACTGGGTTTCTTGTGTATCTTCCCCTTCACTTCGGGCGTAATCGGCGGTATTACCGAGCTTCTGACGCCAATCAACACCGATATAGGGTGCGAACTCTCGAACAATCTCGTATCTCAATCGCAGCCCTGCACTGACGTCAGATAAGCCTGAGCCTATTCCAAGTTCAGCATCGTCCTTACCAAATAAATTAACTTCTACTTCAGGTGTGAGTATCAATTTTTGAGTGATTAACAGTTCATATTCCGCACTCAACCGCATAGCCGAACGGCCTTGTTCACCGATGAATAAGGCCGCGTCAATATCAAAAAAATATGGCGCTAACCCTTGAACCCCAATCACAGCCCAATTACGGTTCGGCGTCGGTTTGATATCGGTTTTAATACCGAATTGTACATCCCAGTATGGTGCGATGGGCTTACTGTAAAGAGCCTGAATTTCAAGGTCTTGCTTATCACTATTTGAATATTCACCTTCGGTTTTAAGCCACAACTTATTCAAATCGTAACCTAACCAGGCTTGTGCACTAAACTGGGTAGGATCTTGCGGATCCACGCCTTTTTCAAATTGATCCAGCATGACTTTTGTTAATAGAGGATCATCATTACCGCCGGCAAACACAGCTGAGCTAGCCAATGAGGCGCTCAGACTCAACAGTCCCAATGCCACTAAATTCGTTTTATTCATCTGTATTCCCCTTATTTCACCACGACTTTTCTGAACATGCCTGGCATGTGGAATAACAAGTGGCAATGATATGCCCATTGCCCTTTTGCATCGGCGGTGACTAAGTAACTGATCTTAGAACCCGGCTGAACTAATACCGTGTGCTTACGGGGAATAAAATCAGGGTCGCCTGTCTCTAACTCACTCCACATACCATGCAAATGCATAGGGTGAGTCATCATCGTGTCGTTCACTAAGGTGATCCGCAGTCTTTCTCCGTATTCAAACTCTAATGGCGCGGCGTCCATAAATTTCACCCCATTCACAGACCACATATATCGGTTCATATTGCCGGTTAAATGCAGTTGAATTTCGCGGCTAGGTTGGCGCGTGTCGTAGGTAGGATGTAAGCCTTTAATATCGCCATAAGTTAATACTTTGCGATTAAATTGTTGTTGATGGTCACGCAATCCAATCCCGGGATCGTGTAAACCACTTTTTGGCGCATCTGCACGCATATCCACTTGTGGGCCGAACTCGGTGTCAATGTGTTTAATTTCATTGTTACTGCCAAAGCCTGCAAGCCCTAGTCCTGAGACTGTCGCTTTCGCAGCGTCCATGGCCATTTTGCTGTGATCCATGCCTGACATATCACCGCCACCCATAGCCATCTTGCTGTGATCCATGCCTGACATATCACCGCTGCCCATAGCCATCTTGCTATGATCCATGCCTGACATATCACCGCCGTCCATAGCCATCTTGCTGTGATCCATGCCTGACATATCACCGCCGTCCATAGCCATCTTGCTGTGATCCATGCCTGACATATCACCAGCGCCCATGTCCATTTTGCTATGATCCATACCGCTCATATCCATATCACTCATATCCATGCCCATATCACTGTGGCCAAGGACTGGCCTTGGATCCATTGGGGGAATAGGAGCATGTAAACTGGCATCTGAGGTAAGGTTACCTACCGTAAAGCCGGTGCGGTCAATACTTTGAGCGAAAATACAATAGGCATTATCAACCTCTGGCTCAATAACCACATCATAGGTTTCAGCAACACCGATTCGAAATTCATCCACAGATACCGGTTGAATGTTCTGACCATCACTGGCGACAACACTCATTTTGAGACCCGGTATACGTACATCAAATATGGTCATAGCAGAACTATTTATAAAGCGTAAGCGCACCTTCTCACCTTGTTCAAACAACCCTTGCCAGCCCTGTTGCGGAGGATTGCCATTCATTAAATAGGTGTAAGTTGAACCCGTAACATCAGATATGTCTCTGTCACTCATGCGCGCGTTATTCCACATCGAACGAGCGTTCCACGTATTGGCTAAGCCATTTTTATTCACGTCAGAGAAAAAATCCATTACCGTACGCTCACGGTAATTATAGTAATCGGCTTGTTTCTTTAATTTGGCATAAATGTTTTCAGGGGCTTCGTCAGACCAATCAGACAGCATGATCACATAGTCACGGTCATATATAACCGGATCGGGGGTCGCTGGATCAATCACAATAGCGCCGAATAAACCGGTTTGTTCTTGATAGCCTGAATGACTGTGATACCAATATGTGCCACTTTGCTGGACGGTAAATTGATACTCAAATGTTTCACCGGGTTTAATGCCATCAAAGCTAAAGCCAGGCACACCGTCCATTTCGGTGGGTAAAATAATACCGTGCCAGTGAATAGAGCTATCATGGTCGAGATTATTTTTTACTCTTAAGGTGACTGTTTCACCTTCTTTCCAACGTAATAACGGCGCGGGCAGTAATTGGTTTACCACAGTAGCTCGAGCAGATTTCCCGGTAAAATTAACCATTTTATAGTCAATTGATAAGTCAAACACTTTGCCAGAGAGCTGGCTCAACGATTGGCTTAACGCATTGGCAACGGCATTTTTAGGGAAAGGGATCGACATCAATGCCAACATGGCGGATGCACCAAACACAAACCGGCGTCGGCTGTTGTTGAGTTCACTGTTTGTCATTTGAATCATGGGTTTTATCATGTATTGCGATTTCATTGTACAGACTCCTCAAGCGAGTTCACTTGGGCGTAAACTTCACTACTGCCATCTTTTTTCAACAGTAAGACTTGATATGGCATAAATTTATCTTGGTACTCCATGCCAGGGCTGCCCACTGGCATAGCGGGTACGGTTAAGCCGATAGCATCTTTAGGAGGGGTGGCTAAAAAACGACTAATGAATTTTGCAGGGACATGCCCTTCAAACACATAACCTTGAGATGACACAGCGGTATGGCAAGATTGCATTGAAGCAGGAATGCCCTTTGACTGTTTAAACTCATAAAGGTTGTTAATATTGTGGGCACTAACACTAAATCCACGCTCACTAATATGCGTTAGCCATTTCTCACAACAGCCGCAATTAGCATCTTTATAAACGGTGAGTAATGGCTCCGTAGTGCCGGGCTCTGCTGCACGGGCAATTAATATCCCTCCCATAGTTTGCAGAATAAAAATAGTACCTATGACACGAAAAAAACTAATAGAATTGCGATATAGAGCAGACATAATATTGCCTCCAAATCAAATTTCGTCACATTAAACAACGCGGTTTAATGTCAGTTTATTAACCAAAAGGTTAAAAAATTGAAACTACATGATTGGCTAGGACAGCTAGCAAAAAAAAGGCGTAACTGTGCCTATGTTAGGCAAATATTGGAGGACGGTATAAAGAAGAACGATACTGAGGCATTAGTGCTGAGGTAAACATTGTTGCAGCATTAACTAAATTGACTTCTGATTTAAGCGTTGGCATCGCCATCGTTAAAGCGACTGATAAACATGATCCGACAGGACAATGGCACGCTTGGGCGCAGCAACTATCATCCGCACCATCACTCATATCCATGTTCATGTTCATGTTCATGTTCATTTGCATACTAGCGTCATGACATGCTTTGCCATTTTCAGCAGGCATATTTGAAGTCGTCATTGAATTCATTGGCATAGTACCAGGCATAATCACAGACGCAAAAGTTTGACCGACAAACGTCAGTAAAACAAACATCATGATTAAGTGGATTCTACGCAAAATATATCTCCAACGATTTTCAAATAATAGTAGTGAAAAATACTGCATTTAGCAATGAAAATTTATTTGAAAAACATAATTCCCGATCCCGATTTCAGATAATAAGTGCGACATTCATGGAAAGGTGTAGAAGAGGAAGCCAACTGCTAAAAGTGGGACGCTCTTCTCGCCAAAGAAACAAGCAGTACTACCATGAATTATCAGCAGTTGACCGAAGGCAGAAGATACCAGATTTCTGCTCTTTTGGAACGGGGGATTTCAGTTTCTGAGATTGCTAAAACCGTTCAGTGCCATCGCTCCACGGTATATCGGGAGCTTAAACGTGGCAGAAAGGGCAGTCATTATTGCCCAAACGAAGCTCAGGTGTTATCACTCAAAAAACGCACATTAGCGCGTAAATACAGAATACCTCAGGAGCGTGTTGATTTTATCCGCCTCCTTTTAGAAGCGGATTGGAGTCCAGAGCAGATTTCCAGTGTATTAACTAAAGTCGGTGCCGCTGTCAGCTATGAGTGGATCTACCGATTTGTTGCGCAGGATAAACGCTCGGGTGGCAAGTTATATCGCCACTTGAGGCAAGGTCACAAGCGGTATCGTCGCGGTAAAAAAGAGAAAGCACCAGCGATCAAAAATGCGGTTTCTATCGATGATAGGCCAAGCATCGTTGACAGTAAGGAGCGATTTGGTGATTGGGAAATCGACACCGTATTAGGCAAGCACGGCACGGGGGCGATGGTGACTATTTTAGAGCGTAAAACACGATTTTACTTGGTGAAGAAAGTGCCATCCAAGTCAGCGGATGATGTCACTAGAGCAACCATAGAACTACTCATGCCTTACAAGGAGCATGTCCATACCATCACGGCAGATAACGGGAGAGAGTTTGCAGGCCATGAAACCATCGCAAAGGAGTTGGAGGCTGATGTTTACTTTGCCCACCCTTATAGTTCTTGGGAGCGTGGAGCCAATGAGAATGCTAACGGTCTTTTAAGGCAATATGTGAAGAAAGGAACCGACCTAACAACGGTAACAGACAGTGATATTGAATTCGCTTTATCGCGGATAAATTATCGACCGAAAAAGTGTTTAGATTTCAAGCAACCAGCGATTGTCTTTAAAGAAATGGTATTGGCTGCTTGATATTGGCGAGTGTCGCACTTCGCAGTTGAATTAGGGACAAACCTATCCAGTCGAACGAATTTCATTCGATTATGGATGATTTATATCAATCAATAATCTCGCATTAAGTCGACTTAAGAACAAAATAGCTAAATGTTAACAGAATTTACAAAGCATAATCTTACCCTGTGATACTCTGTGAGTTAGGGAGATATTTATGCCCGAACATG
>Ga0247725_1001712_pt1 | contig 10512 bp, 6 predicted proteins | sample OKSTACKMCFT3sol_FD_183021 | JGI IMG/M metagenome (GOLD analysis project Ga0247725, IMG submission 183021) | Subsurface sediment microbial communities from gas well in Oklahoma, United States - OK STACK MC-FT3-sol | ecosystem: Environmental > Terrestrial > Deep subsurface > Rock core/Sediment... | reverse complement strand
TGGGCGATCAGCTGCTGCTGGCGGCGGGCATCGGGCTGCGGCAGGAAGCGGTTCAGTTCGGCGACGCAGGCATCCACCTCGTCCAGCCGGGCGCAGATGATCAGCGCCCAGGCCTGCAGCATGATCAGCCGTGGCGTGCTGTTGAACAGGCTGGCCGGCAGCTCGTCGCGCCAGTGCAGGAACTGCGCGACGCTGTGGCCGATCAGCAGCTGGTCCTGGCCGTAGCGCTGCAGGTAGCTGGCCGCCACATCCGGTTGCTCGGCCCAGAGCGCGTGTTCCACCGCCTCGCGCACCTCGCCACGCTGGGCGAACCACTGGCAGGCGCGCACATGCGCCTGCAGTGGCGTGCGGCCGTCGGGCAGGCGGCGGAGCAGGTTGGCCAGCGGGCGCCACAGGCGAAACCACTTGCCGCAGCTGTCCAGACCGTGCAGGAACAACTGGCGCTGGCGCAGCTGCTCGAGCACGCCGGCGCCGCCCTGCTCGTCCAGCAGGTGGGTGCACAGTTCGGCGCAGAAGCGTGGCATGTGCGCCAGCACGAACAGCGCATGACGCAGGGCCGGTGGCAGGCCGGCGAGCACCTCGCGCTCCAGGTAGTCGAGCAGCAGCGGGGTGCCGGCGCCCAGGCGCTGGCCGAGGTTGTCGGCATGCCCGCCGATCAGCAGCAGGCAGATGCCGGCCAGCCAGCCTTCGCTGTGATGCAGCAACTGGCCGGCCAGCTCGTCGGGCAGCGCTTGCTGGCGCTGCAGCAGCAGGCGGTCGAGCTCGTCGCGGTCGAGCGCCAGGTCATGCGCATCGAGTTCCTGCAGGTCGCCCTGCAGCAATAGGCGCGGCAGATTCCAGGCCGGCCGGCGACGCCCGCCGATCCACCAGCGCAGGGTGTGCGGGGCGCGTTCGAGCAGGCGGTCGAGGCAGGCATCCAGCTCGGCGCAGGGCTGGCGCGGATAGTCGTCGAGGATGATCCACAGCGGCTGCTCGACGCGCCCGAGCAGCAGGCCCAGTTCGGCACAGGGCTCGCCGTCGCCGTGCGCCAGCTGCAGGGCGGCGGCCAGGCGGGCGAGCAGTTCGGCGGGGCTGTGCGGGTGGCCGAGCAGGTCGAGCCAGACCACGCGAGTGGCGAAGGGCGCCTGGCGCGCGCATTCGTTGAGCAGCACGCTCTTGCCAAAGCCGGCAGGGGCGCAGACCAGGGTCAGGCGGCTGTCGCCGGCCAGCAGGGCCTGGGTCAGGCGCGGGCGATGGATATGCGCCGCCGGCAGGCGGGGCAGGGACGGGTCCGGTTGTCGCGCGGTGGCAGCCGGATGCAGGGCGCGAACCTTCTCGTGCATGGTCGTGGCCTCGGCTCTTGTAGTTGTTGTGGCGAGCGCTCGATCTTATCCAATTCGCCGCCGGCGAGTCGGCTGCGGATAAAAAAGGCGACCACTGGGGTCGCCTGAAACAGGAGCAGCGTTGCGTTGGAACCCGTCAGCGCACGCCGGCGTTGCGCAGCGCGGCCGGGGTGAAGTCCACGGCCGAGGCCTGGATGCCGTACTGCACGGCGCTCTTCTCCTCGTTGGCCATGCCGACGGCGATGTAGCGTCCGGCGATGATGTCGTACAGGGCCTCGAAGGCGTACACCGGCACCTGCTGGTCGAACTGCTGCAGCAGCATGGCCTGGCCGACGCGCCACAGCTGGCCGCGGCCGTCGTAGTGCTCGGACACGGCGATCTGCCAGCTGTCCTCGTCGACGAAGAAGCGGCGCTTGGCGTAGATGTTGCGCTCGCCGGACTTCAGCGTGGCCTCGACTTCCCAGACGCGGTGCAGCTCGTAGCGCGCCAGGTCCTGGTTGGTGTGGCCGGCATTGAGGATGTCGTCGTACTTCACCTCCGGCGACTGCAGCTTGTAGTTGTTGTAGGGGATGTACAGCTCACGCTTGCCGACCAGCTTCCAGTCGTAGCGGTTGGGCGCGCCGTTGTACATGTCGAAGTTGTCCGAGGTACGCATGCCGTCGGCGGCGGTGCCCGGGCCGTCGTAGGCCACCTGCGGCGCGCGGCGCACGCGGCGCTGGCCGGCGTTGTACAGCCAGGCCATGCGCGGCTCGGCGATCTGGTCCAGCGAGTCGTGCACCAGCAGCACGTTGCCGGCCAGGCGCGCCGGCGCGGTGACGCGCTGCTTGAAGAACAGCAGGGCGTTCTCCGCCTTCTTCGCGTCCAGCCCCTTGGTCATGCCGGGGAAGGCCACTTCGTCCTCGAAGTGCACCAGGGTGAAGTCGCCGTTGGCCTGCGGTGCGGCCTGCACGGTGCTGCGCCGCAGGTTGCCGCCGCGGTAGCGGGTGATGTGGTTCCACACCACTTCCAGGCCGTTCTGCGGAATCGGGAAGGCGTAGTAGCGGCTGTCGGCGAAGCCCTTGAGGCCGTTGCCGCCCTCGATCAGGCTGGTGTTGACCGCGCTCTTCGCCGCCGCGGCGTAGATGTCCGCCGGCAGGGCGGCGCTGCGATGGCTGGGGTAGACCGCCATGCGGTAGGTCTCGGGGTAGCGCTTGAACATGGCGACCTGCCCTTCGGACAGCTTGTCGCGGTACTGCTCCAGGTTCTGTGCGGTGATGGTGAACAGCGGCTGCTCGCTGGCGAAGGGATCGCCGAGGAAGCCGCCGGACAGCACGTTGGCCGCGCCCTTGGCCAGGCCGCCGGTCCACTCCGGAATGCTGCCGTCGGCGTTGCCGGCCTTCTCCGCGCCGAGCGGGGTGAGGCTGTTGCCGAGCTTGGCCGCTTCTTCCGGCGCCACGGCGGCGAGCACGCTGCCGGCCAGCAGGGAGAGGGCGAGGGCGGTGATCAGTTTTGTTGTTTTCATGTCGATCCTTTCCCTTAGAAGTTCACGCCGACGCTGAACGCGAGGAAGTCGCGATCGACGATCGGGTTGTAGTCGCCGCCGAAGAAATCGGTGTACGACAGGCTGGCGGTGTAGGTGTTGCGGTACTCGGCATCGAGGCCGACGCTGATCGCTTTGGAGCCTTCGTTGAATACCGGGCCGTAGCCGTCGACGTCGTGCGACCAGGAGATGTTCGGCTTGAGGTTGATGCCGGCGATCACGTTGCTGTAGTCCCACACCGCGCGGGCGCGGTAGCCCCAGGAGGTGCTGGTGTAGAAGCCGTGGTAGCCGTACTCCTCGGCCGAGGCCAGGTTGGAGGCGGCGGTGCCGTAGGGCGAGCCGTAGATCGAGTCGCGCCCGTAGCGCACTTCGCTCTGCCGCTCCAGGCCACCGATGCGGGTCACGCCCAGCTCGCCCACCAGGGTCAGGCGGTCGGCGCCCATTACCTGGTCGAAGAAGTGGGTCAGGGTGGTCTGCGCCTGGGTCACTTCCTTGCGGTTATAGCCACGGCTGACGGCGCCGGCCTGGCCCAGCGCGCCAGCCAGGCCGCCGGTCGCCGCGGCGCCGGCTACCGAGGTGGCCAGCTTGCCGGTCATATCGGTGCTGTTGATCTGCAGCGGCATGTTCGGCCGGTAGCTGAGCTCGCCGGCCCAGGCGGTGCCGGTGGGCAGCGAGGTGGAGAAGCTCAGGCCGTACAGGCGGATGTCCTCGGGGTATTCGAGGAAGTAGCTGCCGCGGCCGAGCAGGATCGGCTGGGCCAGGGCGCCGCCAAGGGTGGTCAGCGCGGCGGTGATGTCGGCCGCGTTGGCGTTCTGCATGCTCAGGTTGGGGGTGCGGCTGTGATAGTTGAGGAAGTAGGCGGCGTACTCCGCCTCGTCGCCCATCCAGCGCAGGGCGGCACCGAACTGGCCGCTGTCCTTGGCGTCGCGGTCGCCGCCTCGCGGCACCACCAGGCCCTCGTCGGTGACCTCCACCTCACTCAGCGCAGCCTGGGCAGCCGGACCGAAACCGCCAGCCTTAGCGCCCTGGATCGAGGCGATCGAGCTGGGGCCGAGGATGTTGTAGTTGTTGTCGCAACCGTCGGCGACCACGTCGGCGCCGGCGAAGAAGGTGCCGCAGTTGTCGGCCACCGTCTGGTCCCACTCCAGCTGGTAGAAAGCCTCGGCGGACAGCTGATCGGTGATGCTCTGCGACAGGTAGAACATGTTCACCGGGATCAGGCCTTCCTTGATCTCGGCACCCGGGCGGCGGAAGGCCGCGGCGTCGATCGGGTTGATCGCGTTGATGCTGTTGCCGATGAAGGTGCTCTCGCCCCAGCTGACCACCTGCTTGCCCAGGCGCACCGAGCCCGGCAGCTCGCCGATGGCGTAGTTGTGGTAGACGAAGGCGTCGAGGATCTCGGCGCCGGAGGACTGCGCACCCTGCTTGCGGTTGGAGTCGTCGATGTCCTTCCACAGGCGCTGTTCGTCCTTCAGCTCGAAGTCGTACCAGTACTTGCCGCGCACGAAGACGCCGGTGTCGCCGTACTTCAGTTCGAGGTCGTGGATGCCCTTGAAGATCTTCGAGAAGGTTTCGCCCTTCTTGAAGTTCAGGCGACCGTCGTCGCCGGTCTGGGTGAAGCCGGTGCCGCCGTTGGCTTCGCCGATCAGGTCCGGGTCGGCGCTGCGCATCGACCAGCTGGCGCCCACCGAGAGGGACGAGTCGAGCTGGCCTTCGATTTCGCCGATGTTGAAGTTGACGGCCTGCGCCGGAGCGGCCGTGCCGAGGGCGATGGCCAGGGTGAGGAGGTGCGGCTGGAAGATTCCGGGCCTTGTTGTTTTTGTCATGAGGCTCTCCGTGAATGAGGGTGCAACGGACAGCACCCTACCCAGCGGCTGACAGGCGCATAAGCGCACCAAGGATGTATTTGGCCTGTCGCTCGAAAGTACGAATGGCCCCCTGGCGCGCGGCCTGGCGGCGCTCAGAAACGCGCTGAATGGAGCGTCATCAGCGCAAACCCATTGACCATGAAAAAGCCCCGCCGAAGCGGGGCTCATGCACTCGCGCGCGCTGCCTCAGGCAGTGCCCAGCGACCACTGCTGCAGGCGCTGCAGGCTTTCCCGGTAGGGATGCAGGCCGCGCCACAGCAGGAGGATCGAGGAGGCCACGGCCAGCACCGTGACGATCAGCAGCGAGTAGCGCAGGGCCTGGTCGTCGGCGAACACGAAGTCGGTGACCAGTGCCACGGCAGTCGGGCCCAGGCCCAGGCCGATCAGGGTGATGACGAACAGGTAGATGGCCGAGGCCTGGCCGCGCATGGCGTTGGGCATGATCTCCTGGATCGCCGCCGGCGCCACGCCGAACGGCATGCTCAGGCAGAACACCGCCGGTGCCAGCAGCACGCTGGCCCAGAGTGCATTCGGCATCAGCGGGAAGGCGAGGACGAAGGGCAGCGCGCCGATGGCCGCGTAGAGGCCGACGCGCATGTTGGCGTCGTCCCGCCCGCGGCGCGCCAGGCGGTCGGCCAGGCGCCCGCCGAAGACGATGCCCAGGCAGCCGAATACCGCCACGATCGAGCCGTAGACGATGCCGACCTGGCCGGCGTCCCAGCCGTAGGTGCGGATGAAGAAGGTCGGAATCCATGCCGCGCTACCGTAGCCGGCCAGTGCCAGCCCGGCGAAGCCGAAGTTGTGGCACAGCACGGTGCGGCGGTTGCTGCGGATATAGCGGCCGACCTCGGCCAGCGGCACTGCCACCCCGGCGCCGACGCCGCGCCGCGCCGGCTCGTGCACGGCCAGCATGAGCAGGGTGAAGAGCACGCCGGCGGCGCCGAGGATGAGGAAGATCAGCTGCCAGGGGCGTACCTCGCCGAGCAGTGGCAGCACCAGGTCGCCCTGCGCCGAGGCGAACTGGATCACCAGGCCGCCGAGCAGGAAGGCGATGCCCGAGCCCAGGTAGACCCCCATCGAGTAGACGCTGATGGCAGTGGCGCGGCGTTCCGGCGGGAAGCTGTCGGCAATCAGCGAATAGGCCGCCGGCGACAGCGCCGCCTCGCCGACGCCGACGCCGACCCGGCACAGGAGGAACTGCCAGTACAGCTTGGCCATGCCGCAGGCGGCGGTGGCGGCGCTCCAGAACAGCACGCCGACGGCGATCAGGCCGCGCCGGCTGCGGGTGTCGGCCAGGCGCCCGAGGGGAATGCCGCAGACCGTGTAGAACAGGGCGAAGGACAGGCCCATCAGCAGGCTCATCTGCGTGTCGCTGATCACCAGGTCGCGGCGGATCGGCTCGACCAGCAGGTTGAGGATCTGCCGGTCGATGAACGACAGCACGTAGGCAACCATCAGGATGGTCACGGTGACCCAGGCGGAAAGACTGGAGGGGTAGCCGTTATTGTTGTTGGGCATGGCAAGGCTCCGCGGCGCCGTCCTGGCACTCGAATAGAGGGAGGGGTGAAGCCAGCTTAGGTCCGTATAAGCGCGGCTTAGTATCGCTCTAAGGTGTTATCAGCGAGCTGAATTGGGGTGATGGCTTCGCACCTATATCTGTGCGTTGGTGCCGTGCGAAACAAGGAAAAACTGGGCTAATGTGTCGCCTTCTCCATGGATTGGGTGGCAAACATGTCGGAACCATCAGGTTTCGCCCTGGCCTCGAGCCGGCCGGCCAAGCTGGCCGAACGGGTGGCCGAGGCGCTGAAGCGCGACATCAGCGCGATCGGCTGGCCGGTCGGCCAGGTGTTCGGTTCCGAGGCGCAGCTGATGGAGCGCTACGGCATCGGCCGGGCCACCCTGCGTGAGGCGATACGCCAGCTGGAGCGCCACGGCGTGGCCAACATGCGCCGCGGCAGTGGCGGTGGCCTGGTGATCAGTCGCCCGGCGCGCGACTCGGCGGCGCTGGCGCTGGCCACCTACCTGGAACTGATCGATGTCAGCTTTGGCGAGCTGTACGAGGCGCGTGCGCTGATCGAATCGCAGGCGGTGCTGCTGGCCGCCGAGCGCCTGGACGAGCCGGACATCCCGCGGGCGCGGGCACTGATCGAGCTGCTCGGGCAGGAGCAGCCCGGCTGCTTCAACGCCGAGTTGCGCCTGCTTGCCGACGTGCGCGACTTCATCTGCCGGGTTTCCGGCAATGCCGCGATCAGCCTGATCCTCGAAGCCCTGCAATGTGTCACCGTCAGCGGTCGCACGCCGCGTGACGCCCATGCGCGGGCACGGGTGCAGACGGTATTCGGCCAGGTGCGCCGGCTGAAGATCGAGCTGCTTGAGGCACTGATCGGCGGCGACGGCCTGCGCGCCCGTGAGCGCATCCAGGACAAGCTGCGCCTGACCCGCGAGCTGATCATCGAGCTGCGCGGCGGCCTGAGCCATGGCCCCACCTCGGCCATGACCGAGCTGGCGGCGGCTCCCGACTTTGCCTTCTCGCGGGTCTATGACAAGAGCGCCCATCGCCTGGCCGTGGTCATCGCCCGCAACATCAGCGCCTCGGGGCTCGGCAGCGGCGCGCGGATCGGCGCCGAGCCGGACCTGCAGGCGCGGCATGGGGTCAGCCGCGCGGTGTTGCGTGAGGCGGTGCGCACCCTCGAACTGCACGCCATCGTGCGCAGCCGGCGCGGCCCCGGTGGCGGCCTGCTGGTGGCCACGCCGGACCCCAGCTACACGGTGCGCCTGGCGGTGGAGTACCTGGGCCAGACGCAGCCGCTCAGTCAGCATTTCCATGCGGTGTGGAAGAACCTCCAGCTGGCGGTGGCCGGGCTCGCTGCTGAGCGTCTGGATGCTGCCGGGCGGCAGCGCCTGCAGGCACTGCTGGACAGCCTGCAGCGGGCCGGCGAGGCGGAGCGCCTGCAGCGCAGTGGCGAGCTCGACCTGTGCCTGGCCGAGCTCAGCGGCAACCGGGCATTGGCGCTGTTCGTGCGGCTGCTTGGCGCGCTGGCCGAGAGCTATCCGAGCGGTGCGGTGGCGCAGTGGATTCTGCAGCACCTCGGCGAGCACCAGGCGCGCCTGGGGGCGGCGGTGCTGGCCGGTGACCCCAGCCTGGCGCGGCGGCGCATGCTCGACCAGCTGCGCCTGATCGAGACCGGGTTCGGCCTGGCCGAGGACTAGGCGCTATACCACGCCGGCATTGCGCAGCGCGGCAATCTGCTGCTGATCCAGGCCGAGCAGGCGCTGCAGCACATCGTCGCTGTGCTCGCCGAGCAGCGGCGGCGCGTTGCGGTATTCGACCGGGCTGGCGGACAGGCGCAGCGGGCTGGCCACCTGGGGTGTGCTGCTGCCCAGGCTGTTGGGCAGATCGAGGCGCAGGCCGCGGGCCTGGACCTGCGGGTCGGCGAACACCTGGGCCAGGTCGTTGATCGGCCCGCAGGGCACGCCGGCCGCCTCCAGCAGCGTCACCCATTCGGCGGTGCTCTTGAACACCGTGGCCTGGCGCAGCAGGGGAATCAGCTCGGCGCGGTGATCGACCCGCGCCTTGTTGCTGGAAAAGCGCGGGTCGTCGGCCAAAGCCGGTAGGCCGGCGACCTCGCAAAACTTGCGGAACTGCCCGTCGTTGCCCACGGCGAGGATGAAATTGCCGTCGGCGCTGGGGAAGTCCTGGTAGGGCACGATGTTCGGGTGGGCGTTGCCCATGCGCCGGGGCGCCACGCCGGTGGCCAGGTAGTTCATCGCCTGGTTGGCCAGGCAGGCCACCTGCACGTCGAGCAGCGCCACGTCGACATACTGGCCTTCGCCGGTCTTGTCGCGGTGCGCCAGGGCGGCCTGCACGCCGATGGCGGCGTACAGGCCGGTGAGCAGGTCGGTGAGGGCGACGCCGGTCTTCATGGGACCGCCACCCTCCTCACCATCGGGCTTGCCGGTCAGGCTCATCATGCCGCCGAGGCCCTGGATCATGAAGTCGTAGCCTGCCCGCCTGGCGTAGGGCCCGTCCTGCCCGAAGCCGGTGATCGAGCAGTAGATCAGTCGCGGGTTGACCGCTTTCAACGAGGCATAGTCGAGGCCGTAGGCGGCCAGGCCGCCGACCTTGAAGTTTTCCAGCAGCACGTCGCACTGCGCCGCCAGTTCGCGCACCAGGCGCTGGCCCTCGGGCTGGGTGAAGTCCAGGGTCAGCGACTGCTTGTTGCGGTTGGCGCACTGGAAGTAGGCCGCTTCGCGGCTGTCGTTGCCGGCGCCATCCTTGATATAGGGCGGTCCCCAGTGACGGGTATCGTCGCCACTGCCGGGACGCTCGACCTTGATCACCTCGGCGCCGAGGTCGGCGAGGATCTGCCCGGCCCAGGGGCCGGCGAGCACGCGGGACAGGTCGAGAACACGCAGATGGGACAGGGCGCCGGGCATATGGATCTCTCGGAGAAGTCCCCTCTCCCGCAGCGGGAGAGGGCTAGGGAGAGGGAAGGTCGGTGCGCCGGAACATCGCCCTCTCCCCCAGCCCCTCTCCCATAAATGGGCGAGGGGAGAAAGGCGCGCGCGGCCAAATTGACTTAGAAGAACGCCTGCAGGCCGGTCTGCGCGCGGCCGAGGATCAGCGCATGGACGTCGTGGGTGCCCTCGTAGGTGTTGACCACCTCCAGGTTGACCAGGTGGCGGGCCACGCCGAATTCGTCGCTGATGCCGTTGCCGCCCATCATGTCGCGGGCCATGCGCGCGATATCCAGCGCCTTGCCGCAGCTGTTGCGCTTCATGATCGAGGTGATTTCCACCGCGGCGGTGCCCTCGTCCTTCATCCGGCCCAGGCGCAGGCAGCCTTGCAGGGCCAGGGTGATCTCGGTCTGCATGTCGGCCAGCTTCTTCTGGATCAGCTGGGTCTGTGCCAGTGGGCGGCCGAACTGGGTGCGGTCCAGGGTGTACTGGCGCGCGGTGTGCCAGCAGAACTCGGCGGCGCCCAGGGCGCCCCAGCTGATGCCGTAGCGGGCGGAGTTGAGGCAGGTGAACGGGCCTTTCAGGCCGCGCACGTCGGGGAAGGCGTTCTCCTCGGGGCAGAACACGTTGTCCATGACGATTTCGCCGGTGATCGAGGCGCGCAGACCGACCTTGCCGTGGATCGCCGGGGCGCTCAGGCCCTGCCAGCCCTTTTCCAGCACGAAGCCGCGGATCTCGCCGGCATCGTCCTTGGCCCAGACGACGAACACGTCGGCGATCGGGCTGTTGGTGATCCACATCTTGCTGCCGGTCAGGCGGTAGCCGCCGTCGACCTTCTTGGCGCGGGTGATCATCGAACCCGGGTCGGAGCCGTGGTTCGGCTCGGTCAGGCCGAAGCAGCCGATGTACTCGCCGGATGCCAGCTTGGGCAGGTACTTCTGTTTGGTGGCTTCATTGCCGAACTCGTGGATCGGCACCATCACCAGCGACGACTGCACGCTCATCATCGAGCGGTAGCCGGAGTCGATGCGCTCCACTTCGCGGGCGATCAGGCCGTAGCACACGTAGTTGAGGCCGCTGCCGCCGTAGGTCTCGGGAATGGTGGCGCCGAGCAGGCCGGTCTCGCCCATCTCGCGGAAAATCTTCGGGTCGGTCTGCTCGTGGCGGAAGGCCTCCAGCACGCGCGGGGCCAGCTTGTCGGCGGCGAACTGCTGGGCGCTGTCGCGCACCATGCGCTCTTCTTCGGTCAGCTGCTGGTCCAGCAGGAGCGGGTCGATCCAGTTGAAGCTTGCCTTGGCGGCCATGGTGCAATCCTCGAAGCGGTGGCAGTGAAGGGCCGGCGCGA
>Ga0247725_1001711_pt1 | contig 10513 bp, 7 predicted proteins | sample OKSTACKMCFT3sol_FD_183021 | JGI IMG/M metagenome (GOLD analysis project Ga0247725, IMG submission 183021) | Subsurface sediment microbial communities from gas well in Oklahoma, United States - OK STACK MC-FT3-sol | ecosystem: Environmental > Terrestrial > Deep subsurface > Rock core/Sediment... | reverse complement strand
CCAGGCCTGCCACGGTCGGCGGTTTCGCCCAGAGCATCCACGACTTCCAGGGCCTGCGCGAATTCCTCACCGCGGTCACCCTCACCAGCCTGATCGACCTGCCCTTCTCGCTGCTGATGATCCTGGTCATCGGCCTGCTCGGTGGCTGGCTGGTGGTGATCCCGCTGCTGGCCTTCCCGATCACCGCGCTGTTCGCCCTGATCATCCAGGCGCGCCTGCGCGATACGGTGGAGAAGAGCCTGGCGCTCGGTGCCGAACGCCAGGCCTTGCTGATCGAGACCCTCGGCGGCCTGGAGACCCTCAAGGCGTGCAGCGCCGAGAGCGAGCGCCAGCACCACTGGGAGAAGACCCATGGCGCGCTCACCCGCCTGGACAGCCACGCCCGCTTCCTCGCCTCCCTGGCCACCAACGGCACCATGTTCCTGCAGCAGTTCGCCGGCATGGCCACCATAGTCTCCGGGGTCTACATCATCATCGCCGGCAACCTCAGCGTCGGCGCCCTGGTCGCCTGCTACATGCTCGGCAGCCGGGTACTCGCGCCCCTGGGCCAGATCGCCGGCCTGATCACCCGCTACCAGCAGGCGCGCCTGACCATGACCAGCACCGACGCCCTGATGGCCCTGCCCCAGGAGCGCCAGCCCAAGCAGCGCCCGCTGGAACGCACTCACCTCAAGGGGGCGCTGGACGTGCGCCAGGTCAGCTTCAGCTACCCCGGGCAGAGCACCCCGGCGCTGAGCAAGGTCAGCCTGCACATGGCCGCCGGCGAACGGGTCGGCATCATCGGCCGCAGCGGCTCGGGCAAGAGCACCCTGGCGCGCCTGCTGATGAATTTCTACACCCCGGACGAAGGCCAGATCCTGCTCGACGGCCTGGACCTGCGCCAGCTCGACGTGGCCGACCTGCGCCACCAGATCGGCTACGTCGCCCATGACCTGCCGCTGCTGGCCGGCAGCCTGCGCGACAACCTGACGCTGGGGGCACGCTACGTCAGCGACGCGCGCATGCTGGAGGTAGCAGAGCTCGCCGGCGTCACCGAGCTGGCCCGCCAGCACCCGCAGGGCTTCGACCGTCCGGTGGGCGAGCGCGGCCAGCTGCTTTCCGGCGGCCAGCGTCAGGCCGTACTGTTGGCCCGCGCACTGCTGCTGGACCCGCCGATCCTGCTGCTGGACGAACCCACCAGTGCCATGGACAACACCAGCGAGGACATCCTGCGCAACCGCCTGCAGAGCTGGTCGCAGGGCAAGACCCTGCTGCTGATCACCCACCGGACGTCCATGCTCAGCCTGGTCGACCGCCTGATCGTGATGGATTACGGCCACATAGTCGCCGATGGCCCCAAGGAAGCGGTGATCGACGCCCTGCGCAAGGGCCGTGTCGGCCCGGCGGCGGTGTAGCGGGAGACGTCCATGGAACTCGCCCAATCCCTGCGCGACTACTTCGGCAGCCTGAAGCGGCAGAAGCAGGACACCGAATTCATGCCGGAAGTCGACGGCGCCATCCTCGAGGACTCGCCCTGGCTGGCCCGCGCCACCGTCTGGTCGGTGACCGCCTGCCTGCTGGCGGCGCTGATCTGGGCCAAGTTCGCCGAACTGGAGGAAGTCACCACCGGCGAAGGCAAGGCCATCCCTTCCAGCAAGGTACAGGTCATCCAGAACCTGGAAGGCGGCATAGTCACGGAAATCTTCGTGCGTGAGGGCCAGGTGGTGAACAAGGGCGACGTGCTGCTGCGCCTGGACGCCACCCGTTTCATTTCCAACCGTGGGGAAACCGAGGCCGACCGCCTGGCCCTGCTGGCGCGGGTCGAGCGCCTCAGTGCCGAGGCCGAAGGACGCCCCATCGCCCTGCCGGAGGATCTGGTCAAGCAGGCGCCGCAGCTGGCCGAGGACGAGATGGCCCTGTACCGCTCGCGCCAGCAGCGCCTGGACAGCGAGCAGAACACCCTGCGCGAACAGCTGCGGCAGAAGACCCAGGAGCTGGCCGAGTTCCGCGCCAAGGCCCAGCAGTATCGTTCCAGCCTGGGGCTGCTCCAGCAGGAGCTGAACATGTCGCAACCGCTGGTGGGCACCGGCGCCATCTCGGAGGTGGAGATCCTGCGCCTGCGCCGCAGCGCGGTGGAAGTGCGCGGCTCGCTGGACGCCACCAACCTGGCCATTCCCAGGGCCGAGGCGGCCATGCAGGAAATCGAGAGCAAGCTCAACGAATCGACCCTGGCTTTCCGCACCGAGGCGCTCAAGGAGCTCAACGAGGTCCGCACCGAACTGAAGAAGATCACCTCCACCAGCGTGGCCATCGAGGACCGGGTCAGCCGCACCACGGTGATCTCGCCGGTCTACGGGGTGATCAAGCTGCTCAAGGTCAACACCATCGGCGGCGTGGTGCAGCCCGGCGATCCGATGGTCGAGGTGGTGCCGCTGGAGGACAACCTGCTGATCGAGGCCAAGGTGCGGCCGCAGGACGTGGCCTTCCTGCACCCCGGGCAGAAGGCCATGGTCAAGTTCACCGCCTATGACTTCACCATCTACGGTGGGCTGAAGGCCAAGCTGGAGGTGATCAGCGCCGACACCATCACCGACGAGGAAGGCAACAGCTTCTATCTGATCCAGGTGCGCACCGACAAGAGCCATCTGGGCACCGAGGAACACCCGCTGCTGATCATCCCCGGCATGGTCGCCACCGTGGACATAGTCACCGGCCAGAAGAGCGTGCTGGACTACCTGCTCAAGCCGGTGCTCAAGGCCCGCTCGGAAGCGCTGCGCGAGCGCTGAAGGGAAGCGCCGGAGAGCGCTGCGCGGCTACTCCAGCACCTCGACCGGCATGCCCAGGCGCAGCTCGCCGGTGCCGCGCGGCAACAGGTTCTGCCCGAAGTACACGTCACCGTCGCGCTCGCGATAGGTCTTCAGGGTGGTCAGCGGCTCGCGGTCGGCGTTGCGTTCGCCGGTCTGCGGGTCGATGGTGGTGAGAATGCAGCGGCTGCAGCCCTTGGCCACCTCGAACTCGATGGTACCGATGCGGATGCGCTTCCAGCCGTCCTCGGCATAGGGCGCGCTGCCCTCGATCACCAGGTTGGGGCGAAAACGCAGCATCTCCAGCGGCCGGCCGACCCTCGCGGAGAGGTCGTCCAGCGAGGCCTGGCCGATCAGCAGCAGCGGGAAACCATCGGAAAAGGCCACCTTGTCGCCGGGCTGGGCGTAGCCGGTATCGACCTGGCGGGCGCGCGCCTCGGGCACCTGCACCAGGCGGCAGGGCCGACCGAGGAAGGCGCTCAGCCACTCGGCCGCGGCATCACCGGCATCCGGCACACGCAGGCTGTCGCGCCAGACGGTCACGCCACGCAGGTTCGCCTCGGGATCGGGCAGCGCCACCTCCAGGCGACCATGCCCGGGCGCGCTCAGGCTCAGGCCGCCCGTGGCGTTGTACAGCGCGCTCAATTGGCTCATCTGCGGCAAGAGGCGCTGGGTCAGGAAGCGCCCGCTCTCGGGCTCCACCAGCATCCAGCGCCGATCACCGCGCAGGCCCAGCGCCTCCAGGGGCGAACTGCTCAGGCTCTCGCCACGGGCGGACTTGAGCGGGTAACGGTAGAGGGCGGAGAGTTGCATGGGACCGGCATCCTTGGATCGTGAATGCCGGTTATACGGGGAGGACGCCGGCCACTCAAGCCTGGCGATCAGGCGTCGCGACGCAGGCGATCGAGGATCACGTCGACCAGTTTGTCCGGCTGGAACTTGGAGAGGAAGTTGTCGCAGCCGACCTTCTTCACCATGGCATCGTTGAAACTGCCGGACAGCGAGGTGTGCAGCACCACGTAGAGGTCCTTCAGGCGCGGGTCGTTGCGGATCTCGGTGGTCAGGCGGTAGCCGTCCATCTCCGGCATCTCCGCGTCGGTGAACACCATCAGCAGCTTGTCGGTCATGTTCTCGCCGGCATCGGCCCACTTCTTCAATTGCTGCAGGCCCTTGAGACCGTCGCTGGCGGTGTGCGGGCGGATGCCCAGCTGGGTCAGGGTATCGCGCAGCTGGTTGAGGGCCACGCTGGAGTCGTCCACCAGCAGCACCTCGCGGCCGATGGCCTTGGACAGCAGCGGCTCGGCCAGCTTTTCCTCGGAGACCTTGGTGTTCATCGGGGCGATTTCCGCCAGCACCTTCTCCACGTCGATGATCTCGACGATCTGGTCGTCCACCTTGGTGATGGCGGTCAGGTAGTGCTGGCGCCCCGCTCCGCCGGGCGGCGGCAGGATGGACTCCCAGTTGAGGTTGAGGATGCGATCCACGCCACCGACCAGGAACGCCTGCACCGAGCGGTTGTACTCGGTGACGATGATGGTGCTGTTCTCGTTGGGGGTCAGCGGACGCATGCCGATGGCCTGGGACAGGTCGATCACCGGCAGGGTCTGCCCGCGCAGGCTGACCACGCCGCAGACATGCGGGTGGCGGTGCGGCATCAGGGTCAGCTTGGGCAGCTGCAGCACTTCCTGGATCTTGAACACGTTGATGGCGAACAGCTGGCGCCCGGCCAGGCGGAACATGAGGATTTCCAGACGGTTCTCACCCACCAGTTGGGTGCGCTGGTCCACTGTATCGAGAATGCCGGCCATCTAACTGCTCCTCATGACTGTATCGAGTCTAGCCTCTATCGGCCGCTTGCACGCAAACTGCAGGGTATGGCCTGGCGCCATCATGCCGCACGGGCGCGGACCGCGCCAGCCGCCCTACCCGAGCAGCGGCGAAGACTCCGGCAGGTGCACGGACAAGGCCGCGGCACGCGCGGCGAAACGCAGGTGGCGGCTCTCCAGCGGTTCGCCATCGAGGTTGATGTCCAGCCCTTCCGGCGCATCGATTTCCAGCCAGGCCAGGCGCGCACTGAGCGACACCGTCTCCAGCCCCAGCACCCCACCGGACAGCAGCGTGCCCAGGGTGCCGACCACGTCCTGCGGCGCCGGCACTATGCAGATGTCGAGCAGGCCGTCGTTCACCAGCGCCTGTGGACAGAGCACATGGCCGCCGCCGGCCTGGCGACCGTTGCCGATGCCCAGGGCAAGGAAGTCGCCCTCCCAGGCGAAATCCGGCCCGCGAAAGCGCCCAAAGGCCGAGTGCACCTCGGAGAAGCGCGTCAACCCAGTGAGGAAATAGGCGGCGCCACCGAGCAGTTTCTTAAGCTCTTCGGACGTATTGGCGGTGACCCTGGAGCCGAAGCCGCCGGTAGCCATGTTGAGGAACAGCTGGCCATCCACCTCGCCCAGGTCGATCCGCTGTGGCGGCCTCTCCAGCAGGGCCAAGGCCTCGGCCGGCACCAGCGGGATGCCGGCGGCGCGGCAGAAGTCGTTGGCGGTGCCCAGCGGCAGCAGCGCCAGGCTGGCCTGGCCGCCGGCCAGCGCCAGGGCCTCCGCCACTTCACGCAGGGTGCCGTCGCCACCACCGGCGATCAGGGTGGAATAGCCGGCGGCCAGCCCCTCCTGCACCAGGCGCGCCGCATCCCCTCCCTCCCAGGTCAGGCGCACGGCCAATTGCCAGCCGCGTTCGCGCAACGCCATCACGGCGGCGCGCACCTCCTCATTCTGCGCCTGCTTGCCATGCAGGATCAGCCATGCCTTGCGTCCGCCCATGCGCCCTCCTTCGCCCGTCGCCTGAGTATATGCAGACTGGGGGTTGCGGCAGGAAGTGCCTCAGGCCGGGTAGCCGGTGATCTCGCGGATGCTGCGGTACAGCGGCCTGAGCTGGCGGTACATGCGCAGGTAGACCTCACGGTACAGCCGCTCGTACACCGCCACCGCCTGCGGGTTGGGCTGGAACACCTTGCCGACCCGGGTCATGGCGGCGATGGCCGTCGGGAAGTCCGGGTGCAGACCGAGGCCGACGGCGCAGTCGATGGCCGCGCCCAGGCCGGAGGTCTCGTACAGGTGCGGGCGCTCGGCCGGCAGGTTGAAGATGTCGGCGGTCAGCTGCATGGCCGCGTCGCTCTGCGAGCCGCCGCCGGAGATGCGCAGGCGCTCAATGCGCGTGCCGGAACGCTGCTCGATCTTCTCGCGGCCCTGGCGCAGGGCATAGGCCAGGCCTTCGAGGATGGCGCGATAGAGGTGCGCGCGGGTGTGCACGTCGCCGAAGCCGATGATCGAGCCCTTGGCCTCCAGCCCCGGCTCGCGAATGCCCGGCGACCAGAACGGCTGCAGCATCAGGCCCATGGAGCCCGGCGGTACGCTCTCCACCAGCTCGTCGAACAGCGTCTCGGCCTCCACCCCCAGCTCCAGGCCACGCTGGCGCTCGGCGTGACCGAATTGTTCCTTGAACCAGCTGACCATCCAGAAGCCACGAAACACCATGACCTCGGTGTTGTAGTGGTCGGGAATCGCCGCCGGGTACGGCGGGATCAGCGGGATGGTCTCCAGGTACTGGCTGCGGGTGGTGTTGATGGTCGCCGTGGTGCCGTAGGACAGGCAGGCCGTGCTCGGCTCCACGCCGCCGGCGCCGATCACCTCGCAGGCCTTGTCCGAGGCGGCGGCGATCAGCGGCAGGCCCTCGGGAATGCCGGTGTGCCGGCTGGCCTCGGCGCTGATGGCGCCGATACGCTCGCCCGGCTTGACCAGCTCCGACAGCATGTCCGGGCGCACCGGAATCGCCTGCCACTTCCAGTCGCTCGGCTTGGCCCAGCACAGGCGCTTGTAGTCGAACGGCAGGTAGGCCACGCAGCTGCCCACCGAGTCGGCGAAGCGGCCGCACAGGCGATGGGTGAGAAAACCCGAGAGCAGCAGGAACTTGTGCGTGCGCGCCCAGATTTCCGGCTGCTGCTGGGTGATCCAGTTGGCCTCGGCCTGGCTGCGGAAGTGGTCGATGGTCTCCTCTTCGCGAATCAGCTTGAACAGCCAGCCCCAGGGGCCCTGTATGCGACCCGCCACATCGGCACGGCGCTGGTCGAGCCAGAGGATGGCCGGGCGCAGCGGCTTGCCGGCCGCGTCGACGTTGATCAGGGTGCCACGCTGGGTGGTCAGCGATACGCCGGCGATCTGGCTTTTATCGATGTCGACGCTGGCCCACAGCTGCCGGCAGGCCTCGCCGAGGCTGCGCCAGTAGTACTCCGGGTCCTGTTCGGCCCAGCCGGGGTGCTCGGAATAGTAGGGCTCCAGCTCCACCTTGCCCTTGCCGACCAGGTTGCCGGCCAGGTCGAACAGCAGCGCGCGCACACTCTGGGTGCCGTTGTCGATGGCCAGCAGATAGCGTTGTTCGTTCAAGAGGGTTCACCCGGCAGGCTGTAGCACTGGCGCCAAAGGGCCAGGTAGCGTTGTTGTTGTTCTTCCCAGCGTGCATCGCTCCAGCCCAGGCGCGGCTGGCACAGGGCGCGGATGCGCGGCAGCTCGGCTTCGGCGCCGCCCGCCAGCAACAGGCCGATGCGCGTGCGGCGCAGCAGCAGGTCGTCCAGTTGCAGCACCAGTTCGTCGTCACAGGCCAGGGCCAGCTCGGCCCAGAGCGTGGTGCTGGCGCCGATGCATTCGTTGCCCAGCTCGCCGATCAGCGCGGCCAGGCGTGGCAACCCACGGCCATGGCGCCCGGCCAGGCGCCGCTGTTGACTCAGGCACAGACCGGGCAGAGTCACTTCCGGCACGCCGCGGAATACCGCCTGCCCCACATCCGCTACCTCGCGCCCGAGCATCGGCGCACAGGCGCGCAGCACTTCCAGCGCCAGCAGGCGGAAGGTGGTCAGCTTGCCACCGGCCAGGGTCACGCAGCCCGGCTCGACCCACAGGGCATGCTCACGCTTTTCGTCCGAAGGCTTCCGGTTCGTGCTCTGCCCCTCGCTGACCACCGGCCGCACGCCGGCCCAGGTGGACAACACGTCGGCGCGGCCGATGCCGGCATGCGGGAACACGCTGGCGCAGGCGGCCAGCAGATAATCGACCTCGGCCTCGGTGATCCGCGCCTCGCGATTCAGCGCCTCGCCATGGTCTAGGTCAGTGGTGCCAATCACCGTGGCGCCTTCCCAGGGAAACACGAAGACAGGTCTTCCATCTTCCGGGTGCATAAAGCTGATGGCCTGGGCCACCGGCAGGCGCCAGGCCGGCAGCAGCAGGTGGCTGCCGCGCAGCGGGCGGATATGTTCCAGGCCGCTCTTCTTTCTCAGCTCGTCGGCCCAGGCGCCGGTGGCCTGGGCCACGGCGCGGGCGCGGAAGCTGAAGCGCCGACCGCTTTCGCTGTCTTCGGCGACCAGGCCGTTCACCCGTTCGCCATCGCGGCTCAGCTCGACCACGCGCAGGCCATTGAGTGCCTCGCCGCCCTCGGCCCGCGCCTCGCCCAGCACGCGCATGACCAAGCGGGCATCGTCGGTGACCGCATCGGTAAACAGGGTGCCGCCAAGCAGCTCGGTCTCGTTCAGCCCCGGCGCCAGGTAGCGCAGCTCGCCGGCCGGGTGATAGCGGTGCAGGCGCTGGCCGGCCAGGGCGTCATAGACGCCGAGCAGGCCACCGAACACCCGGGGGCCGGGAAACTTGCCGCGGTAGTGGGGGAACAGGAACGGCAGCGCATCGACCAGGCCCGGCGCCTCGCCGAGCAGGCGCTGGCGCTCGCGCACCGAGTCGCGGGTCAGGCCCAGCTGGCCCTTGGCGATATAGCGCAGGCCGCCATGGACCATCTTCGACGAACGGCTGGAGGTACCCCAGGCAAAGTCGCGCTGCTCCATCAGCAGGCAGCTCCAGCCGCGCCGCGCCGCCTCGCGCAGGATGCCGGCGCCGCTGATGCCGCCGCCGACGACGATCAGGTCCCAGTCGCGCGCTGCCAGCTCGGGCAGCGCCGTCTCGCGCCACTGTGCGTTCCAGCTCATCTCAGTCCTCCAGCAGCACGCCGGGGGCCAAGCGCTGCTCGGGGTCGAAGTGCCGCGCCATGGCCTTGAGCGCGGCCATGCCCAGCTCGCCCTTCTCCGCGGCCAGGTAGGGCGCGTGGTCGCGACCGACGCCATGCTGGTGGCTGATGGTGCCGCGGTTGGCGGCGATGGTCCGGCTGGCGGCCTGCTTGAGCTTGGCCCAGCGCGCCAGGGTCGCGTCGTAGCTGTCGCCCGGACGGAACACATAGGTGGTGTAGATGCTCGAGCCCTGCCCGTAGACGTGCGACAGGTGGGTGAACACGTGGACCCGCTCGCCTTCCTCTGCCAGGCCCTGGCGCAGGCTGGCCTCGACCTGGTTCAGCAGGTGGTCGACGTTGCTCCAGTCGGTGGCCGTCTCCAGGGTATCCACCGCGTAACCGGCCTCCCACAGGCCGTGACGCAGGTAGGGGAAGCGGAAGCGGTTCTCCGCCCATTTCTTGCCCAGCAGGGTGCCGGTGAATACACCGCAAAAGCCCTTGAGCAGACGCTTGGTCTGCTTTACCGACAGGGCGTTCTGGCTGCGGTTGCCGGTGACGCCGAAGGTCAGCATGCACTTGCCGGTGCGCGCGCCGCGCAGGGCCAGGTACTTTTCCAACAGAGCAATCTGCTCGGGATGGCCGGCCAGGGCCAGCTGGGTTTCGGTCTCGATGGCGTTGGACAGGCGCAGCATCGACAGCGGGATGCGCGCCTGCACCAGCGCGCGGATGCCGGCCAGGGCCTGCTGCCAGCTGGGCAGGAACACGGCGAAGAACTTCTCCTGCTCGGCCAGTTTGGTCACCCGCACGCGCACCTCGGAGATCACGCCGAAGCGCCCCTCGCTGCCGAGGATCAGCTCGCGCAGGTCGGGGCCGGCGGCCGAGGCCGGAAAGGTGGGGATATCCAGGGTACCGGCGAAGGTCTCGACCTTGCCGCCGGCGAACAGCTGCTCGATGCGCCCGTAGCGCAGCGACTGCTGGCCGCTGGAGCGGCTGGCGACCCAGCCGCCGAGGGTGGACAGCTCCCAGGACTGCGGGAAGTGGCCGAGGGTGTAGCCCCGCGCGCGCAGCTGCGCCTCCACTTGCGGGCCGTTGGCGCCGGGGCCGAAGGTGGCGATCTGGCTCTGCTCGTCGAGGTCGACCAGCTGGGTCATGCGCTCCAGCGACAGGGTCAGCACCGGCTTGGCGGACTCGACCGGGTTGATATGGCCGGCCACCGAGGTGCCGCCGCCGTAGGGGATGACGATGGTGTCCTGCTGCCGGGCCCAGGCCAGCAGCTCGCGGATCTGCGCGGCGGTTTCCGGCAGGGCGACACCGTCGGGGAACACGCCGAATTCACCGGAGCGCATGGCCAGCCAGTCCGGCAGGCTCTGGCCGCGGGCATGGCGCACGCGCACCTCGGCATCGACGCAGACCAGCGGGTGGCGCAGGCTCAGACGCGATTCGGGCACCCGTGCCAGCACCTGTTCCAGGCTGGCATCCGGCAGACGCTGCCCCGCGCCGACCCGCTGCTCCAGGAACGCCGCGCCATGCGCCGGCAGCTCCACCACGGTGGCCTCGTCGCCCCATCCATTCCAACGTCGCATGCGTGCTCCCACTATTCCGGTCATTCTCGATGGCTGCCTATACTAGCCAGCCGCCCGCCCCGGTCACTGTCGAATCGGGCCAGCGACTGTCGCCAATCAAGCCAAGCAGAA
>Ga0247725_1001710_pt1 | contig 10519 bp, 5 predicted proteins | sample OKSTACKMCFT3sol_FD_183021 | JGI IMG/M metagenome (GOLD analysis project Ga0247725, IMG submission 183021) | Subsurface sediment microbial communities from gas well in Oklahoma, United States - OK STACK MC-FT3-sol | ecosystem: Environmental > Terrestrial > Deep subsurface > Rock core/Sediment... | reverse complement strand
GGGCAGGCCCTGCCTCACCGCTATATTCCCAATGGGGGGTGGCAGCAAACACGACAGGGCACAGCAACAGGGAGCAGGCCAACAGAGACTTTCTCATCATACATCCTTATCTTGATTGAAAAGCACGACCATCCGGCGCCGCTCCAAAGAACAAGACGACAGAGGGTGTTGAAACGCAGGGTACAATTTGCTCATCCTGTCGTTTGTTATTAATGATGCATTTGATAGGTATTTATTTAACGGCAGAATGGCAAAGCATATTGAATAATCGCTTTATTCAATGACAGCAATCTAATTAATCGCCTGTGCATTTTCTTTGCTTCGCACATAATCCAGACATGATGCTAACTCCATACTCTCCTCTTAATTATCCTGCCCCCATTTTGCCAACAAATCATATGTGATTGTTTTTATTGTAAATAATCAAGCAAGTCTGATTTTGATCAATTAATGAACAGCGCTTTGACGTCATCCTTGTCTTGCTGGCATAAACAGCTTCAAGGGAGATGACGCAATGAGAAAATATTGTTTGCTAGTGGCACTGATATTACCCGGTGCCGGTTGGGCGAATGAACCCATACAGCCCGTGGAACCAGCCAAGGTGACAAACCCGGAAAAAGTCGAGTTGGGCAAGATGCTGTTTTTCGAGCCAAGACTCTCCAAATCCGGCGCAATCTCTTGTAACTCCTGCCATAACCTGGCGACCGGAGGGGTGGATAATCAAGTCAGCTCACTCGGCCATAAATGGAAAGTGGGCCCTATTAATTCACCGACCGTACTCAACTCCAGCCTCAACTTCGTGCAGTTCTGGGATGGTCGCGCCAAGGATCTGAAAGAGCAGGCGGCGGGCCCCATCGCCAACCCACTGGAGATGGCATTTACCCACAATCTGGCGGTCGAAACTCTGCATACCCTGCCTGGCTATCGTACCCGCTTCAGCGCCGTTTATGGCAAGGACAACTTCGGCATTGACGAGGTCACCGATGCCATCGCTGCTTTTGAAGAGACCCTGGTTACCCCCAATGCCCCGTTTGACCGCTGGTTGAAAGGGGATAGCAAGGCACTGACCGCACAACAGCTGAAAGGGTATGAGCTGTTCAAAGCCAAAGGATGCACGGCATGCCACAACGGGGTCGCTATCGGCGGCAACTCTTATCAGAAGATGGGACTGGTCAAGAGTTACAAAACGGACAACCCGGCTCAGGGTCGCGGTGCCGTCACCGGAGAGAAGCAGTTCATCGGCTGGTTCAAGGTACCCACCCTGCGTAATATCGAGCTGACTTATCCCTACTTTCACGATGGTGCAGTATGGGATCTGAAAGAAGCAGTCCAGATCATGGCTGATATCCAGCTGGGGCAGCGCCTCACAGATCAGGAAGCCGAAGATATGACTGCCTACCTCAAGAGCCTGACCGGTGAGCAGCCGCAGATCGTGTTGCCACAACTCCCACCGTCACAACCTGATACCCCCAAACCAGAGGTAAAAAGCTGATAAAAAACAACAGGGGCCGTGGCCCCTGTTGTCTGCTACCTTACCGGACGATTCAGCGATCCCGATTCAGGGTGATCAGACGATCAAGAATCGCTTCACCATCGACACGCAAACCGTTGTGCTCATACTCATTGGTGATCCAGGCGCGACTGTTGCCAAGGCCACGCAGGGTTTCGCGGCTGTAGTCAAACTCCACATACATATCCTCGGCATAGACGGCGCAGGCCACCGGCACCTGGTTGCGGGCCAGCTGGGCTGGGTCATAGAGCGCCCCCCAGTCCGCCTTGTTGGCCAACAGATGGGCAGCCTCTTTCAGGGGCAGCAACTCGCGGAACTGCTCGAACATCCAGGGGTAAACCATCTCGCCGGTGAAGGCGAAATCCTTGCCTGGCGCCCAGTTCACTGCAGGAAACTCCCCTCTGACCCGATCCGCCGCCCAGCGAGTCGCCTCCCCTTCGGCGTAGATAGCCTCGTGCAGAATGGCAAACAGCGGGTTGGTATTGAATGGCTGCATGCTCTGCACCTGATAGAGAAAGGCCGGGCTCAGCTTGTCGCCGATAAAGGCCTCTTCCAGCAGGTAATAAAGCTCCTCGAAAGCACCCGTAGCGCCGAGATCCAGCCCTTGCTGCTGGAACTGCTCCACCGTCAGGCGCTGGCCGTTGGGCAGCCGCACATCGTGCTGGTGCAGATGGTTAGCCAACCGGTTGGCAATCCCCTGAGCGTGGGGGAAGCGGGCGAAGAAGGCTCGGTTCTTGTCAGCCACCCGCTGATAGGTGGCGCGGTAAACCTCCTCGGCGCTGCGGCCAATCGGCGCGATGCCGCCGGTGATATAAACCTCCCGCAGGCTATCGGGGAAGAGCGAGAGATAGGTCAGGCAGCAAAAGCCGCCAAAGCTTTGCCCCAGCAGGCTCCAGCGATGCTTGGGACTGAGCTCCAGCCGGATGAACTCGGCATCTTGCACTATGCTGTCGGCGCGAAAATGGCTGAGATACTCCGCCTGCTCGGTCGGTGTCATTTTGGCCAGAATATGCCCATGGATGGGGCTCGACATCCCGGTGCCACGCTGATCCAGCAGCAGCACTCTGAACTCCTGCAACGCCCGCTTGAGCCAACCACTGTTAGCCGTCGGGCGCGGCGCCCCGAATCCAGGCCCACCTTGCAGAAACAGCAGCCAGGGCAACTTCTCATCGAGCTTGTCTTTACGACAGAGGGTGCGGGCAAACAGGGTAATGCTGTCACCATCCGGCTCATCATGATCGAGGGGAACGGTAAAAAAGTGCGGCTCGCAATGAATGCCGTCCAGTACATAGCTCAAGGGGCTGCTCATCTGGGATCTCTCCGTCAGGATGTGAACATCATTGATCCCATCATATCCCCGCCCAGCCACAGGGTCACTCAGGTTTTCCAAAATGTTAACAATGGCTTAAAGGTCGAAACATCACCAGACAAGCCGCTCTTCAACAGTGCTGAATTAATTGTTTTGCAGGGGAGATTGACGCCATGGCGCCATTCAACAAAGATGGCTCGCCTGCACAGGAGTGCAGCCATTCAGGCCGACAAAATGGATAAGGGAATGTGATGAAACCGAAGTGGATCAGGGCCAGAAAAAGAGAGAAGAAGCCATGCCCTGGCAGCATGCTGCAGACCGGAATGCTGCTGTTCAGTGCCACCTGTGGCGCGACGCTCTTTTTGGCAGCATGTAACAGCAACTAGAAATGAAAAAGCCCGCTCGATTGAGCGGGCTTTTCGAATTTGGCTCCTCCTACTGGACTTGAACCAGTGACATACGGATTAACAGTCCGCCGTTCTACCGACTGAACTAAGGAGGAATTGTGGTGCCCAGAGACGGAATCGAACCGCCGACACGGGGATTTTCAATCCCCTGCTCTACCGACTGAGCTATCTGGGCAACGGCGCGCATTAAACCCTTTCCAGCGCAGAGTGTCAACCATGATGGCACGATAAAAAGCGCGTTCGCTCAACAACCGAACGAAGCGGCCATTTATTATCCATTTCAGTCCTGCTTGCCGTACTTGCTGGCCTCTGCACGCCCTGCAGGCTGCGCCAATATGATGGAAATTCGAGGTTCAGTGGGTCCGCCGCATTGAGCCGAATCCACTCTGCGAGTATGCTTTGCCGCAATGATACCGCCTGGAGGCAACATGAGTCTGAATATGCAAGAGTGGCGTGATGAGACCACCGAGATCGTCAACGAACTGCTGGCCGATGGCAGCAATCCCGATGCGGATTACGACATCGAGCACCACTTCGCCTGCCAGGATTTCGACCGTCTGGAAAAAGCAGCGGTTGACCTGTTCAAGGCCGGTTTTGAAGTGACCGATGCCGAAGAGATGGAGCTGGATGACGGCGCCACCATCTTCTGCTTCGATGCCACCATCGAGTGCAAGCTGAATGTCGAAGCGATCGTCGCCGATATCGCCAAGATGCTGCCCATCCTGGAAAAATACGGGGTGGATTACGATGGCTGGGGCACCTACTTCCAGGATTGATCCTGCCTCCATCGTAAAACAACAAGGCCACCTTGCGGTGGCCTTGTTGTTTCTGACGATCTCTCACGCCAGATAGCTGGCAGCAAACTCCGCCGGCGGCAGGGGGCGACTGAACAGATAGCCCTGGAGCCGATCACACCCCGCCTCGGTCAGCCACAGCTGCTGCTCGGGTGTCTCTACCCCTTCGGCCGTAATCCGGATCCCCAGCTCATGGCCCAACCCGATAACCGAACGCACGATAGCGGTGGTCGCGCTATTGCTGGCCAGCCCCTGAGTGAAGCTGCGATCCAGCTTGAGGGTCGCCACCTGCAACCGCGGCAGATAGGCCAGCGAACAGTAGCCGGTGCCAAAGTCGTCGATGGCCAACTGAAAACCGGCGGCGATCAGGTTGTCGAGGTTGGTCTCAATCTCGTCTGCATTCTCCATCAGTACCCCTTCGGTGATCTCCAGCTCCAGTTGACTGGCCTTGAGACCATGGCGAGCGATGCAGGCAGAGACCCGCTCACAGAGCGCCGGATCACGGAACTGCAGCGGCGAGAGGTTGATGGAGAGCACCATATCCGGCTGCGCAGTTTGCCACTGCGCCAGCTGAGCACACCCCTGCTCCAGCATTAACTGGCCAAGCTGACCGATGATCCCCATCTCTTCCGCCAACGGAATGAATTCGTCGGGGGAGATCATCCCAAGCTCAGGATGGGGCCAGCGACAGAGCAGCTCGGCACCGTGCAGTCGGTGGGTGCGGGTACAGATAATGGGCTGATAGACGGCAACCAGCTGGGCGGACTTGATGGCGAGTGGCAACTGGGCGGCGATCAGCTGACGCCGCTTGAGCCGGGCATGCAGCTCGGGATCAAACAGGGTGCAGTACTGCTGCTGCCGTTTGCCCTGCGCCAGCGCAGCCTCGGCATGGCTGAGCAACCGCTCGGCATCGCTTGCCCGCCCTTGGGCCAGCCCCAGAAACACCGGGATCTGGATGCGATGATCTTCCACCTGATAGTGCTCCATCAACTGCTGCTGCAGATGCTGGCTCCACCCCTGCAATGGCTCGTTGAAGTCGGGCAACAGCAGGCTGAAGTCATCGGCAGCGACCCGACAGAGCAGGGAACGCGGCGGTACCAGCTGCTGCAACCGCTTGGCCACCTGGCTCAGCAAGCGGTCGGCAATCCGGATGCCGAAGCGATCGTTGATCTCACGAAAATGGTGCAGATCGACCAGCACCAATGTGGCACTGCGTCCCCCAAGATGGCGGCTGGTCTGCAAGAACCGGGAGAGTTTGAGCAGCCCGGTCAGACTGTCGTAGTGCTGCTCCTGCTGCAACTGCGCCTGAGTGGTGCGCAGGCCGGTGATGTCACGCCCCAGCGTCAGGATCCCGAGGGAGTGGCCGTCACCATCGGGGACATCGACCCGGGTGATCTCCATGTGTCGCCCCTGCCCGCTGGCATCCAGCAGACAGCACTCGCCGTGGCCCATCCCCTGCGGCGCCGCCAACCGGAACGGCAGCTGCTGACCCAGCACCTCATCGGCCCCATGGCCGATAAAGTCGAGAAACGCCTGATTGCACTCCAGCAATACCCCGTTGTGATCATCGAAACGGATCAGATCAGGAATGGCATCGAGCAGAAAACGCTGCAACAACTGCTGCTTTTTGACCGTCTGTTCAAGACTTTTGCGCTGGGCAATCTCGTTAACCACGCCGAACACTGCGCAAGCTTCCCCCTGCGGAGTGTAAAGAGGCACCTTGTGCACCTCCATCCAGCAGGTATCACCACCCCGGTTGCAATGGAGCTGCTGATACAGCATCGGCACGCCTCCGGCAAGCAGCTGCTCATCCTCACTGCGAAAGAGATCGCCCCATGGCATATCTGCATCTGTCTTGCCGACTACCTCGGCAGGCGACTCCAGCTTGGCTTCACGGGCGAACTCACGATTGGCGAACAGGTAACGCCCATGACTATCTCGACAGAAGATACTCATTGGCAATTGGTCGATGATCTGCTGCAGCAGATCCGGGGTGAGCATGTTGGTCACAGGGGTGCTTATGGAGGAATTTCGAGCAAATCTATGATAGCAAACCAATTTTGTAAAGCACCCCGATCACCTCCCCATAACATCGAACGCTGGATGGTTGCTGACAGAGATTGTCGCTCCGGCGATAATAGGTGCCGGTTGGCCAATGGCCTGGTGATATGGACGAGAGAAACAAGATGAAAAAGATTATGGGGAGCGCATTGGCGCTGCTGCTGGTTGGTTGTGCTGGTGACAATAACGGCGGTGAGGAGTATCGCTACAACCCGCCAATTGCCAAGGCAACCAACAACACTCAGGAAATGGCGATCCCGGTGGATCTGGTGTGGGCTCGCGCCGAGAAGTGGTTCACCGATCACGGCCTCACCATCGAAAACAGCCAGCGTGGCTCCGGCCTGATGACCGCCAACGTCAACCAGTCAGCCGACGGGCTGGAGTGGCTGGACTGCGGTACCATGGGTTCCAAAGTTGCACTGGGCAACCCGAACCTGCAGATCAACCTGATCATCACCCAGAGCGGCAACAGCAGCGTGGCCACCGTCAATGTCAAGGGCAACACAGAGCTGTTCTTCGTTGAATCCTCAGGCGAACGCGTACCGGCCCCGTCCATCAAGCCGGTCTGTGTCTCCCGCGGCACCCTGGAGCAGAGCCTGTTTGCCACCCTCGGCAACTGATTTCTCTTCCCTGCAAAGATAAAAAAAGCGGCAGATTGCTCTGCCGCTTTTGTGTGTGAACAGCAATATCCTTTGGATTATCCGTTCAACTTGTCGATATCCAGCATATTGTGACTCAACATGTAATCGATCACCTGACTAGCCGTTGCACCACTATTACCGGTCAGAGAACCAAAGGTGTGACCAGACAACACGATGACCTGGGTCTCAACACCCGACTCGCTAACCTTGAGATGCACACCATCGTTCTCTTCAAACACAGACAGCAAACCTTTCAATGACGATTCATCTTTAGACCCATCATGATCCAGCAGATCGCGCAGATCCAGCTTGTCGCGCTGTGTCAGATCACCCAGGCTTGGGTTGAAGTCAGTGACAGTATCAACCATCAACTTGCCTGATTCGGTATGCCCCTTGTTCCATACGAAGACATCTGCGCCATCACCACCGGTCAGGATATCGTTGCCCAAGCCGCCGATCAGAATGTCGTTCCCGGCACCACCATCCAGTTTGTCGTTGCCAGTGCCGCCATAAAGGATATCGTTGCCATCATCACCATAGAGCTCATCGTCACCGCCCTGGCCGAACAGGATATCGTCCCCAAGACCACCGTGCAGCTTGTCGTTGCCCCCTCGGATATCGCCCGCCACATCAAATGACTTGGCATTCCCCTTGATGTACTCGTAAAGCTCAAGGGAGCTGGGTGCATAGCCATTTTTCAAGGTCAGGAACTGGGTCAGACCATCCAGCCCCTTGCCATTGACCCAGTCTGCCGGCTTGGTCGGGTTGCCGGCCGTGCCCCACGGCAGGTGATCGGTATTGATGGCATCCCCGAACAGGATATCGTTGCCCGCGCCACCGTGCAGAACATCATTCCCCACCTCAGCAGGTGTATTGGTGGTCGAACTGCCGACCAGCACAGCCTGCAACTGGTCTGCCGTGGTGATGATGTCGGGTTGGCCAACCGGCGGGAGCCCGTCCATCACCTTGTTCAGATTGTCGATCGTCAGGGTAGCCGTTCCTGAGCTTATCCCCTCGTTTATGGTAAAGAGATAACGGTAATCCCCGGCAACCAGCGCGCCGCTGCTGATGGTGCCAATGGAGGTCACCGCGGCACCAACATTCACCCAGGCAGTGCCGTTCCAGCGTTGCAGTTGCACCGAGAAACTGTCGAAGAAGCCGAAATCACTACCCTTGCCAAGGTCGAAGCGCAGACCGCTACCAGCCACCAACGTCATTTTTTCGCTGGCAAATACCGACGCACCATTCCCCCCATTGTCCTTCAACTCCAGCCGACCACTGACCCTTGTGACACTCCCCGAGCTATCGCCGCTCTTGCTCCAGCTACTCGCGATCCACGGCCCTGTATTGCCGGAAAAATCATTCAGCAACTGAGCGTTCTCATATTTACTGCCAGAACCGACCACCTTGGTATTGTCGAAATACGCCAGGTTCCCCTGCGTCACGCCATTACCGATGCCGATCGCCTTGACCCCGCTCTGGCCGGACAGATTCGCAAAAGCATCGATGGCCTTCTGCATATCGATATCGTTGGTTGTGTCACCAGTTCTCGAAGTATCCCCGTTATAAACCGTCGGGTTACCGTCAGTCAGGAAGTAGGTCAGGTTCTCGAACGTTTTCCCGCTGCCACTGCCCGGCTGGCTGTTGAACCACGCGGCAGCCTTGATAAAGGCATCCTCGTAGTTGGTCGCCCCGTCGGCCTTCAGCGAGCTGATCTGTTTGATCAAATCCTGCACATTACTCTGCGTCAGCTTGTTAAGCGTCAGCAGTGAATTCGCCGAGGAACTAAAGCCAATGAGCGTCACGTTAACGACACCATCATGGCCTGCCAGCTGATTGGCCAACGCTTTCAGGGCGTTAATCGTCAAGGTCATTCTGTCCTGACCTGCAGGCGGGTTTTCCCTTCCATCCAGTCCAAATTTCATACTGCCTGATGTATCTACAATCAGGGCGATATTGTAGTTTTTGCCCGGTTCAACCGAGGTCTTGATACCACCTATATCTCCCAGCAATACATCATCACCACGCCCACCCTCGACAGGTTTGTCTGACGTACCATTGTCCCCATTTGGGTTAGTGGGCTTGACCATAAAGCCGGTATCCGCTTCGGTATATTTCACTTCACCGGCTATCGGCAGACCATCCATCTCATACTCTTGCGAGCCTGCCTTGACCGTCACCTTGAGGTTCTCGCTACCGGTCGGCAACTCCACCTGCAGCGACACTTTCCCGTCTTGATCCAGCATGCTGGCCGGCACCTTCCAGCTGCCGTCGGCCTGCAGGCTGCCGCCTTGCACCACGGCCCCAGTCGGCAGGCCGGTAATGGTCAGATCGGTGAAGCGCTCGCTGCCGTCGATATCTTTCAAGTCGACATCAACCTTCAAGGTCGCCAGATCAGCTACTTTAGTCAGATTGCCATTCTTGAACTCATACTTGCCATCTTGCAGGTAAAGAGTCTCAACACTGTAAAAATCATGGAAGGGTCTGTTGGACCCAGCATTGGTACCTGTATAAATCAGTCGATAATCAAATTGATTTGGCGAACCGCCCATCACCAGCTGGAAATCCTTCATTGAGCCAGGGACATAGGCCACATCTTTCCCGTCCCCACCGTAATAGGTCGTGGACGCCTTCAGGCTTTGCGCAATCAACATGTCATCGCCAGCACCAGCATTCAGAGTGACCGACGCAGTAGCATTCTTACCGCCAATCAAGATGTCATCCCCATCGCCACCATCCAGGTTGTCAGTGACACTGCCACCACCGATCAGAATATCGTTACCAGTCCCACCATCGGCCTCAAAATGGAAACCTGTGCCGTACTTGATGGTGTCGTTACCGCCACCGCCATTAACTCGGCTGCCATTGGTAACCAGATAATCATCCCCTGTGGTCGGCGATCTAGACGGTGTCTTGCCATCCAGGTCGGACAGAATCTGCTCTACCTTCGCCACGCCCGGCACAAACCCACCACTCACCAGCTCAACCTTGAGCGTCACACCGTCGACCACCGGCTTGACGTCAACCACAAAGGTCGCATTACCGCTGTTGTTTACCCCGTCGCTCACCTGATAGCCGAACGACGCATAATCCCCCAGCTTGTTACCGTCCGCACCGCTGTTTGCACCACTGCCCACCGACCCGCTCGCCTCATGCGGATCAGGCTTGAACTGCAGCCTGCCGGCGACGATATCGGCCTGGCTGATGGTCAGCCCGTCATCCAGCTGCTGCTGTGTCACGACATTGCCATTGAACAGCAACAGCCCATCCGCCGGCAGCGAGGTGATCTTGATCGACAGCTGATCGGCAGGTGTATCTGCATCACTGGCGTTGAACTGGCCCCACGTCAAGGTGAGCAGTGTGTCCTCATCACCCTGCGCGTAACCGCCGGAGGTGGTGGGGGCGGTGTCGAAGGTGTAGTCACGGTCGGTGTCGACGGTGACGCTGTTGCCGTTTTCATCGGTGGCGGTGACGCTGGCGTTCACGCTGCTGTTAGCAGCCAGCACGCTGCCCGGCACGTTGATGCTGAAGGTGTTGTCGGCTTGTACTTTACCGGTGTAGGTGTTGACACCGATGGTCAGGGTGACGGTGTCACCTTCTTTGGCATCGCCACCCACGGTACCGGTGACGGCGACATCGCCCTTGGCCTCTTCGGCGTTGAGGATGTCATCGCCGGCAATGACGTTGAGTTCGATGGTGGCGCTGGCGCTGGTGTCAACCGTGTGGGTCGAGGTGGTGCTGGCGCTAAAGAGGTTACCCGCATCATCACTGCCGGTGACGGTGGCGGTGAACTCGGT
>Ga0247725_1001709_pt1 | contig 10523 bp, 12 predicted proteins | sample OKSTACKMCFT3sol_FD_183021 | JGI IMG/M metagenome (GOLD analysis project Ga0247725, IMG submission 183021) | Subsurface sediment microbial communities from gas well in Oklahoma, United States - OK STACK MC-FT3-sol | ecosystem: Environmental > Terrestrial > Deep subsurface > Rock core/Sediment... | reverse complement strand
TTCTTGGCCTTCAGGTACTTGATGCGCGCTTCGTTGCGAGCCTTGATGTTGGCGTCGGTGGTAGCTTGACGCGCTTTCAGGTTCTGGTTCTGCACGGTCTTGCGCTTCTCTTGCAGAGTTTTCTGCAAGCCAGCGGTCTTCTCAGCCTTGGCGACTGCGGCTTCGTGAGCCTTCAGACGCTCGGCCAGCTGGGCGGAAGCGTCTTTCTTGGTGACGCTGGCTTTCTGGCCGTTCTTACGCTCTTCCAGCACTTTGCGGCGCTTGTTGTTGAAGTCCTTGTCAGCTGCGGTGAGATCAGCAGCGGGCTTGGCTTTCGGAGCGCGCTTCGGCTTCGGAGTGTTAGCCGGAGCAGCCGGAGCAGCGGTAGTGTTTTTCTTGCGCGCTACGGTAGCAGAGGTGGAACCCGATTTCGGCGGTTACCTTTTGCATGTAAAAATTAGTATTTGATTCCCAATTTCTTCACGCTACGAATAACCAATTTCAGAGAGGGCTGTTTTTAGCAGGCGTCCGCAACTTTTGATTTCGTCTTTCGACAATCCAGCCGAAACCAAATGTCGCTTCAAACCTTTGCGCGGGTGCATTGCGGTTGACGCAATCTTCACTTCCAACGTTCCATGTTCTTCGATTTGTTGCAACGTATGTTTCGCAACGCCTTTCAGTTGTGCAATGTTGGGATAGCGAATCCGCAAGTCAGCTGGCACTACAACTCCCTCTTCAATGAAGAGGCGGTAACGTAGGTACTTGTTTTCCACAAGTGAGCTGAAATCCTGCTGCTCTGAAATTATCTTCGTTTCAAGAATAAACTTCGGGGTGTTCGGCACAAACTTATGAGAAATTTTTAACTCCGATTTCGAGTAGTACGCTTTGAACTCCAAGATTCCTTTCGGCAAACTTTCACCGAACGTTTTCTGATACGGTGAACCGTTGATGATCATTCTGCGCTTTAGCAATTCTTGGTACAGGTGAATGTGTCCGCCAATTGTGAAGTCGCGATCATTGACTGTGATGTCGTGCGAAGTTCGCAGCGGATGTCCGTTGTCACCGCGCGCACCAACAACGTCACAGTGAACAAAGTTCAAACATGGTTTCTTGTGCGGTATGCTTTCCTTCGCCGGATGCGGCAAGAAGTTTACAACGATGCCGCCAATCACAAGTTGCTCAGGTTCCAGAAACACGTGGAACGTTTTCAGGAAATCCCATTCGCAGAATTGCGAAATCAAATCCATCGACGTGTGTCTGGCGTCAGCGCGATCATGGTTGCCGCCGATGTAGTACGTGTTGATCTTGCCATCGTACTTAATGAGCAGAGCCAGCAACTTGCGTTTGGTTTCGTCCGTCATCGTTGATGTGTCGGTGATGTCGCCGGGCACAAAGATGTGACTGATACCTTGCGCTAACGCGTAGAGATAAATCTTGTCAATCTCGGCCAGCTGTAGGTCAACTCCCTCGGGGCCGAAATGCTTGTTCATTGCTTCAAGGTGCCAGTCACTGGTCGAGATTGCGTGCAACATTGTTCTTATCTCATGTAGGTGTTGATGTAGTGGGGACGTGCAGGTTGCTTGCCTTTGATTTCTTCAACGGTTGCGGGATCGCAGTAACGTTGATACGACAGCACTGCGCAGTAGTCGGTGATCAGTCCTGACAACGCTGCATGGCAATATTGCTGCCACTGGTGGGCACGCACCAATTGCTCTTCGCTACAGATGGTTAGCAGCGGAACGTTCACGTTCGCGAGTCTGGTATCCGCATCTTCGTCTGCGACAGAAACTGTCTGCGCGTTTGCTTGGTTCAACGCGGTTGTCGCAATCACAGCAGTGGTTGCCGCCAACGCAGCGGTGCTCACGTTGGAGCCGGACTTCGCAACGTTGCTCACTGGTGCAGGTCTCACTGGTGCAGGTTTCGCCTGTACCGGAACAGGACGGCTGATGGTAATCGGTCGGCTGATTGTCACGGGGCGCGAGATGCTAACTGCGGCGGTAGCGCTTGCGGACAACAGGACGGCGGCGACAATAAACTTTTTCATACGGGCTCCGAAAGTAGAAGAGGACGAACACCACGCGGCATCCGTCCTCTTGTTTACAGTTTAGCTCAGCACGGGTGAATAATTGCTGCTCAACCAAGTTTGGTCACCAGCGTATACGTACTCGCCCTTAATGACTACGTAATGCTGACGTGCAACAATGCAGTCATCCTTATTGATCGTCGGATACGTGACGACGAGCCCGCCGCGTTGATAGCATACAGCGCCACAGCGAGTATGACGCGCTGCGTCAACTATAACGCCAGCACAGGCCGGAGTTCCGTCGTAGCAATACGCGACGGCAGTGTTACCTTCTTTGTCTACGAGATGGAGCGGGGCGTAGGCCGAGCCCTGCGCGGTTTCCGCAACTTCTTTCACCACCGGATCAGTGTTGCCGTCGAACTCCAAAGCATACTCGGAGTGCGCGCCCTTCTCGCTCATTACTTGGAAGTGGCCGTTGCCGACGTGCACGATGTAATCGCCAACGTTGATCGGAGTTGCCGGATATTCGCCGTCCCACTTCATAACAATCGGGTGAGAGGTGCCGCCGTTGTTGTAGACGACGCGGCAGATGTCGGAGCTGCTGTTCACCCAATCTACCACCTGCTTGGCACATGCAGGCGTACCGTCGAAGTGGATCATGTCGTGGTAGACGGCACGACGTCGTGCGTTGAACACGCCACGGACGAGTTTCGCATTGCTATGGTCGATGCGGGCAACGTCGTCTGCAACTTTGGAGTCAGCATGACGCGCGTTAATGCCATCGACGATCTCGGCCACGCTTTTAGCAGGCAGCGAGTCCTGCAACGGAGACGCAGTAGTGATGCCCAACATTTCCAGAATGTTGTTGCTCGTATCTCTGACCAGACGGCGGCCATTCTTCTTGTCGCCGTTGATCTCTTCGATGCGAACGCCGTGGATAAACTGCAACGCTTCAGCAACGTGTTTGCCCTGCTGGGTCGTTACCTGCACCAAGCAACCGACGCCTGCAATCTCCATCGCCTTCGTGCTCTTCATCCAGCCTTCAGCTTGGCTGCTGGCCTTGCAGATCAGCTTGAAGGTGTCGCCGTCACCGAACACCTGAAGATCGGATACGTTGTCGCGTGCGCCGCTGACCGTGCTGTTGTGCAGGGTCTTGGCGAACTTCTTATCCTTCTTAACCTTCTTGTCTTTCTTCGATTTCTTCACTTTGTTATCTGCCATGATCTCTTCTCCTTTGCTAAGTACAGCGTATGCTGCTTTAAAGTCCGACGCCGTTACAACTTCAACCTTACTGTACTCGGTGCCGATGTCGTAGACAACGATGTAATCTCCAACGTTGACTGGTGTCTGATTGCCGTAGACGTTGAGCACAAGCCCCTTGGTGTTGGTGAGGAACTTGGCTGGCATGGGCCGCAGTTGCTCAACGATCCGGTCGCGGCAGTACGCGGTTCCGTCGTAAGCAACTGCCTTGCACAGCGTGACGTCAGCGTAGATGGTGGAGATCAGATCGTAGGTCAGGGTCTTTGGTTCAAGTCCTGCCTCTACCACTGACAACACGCCGTCCGCGTCGATGCGTACTGTCTCGCCCTTCGCAATCGAAACTGTTTCCTTGCTATCGGTCATAACCACATAGCCATCTTGCGTCAGGCGAAACGCCTTGCCGAACGTGCTGGCGTACATGCGCAGAATCTCCAACGATGCCAGCTCGTCGTACAGCATGAAGAACGAGTAATCATCGTTGTTGCAGCGGCGGGCGCACGGATGATGGTTCAACAGATTCTGAAGATTCAACTCAGTGTGGCGCTTGTCGAACTCGTAGAGTTTGAGGAACGTCTCCGTGTTGAAGAAGATGATGTGCATCGTATCATCTTCGTCGTGTACGACCGAGACATAGTTGTTGAATGGTATCTTCAACATGTCACCCACGTGCGTCACTATAAACTTGATCCCGTCTGGTTCCTTGAACCCAATGGGAAAGCCGCGCGCCGCAAGGAACTCCGTCACCTCCGCGATGCTGTCTTCATTGTCGAAGAACCGGAAGAAGACCTTGACGTCCGGTGCTGTACCTATTGCGCAGTTGCGCAGTTTCACTTCTACCTTGTGTTGCATTGCTTACTCCGTTACCGTATCACTGGCTGCATCTTCCTTTCCCGTTACCGGACGCTCGGTTACGCGCCAGTAAGTGTAATCGCCGATGTGCAGCGAGAGACCCTTGCTGTTCTCAACGAGCGTGCGCACCGCGTGAGTTGCGCGCATCACGTGCGACACACGTTCAACCAACACGCTGCTGGTTGGCGTACTGTAGCGATTCATCAACTCACTGCGCACACTCTCGTCATCATGCGGAAAGAGACGGCCCGTGTCGAACTTGTTCTCTTCTGCGCGCAGGCATTCGTTATCCACGATGCTATAAATCCGCATCCCATAACGTCGACCGATCTTGGTACGCACAAACTTCTCGATCCGCCATGCTACCTTGCGCAGTGTGCGCATAATGGAAAATCCGTTAGGGCATCCGAGGTAGCAGTCGCCCATGCCGCCGAAGTAGCCGTAGTCAATGTAGACCAAACGCCCGTCCGCCGTGTAGCCGAAATTGCGTTGGTATCCGTCTGTCGTGAACCGCAGCCCCTTGAGGTCGAATCGATCTTCCATGACTTTGCGGTCAAAGTCGAAGTTCGGCTCGTCGATTACGGGGTTGCAACGTTCGCTGATCTGGATGAAGCCGAAGCGGTCAGCCCAGATGATGCGATTCAGGTACGGATAGTTCCACGGGTGCGTGCCGCTCTCACTGCACCACCAGTAGCGCTCTTCCAGCTGTTCTCGGAATCCAGCAATCATGCGCACGAAATCCGTGAACACCGGAAACTTGAAGGCCAGCGTGCCAATCAAGAATCCCCAACGGCGGGAGCCCTTGAAGAATTCGAATGCGCGCGACACCTTACGGCCACTGGTCGCCATTGCATAGCGGTAGTCGACTAGGGCTTTGATGCGGCGGGATTCACGGGCACGTTCGCGCTCGTCCGGCTTTGCTTTGCGATACCAATCCTTATAGCGCTCTGCTTCAGATTTCTGAGACATCTTCTTCCCTCTCTATGTCCAGTAGGTCAACGGTCTGCCCGCTAAGTTCGTGCGTAGTGTCCGGCAGGAATTGCGCACGACCATCGGTGATCCACGTGTGGCAGCGAATCTCTACAGCCTTCGTTCCCACAAGACGTTGCGTTGTACTCAACACACTCGGATGCAAAGTCGGTGCATCAACTGATCCGTTCCAGCTCCAACAGTTGGTGCCAGCTCGGGTGCCGCGCAGTATCACCGGAAGGTAACGCGTTGGAATCGGGCCGGGCAAGTTGAGTTCAACGTGAGTCGCGTCCTCAACGCTGCAATCAAAGTAACCCTGCCCGTAAACGAGTTTGACGGGGCGCGCTTTCATCGCCGCATCCTCGCCAGATTCAGGTGTTCGACGACGGACTCCAAGTTGTAGACCACAGCAGCGCGGTTACGCTTAACCAGATCAGCAACGGACTGAATGGAGCGCGCTTGCGCCTCAGTCCAACCGTCACCACCATCGCGACTCAACACGCAGAACACGGTACGCTGCGGACGCTTGTTGCTGTCATCAACAACTTCCGCGACCGAGTACACGCCAGTCATCTTCGGCGTCAGAACGTAGAGACAGATGTCGCAGGTTTCGCGCTCCTGAATCTCTACAGCCTTGCACTCGGGCGTCCAGTCCGGAACCACGGGATCGAAGTAGTCGAATCCATGACGCACCAACATCGGAATCAGAACCTGACGCCACTTGCTCTCGTTACAGGTGCCGCCGAGAAAGACGCGCATGTTCCGGAGTTGCTGCGGGTGGCCGGAATGGTAGCGCTCACGCTTTTCAATCTCGTCGGCGTCACGCTCGCGCGCAATCACGTTCGCTGGGCTCCCCATGCCCATGTAGTTCTTGGCGTCGAGCACTACAGGCTGGCGCATTTCCAGATCGAGTTTCTGCTCGTCCGTCAGTTCCGGATCTTCGACATGCAGTTTGTCATTCATGCTGTACTCCAATACTTGAATCCCGCGCACCCAAGCAACGTTGAATGCGATCACAGATACGTGCGCTGTAGCTAACGCACAGCTGGTTAGATAGACGACGCGCCTTAGCACGCTTGTATGCGCTAAGGCGATAGCTGCGGACAATCTGCTTTACCAGATCATCAGCCATGACGTCCGTCCCTGCACACAGGTTTACGGGTGGCGGCGCGCAGAAGGTCTGCCAGATCATCGGGCTTCTCTTGCCACACTGGGAGCAAGGCATCGGCCTTACCAGTGAACACCAGCCACGCACAACGCAGACGGGCCCACAGGTTGTCGTGACGTGGGTAGCTGCGCGCCGGAATCCAGTTTTCACTGTTCGGGCACTTGGACAGGTTAGTGTTGCCGTTTTCCTTGAGCTGCTTGTAGGTCAGCGTGATTGGTGCATGGTTCTTGAAGATGCGCATAATCAAATCTCCGATACATAGGATTGCAGGTCATGGACAACGGTGTCGTACAGGTTGATGATCTCCGGTACGCACTTAGCCATGATGTCGGCCACGTCTTGCGATCTGTTGCAGCAAACGCCGCGACCATTACGCAACGCATCATCCAGACTACGAACGATGAAGCTATCGTTCAGCAGCTCGGGGTGACACAGGATCACGCCGCTGACTTCGCGGGCAGTAAAAATTCTGGTCAGCACGTGCATGAGGTAGGCGGCACGTGCAGCGTCAGACGCGCGCAACCGCAGAATTCGCAACAGGTAGCCTTCCAAGTACGAGCGACGCGGAACCGGAACCATCCCACTGGTCGACGCATCATTGTAGGTAATGATCGGGAACGGTGACGCTCTCAGCGCGTCGACGTGCAGGTCGTGCGCAAAGATTGTGGGGCGCTGCACGATGATCGATTGCAGCAACTCACACGTGCGATCAGTGAACAGGAAGATCGGCCCTTGGTGGCAACGCAAGCGCTTCACCAGCAACATCTGGTCATCGCACAAGTGCGGCTGGTCAATGATCAACGGGGCATCCTTGAATGCAGCGCTGGCGTTGCTGGGGTGACGCTCGTTAACGTACTCGACCACCTTGCCTTCTTCGAACGCGTGAAGCATACCGCCAGCGTACATCAGAACGTGGTTGCCAAACACGCGACGGTCGATCATCTGGCGCAGCATGTAGGTTGTTCCGGCACGGGGAACCACGGTGTAGATCACGTTGAGGTTTGCGTAGAACGCTTGAGACAACACGCGGGAGAACTGCGCGTCGTGCTCACGCGTACCGATACTAACGCCTGCTTCCATTACGGATTCTTGAATGTCATTCATCTTGCGTTCCCCAGATCATTTCCATCAGCTGATTGAGTTCACTCAACACGAAGTCGAGGTAGTAATACGTGAACTGCTGCCACGCGGTAGCGCCCAAGGTTGTCAGGCGGTAATCGAGCACGCCGTCATCGTCCTCGTCGAGCACACAGAAGCCGGAGTGCATCAGCGTCTTGTACGACGAAGTTGGTGCAGCGTAGATCCGCATCCCATACAGCTCATTGAATGCGAGGCTGCACAGTGCGGACGCAACGCCACGGGAGAGGTGCATGCCACGTTCGCTGTACGCGTAGGGCGCAACGCAGAACTTGGCATTCTGCCACAGCAGCACCGTGACAGCGGCTTCGATAATCGTGCGCTGGCGGAGTTGCGTCGGCTTCTTAACCGGACGGCGACGCACAGCGTTGCGCTCAAAATCAGCGACGGTCATTTCCAGCAAGTCGCGGGGCAGAACGTTGTCCACGATACTTGCGATGGCTGGGTTATCCTTGTAGTCTCTTTTCATTACGGGGCCTTTACGAATTTAGTGCGCCATTCTGAGATGGGCCGTGACCAAGCGTGTCCGTAGGTGAGGCAACGGTAAAACACAGTTGGTTTGAACTTGTGGAGTTGCGTGCTTGCCAAGTTGGACAGCCCTATGATCTCGTAGCGCCGTCCACTTGAAATATGAATCCACACACCTGTCAAATCATCGACGGGCATGTTAGCGCGTGAGGGTCGTCGGTTGGAGTTTGGGATCCAGCAGCGCGCGCCAGCTCTTGATGTCGGAAGTACCGAACAGCGAGGCCATGATCTTGCTGCCTGTTTCGGTCAGCGCAACAGCGTGTTGACCCTTGTGCACGATCTCGTCGTAGGCTACGCCGTAGCACGCGCCATGCTGCACCAGAGTATAGGCAGCGTCGTCGATGGAGATAACACCATCCTCGGCCAGCTTCAACATGACGGACACGTCGGCCATGTTGAGGTCGTGGGTTATGATGTCGTTGTTACCTTTGGTCTGGACGCTGAAGTGCTTCAGACTGCGCAGCTGTGCGGCGGTCAGATTAAGCGGGGCGTTGGTTTGTTGCATCATTCTTCTCCTGTGTTTTGAACGTAGATGTCAGTGACGTCAGCCTTGCGATCCAGACTGCCGTTCACGAATCCGATTTCGAATGGACGCACGCTATTCTTGCGGGCAGCGTCCTCGACACTCATTCCCTTAGCGACGTCGTTCAATGCTTTCTGCAAGCGCAGTGCGATCGGACGTTGCATGACTTCCATGATTCCATCAAGCACGTGCTGCTTGCTCTTGGTGATTCCCGCCAGCGTCTTGCGCAGCTCGGTAAGGTCTTTGTCCTTACCCGTTAGCCACTGGCAGCACGCGGTGGTCGCTGGCTTCTGCGCCACCCGACTCGGCAGGTCGTAGATGTGCGACATCAGATCACCGAAGAGCGAATACTGCTGCACAATCTCCAACACACGTTCCGTCATGCACGCACCGACTGGTTTCTTCGGCACCCGCATCACGTCATCGAAGTCGACGTCCATGATAGAGTCGACGTCATCGTCGGCTGGCTTGATTCCCCATCGGCCAAGGTCGAAGGCGGAGCTGAAGACGTAGATCTTGTACTTCATCACGCGCAGCAGCGGTGCGTTCTCTTCGAAGTCTGCGAAGTTGAACACGATCAGGTGGTCAATCTGCTTATGCGACGGCGGAACGTCGCCAGCCTTCAAGATGTGAATGCGCTTCGGGTTTTCCGTCTTGAGCAAACGCCCGAACACTTGCTCGGGCCCTTGGTGTGCAAAGCCTATTACCATCAGTATGATTCCTCTACCGTTGAGACCCCGCCGCTCTTCACTATCGTCCACTTTGGAACGTCTTCACCGAACACGTCGGTGTCGAGTGGTGTGATCCAGAACACGTGCGGAACAATGCTCATTAGTTTCGGCAGGAACTCGGTGATCAAGTGTTCACGAACTCCGGGCGAGCACGTATTGTCCGGCTCGTCCAGTATGATAAAGTTCGGGCGCTTGTGCTCTGGCGCAAACACCAACATGGTGACGGCCCACAGCAACGCAAAGCAGTTACTCTCTGCACCACTGAGGTTCGCAATGTCGGACGTCCGACCATCGTGGCGGATAGCCTGAGCCTCTACCTCGTTCCTACTATTTACAGCTAATCGGAAGCGCATTGACTCGGGGAATGCCAGCGACTGCAACACGTTGAGTTGTTCCTCAATCATGCCCAGTACCTCGGCCACTGCCTGCGCCTTGATGTCGCCAGCGTATGCCTTCTGCATTACCTTGTAGAGCTTGAGTCGCTGCATCACGTCTTCGGACGCCGCTAGTTCCTCGCGCAGACGGCGCACTGTCTTCAACACGCTGCGCTTTTGCAAGTACGCGGCACGCAACGTTGAAACCTCACGGGCCACCTTGTCGCTTTGAGCCAGCAACTTGGTGCGCTTGTCGTCCAGCACCTTGATTCTGCTATCGAGCGTTGCGACGTCGACATCATATTCCGGCAACTCCGCCAGTTGGTCGCGCAACTCAATGTAGGTTGTCAGGGCCCTGCCGCGTGCTTTGATTTCCTTGGCCGTCAGTTTGGTGGCTGGCTTCTTCACGGCGCGCGGTGCTTTCAGTGCGCGCAACTCACGCTGAATCTCAGTGCGATCACGTTGCAGCTGCTCGGTCTTTTCCAGCTCGTCGAGTTCACGCGCAAGGTTACGGCCTTCAGCTTTCAACGCCTTGACGTTAGGCATTTGGGGCAGTGCTTTGAGTTCGGCTGCCACTTCCGCACGGGTATCAACACCATCGAAGTAGGTGAGTGCCTTATCTACTTCAGCAAGTTTCTTCTGCGCACGCAGCGACGATTTCTTCAACGCAGCAACGTCTACGTCCTGTCGGCAGGTGGGGCACACGCATCCTTTCTTGGAGCCAACGATCTCCGAACCAAACTCTTTGGCGACCTTGATGATGGCGCGCATTGCTGCACGTTCCTCTTCCCAAGATTCTCGGTCACCGTCAGGAACAAACTCGGCCAGCACCGCATCCAATCTCTTGAGGCGGGCACGCAATTCGCCGCGCTTCTCCTGCACCTCGTCGGCAACGTCCAGCTCTTCGTCAATCTCGGTAAGGCGGTCACGGATTTCATCGACGCGGGCGCTGACAGGTTCGCTGCTGACCTTGATGGCCTTC
>Ga0247725_1001708_pt1 | contig 10545 bp, 22 predicted proteins | sample OKSTACKMCFT3sol_FD_183021 | JGI IMG/M metagenome (GOLD analysis project Ga0247725, IMG submission 183021) | Subsurface sediment microbial communities from gas well in Oklahoma, United States - OK STACK MC-FT3-sol | ecosystem: Environmental > Terrestrial > Deep subsurface > Rock core/Sediment... | reverse complement strand
CTTTCCTAGGTATTCGGACCAGTGATCTTTGGGAGCACGACCTGCGCAAAATGCGCGTTGAACTCCCTCTTAGGGTCTGGCGTTGCTGGGCGTTTGCCGGTTACTCGCTCAATCTCATCGGCGATAGCAGCGCAGTCGTCCAAGGCCATTTCGTACTCCGCATCAGCATCGCATGCGCTGCCGCTGGCGGGGCTGTAGCCAAAGCCCGAACTGCTTGGGTTGCCCGACCAGTAGCGGGCTCGTTGTTTGGCGTTGCGAAGCCGCTTTCTGAGTTCGTCGAGGTTATACACGGCGATTTCCTTGATCAGTTCAGTGAGTGGCCAGTCTGTGCTTCGTATAATTTGACGCAGCAAGGGCAGAGCCAGCCTTTCGATCCTTGCGCGAGCTTTGCCCTGCGCCAACCGAGCTTGTGGGCCAGCTCATGAAGCAGCTTGTACTGCCGCGCAACATCAGCCTGAGAATCATCAGCAGTCATGCCAACGCCTTTCTCGTTGATCGTGTAGCAGTCATCCGTACTCGGGTCGTCCGAATTGATGCACAGCAGTTCCAGGCGAATGCTCATGGCGTGTAGTTTTCCTTGAATGGGGAATGTTTCTCTTGAGGCGATATTAGGTCAGCTCAACTGACCTTGCAAGAGCTTTTTTATACCTGCCTTCTTGACCACCGGCCCCCAATCCACAAGCCTGTACTCGGCACCCTCTTTCTCCACCTGAACGCCCAGTTGCTCGCGCAGGCGGGGAACGTCATCGAGGATGGTTTGCTTGTGATGGCCTGTCTCTGCGGCCAGGGCGTTAAGCGTCGGGCGCTCAAGCTCAGCCATAGCCAGAGCAAGCCGCAGCAGGCGGCGCACATCCCCTCGGGGGAACTGCGGTTTTGAATCATCAGCCATTCGGCCAAACTCCAGACCCGTGAAATCACCTCGCATTATGGTCAGTTGTGCTGACCTTTGGAAGTGCCTATAGCGCAATCTCAAATGCGCGCCGCAAGGTGTCCTGATCCACGGTCAGATATGGCTTGCTGTGATCCAGGTGCTGGTGGCCCAGGATGGTCTGCACCGTCTCCACGTCGCCGGTCGCAGCCAGCACGCGAGCAGCCAGGGAGCGCCGCCCACTGTGCGAGCTGCCGAGCTTGATCCCAGCCTGCCGGTAAAGCCGGCTGATCGTCTGTTGGAGCGCATCACAGGCCCGGTACACCTCGGGGCCGCTCTCAAGCTCACGCCGCTTGAATGCCAGCTCGAAGGCCTGGCCCTTGTGGGTCATCACCAGGCGCGAGTCGGGCCGCAGCCCCCGGTACTCAACCTCGGAGCTGACGCCCCATCCTCGCCGTAGGCGAACGCCTATCCACTGCTCGATGGCGTCCAAGCACTTCGGCTGGGTCAGGTAGATATTGCGCGCCCGGCAGCCTTTGGTTATCTCGGCCCGCAGGTATACCTCTGGCCGGATCGCCCCACTGGGGTAGAGCACGTCTCCCACCTCCAATAAGGCCAGCTCGGTTACGCGGATGCCGGTGGTGTGGGTCAGGTACAGCAGCATCACGTCCCGCTCAGGCATGCGGCCCGTTACGGAAGCAACGCGGATCAGGTGGCGGAATTGACCAGGGCGAAGGGATGCAGCGCGGCGGGTAGTCATGCGGGGCTCTCTGTCAGGATTGGTGGCTAAAAGCGTTCTGTCCTGAGAGAGCTGGTGGAAGGCTCTTTCAACAGCCTACCACCAGTGTTTTCGGGGTGTTATAGGAAAATCATCTGCCGATTCTTAATCTTTGGTCTGGGGATGTTTGTGGAAATAAGGTCAGCCCCCCTGACACACCATAACCCGCGCTCATCATGTGCTCACCAAAAACAGGAGGGTACTCCCCATGAGCAACGACAAATTCACCCGCGCCCAGATCGAAGCCGAAGGCGTGCGCTGCAAGTTCAGTAGCGCGGGCGCCGAGCATGACGGATGGATCATGCCGGATGGCTCTGGCGTCGATTACGCCGACAATACCCAGCGCATCTATGCCCCCGAGACAATCTCGACAGACAATGCAGATGGCCTCTTTCTGGCCCGTAGTGCCGTCGCCGAGCGAGTGTTCGCTACTAACTACTTTGGATTCATCTACACGAAGTCCTTCGGCTGGTTTATGGATGGTGACGACATGATCCGTGTTTGTGACGCAAAACGTAGCGACACAATCATCCAGGTCGAGGAAATCGTCAGATTCATCAAAGGCACTGCAAGGTCATTCTCGTCTCGCCTGTTCAACATCACTGACGCTCTCGACGTGTGCGCGAATTGGGAGCCGACCTATAGCAAATGGCGCCATGGAGGCTGGTATGTCCGCAACGTGCAGTACCCTTCCGGGGGTTGCGGCTGCGTGAGCAACAACTACGATGACGGTGCGTGGCGCATTGTGTGTGATGGGCGCCGGCAAGCGCTGGGCCAACCCGGCGACTTCACGTTCAAGACCCGCGATGAAGCGGCCCGCGCCGAGCGCGAGTTGGTTCGTCAGATAACTCTCGACAGGCTCTCCAAGCGGGCCAGTCAGCAAACGGCAGCATGAACAGCCTGCCTACAACACGCCCGCTTTCGGCACACCATGAAAGTGAAGATCATCGTGGTGCAGGCGCGCCGCGATGAGCTGGAGGCAGAATCTCGGTTGATGGCAGCTGATGCCCTTCCAGAGGGCAAGCTGGAGCAGTTGCCGTCCGCCTACGAGGCCCCGATTCAAGCGCCCTGCGACACTAGCGCCACGTTTCTTCATACCAACCCTCGCCGCCTGTTCGTGGAATCCAGCCCATTCCTCAGCGAGCTTGCACAGCAGGACATGGACAAGGCGCTGTCGATTCACGACAACGTTTACCGCTGGCTATCCCGCCTCTGAAAGGTCAATGTCATGGCAAGAGCAAGACTCCGAGTGATCTGCGGGAACTGCGGTTGCAACGATATGTGGGGCTACCGCATAGAGCCCCAGAGCTGTTCCCAGCGGTCTACCTGTGCTGCGGCAACTGGCACCCGCGTCACGACCTCTAGGGCACGGGCAAGAACTCTAACCCTGGCCAGAAGCTTTCGAGCCACAGTGAGGGATAGCTGCATCCGCTAGCAGCGCTGGGGTCGCGCTGCTATATTCATGACTCTCGCGCCGCATCTCGACTGCGCAACCAGTCGATAGAAGCGATACCCGAAACTGAGACGGCTAAGTTAGGGAGTGCCCAGGAAGAATGGGGGCCGGTGACTTACTGGAAACCCGGCAAATCAAGGCCCGCGCAAGCGGGCTTTGTTTTTCTTCCGCCCAGCGCCTGCATTCCTCGGGCGCCAGCTTTGGAGTCGAGCATTTCCCTGCCCAGCCTGCTCCCTGGAATGACACAGCCAACTGCCCCTGATACTGAGCACATCACAACCAGCTCAGCAGGAGCACCAAATGTCGAAGCAGGTAATCACCCTCCCCCTCGAAACCTACGGTATGGATGACCTGAGTGCCGCGCTGACGCCGGAAAAAGTGGTTGTTCAGTTTTCTGCTGCTACCGTTGCCGCTGTCGAGAGCTTCACCCAGATGCTGAATGGCGATAAGCGCATCAAGTCTGTGAGCATCGACCTCGGGGCGGATGGTTTTGAAGCAGCATTCATCAACGAGGACGGTAACGATACGGGCCTTGATGGGGTGCTCGACCTGGAACTGTTCTTGGACGCTTCCAATGAGGGGAGCCACATTCGCCTTGTCCTTTCTGGTTGCGATACCGATGTTGAGGACGATCAAGGCGACACCTGCTGTGTCACAGGTGAGTTCTTCGCCAGCATCCCTGTCGCAGCTATGCGCGATCAGCTGCAAGCTCGCTAACTGCCAAACGGAGCCCCCATGAATCTCACCGAAGATCAGCAACTTCGTTTGGTGTCTGTGCTCGGTTGCTTGGTTGAATCGGCCAAGCCCCAAGAGCACTCTCAGTCCTGCACCTGCCAGCTTTGCCAGGACATTCTGTCAGCTCAAGCAGTCCTGGATGAGGTTGACCCTCAGTAATCCATACGAAGCCCGCGCAAGCGGGCTTTGTCTTTCTATGGAGGGTGTGGGGTCGATTCAGACATTGGGTGTTGGGGATGTTCCCCGGCTGGCGATGACACGTCTTTGCAGCCCTGATGATGGCCCTATATCCATCACATAGGGCAGCGTCATGAACTGGCAGCAACACAGCATCGACCTGATCGACCTCAAGGGCATCCAGTGTCGATTCACCTCCAACGGCTACGGCACCCTCGGCTGGATCATGCCGGACGGCGCGGGTGTATTTCATGAAGGGGGCGTGATCGTTGAGTGCCAGCCCGAAACCATCGTGACCGATGACCCGGAAGGGCTGCGGCTCGCTCGCGCCGCCTCGGCAAGCAATCATTTCCAGCGTCATGACCAAGGGTACAAAGTTGCTGATGCCGCAGAGTGGGTGCCGACTGGCGATAAGTGGGTCAGGCAGTACCGTGTCGGCCTCGCCGACCAAGAAGGGACGCTTAGCGTACACGTCCAGTTCAAGGCAGGCTCAGCTGAACTTCTTCGCTTCTACACCGAGTTCGTAAGCGATCCACGCCCCGCAAAGACGGCAGCCGATCCCGTGCGCCAGGGACGAATCGGTGCGGCCTATTCAGCTGGGGAAGTTGTCCGCAGTGCCTCGGGGCGACTCTGCACGCCGTTTCCCAAGATCGACCTTGGTGGCGAGCGCAAGGCATCCAACACCCTCAAGCGCGTCGATCAGTGGCTGATGCAGAACGCCCTGGACGAGGCACAGGCCCGAGGCGATGAGTTCAATGCGCTCCAGTTCCGAGCCAGCTTGGCCAAGCCCCAGCAAGCGGACAAAGACTGTGCCGAGCAGTACCTGTTCGGGCAGCAGCCTGCGGTGATCCCCTCACCCCTGAAATTCCTCACCTGCAACGGTTAAGGCTGCCGCTGACCGCAACCCTGCCCCATTGGCGGCAGGGTTTCCGCGCCCCAGTCTTTGGCTCGGCGATTTTCCAGCTCGACCGCTGACACAGCTTCCGGGGCCACAGAATGTGCTCAACCCACCTGAACAGAGGCAACGCCCATGGCTGCTACCGCCAGCACAGACCTACTGACCCGAGTCAACGCCGCCCTCCGCAAGCCGCCGAGGATCGTGAGCCAATTCCTGAACGCTGGCCTTGTCGCCGCAGTTCATGGTGCTGGCGCAACCTCCGCAATCGGCGGGGCTCCGGCTGGGGGTTCGCCCAAAGGCTGGTGGAGCAACGGCGTCTACTTGATGTTCAAGGATCAAGCTATTGCGTGTCGTTCAAGCGGTAGCCGTGCGCTGCTGGTGCTGGAATGCTGTGCCGCAGCTGTCGCCGGCTCAGGGCTTGTTATCGGTCTTGAGGCTGTATCCGTGGCCAGTCTTGACTGAGCCGAAATCTTCAACACAGACGCCTGGGTGATCACTATCAGGCACCGCTGAGGGTCATGCCGTGGGGCACATCGAACACTACGAGTTCACTGATATACGGTCGGGTGCCAACGGCGTGAGCTACACCGCCCCGACCGAGGCTGAGTTACAAATCAAGTTGCAGGTCAAAGGTGTTGTTACGGGATATAGCGGGCCGTTCATCAAGGTGGTTCGGGCCTTCCCGCCTGCACCGCCAGCATCTGTGCTGCGTGATCGAGCAGAGCGCGAGAAATACGGCTACGCCGATGGTGAGGTTCAGTGGTAAGCGGGGGTCGAGATTCCGGCCCGACTGCCGATTGTTCTGGATCAGGCTGCCCAGTTCCTAGCCATGGCTTTGACGACTTACAGCTTGGTAGACCGAGCAGCGATGACACAGAGCCCTTGGCCTGATGATAGCTCCATCAACCGGAAGCCCGTCACCAGGAGCTAAACATGATTACGCAAGCCGAACAGCAGTACCCCCTCCGCAAGCCAGTGCGTGCAGTTGCAGGGCAGTGGACATTCGTTGACAGCACCACCTTTCATGCCCACCTCAAGGCGTTCCCGCATGTTGTCGAGCGCAATGTTCCTCAAGCCCATAGCTGGGAAGTTGAGCACTACGCCATCTACGAGGACAGCCGGGTACTGATTGCCTGCTGCGATCCGATGGACGTTACTCAAGGCTTGCAGATTTTCACGCCGGTTGAGCCGATCCGCAGTCACTGACGCGGGAGCTTACCCCAGCAACACACCGAACTACCTACACGCGGACACGCTCATGATCACCACAAACACCCGCACCAAAGACCCCGAAGACGTTGGCCTGCTGTTTCATTCGATCCTGCGCTACGGCGAAGCCAATTCCGAGCGCCTTGATCTGTCGATCATCGCCATCGGCTACGCAACGCTGATGAGACACGCTGATCAAGCGGCGCAGGCTCTGGCTGAGCTTCATGAGGATGAAGGCCCGGAGTGGGATGGTTGCGTGTGGCTGGAGCGGCTGGAGGACACCGAGCACGGTAGCCTCGCCCAGATGCTGTATGCCGAAGCCCCGGACGTGCGTGGCGCAGTCAAACGCTGGCTGGACGCACTACGCTAGCGACCCTACCCCTGCGCCGGGATGGCGCGGCCACACCAAAGGCTACTGGCTCCGCCAGTGGCCTTTTTTTGTCTGCTGGCTTAGCCGGCGCGGCTTTCGATTCTAGTTATGGGGATCGGGGATTTGTCGAATGGGGCCGCTGACACATCGAATCCCCCCATATCGTGGCTACATCCCAAACACACCGATAGGTATGAATCATGAGCCACGCAGTAGCCCGCGCATTGACCCTCGCAGCCACCCATTTTGTGGATGGCCACCTGCTCAAGTTCGACGCGGACGAGGTTTACCCGCGCCTGAAAACGCTGTCCCAGGAAGGCAATTGCCTTCTGGCGAGCGAAGTTCGTGATTTCACTATCAGCCCCGATTACCAGCACCTGACCGTCACGGAGCTGGTGGAGCGCATCGAGGTGACGGCCAACCAAATGGTGGTTTTCGGGGAACTGATGCTGGAAGCCGCACATGCGGGGTTGGTGGAAGCTGCTTGTGATGACGAGTTGGACTCGGATGCAAGCGCTTGGCACCTGCCGAGCTTGGCCGAAGCCCACATCTGACAGTCCTTCACTACCGAGGAAACCTCTATGCCCTGCTTTGCATTCCAGATCAGTACCGAAGACGTGGAAAACGTCCTTCGCTCCTACTCGCTCCGCGTCACCAACACCAAGGGCCAGTCCTTCGAGCACATGGCCGAGGAACTGATCGACGAGCTGGATCATGAACGCATCGAGCGTGCCGCTCTCGCGGCATCCACCGATCTTGATGAGCAGACCACCGCTACCTACGAGGCAATCAAGAACAACCTCGTTGAGCTGGGCGTGCTGGAGTTCTGATCCTACAGTCTGGCTGACCAGACTGACTTTGCCGGTTCCTGGCTTGGAGCTTGACTAAGTTTCCAAGCCAGCCCGTGACACTCGGGCACCAGCCAGAGAATTAGCGCTACCAAACACATTCGAGGAACACCAAATGGCGACAATCTGCGAGTTCGGCACGGCCCCTGATCTGGCCAAGGCCGGCTTCCAAATCACAAGCACCACAGTGGGTACTGACGCCAGCGTCATGGCTGAATACGAAGGGTGTGATGTATGCCTTGTGCGTGGCCCCGCGATCTTCGGTGATGACGGCAAATTCGAGTTTGCGGTCATGGGTCGTGTGCAGTCGGTGCAGGTTAAGCACTGGGAAGGCTATTCCGATAGCGGCAAGCCATTTACGCACCAAGTGGACGTTGACGACCAGCGCAGCAGTAATGGCCAGCTTTACCTCACTGTTGGTGCCCTCGAAGGCCATGTAGACGACATGCTTTCGGCAACTGCCGAGATAAGCACCAACCCAGAGAACGGAATAGATCATGTGCCAGTCATCCACATCCACTTCGATAGCGATGCCTTGGCGTTCAGCGCTTTTAAGGTGAACGACAAGATCGTTCTGCGTCTTGAGGAAGGCGTAACCATGGAGCAGTTCTACAGCCCTGCTGGGCGTATGTATTTGGTCGATTGAACACCTCTGCCGGCCCCAAGATTCGGGAGTGGCGTTTCTAATTGCGCTCCCGATGACGCCCGGTCGCCAGTCGAAGCTTGAAGGCATACCAATGAGCGTCACTTCCGAAATGACAGTATGAACAGGGGCAACAGGATGAAGAAGACCGTGACCGGCACGGGTGGATCAGTGCTAGTTGAAGTTGAAAGCCAAGACGTGAAACTGGTTCGAGGCACTGCCATCGCCGGTTGTGATGGGCGCTGCGAGTTTGCCTTGATGGTTCGTGCTTAGGGCTGGCCTCGATTCCCTGGATTGGGTTCCACGACTTTCATGCTGCACCGATGACACAGCGGCATTGGCCTGATGATGAACTCACTTAAATAGCACCCATGAGGATTGCCCGATGAGCCTGATAAAGACCGATTCCCAGATTGACCAAGCTGCCGTTGCGATTGTCGAAGGCTCCCTGCCGTATCCTCGCGAGCTGCTTGAGCAATGCACCAGCCTGGAGTTGCCGCACATCATGGTAAACGGCGATGTTTTTGGGCCGGCACCTGATAACGCAGCGGCTTTCATGCAGTACGGGCCTGACTGGACAGGGCTGGCAGTAAGCAGCCGTTGCGGTGATACCAGCTACTGGCTGTACTACCGCTGCCAGTTGACTCAGGAGCGTGCGATGGCCTGCCTGGGGCCGCAGCAAAGCGTGGGAGCAGCAATTGAAGCTGCTGTGCGGCACGTTCGAGCCGACCTCGAATACTGGAACAGCAAGCGAGCAGCTGCTTAACACGATCCGCCCCGGATTGGCCGGGGCACAACACCCTATGCGTTAGAGCAAACACCGAGGCCATGTTGGCAAATTCCCGCGCATGCGCGGAATTTCATGCTCTCACTCGGCTATCTGCGCCGGGTTGAGTGGCCGCTAGACCCTCCCGAATCCTAAGATTGCCTGCCAGCGTTTGGCGAATCACCTTTTCCCGGAGAACCAATGTCACCCTCGATGAGCGAGATAGTCCAACTCGCAGTTCTGGCCAAGCTCAACGAACTGGCGTCACTACCAGTGGGTTTCAGGAGCGGGCGACGCCTCACGGCTGATGATCTGCGGAGCAATGGGGTCAACTTGACTGCCGAGCAGCTGCATGACGGGCTGTCTCGGAACTTCACTGACGTGGCCAACAGGCTCGGCGTGGAGTTCTTCATGGGTCTACCGGCAGTCCTGCTGGAACAGTTCACCCTCATGAGCATCATGCGCAACGAGGACTGTGCCGGCCTTCTCAAGAGCCTGATCAACAGCTTCATGCTCACCTATGTGACGCCTGAAACCTCCGCCACGGCCTTCTCTCACCTGGAGGGTTTGGAGGCGCTGCGTGCCGAGGTGGCGAAGACCCGTAACCTAACGCCCACACCGATGACTCCGCACCCTCAGCAACGCCACCATTGACCCGGCACTGAGCCTTCCTCGCTCCCGATTCTCGGCTCCCACGACTTTCAGTGATGGCAGATGACACACCCTTACCAGGGGGAAGATTGATCCCACATCAACGCATGAAGGATCACTTCCATGTCCATCGCATCCCAAGCTCTTGTCGCCGCCCCGCATAGCGCGCTCGCTGCTCTGTCGGAAGTCATGTTCGCCAAAGGCGATGAGGTGAAGGCCAGGAACCCGAACTTGCCATTTTGGATGACTGTAGTCTCGGTGAACCCGCGCACTGGCTTCTGTCAGTGCAACTTCGGTGCTACCGGCAACTATGCCGGCAACTTTCACCAGTCCGAGCTGCGTTTCCATGGCGGAACTGAGTACGCACAGGCCGCAGGTTGAGGGCAGCCACCATGATCCCGAAATCTCTTGGCTGGCTTGGCAAACAAGTCCGCAGCGCTGACGGCAGGCCCGGAAGCATCACCAACGAGTTCGTCGGCTTGGGGTTCGTGACCCTGACGCTGACGCCGGAGAATGGCGTAGATGAGGTTGTGACGCTGCTCCCCGATGGCAGCTCAAGGGGGAGTTCCGGCTGGCAGTGGCTGTGCGAAAACTTTAAGGGCGGGCCGCGCTGGCTCGCCCTCGGCAATCAGCACTGACTTGCCCCCGGCATGTTGCGTAGGCACCGGGGGCCGATCCGACTATCCTAGGCCCAGCACTGGCAGCCGCCGCGAGCGGCTGTCTTCTCTCTGCTGTAACGCCAAGCCCTAGGATGGGAGCCCAGCATGACTACGCCGCCTTTCAAGGCCACGATCACCATCACCATTGAAGGGCCATCACCAGATGAGTTCGGGCTGGCCCTGTCGAACGCAACCGACTCGCTTGGTTTCGGCAGCGCCGGTAACGGGAGCACCCCCAACGGTACGGCCTATCGGTACGAAATCGTCTCTAATCTCCCCTCCCAACCAATGACATTGGATCGTCTGCTCAAGATCATGGATGACAACATGGACAACGAGGATGATCGGCAGCTGCTCCGCGACACCTGGGGCACCGACCACCTCAAAGACCCAAACAGCCCAGACCGCTCATAACCCAAGGATCACCTGATGCGCACGGGCATCTACATCGACTTCGACAACATAGCCAGCAACGGCCTGGGCAGCATGG
>Ga0247725_1001706_pt1 | contig 10553 bp, 9 predicted proteins | sample OKSTACKMCFT3sol_FD_183021 | JGI IMG/M metagenome (GOLD analysis project Ga0247725, IMG submission 183021) | Subsurface sediment microbial communities from gas well in Oklahoma, United States - OK STACK MC-FT3-sol | ecosystem: Environmental > Terrestrial > Deep subsurface > Rock core/Sediment... | reverse complement strand
GGCGGCACCGGCGGCCAGTTCGAGAAGGAAGCACAGGGCCAGCCGGTGATGATCCTGATTGCCTTGCTGGTGGTGTACATCGTCCTCGGCATTCTCTACGAGAGCTATATCCACCCGCTGACCATCCTCTCCACGCTGCCCTCGGCCGGTGTTGGCGCGTTGGCGGCGATCCTGCTGACCGGCAGCGAGTTCAGCATGGTTTCGCTGCTGGGCCTGTTCCTGCTGATCGGCGTGGTGAAGAAGAACGCCATCCTGATGATCGACCTGGCCCTGGAGCTGGAGCGCGACCAGCACCTGAGCCCGCAGGAATCGATTCGCCGCGCCTGCCTGCTGCGCTTCCGCCCGATCATGATGACCACCCTGGCCGCCATGCTTGGCGCGCTGCCGCTGCTGCTCGGTCAGGCCGAAGGCGCCGAGATGCGCCAGCCGCTCGGCCTGGCCATTGTCGGCGGCCTGGTGCTCAGCCAGTTGCTCACCCTTTACACCACTCCGGTGGTCTACCTGTACCTCGACCGCCTGCGCCATCGGGTCAACCGCTGGCGCGGCGTGCGCAGCGATGCCGCCCTGGAAACTCCGCTATGAAGCCCACCTTGCTCCGTTGTTCGTCCCTGTTCGTTGCCCTGGCTCTGGCCGGGTGCGCCGTTGGCCCGGACTACCTGCGGCCAAAAAGCGCCCCCTCGGTCGAGTTCAAACAGGCCGCCGGCTGGAAGTCCGCGGCGCCAGCCGACACCGCGCTGCGCGGCGACTGGTGGACGCTGTACGACGACCCTGAGCTGGATGCGCTGATCGTGCGCCTGAATGCCGACAACCAGAACCTGGCCTCGGCTGAGGCCAAGTATCGCCAGGCCCAGGCCCTGGTGCGTGGTGCACGGGCGAGTTTCTTCCCGACGCTGGGGCTCAACACCGGGGTGACCCGCGCGGGGCAGGGTGGGGGAGACAGCACCATCGGCACCACCGGCGGGGTGAGCGTCAGCGGCGCCAATGCCTCGACCGTATCCAAGAGTTACGAGGCCAGCCTCGGCGTGAGCTGGGAGCTGGACCTGTGGGGCAAGCTGCGCCGCCAGCTGGAGTCGGAAAACGCCGGCCGCGATGCCAGCGCCGCAGACCTCGCGGCGGTCCGCCTCAGTCAGCAGTCCGAGCTGGTGCAGAATTACCTGCAGCTGCGCGTGCTGGACCAGCAAAAACGCCTGCTCGATGAGACGGTGGCGGCCTACCGGCAGGCCTATCGCATCGCCGAGAACCAGTACAAGGCCGGCATCGTGCCCAGGTCCGACGTGACCCAGGCGCTGACCCAGCTCAGGGGCACCGAGGCCGAAGCGGTGGACCTGGAATACCAGCGCGCCCAGCTGGAGCACGCGATTGCGGTGCTGGTCGGCGTGGCGCCGTCGGAGTTCGAACTGGCGGTGCGCGAGGAGGTGCCCGCGCTGCCCAGCGTGCCGGTCAGCCTGCCGTCGACCTTGCTGGAACGGCGCCCGGACGTGGCCGCTGCCGAGCGCCGGGTGATGGCCGCCAACGCCGAGATTGGCGTAGCCGAAGCCGCTTATTACCCCGAGCTGAGCCTGTCGGCCAGCGGCGGCTATCGCAGCGGCAGCCTGGATAACTGGATCAGCTCGCCCAACCGTTTCTGGTCGATTGGCCCGGCGTTCGCACTGAATCTGTTCGATGGCGGCCTGATCCGCTCGCGCGTCGAGCAGGCCGAGGCCAGCTATGACCAGACCGTGGCCGACTACCGGCAGACCGTACTCGGCAGCTTCCGCGAGGTGGAGGATTATCTGGTGCAGCTGGCCGTGCTGGAGCGCGAAGCGGTGGTCCAGCAGGAAGCGCTGGAGGCGGCCCGAGAATCGCTGCGCCTGATCCTCAACCAGTACCGGGCCGGCACCGTGGAGTTCACCGATGTGGTCAGCATACAGACCACCGCGTTGTCCAACGAACGTACCCGTCTGACCCTGCAGGGCAGCCGCCTGATCGCCAGCGTGCAGCTGATCGCGGCGCTAGGCGGCGGCTGGCAGGGCCTGCCGGTAGAAGAGTAGGGTGCTTGTGGGAGCGGCTCGGCCGGTCAACAGTCATCGCGACCAAACTGAGTGCCGCCCAGATGCTCACGCAGCGCTTTATGGCTGGATCGTCGCCTCGATGCGCACGATCTTCGGTTCGCCCTCGATCAGGCGCAGGCTGGCGGTTTCCTGCATACCGGTGGTCATCTCATGGCCGCGCATGCTCAGGGTTTCGCGGGTAGTGTCCTTGACCGTGGCGCTCTGACCGTCCTCGGCGATCTCGATCGACTCGATGTCCACCTCCATGCGGTAGCCGTCCAGTCCGCTCCAGCCTTGCTTGAGCAGCTGACGGTACCGGTCCGCATCAAGCTCGATACTGCCCTTGGCAGCGCTGATATGGATGCGCACGTCAGCGCTCATATGCGCCAGGGTGGCATCGACGTCACGTTGCGAAGCGTCTGCCGCCACCTGGGCGTAAAGGTTGCGGATGCTGTTTTCAGTCAGCGCCGGATCGGCGTGGACGAGCGGTGCGAACAGGCAGAACAGAGACAGCGCGAGCTTTTTCATCGACCTTCCTTGAGGGGCTTGGAAACGGTTTGCCGATGCTAGCGGTATCTCGGCCAAGAGAGAAATCTCCAGTTTTGAGCCGGGGCTGCGATGAAGCGAAATGGATTCGATCAGACATACATGCCGCAATGCAGCAGACGTTTTGTCAGGCGCAGCGTGTAGATGCAACACATGAGTGGCCATGCAATCTGCGCTGTGAGCGTGAGGAACGGGATAAGCGCGAGTCCTTGCATGCGAAAAGCAGGGCCATGGCGCGTAGATGAATCTTGTCGCTGGCAGGAGACAAGCGATCTGAACTGACATTTCTAAATTTCCAACACCAGACCGCGCAGCAAAATCAATGAGTTATAGTCGCTTCATTAAATAAATCTAGAATATTTATCATCTTCTCATACAGCGCTTCAGTCAGTAAAGCCTCCTCAAGAAAAAAATGAACTACAGATTCCAATTGGGATAATTCCCAAAAAGTTATTGGAATCAAGTCTAGATATTTCGAATCATTATACAAAGCCATCTTTCTTATTACTAATGTAAAACCTGAGAGGTTTGGCAGGCGATTCGTTTAATCGAAATGGCCTTATGGGGCTGTCTAGATATGAGTAAGCAAAGCAAGGTGCATGCGTTCACGAAGCGCGGAAAAGTGTTCGGGAACGTATGGCGGGTATATAGCGCAAAATGCGATCAGGATTTTTCGCTTAGTAGCGATCGGGAATTAGCGCATTGGATCCTGTTTTTAGAGTTCAATCCCGACGTAATCCGTTTCGATCTGAACCCACAACCGCGTAGTCAATCACCGGAGCCTGGTGCGAAGAGAACCATTCTCGATGCTGAGGTGATAGTGCGGGGTGGGTCGATAGAATGGCATGAGATAAAGGAGGGAAGCTTCAACAAAGACGCGGAATCGACACCACAAATAGAACTTCAGCGCGAACTTGCAAAAGCAGCTGGCGTAAATTATCGAATTTTTAATGATGATGACTTTGCGCCTAGAGCAAGCAGCATCATGCCGCTACTAAAGGTAGCGGCCTGTTTGGCAGCAGGTAGGCACTTTTTTATCCCTCCGGCAATTAATCTGGATGTTGCAGATTATCTTATAGGTCACGCCTCAGGCACGCTTGACGAGTATCTAAGGCATTTGAATAGTCACTCCCAAGATGTGCTTCTATACTTATTTTGTCAGCATTATTCTTTAGGCAAGATAGCAGTAGAATTTGAAAGCGCATTTTTTGCAAAAAACACCAAGTGGGCATTGGTGTCATGAAGTCTTCAATAACCTGGGAATCTTTGAACCGCTGTGGGTATGGGCGGGTAGACGAGGCCTGCCTTAAAGAACCAGATAAAAATATTTTTTTGCTCAGAAGGGAAGCGGTAAAGCTAAAACTTGAGGGGCAAGCGCTTAAGGAAATTGAAACCTACACAGGGCTGAAACCGCAAGAAGTGTGTCGACTGGTTAGTAGGTTCACAACACTTGATGACTTTGGTGTGTACCATGGAGAGGTCGCTCTGCTGCCGAATAAACGAATTAAACAATACACCAGAACAAATATAGAGCAAAGCAAACGTAGCGAGCAGCAAGGAAGTCTCAGCGGCATATTAGGCCTAACTATTGCTAAACATCCTGATGTGTTCCGCAAATTTGTAAAACGTGTTCTCCAACAGGGAACGACAGCATTCCGCGGACTGAAATACAAGAAGAGTTATTACTATGCTGAGTTCCTTAACCTTTTAAGAGAGGACGGTGTTACAGATGCAGAGTGGCCTTTTTCGGTGCAAGGCGCCGGGAAAAGAACAATTCTAAAGCTAATAGATTCGATCTTGAATCAGGATTTCGAAAAAGCAGTATTCGCTGTTGCAGATGTAGGAGGTAAAGCTCACCTACAGGTTGGCAACGGAATGCAGCGATTGATAGTTGGCAGTGCACCTTTTGATGTGATTGAAATAGATGCTTATAAAATTGATGGATTTTTTTCTCTTGCGGTACGCCCTGAGCCCAATCTAACTACCACCACTGTTATTAATCGATTTTGGTTGATTGCTGCAGTTGAAAGCAGGTCTGAAGCGGTACTTGCTTATCGGCTTGTCTTTAGCAGCGAGGTGCGAGCGCAAGACATTCTTGATTTGATATGTGACGCATCAGTTGGAGGATGGGAACCAATCAGTGAGCTGGACGTACCTGGCCTGGAATATCCTAATGGGGCCGGGATGCCTTGCTACTTAATTGAAGAGTCGAGGGGAGCGCTGTGGGGTTGTTTGTACTTAGACAATGCAATGGCGCATCATGCCGCGCTTGTTTCTAGTAATGCCAGAAATATTCTCGGATTCTCTATAAATTACGGTCAGCTTGGAAGGCCCGAGCGTCGCTCTCAAATTGAAGGCCTGTTTCGGCAAGCAAGTCAAAGATTCTTGCACCTTATACCCTCAAGCACAGGAAGTAATCCTTGGAATGGCAGATCAGAGGCGCCGATAGAGAACGCTGAAAAATATCAAATCAATATTGACGAGGCCGCGCAGGTTGTTGATGTCTTTATGGCTACATACAACATCACCCCTCGCAGGGGGCGGAACTACTCTTTGAGCCCTGTTGAAGTGATGAGGCAGTTCTTTCGGGAAAATGGGCTTATCTTTCCACGCCTGCAGGACAGGCTGCAATCCGTAAGCGAACTGTCAAGCCATGTCAAACAATGCACCATTCGTGGAGGCATTAAAAAGGGAATACGGCCTTATATTCAGCTCGACAAAGCTCATTACACGAGCGCCGAACTGGCGAGCCGGCCTGCACTCATTGGGGAGCGCCTGCGGGTGAAAATAGACCCGAAAGACTATAGAGCGGTCGACGCGTACTACACCTCCGGTGAATTTTTCGGCACCCTTCATGTTCAAGGTATATGGCGTCATTCTAAGCACAGCGTTACAACAAGAAAGATCATTAATAGAGCGATAGAAAAGCGGGTGCTTGAGTGCTCAATGATTGACGATGTTATTGTGAAATATCGCGAGCATCTAATTTCATCAAAAACCCGAAGCACTAATTTAGAGTTGCAGCGGCTGTTTGATGAGCAGTTCGGGCTGGAAGGCGATGTGGAAAAAGAAGCTCCCGCAATTCCCGCACCAGTCGGGAAAGTTAAGGTTCAATCTGTTACTGGCATGATTGGTTTTGATCTGAAACCTGGCCAGTTGATTCCGAGGCCTGAGGACGATTACTGAGAGGGCTACCTATGTACGATCTCGATCATCCGGTAATTGAAACGCAATTTTTAATTGCCTCAAACGAAATTTCGCGAATTAGTTCAATCGTCAAAGATCGTGTGTTCATGCGAAAAACCGGAGTTATATTCTACGGGCCAGCTCGACTCGGAAAGTCCCAATGCTGCAAGGCTTTGAAGGGTTATCTGATGGCGACTTTTCCTAAGCTATATGTAAATTCGGTAACCGTTATTAATAGGGAAGGATTAAATTGCTCTAACATCATCCGTCAGCTTGCTGACATTGAGAACTGCCCGATAAAGTCTCGCGAAACAAGGCTTTCGGTTTTCAAAAAGCTTACTGATAGGATCGTTCTTCGGGTTCGAGAAAACGACTGCAATCAGTATGTATGCTTGATAGACGAATTTCAGCGCCTAAGGAGCGCTGATCTATATCAGCTAGCCGACCTGTACAACTCTCTTGACAATGTTGGTATCAAGATGACTGTTGTTTCATTTGCTATGCCAGAAGTGATCCAATTGCGCGACGATCTTTTTGCGTCTGAACAGAGGCAAATAATTGCTAGGTTCATGAGTGAGTTCATTGTGTTTAAAGGCTGCTCCAGTATTGATGATTTGACAGTTATTTTGAAGGGATATGACTCTATTGCCGATTATCCGTCGGGCTCTGGAATTACTTTTACACAAGCCTTTGCTCCCATAGCGTTTTCTAGTGGGTTTCGGCTGGAAAAGTATGCAAAGCCAATTTGGCTTGCGTTAACTGGCTGTGCGATCGGGAGCTACAGAAATAATCTGCCTATGGAGCATGTTTTGTTTTCGATCAAATACATTCTCATGTGGTGCTCTTCTCATGATCGTGAAGGTTTGGTTCTAACGGATACACAGATAATGGCCGGGGTCGAGTCTAGTTCGCTACAAGATTTCTGTACTTACAGCGGCACGTACAAGGTGGCGTGATGCGGCTATCGTTTTTTAAAGCCGGCCCCTATCCGTTTGAGTCGGTGGGGGGAATGGTTTCAAATTTAGCAATATTTAATTCGCTTACTGAGATTGAGGCTTTGGAGCTTTTAGGGTTTGACTCTGCTAAGGTCGACTCGTGCTTTTATGTGCGCCCTCGCTCGGAATTAGGTCTTCCAGCATGTAAGCCGAGTGGATTAGAAGATCATTTTCCTTCGAGCTATTTTCCGTCGAATGAGCATCACCGGTACTGTGCTGAGTGCGCGCCGCTTGGATATCACTCAGCCTTTACATTTGTGCTACAAGTAGATCGCTGCTTGTTGCATGGTTCGCCTTTGAAAAAGATGTGCGATTCCTGCTCTAGACTGCACCTAAATGACACTCCCCATCCATCCTTTGGACATCGCTGCTCAGACTGTGGATACCACATTCCAACATCTCTAGATCAGTTGCCATACAGAGGTGACAATGCGCTTCGAGCAATGATGCAGGAGGCTGGACTCGCTCAGAAAAAATGGTTTGGGACAATAATGGCCAAGCAGGAGGAAGGCTATCCTTTTAACAAAATAGTCCGATTAAAGTGTTACGAGGATGACGAAGACTTAACCCGAGCTGTAATACAGCTTTTAAATGTGGAAAATCCATTTTTTTCCACCCATCGCGGGGTTACACCATCATCGATTGAGCTTCATCACTGGAGGGCAGACGAGTGTTCCCCCTATGACGTTGATGAGCTCGCGCTCAGAAAATTTGAGACACGCCTAAACAGAATATGCGCCGCTATCGAAAAGACATATTTAATCGGTCACGAATCGTGCTTGAGGAGGATGGAAAAGTCTTTTGATTATCAAGCTGATGACAGCTACATATGCCCACTGTGTCCGCTAGCTGTTGCTTACAGTTATTTTCGGCTTAGACTCAGATTCCGTCACGGGGATAATTTAAGCGAAGAGCCAGTTGGGGCACTTGGGTTTGCTCATATTAAACGGCTCGCAATGGTTCACCCGTGGCTAGTCAGTGTTGATGATGGCTTCTACGAGGCGCTATTTCTCAAAATTTTAGGCGAAATAAAACTTCTGATCGATTCTGAGTCCAGTGCTGAGATTCGAATTTGCGCTGGTGGTGGAATTCTTACGAATATGATTGAGAATTTCTCAACAACTCGCGGTATGGGCGTTGAATTTGTGCGTAACTTTGATCCTCGTGAGTCAGAGTGCGGGGCGGGTCAAATCTATCAATATGTTACCGAGTCAGAGCGATTCTTGGTGAGAAAAGCTAAGTTTAGTTACCATATAATTCTCTGCAATAACGTGAACTTGATCCACCACGCCCACATTCTCATTTAAGTGCTAGCGTCAAGAAGCTGGCTTGGGTGCTATGTAGTTGGTAACTCATGCGATTGAATAGGGCATTTCGGCCTGATCCGTATGCGGTGCGGCCGCAGACATGGTGGTGCCGGCTGTTCAGCGGTCCATCTTCGAGCTGAAGACGGGCTGGGAAAGTATGCCACGTGGAGATTGCTCTTCATTCAGGCCGGCCTGTAGTACTTCATGCTTGCTCGGATAGTGGCGCAGCAGATGACGGGCTTCATCGCGAATGGATTCCGGTAGGGCAGTGTCACGTGTGAGCCTGGTGAGAAATTCCTGAGTCTGCACCACTGAGCGGGTGCGTTCGTAGGGTAGTGTCATAGCAACCTCCACTCAGCTTCTGCTCTAGTGTGGGGGATCAGGAGTTGTTTGCGATACCGCTGGTCTGCTCAACCAATTTCAATTGTGCGATTGCTTCCGCCAGGCGGGCATTCAGGCTCTCTGCTTTCTGTGACTGATCCTGGGTGACGTCACCAAGCCGGGTCACTTCCTCTTGCAAGGCATGACAGCGTTCCTCCAAGGCTACATTGGTGCGCTCAGTACCGGCCAATGTGCTCTCGGCCACCTTCAGGGCTTGAGTACTCTGAGCGAGAAGCTGTTGCTGCGCATGCTGATCTTTCCGTTGCTGCCTCGCCTCGGCAAGCAGGCGCGCATTGTCGCGATTTAGATGGGTCAGCTCATCCTGTTTGACAATCAAAGTCTGTTTTAGCTGCCGCAGTTCTAGTTGCAGCTGTTGTACCTGTGACTCGTGCCGGCGCTGCTCCTGCTCGCGCTGCTCTTTGTTAGCTTGGCGATAGTGCTCTAAGGCGTCCCGGGCATGCTGATGCTTGTCCTCGAGAGAACTTATCTGGCCATCACGATCTTGTACTCGTCTTTCCAAGTCTAGGTTGGCCTGGGCCAAGCGTGCGAGCTCAACTTCATTCTCCTGGCGTAGCTGTTGCTCGGACGAGAGGGCTTGCTGGTTAGCTTTGAGCTGGTCTGAAAGCTCTTTGCATTGACCTTCCAACTGAAGCGAACGTGCTTCTGCCTGCTGAGTTAGCGCCTGGTGGCGGCTCCGTTCTTGCCCTAAATGCTCGCGTTCTTTGGCTACAGAAGCCTGCGCATCTGCCTTGAGTTGGTCGGAAAGCTGCCTTACCAGATTGGCCAATTGTTCATTGAGGGGGAGGGGAGCGCCGTCCCCGCCGGAGCCGTCTTCGAGCTCTTTGAGATACCGGTGAATGGTGGTCTTCGAACCCGTATTTCCAAGCTCAACTCGTATCGCGTCGATGCTTGGGTTGCTGCCTCGAGCCAAGATCGTCTGGTAGGCCTTTTGTACCAGTGCCTTATTGATGCCGCCGCGGGCCATGGCTTGCTCCTACGATTTCGTATTGGATTACGTACCACGTAATTACATACTGATTATCGAAAAATTAAAATGAGAATTCTGACTGTCTGTCAGATAAAATAATCACGAATTATCCAAGGTGATGCGGCATTTTCGTCGTTGGGCAGTCGCTCACCGGTACACCAAGGGGATATACCCAGATGAGCCAGGACATTGAGCGCTACCTGCAAGCCGGTACCCGCGCCAACACTCGGCGCAGCTACCAGCAAGCGCTCGAGCACTTTGAGGTGAGCTGGGGCGGCTTTCTGCCGGCGACCAGCGATGCCATCGTGCGCTACCTGGTCGATCACGCCGCCACGCTGTCCAGCAACACCCTCAAGCTGCGCCTGGCGGCCTTGGCGCAGTGGCATGTCAGCCAGGGCTTCCCGGATCCGACCAAGACCCCGCTGGTTCGTCAGATACTCAAGGGCATTCGGACGCTGCACCCACGTCAGGAGAAGCAGGCCGAGCCGTTGCAGTTACGCCAACTTGAACAGTGCGTGGGGTGGCTGGAGCAAGCCGAGGGGAGGGCACGAGCGGAAGACGACTGGCCACGGTTGCTGCGCTGTTGCCGCGACCGCGCGCTGATTCTGATTGGTTTCTGGCGGGCGTTTCGCAGCGATGAGCTATGCCGCCTGCAGGTCGAACACATCCAAGTGCGGATCGGGGAGGGCATGCAACTGTTCCTACCCTGGAGCAAAGGTGACCGGGACAACCAAGGCCAGACCTTTAGCGCGCCGGCGTTGGCCAGGCTGTGCCCGGTACAGGCCTACGTCGACTGGATCAGCCTGGCGAGCATTGCGCGTGGTCCGGTCTTCCGTGGAGTTGATCGCTGGGGGCACTTAGGTGAGCAGGGGTTGCACCCAAATAGCGTTGTCCCACTCATGCGCGCCGTCCTGCAGGCGGCAGGGCTGCCTGCGGAGCTGTACAGTAGCCACTCACTGCGCCGCGGTTTTGCCACCTGGGCCACCCGCAGCGGCTGGGATCTCAAAGCGCTGATGCAGTACGTAGGCTGGAGCGATGGTCAATCTGCATTGCGCTATGTCGAGAGCACAGGAGTGTTCCCTGGGCAGCTGAGTGCGCTACAACACATCTCAAACTGACC
>Ga0247725_1001705_pt1 | contig 10555 bp, 8 predicted proteins | sample OKSTACKMCFT3sol_FD_183021 | JGI IMG/M metagenome (GOLD analysis project Ga0247725, IMG submission 183021) | Subsurface sediment microbial communities from gas well in Oklahoma, United States - OK STACK MC-FT3-sol | ecosystem: Environmental > Terrestrial > Deep subsurface > Rock core/Sediment... | reverse complement strand
CAGCGCCAACAACGAGGTCGCGCTGTTATCAATCAGCGTCAACTGCGCCTTGCTGGCGTCATAGCTCCGATCAAACAGAAATCCGCCACTGACCTTCAGGTCGAGTTGGGTACAAGCATCATCGACATTGCGTTGCCAACCACTGCCGGTATAGCTCTCCATCATCAGGGACAAGGCCAAGGCATTGGCGACGGCGGCACGTCCCGAACTCACGCTCAGACGCCCATGGCGCAGATCCTGGGTTCCCAACCGCACCGCACTACAGGAGCTGCCACAACTGCCGCTGCTGAGAACATCCATATCCCGGTTCTCCAACGGAATATCTACTGCCGGTTCCTTATCATCCACGCTGACCCCAATCGCCAATTGGCTAAAGGGGCCATCGGGCGGCGAATTCCGGGCGAAGGTCTCCGGATGCTGGTTGGCAGTAAAGAGTCCGGCTTGCCAGCCTAAACTGCCGAGACCACTTAAGCGCGAGCTCAGCGACTGACCCTTGTCATTATTTTCAGCCACCAGCGACACCAGACCCGGCGCAAACTCGTCCCGATAATTGCTGGTGGTGCCGCCGCTCAGGTTACGAGCTGTCACGGTAAAGCTGGTCGGCATGGGCTGATCCATATAGCTGAAACTGCCACAGCCTGCGGTAATGCTGCCATTGCTGAGAGCAAAGTCATAAGGGGTAAAGCGCCCGACCGGCGAACTGCTGGCCGGAGGAATGGTATAGCCGATGTAACCATTGGTCGGGGGGGTGGCCATCATCTTGAATACCCCCACTTCGCTGACAGACTGATCGACACTGTTGCGACCATCGGCGGCAGGCACATGGTTATAACTGGCTTTGCCTACCGTCGCATTGGTGCCGGGGTTGGGTGCCACCAATGTGCTCCCCAAGGCAATATTGTTGAGAGCAAAGTTGGGGGTTGCGATATTGCCCGCGCAGATATCGGCATCATTGGCAGACTCCCAGGCCATCGCCCGGATCTGCAGGGGGAAGGTCTCCCCCGCCTTTGTAAATACCGAACAGTTGGCATAGTTGCTCTGGCACTGACCACTGGAGGTGGTGATGCAGAGCCCGACCGGTCGGGCGACAAACTGATCGCTGCCCGTCATCACCAAGCCACTCTCATCACCAGTGCCATCATAACGGGCATCCAGTTGCACTTGCCCGGCATCGGGATAGTTGACGCTGAGGGTCGACTGCCCCTGCGCATCGAACTGGAGCGAAACGGATGTCGCACTCGCCTGGCTGGTGCCGAGCACATTGCTGTTAAGCGTCATTTGGCTGTTGTAAGGATTGGTGCTCGGATTGATGTAACCGCTCCAGAACTTGATGCTCTTGGTTTGACTGGCGAACCCCGGTACACACTGTTGGGTCGTGTCGCTCTTCTTGACCGCCTTGATCGCCACCGTCTGTGGCTGGTTGGAGTAGGTATCCGGCACATCAAACACAAAACCACTATCGGCAAAGGTCAGGGTGCAGCTGGCTTCACTCAGGGCACCGCTTCCTGCCCGGCAGAGTGTCTTGCTCAAGGGCTTGGTTGACGGTGTTGAACTGGTGACGCCAATGGTGGTGCTGCCTGCTGTGGTCTTACGCAAATAGACCTTGGTCGAGCCTCCCGTAAAGGTAACGCTGCTCCCAACTGTCCAAATCCCATCAGGCAGACTTGACGGGCTCAGTACCGCTGTGACTGTATCCGTGACCAGCGCCGAGCAGCTTGCATTGGCACAGGCGCGAATGGTCATCGCCTCCGGGTTACAGGTCAGCGCCTGCCCGGTGTGGTCAAACTCGAAGTGATCAATCTGCTTGCCCACAGGGTTGGAGCTGATGGCGCAAATGCGCACATTATCCAGCTCATGGATATTATGCGAGCCACCGGTCGAGCCAGTAAAAGAGAGATAAAAGTTTGCCGGAAGAGCGGCTTGATCTGTTTGCCCGATAGCATTAAATGTCGGGATCAGAGTGGTGTAACCGGAACCTGTATTGCGCTGGATGGTCACCAGTGCCTGCCCGGATGTGCGCGAATCAACCGTCAGACGATAACGATGGGCAGGGTTTGGATAGCTGGAGTCGCTATGAATCGTCGGATTTAGTGTGTCAGTTCCATACAAGTAGCGATATTTCGAATATCCGGAGCCAGAACCACGAATTGACACGGTATTAGCCTTTCTACTTTGGCTGTTAGCTCCACCCTCAGCCCTGAAATTACCGTACTCATCAATACCAACCCCGAGCCAGCCACCCGCAAAACCTGGCGCATTGGTCTTATATCCATAACCCAAAGGCCCGCCGGAACTACCTGGTTGCGGGGTCACAGTGGCATCTGATAACACCATAGCAATACCGTCGGCGCCGTTGCCGCCATAAGCCGCCTGGTCGAATTCAATGGTCACCAAATTATTTGCGGCCGGGAATAAACGCTGATAGGTAACCGAAGTCGCTTCGTTGGTCACGGCCTCTGTTAATTGAAGTCGTCCATTAACAATACTTGGCGTAAAGCTGCCCCCACTTTTGGCGGCCACCCAATCATTACTTAAGGATGACTGTTCAAATTTATCTTCATAGCACCCCATGGGTTGGCAGATACCTGGAATACTGTCATCCAATGCTTGATAAACAATGACTGCATTATCCTGCAAATTGACATTGGTGGCGGATACAGCCCCAGTCAAAACCGCTTGGTTTTGCAGATTGAAAGGATAATCCTTAATGTAGAGGAAACCATTGACTGTGGCGCGGTCATAGACAGTTGTCTCACCAAACACCACCAACAACAGATTGTTCGCATTCCCTCCAGGGTTGATCTTGAGCTGATTGTTTAATGCCAGTGGTGCATTAACATAAACTCTGGCCGTTCCACCATCATCGAAAATGAATTGGTCATTGCTCCCTATGGCCCCAATGGAATTGATCCAATGCTCGGCACTGGCGAAATAAAAGGAAATATTCGAGGTACTAACATGGCTGAATGATGCGAGATAATGAGCCGTCAGATAACCATTGATATATCCATTATCACTGACGTACAGAGTCTGATACAGAATAACCGCCAGATTGCTGCGGTCGGTCGAGTCATTCAAAGATCCCTGATTGCGAATGTTCATGGCATAGCTTTTCAGCGCTACAACACCATTTTGTCGAAGCTTGGATTGATCCGTCAGGTTGAGACTTTTGATATTCCAGCTCCCGGCCTGCAGTATCATGTTCGACTTTGAGGACAATGTAAGCTCGTTGAGATAATGAGGCTGAAATTTAGCAGTAATGGCAGTGTCACTATATACGGATGCCACTAGCTTGTTATAGACAGTAACGCTAGCGTCGAGCAGTTTGCCACCATTCGTCAACGTTAAATTTTTTACCTTTAGGTTGCCAGAGCCGTAGACGCCATTGGCATAACCATCGACGCTCAGGTCATTGACCGAGACAGTCGCGCCATTGAGGTTCAATTCGGCACTACCGTTGATAGTCAACGATTTGAAACCATAACTGCCTCCCGACTGCAATGTCGTGGTACAGCTGTTCCAGCTGATATCACCATATTGTCCTGGTGCCAAAACCTGTGGCGTACTGTTATTACATTGATTGGTTGTGGTACCAGAATTGGCAACAAAATCATTCGGGTCAGTCGGGTAATCATTCGGGTCACTGATAAAAGACAAATTGGGAATAGCCGAAGCCAACACACCACTGACCATGCAGTTACTCTTGCTGCCATTACAACTAGCATTACCTTGAATGGTCTTAGTCAAGAACGGAAACGTGGTCGAAGGAGCATTCGTGATGGAACTCTCGTTCTTCATCGTCAATTTACCTGGCGATGCATGGCTTTGCACCGCATTGGCAAATAGACCATCGCAAGTCGATAACGCATGAGCCGCACTCATGCCTAGAAAAACGTTGATACAGGCCGCAACGACTATAGCCTTCGAGCGACTTATGTTGGCTCTCCCTCTGCCGCGTGCGCAACTTTCGTGGCATCTCTTCATTGCTCACCCCCATCAAACGCTTCGGCCTGGATCGTCCGGCTGACGGTAAAATCTGGATTATTATCGCCACTGGCGGCCAGGGAGCCACCACCATCACAGCGCCCGGTACTGGCGAGCCGGTAGCTGGTCACGGCCCCGCTAGTCACCGACAAGGAAGTACAGACAATCGCGGCGGAACAACCCCGTAAGCCATCGGTGCTGAAACTCAGGCTGCTGGACACCTTATCGCAGCCGGTTTTACCATTGGCATCCGCAGTCGCGGCCTGCCAGACCCCGTTCGGATACAACTGATAGAGTCCCTGCTCCACGCCACTCTGCGCCGCCATCAATGCCCGCACGCCCAGGACTTCCACCGTGACTTTCTCGCCACTATCCAGCAGCAAACGACCCAGCGCAGCGGCGAGTAATCCAACGATGACGATGACAAACAGCGCCACCATAATGGCGCTGCCGCGCTGTGAGTAACCGGCTGACATTCGCTCAGGGCACATTGTTGACCTCCACCTGATGGCTAAACAGCACGCTTTCACCGCGCTGAGTGAAGCTCAGGTTCAGACCCACCTCGCCGCTGCGGTTGAAGGCCTGGGGATCCTGGAAGAAACGAGCGCTGCTCAGATAGTCGGCCATCAGAGCACTACTGCTGCTACTGCTGGCCAGCACGGTCGCCTGTCGCACCAGTTGGTTCTGGCTATTCCGGCAAAACGACACCTGCTCGCGGGCGAAGAAAATACGCTGTCCCGGTGAGGGCGCAGCAAAACCCGTGAAGGTTCCCGACGGGATCTGGCTCAGACTGGCGGTCAGCAGATCCGCATCACCATTGACCGCCACGGGTTCGCTGGCAACTCGTGCCACGCAGACGCCCACGCTGCACTCATAAGGAGATGCCGTGTTCAACCCCACCGGATAGACAATGGCCAAATCCCCCGCCTTGATTTCGCCACTAAACGGCGCCAGAAAGGTCAGTGTGCCGCTCGAGGTTGTCGGCAACGCCACATAGCGACTCACAGCCGCCAGGGGCCAGAAACTGATGCACTGCTGGTCGGGGCTCACCACCAGGGTACCCGGCACCGCATCGCGCAACTCCCGATTTAAGCGCTCAACGCCGAAACGCACATCGCTCATCAGCTGTTCCCGGGCACTGGCATCGGCATACAACTGGGTGCTGCTGCCGATAAACTGACTGCTGAAAGTCACCATCACGCCGAGCAGCAGGATCACCACCACCAGTTCAATCAGTGTAAAACCACGGGATCGCTCTATTGTTGGTTCAATCAGAGTGAAGCCACAGGATCGCCCCATCGCTAATTCAATCAGAGTAAAGCCGCGGGGTTGCTGCATCAGTAGTTCCCCCGTAGCAGCGCAAACGGCAATTGACTACCATCCGGCAGCTGCACTGTCACCGTAATGAGTTTGACCGTGGTGCAGAGGGTGGCACTACAACCGGAATCTGGAGAGACGACAATCTGCACCCGATAGTTGGGGTAATCATTCTGCATCGCCACGCTGTTGTCGGTGAAATAGCTGGCCGCCACCCACTGATTGTTTGTGCAAGTGGTCAGATGCTGGCTGCAGATCGCCGGGGTATGGTAATCATCCACATCGTTGAACAGATAAGGCTTGGTCTCGCCCGAGTCAGGCCCATAGCCGGTTGGCGAGGTACAGGCCGCATAGGTGATGCCGTTGACGGTTTCCCCACAGCGCCAATGGCTGCCGTTATGATCCGAGTTCTGATCGAAGGAGCGAGCACTGATATCATTCAGCAGTCGCTGGGCCAGTTGTGCCGCCCGCACCTGCTGCACCGGCTCGGTGCTCTCCGCCGATTGGTTGATGAGCAGGCCCAACATGCCCCCCAGGGCAATGGCGATCAGCACGATTCCCATCACTAGCTCGATCAGGGTAAAGCCCGTACCGCGCAGTCCGTTAATCGAGCGCATAGACATATCCCTGGGCATTGATCTGCACCTTCGCCGTCTCGCCGCCATCATTAATGCTCAGCTGGCAGCCACTGGCACAGGTGCCAAGCGGACGCCCCATACGATCGAAGCGCACACTCCAACCAGCGGTCGACGCCAGCGTCAGCCCACTACTCAGGGTGACGATACGGCCACGACTGACCTGGCCCGCACTCCAGCTACTGATAGCGGGCGGTGCCCCACAGGGCAACATGCTGATATGGCCGAAGCGGCTGCTCTCGCCCACCCACCAGCTACACCGATCGGCGGGCTCATTCATATTGTACATCTGTACCAGCCGCAGGCGGGCCACCAGTTCATCGCGCGCGGTTTGCACCTCAAAGCCACCTTTGCCCAGCCATTTTGGCAAGGCAAAGGTCGCCAGGATGCCCAGTAGCAGGATCACCACCACCAGCTCAATCAGGGTAAAGCCATCCTGTTTATTCATACCACCCTTATCATCCAGACCGTGGGATAGCCTAAATAAAACGGGGTGCAGCTTACCGCCAGCACCCCGCTATAGTTGCTTGGTCTTCCCGATGTCAAGACCGGACAGCCGTTAGCAATCGCTAGCTGCCGCAACGGTAATAGTTGGGCGAGCAGTAGAAGTCGCTGCACTATAAGACACGGTGCAAGTTGTAGGAGCACCAGCAGGATAAAGAACATAGCTGCCGGTAGCTGAGCTTACAGTCCAATCGGTGGCGTTCAACTCAAGAGCATTGCCGATGCCCGCAGAGGTAGCAGCCGGATAGCCGTAGACAAGTGCCACGGTTGAGCTACCCGCAGAGACAGAGCTACCACTTGCATTCTTTTCATACCCGGAGATAACGGCTTTGGAGTAAACCACAGATGATGCACTTTCCATCGCAGCTTTCATGCCACTCAACGTCGAAACGCGAGCATCACTCTGCAAATTCAAAAACTTAGGTGCAGCAGTCACTGCCAGAATACCCAGAATAATAATCACGATTACCAGCTCGATCAGTGTAAAACCTGCGCTACGCTTCATAACAATTTCCTTTAAGGTCTTGGTTTAAGTTGATATCTGTTTACGCCAATTTACTCACGTCAATGAGCCATTCAATCATTGATATAAGTCACTACCTGCCCTGAGGCCGGGCGATAGCTGAAACTCTTGAACTTGTCGGTCCGGTTATTCGGGTCCTCGTAACCACCACTGCTGGTCTTGTTCAGCGCGTTGACCAGATAGTAACGACATACCGCATCATTACCCGAACCATCCACGGAGACATAGTACTTCAAATCATTTTTGCTAGTCTCCACCGAATTAAAATCGTTGGTCGCCTTGGGTGGATTCTGCAGCAGGCCATTCCAGATATACAGACAGCGTTCCGAGGTCAGACTGCCCGGGGTGACGTCCACCGAACCACTGGCGCTGGTATCGATCGGGTAGCCCGGTGAAATGAGCCCTGCTTCCACTTCCGCATCGGTCGGCGTGGTCAGGTAGAAGCGGTTGCCATCATACAGAATGGTATTGATGCCCCCCTCTTTGCTACGGCCCTTGGCCTCCCATTGGGCGCGGACCAGCAACACCCCGGTAGCAAAACCGCCGGAGACACCTTCGACGCTGGCATTTTTTGCCTCTTCGGTGACATCCAGAAAACGCGGCAGTGCCGTGACGGCAAGAATGCCCAGCACCACGATGACAATCACCAGTTCGATCAATGAAAAGCCGGTTTGCTGTTTCATGCTTGTCTTCCCTTTTTCCCAATAAATTATAGGGTTAAATGCTGAACAACTAAATACCCAGTGAGCATTCAGCCACCGCACGTCGTCACAGAACCATCGGCGAAGCGATACGAAAACCCAGCTTCGCCGATTCGAAATTCACAGCCCGGGCTGGTGATCAGCGGCGATACCACCACCGGCTCACCATCCAGCACCAAAGGCGTCGACAGCAACTGCAGCCAGAGCTGCCGACACGCCACCTCGGGCTCCTGATAGTGCGCCGATCCCTGCGGCCAGCCATTAGCACTCATCACATAACGGGCATTCACCGCGGTCTCCGATGAGGTGGCTGATGGCAACTCAAAGGCTCGACCGGCCTCGTACACCACGACCGGACGATTCTGGCTTAACCACAAGCCATGTACCAAGGCAGCCCGTTCAGCAAAGAGAGCAGCCAGAGCCCGCATTGATGTGATTTGGGCTTGATAACGCTGGCTTTGATACTGACTGGCAAGGCCCCACACTAACAACAACACCAGACTAATGCTCAAACCGAACCTGAACACGCCTAAAATTTGTACATCGGCCTCGCTCTGCTGGGACACCGTCAGTGACCTCGAACCGCGCGCATCATGTCCCACATCGGGGTGAAGATCCCCAGAGCCAAGATCAGCACCATGCAAGCCACTACTACTAACAGTATGGGTTCGATCCGTGCCGTCAGAGTCCGCAGATCATAATCCACTTCCCGCTCGTAAAATTCGGCCGCCTCCTGCATCAACTCATCCACCTGCCCCGTCTCTTCACCGACGGCAAACATCTGCATCACCAGCGGAGTAAAGAGCTTGCTGGCCGCCGCCGTGCGCATCAAACTCTCGCCGCGTTCGACCCCGGCTCGCATCTCGCGGATACGATCCCCGACGAAGGTGTTGTCGACCGCCTCGGCCACCATGCTCAGGGCATGGTTCAGGGGCACACCCGCACGCAACATCATGGCAAAGCTACGGGCAAAACGGGCCAGCAAAGAGCGATTAATGATGCTCCCCACCAGCGGAATATGCAGCTGCCACTGGCTCCACTTCAGTTTTCCCGTCGGAGTCTTGACCCATTCCAGCCAACCCACGGTGGCCGCAGCCCCCGCCAGCAGCAGCAACCACCACCACTGCACGAAGAAGTGCGAGGTCGCCAGCAGGATGCGGGTGGCCAGCGGCAATTCGACGCCGAATTTGGCAAACATATTGGCAAAGGTCGGGATAACAAAAATATTCAGAATAAACATAGCCGCGACGATAAATCCCAGTACCAACATGGGATAGCGCAGGGCGGTCTTGATGCGCTTTCGCGTCTCGAGTTCCAGGGCGAAATAATTGGAGAGTTGCAGGAACGACTCTTCGAGCTGACCGGTATTTTCACCGACCCCGACGATGGCAATAAACAGGGTATTGAACACCTTGGGATGCCCCTGCATGGCCGCTGATAAAGGGCGACCATTGCCCAATTCAGTCTCCAGTGCCTGTAGGGCGCGCCGCAAGGGTTTGCCATGGGCGGAATCACTCAGACCATGGATGGCTCGCATGATCGGAATGCCGGCCTTGGTCAGGGCATACATCTGGCGCGTGAAAATCACCAGCTCTTCCAGCCCGATCTGACTCTCCAGCAGATCGCGCCAGGCAATGCCCTTGCGCGGGGCACGACCGGCGCGCAAGCCGGTCGGCATGATGCCGCGGCGCATCAATTGCTCTGCGGCGGCCAGTTCGCTGGCCGCTTCGAGCTGGCCACTCACCGCCTGGCCCTTGGCATCCCGTCCCTGATAGGCAAAGAATGGCATCAGCTCACCACCTCGGCCAGACGTAACACCTCATCGACTGTGGTGATCCCCTGGGTGGCGTATTCAAAAGCCATGTCCACCAGCGGCCGGTATTCCACATGCTCGCGCGCCGCGCGGGCAAAGGCCTCCGGATCACCCCGGCGCAAAGCGTCCATCATCGGCAAGTCCAGTTCCAGCAATTCAAACACCCCGATCCGGCCCGCATAACCGGTGAAGTTACAGCTCTGACAACCCCGCCCACGCTGGAACTGCTGCTGGTGTACGCCCTCGCCAAACAGATTAACCAGCCAGATCCGATCACCTGCATCGACCTCATGCACCTCATGGCAATAGCGGCAAATTCGTCGCACTAGTCGTTGGGCCACGATGGCACGCAGGGCACTGGCCACCAGATAGCCCTGGGCCCCCATATCCATCAACCGCAGGGCACTGGAGATGGCATCATTGGTATGCAGCGTGGTCAGTACCAGGTGACCAGTCATGGCACCGCGCAAGCCGATCTCCACGGTTTCCTGATCCCGCATCTCCCCGACCAGCAGGATATCCGGATCCTGGCGCAGGGTGGCCCGCAGCACATTGGAAAAATCGAGGCCGATCTTCGGATTGACCTGGACCTGGTTGATGCGTGGTAAGCGGTATTCCACCGGATCTTCGACCGTGATGATCTTGTTGCCCGGCTGATTGAGTTCGGACAAGGCGCCATACAGGGTCGTGGTCTTACCGCTCCCGGTTGGCCCGGTGACAACGATCATGCCATGGGGGCGGCGCAGCTGACGCCGGAAGCGCTGCAGGATCTGCTCCGGCATGCCGGTATCGTGCAAGGAGAGCAGACCCGCCGATTGATCCAGCAACCGCATGACCACAGACTCACCGTGTTGCACCGGCATGGTGGAGATCCGCACATCGATCTCGTGCCCCCGGACCCGCATATTGAAGCGGCCATCTTGCGGCAGGCGTTTCTCGGAGATATCCAGACCGGCCACCAACTTCAGACGCAGTACCAGGGCTGGCGCGATCCGAACCTCGTTCAACACGCTTTCATGGAGCACACCATCGATGCGCTGGCGAATGCGTAACACCTTCTCATCCGGCTCGATATGGA
>Ga0247725_1001704_pt1 | contig 10555 bp, 7 predicted proteins | sample OKSTACKMCFT3sol_FD_183021 | JGI IMG/M metagenome (GOLD analysis project Ga0247725, IMG submission 183021) | Subsurface sediment microbial communities from gas well in Oklahoma, United States - OK STACK MC-FT3-sol | ecosystem: Environmental > Terrestrial > Deep subsurface > Rock core/Sediment... | reverse complement strand
GCTGGAGAGCGCCAGTGCGTCCGGTAGCGCGCTGGACATGGCATGCAGCAGGGTCGAGCGGTGGGAGTAGAGCACGCCCTTGGGGTTGCCCGTAGTTCCTGAGGTGTAGCACAGGGCGGCCGCGGAGTGCTCGTCGAGCTGCGGCCAGGCAAAGTCCGCGCACTCTTCGGCCAGCAGCTCCTCGTAGCACAGCAGGTTGGGGATATTCAGTACCGGCATCTGTGCACGGTCGCTCAGGGCGACCCAGTGCTTGACGCTCGGGCAGTGCGCCGCGATGGACTCGACCAGCGCGGCAAAACTCAGGTCAAAGCAGACGACGCAGTCCTCTGCGTCGTTGACTATCCAGCCGATCTGCTCCGGAAAAAGGCGCGGATTGATGGTGTGGGTGATCGCCCCCATGCCCGAGATCGCGTAGTACAGCTCGAAATGGCGATAACCATTCCACGCCAGGGTACCAACTCGATCGCCCGGTTGAACGCCGAGCTTCGTCAGGGCATTGGCAGCCTTCCTCGCACGCAGATGCGCTTCGGCATAGGTATAGCGGTGCAGGATGCCTTCGACCGTGCGGGAAACGATCTCGGTGTCGCCGTGATAGCGCTCGGCATGCTCCAGCAAGGAAGAGACGATTAGCGGCAGCGTCATCATTTGGCCGTGCATAGTGTTCTCGCCTATTTATTATCTTGGGTACTGATTTACCAGGCTTGCCCTATTTCGGGCTGGCAGTTAGTGGCCTGGTGGCGTGTCCTGTGGCGAACGCCGGCTATTCAACCGGCGAGTCGCGAGGGTTGCGTTCTGTATGCATCAGGGCTGGCGGAAAGAAACTCCAGGCGGCCGTCTGCGACGGGGTGTTCCAACAAGATCTTCTTGTCACGCCCGTAATGATGGAGCACTTTCCAAGGATAGGCTTTGCCCTGGCGCGGGAGTAAATGCTGATCGCGCTGGATATATCCGGAGCTCAAGCCCAGGATGCCTTCATCTGTGGCGTTATCTTCAGTATCGAATGGAGTTACAACTTCAAGTTTGTATTTCTCCATGTGCTTTAAGAGGCGGCAAAGATACTCGGCGGCAATGGTGGATTTCAGTGTCCAGGAGATATTGGTATAACCGATGATCCAGGCGAAGTTGGGCACGTTTTCCAACAGCACGCCCTTATAGGTCATCTGCTCGCCGATCGGGCACGGCTTGCCATCGATGCACAGCGACATGCCCCCCAACATCTGCAGCTTGAGGCCGGTTGCCGCGACAATGATGTCGGCCTGCAGTTCCTTGCCGGACTTCAGGAGGATTCCATTCTCGGTAAAGCGCTCGATGTGGTCAGTTTCAACCGAGGCTTTGCCGCTGCGCACTGACTTGAACAGATCCCCATTGGGAACGGCGCAAAGCCGCTCATCCCATGGCATGTACTTGGGAGTGAAATGGCGCATGTCGACATTCGGGCCGACCTTGCTGCGTACATGGGCAAGGAGAAACGAGCGCATCAGCTTCGGCCAGCGTCGGCACGCAAGATAAACGCCCCGATATATCAGGATATTGCGCTTGCGGCCCAGGCTGTTCGCCCAGCTGGCCGGCATGATGCGCGATAGTACTGCAGTCACCTTGTCGACCGATGGCAATGAATAAATATAGGAAGGGGAGCGCTGCAACATAGTGATGTGCCCGACGCTGTCCGCCATCGCCGGAATCAGTGTGGCTGCAGTTGCGCCGCTACCGATAACAACCACCTGCTTGCCCTTGTAGTTAAGGTCTTCAGGCCAGTGTTGCGGGTGAATCCGGGTTCCTTTGAAGTTCTCTTCGCCGGGGAACTTGGGAAGAAAACCATCGTCGTGGTTGTAATAACCGGTGCAGCACACCAGGAATTTGCAGCTGTAGTGTTTGGTTTCGCCGCTCGGCTCATGCTGGGCGGTCAGGTGCCACAGCCGCTGTTGGCTGGACCAGTCGGCACTGATGATCTTGAGTTCGTATTGAATCTTCTTGGTGATGCCGTATTGCGCCGCGGTGTCCTCGATGTATTGGCGAATCTCGGGGCCATCGGCCAGCACTTTGCGCTTGTTCCACAGGCGAAACTTGTAGCTGAAGCTGAGCATGTCGGAATCCGAGCGTATGCCCGGATAGCGGAAGAGATCCCATGTACCACCGATGCGCTCACGGCGCTCCAGGATCGCCAGGGATTTGCCTGGAAACTCCTCGGCAAAATGGCAGGCGGTGCCAATGCCCGACAGGCCCGCGCCAATGATCAGTATGTCGTGATGTTGGTTGCTCATAGGGGTCGCCAAGGGCGGCGGAGTAAGTAAGGCAGTCGATTGTTGGGATGGCTCAGCGGGCGAGAAGTCCAGCGTGTAACAACTTCTGGTAAGCCACATGGGGAGTGCCTGGCAGGGGCAAGCGGAGACAAGAAACTCCGCTGGGTTCAGTTCGCTTTTGCCAACGGCTTGTCGCATTCATCCTCGGAACTGCGTGGCTGAAAGCGGGGACGGCGATAGGCGATCAATGCACGAATTGCGCGCTTGTTCAGTAGGCTTGGTCATTTTTCTGAGGTGTGCAGAGCATTCATGAGCAGTGTGCTCGGAGGGGTGTGGCGAAAGCTTGGTAAGCATCAGGCACGGCTCATGTTGAGGGCATCGCCGCGCTTGGTGGCGAGATGTCAGAGAGTCATTCATGAAGCTGGCTCCGGAGGTTTTTGTTATTTCGTAGGACTGTAATCCGATTTAAAAATTAGCGCAACAATCGTTATTATAATAGTTGTTTCGCAAATTGGAGGATGCTCAGCCCTTGTGTAGGGAGCTTTGGTTGGGAAATCGATCTGATGATTTTCGGCAGATGACTGCTGTCCCGCGGCAGTGAAAGGCTATGCCCAGCGCTTGGTGAGTCCGACTTGCTGGTATGAGGCTCTAGGCTGGCTGAATTCAGCCTCTGTTAGCGCTCTAGCATTCGGCGAGGCCTAGATAGGGTGGTTACGTAATGAAGGTGAGTCATTCAGTTTTCAGTGGATGCTGTACCGCTCATAACAGCGGCGCTGCCGATGTTCTGGCGTCTGGAAGTTGATATCGCTAGGTACTACTGATGCGCTAAATATCAAAATGGTGGCGCGAAAAGACAAGCATTGTCGCTCCGGCTGATCCTAGCATCCGAGAGTGAGCTATTCGGTTTATCAACTGCCATCTGTGATGGCAGTTGAGTTCCGCATATCCAAATAACAAGAATGGAGTTGTCCACATGGCGCAGGCCGCCACCCGCATGTTCGTAGACCTTTCCGTGGGCAAGAAGCTGTTTTGTGGCTTCGGTCTGGTGCTATTGCTCACTGTTGCGGTGACCATCAGTGGTTTCCTGGCGGTACAGGCAGTGTTGCAGGGGCATCGCCAGGTCGACCAGTTGGCGGCGGTGAATAAGGGGATCCTGCAGGCTAGACAGCTGGAGCGCAGTTTCGCTGTCGAGCAGAGCGCAGGCAGCGCCAAGCAAGTGCGCGACAGCCTGCTCCGAGTGCAGGAGCTGCTAGCCCGTCTGGCGCAGGACGCCGCGCCCTCCGCGAAGCAGCACGTGCAGGAGATGCATGTGGCGGTGAGTGGATACCTGGGGCAATTCGGCAGCTACGTCGAGTTGGAGAGCAAGGCACGAGCTGCGCGGCAGGAAATGGGCAAGGCTGCCACTGATGCCCGCGATCAGTTCGAGGCGGTCGAACTGGAGATGTACGACAGCGTGCGCAAGCAGCTCAAGCAGGACGACGGTCTTGCCGGCAACGATCCCCTTGCCCTCGCTGAGACCGCCTCAAGCCTCAGCAAGTCCTTGTTTGATCTGCGCAACGCGGAGAGTCTGTTCATCATAGACGATTCGTTCGAGGCCCTGAAACAGTGGTCTCTGCTCTGTGAGGACCTGCGCAGTGTCGCCGACAGCATGGTGATCGGTTTGAACGGCGAGCAGCAGGCCGTGATCGCAACGGCATTGCAGGCCTTGAGCCAATACCAGCAGTCCTTCGGCTTCTACCGGCAAATCCGCGAGCAGAGCCATGCCAGCGAGAAGGTGATGGTCGAACGCGCGCGCGCGGTGCTGGATCTGGCCGAGGAGGCGCAACTCAGGGAGCTGCAACGCATGACGGATGCCAGTGACTGGGCCCTGATAAAGCTCGGCGCAATGGGCTCCGCCGCTGTGCTCTTCGGCCTGCTCGCCACCTTACTGATCTCCCGTTCGATAGTCGGGCCCCTGCGCCAGAGCGTCGTTTTTGCCCGGCGCATTGCCGAGGGGGACTTGAGCCAGGATATGACGCTGCAGCGCCGTGACGAGCTGGGCCAACTGATGGCGGCGCTGCAGGACATGACCGGCAACCTGCGGACCCTGGTGGGGCGCATCGGCGGCGGCGTAGGACAGATCGCTGCGGCGGCCGAGCAACTTTCTGCGGTCACTGCGCAGACCAGTGTCGGGGTGCAGAGCCAGAAGTTGGAAACCGACCAGGCCGCCGCCGCCATGCACCAGATGGCTGCCACCGTGCAGGAGGTGGCACAGAATGCTGAGCTGGCTTCGCAAGCTGCGCGAGAGGCGGATCACGAGGCACAACAGGGTAACCAGGTGGTGCAGCAGACGGTGAGCCAGATCGATGAGTTGGCCGCGGAGGTCGAGCAGTCGGCCGAGGCGATTGCCGCGCTGAACCATGAGAGCGAACGCATCACCAGCGTGCTGGAGGTGATCCGCAGCGTCGCCGAACAGACCAACCTGCTGGCGCTCAATGCCGCCATCGAGGCCGCCCGCGCTGGCGACCAGGGGCGCGGTTTCGCTGTGGTGGCCGACGAGGTGCGGGCGTTGGCGCGGCGCACCCACGACTCGACCGCGGAAATCGAAGGGCTGATCGCCAGTCTGCAGCGCATGGCCAGGAGCGCAGTGGAGCAGATGGACAGCAGTCGCAGCTTGACTCAGCGCACGGTCGGTCTGGCGGCTCTGGCGGGTGACGCCCTGGCACGCATCACCCAGGCGGTGAGTACTATCGAGCAGATGAACCAGCAGATCGCTGCTGCCGCTGAACAGCAGAGTGTGGTGGCGGAGAGCATTAGTGAAAGCGTGATCCGGGTGCGTGACATCGGCGAGCAGAGCGCCAGCGCCAGCCAGCAGACCGCCGACTCCAGCGTCGAGCTGGCACGCCTGGGTGGCGCATTGCAGGGCCTGGTCGCACAGTTCCGTACCGCCTGATACGTGCCTGCACTGCTTTAACCGCGCCCGCAGGCTCTGGGCGAAAGCGGGAGATCCTTCGCAAAGACTTTGCCTCCCAAGGTAATGCATCCATCGGGGAAGGCCAATGGATGCATCTAAGCCAGGCGGTTAGGGCAGGGTGAAGAGTACTTTCACCTTGTTGTTGACGGCAGCCTTATCGACATAGCCGATACGATTCGCTTCGCTCCCCACTGTTGCCACCACCGAGGCGTCATCGTCAACGCTTTGCGGTGGCTGGCCCTTGCCCGTGAATACCAATCCAGACCAGTACGATTTTAGCTGCGACTCGCTCTTGTTGGTGAGCATGCTGTAGAACTTCTCCTTGGTGGGGTTCCAGCCTTTCTGATCGATGCCCTTGAGGCTGTTGTTTTTGCCCAGGAATATGTTGGCCACCTCGGACTGGGATGGGCTGACACTGGCGTTGGCGGCCACGATCACGGCCACCTCGGCGTGTGCGAGGGGGGCGGTCGCTGCCAGGGCTGTGGTGATCATGGCGGTGATGAGTAGTTTCATGTGGATACTCCTCAGAATACGAAATTGACGCCGACGCTGACGATGTCGCCGTCGAAGTTGCGCGCGGGGGTTCCCATCGCACCGTTGCTGGCTGCGAAGGCGGCGTGATCGAACGTTTCCTGGGCGCTTTCCACGAACGTGCCGCGATAGCCGTTGCCGCGCGTGTCGACCCGCTTGTATTCGCTCTTGAGGACGATGTTCGGTGCCAGGTTGTAGTTCACGCCATAGGTCCAGGAGCTTTGGCGGCCGTTGTCTTCGTCGAGCTGGGCATAGGTGAGGTGGATCAGCGCATCACCAAAGCGGCGGCCGCCCATGAGATAGAACGCATCGACATTGCCTTGCTGGTCGCCTTTGGTGTTGTTGCGAGTCCACTCATCGGACGAGACCCAGGTGCCGTTGTCGTACTGATAACCGATGGAGGTGAACTTGCCTTTCTGCCGGTGAAGGTTGAGGAAGTCGATATTCGCGGGCGTGCCGACTGGGTCGATAACCGAGGCGGTAAGGTTCGTATCGATATCAGCCTCGGCGTAACCCACGCGCAGCATGCCGAAGTCGTCGGTTGTCAGGCTGGCGTTGGCGGCGAAGATCTTCTTGTAGTCGATGTCATGCAGCTCATCCAGGGCGAACAGATTGCGGTTGACCGCTTGCCCGCCTGCTGCCTGGAAAACCAACATGCCGATAGGTATTGGCAGGTTGTAGAGGATGTCACCACCCTCGTAATTACTCAGTTGAACCTGGCTGTAGACCTCGTCCGGCAGGCGCAGCCAGGGTTGGGTGAGGCCGACATCGAGGGTTTCCGAGTACATGTAGATCGGCGAGCGCAGGCGTCCTGCTCGCAGCGTCAGGCCTTCGGTTGCGCCCCAGGAGAGGTAGGCCCACTCCAGGTTGGCCTTCCAGGTGTCCTGCTCCGGCTTCAGGGTGGTTTGTACGGTCAGGCTCAGGGTGTCGGTGAGCCCATACTGGAGCTGGCCACCCAGCTTGGACAGCTGATCGCCGCGCCAAGCGTCGGTGGTCTGCCCGCTGATGCCGAAGCTCCGTCCTTGGTCTTCGCCTCCCAGGTGGGTGAGTCCGGCGGTGCCGAAGCCGTTGAATCGATATTCACCCTTTTCCAGGGCCATGGTTGGAGTGCTCGCGATTAGACCTGCTAGACCGAGTGCTCTGAAGTTTTGCATGCTTCTACTGCTCTTGTGGTTGGAGGGATCAGATGCGGAGCTGGGCGGTGGAGCAGCGCAGTTGGTCGTCGGTGCTGATCAACTGCTCGGCGTGGAGCAGAGCGGGGATGTTGTTTCCAGGCTCATTCGGTCCCGGCACGTAGTTATATTTATCGTATCGAATGTTTTGTAAAATACAGGAGTTTCGGTTTCATGCAAAGCAGAACGACTTGGACGTACAACTGAGATGGGGTGTTCAGTTTGCGGAGTGCGCTTGAGCTGAAATGGTCAGAATGAGGAGAAAGGTCCGGCAAGCCGGAATACATGGGAGAGGGATTAGCTGGGTATAGGGTGAGGAGAGCTGTTACGGCGCGCCGGAAAGCCGTTCAGTACGCTGCATTGCCAGTGGACGTGATTACTGTGAGGTGACCTTTGCCTTTGCCTTTGCCTTTGCCTTTGCCTTTGCCTTGGTTTGCGGTTTGGTGGCACTGTTCGATACATCAGTGGGAGAAATCAACATGATGAACGCGTCGAGCAGTGCCTGCCCGCGGTTAGCGCTGAATCGTTCAGGGTCAATAGGTAGCATCATGAGCCAGCCATCACTGAAGGCGCTGATGTGATCAGCCAATAATTCGGCAGGGACATCACTGCGTATCTTGCCCTGGCGTTGGCCCTCTTCCAGTAGCGTGGTCGATACCTGGCGAAAGTAGGTGTGGCGCTGCTTGATGACGTTGGCGAAAGCGGGCTCGTGACGTGCATGTGTTATCAGTTGCAGCCAGGCAAGCCAGCTGTCTGGGTCGTCAAGGCTGATCCATTGGTGCCACTGATAGATAAGCGACCTGATGTCGATCTGATCGCGATTGATTTCGAGTAACTCTTCGACCTTGTCGAAGAGGTTCTGAGCTACAGCGCTGACCATCTCTTCCTTGTTGGCAAAGTAATAGGTTACTGCACCGGTCGTGCATCCGGCATGTTGCGCCACCTTGCGCATGGAGGCGCCTGCATAACCTTCCTTGGCGATCACCGCTATGGCTGCTGCCAGCAGCTCTGCACGTTTTGCGTTGTGGTCGCCCATGGGGCGGCCTCGGCGAGCGATTGAGTCGTTTTCACTGGTGCTGGTGCTGGTGTTGGGATGGGGGCGTGATTCAGGCATGGTGTCTGTGTTATTTCGTTGGATCAATCGGGGTAGTCATTTCCACCACCATTAGGTACATGGCTCAGCATAGGGAAAAATGATGAAGCGCGCATCCATCATGGGGCTTGGATCGCCATCCTTTAAGGGGTAGTAGTCACTGGCAGAAACTTTCATGCAGCGGCATATCAGTCGTATTGGGTGCTCGTTGTGGCAGGACCGGATCGCCGTGGACCGCTGGACTCCTTGGCGAAGTACGCTGCCGCCTCTCTTAAGAAATCACATTCTTTGGTGACTCGGGCCAGCTCGCGTTTTAGGTGGGCAAGCTCCTCATCCCGAACCCAGCGTGTGAGCAGGCTGGGATCAACACCAATCTTCAGTGCCACCTCTCGGCAGCTCACCCCTGAACAACGAGCCAGCTCGATGGCTTCCCGCTTGAAGTCGGGGCTGTATTTCTTGCGCTTGGGCATGAAAAATCCTTCATGTGCTTACTCGAGAGTGTCCGTACTAGCGGGTTAGCTCCCTTGACCTGACCCCCAGATCATGTAGCCGACCTGGGTTGCTTGCGAGAAGTTGAAATGTTCATAGATGGCCTTCGTCTGCGGCGGATTTATAGATTGCTGCGTTAGGCTCTGAGTGATCATCGTTGTGGTCTCCAAGCAAGCGTGTAGATGGAGCGCGGTTGGATGAGTAAAAGTCTAGCTAGTTGGTCTATATAAAATAACAGTAGTTATAATATATTAATTGGCGGCGTAGTAGCTAGTTATCAGGGGCAATGACCCGCTGGTCATGCGCTGATAGAACGGGTGGCTGCAAAGTGTTTGGGATGGGCGAGAAAGATCGATCCTACGCTGTAGGCGGCGCGTGACTGCGAGCTGTTCGTAGTGGCGCGTACATGCCAATCGTATGCTTTTGATCGGCAATAATTGCTTGGTGAGTGAGAGGTCGGCATCGCCGTTGATTATTGGTAGCCGCGTAATCTAGGTTTGGTTGGATCAACGACCTGAGAGTTCGGCCATCCTGTGGATTGCCCTATGGCCAGTGCCCGGGTTGTTGGGAAAATTGATGCGTCGATGCAGGGCGTTGCCAGCGATCTATGGACTGGCGTTGCCAGCCCATAGATCTGGAGATTAGAGGCTTCCTACCAGTTGCCCGCCGTCAACAGCCAGCACGGCGCCGGACATGTAGGATCCGGCGTCGCTAGCCAATAGCAGGAAGGGACCTTCCAGCTCCTGAAGCTGACCCAGGCGGCGCATGGGCACAACATCGCGGATATAGGCTTGGCCATTGTCGCTGTCGAAGTAAGCGTCGTTCATCTCTGTCTTGAAGTAGCCGGGGGCTATGGCGTTGACTCGGATCTTGTAGCGTGCGAGTTCCAGTGCGAGCGATTTGGTCAGCTGCACTACACCGGCTTTTGCAGCACAGTAGTGGCTGTAGCCGGTACCGACTCGTAGGCCGAGGATTGAGGCAATGTTGATGATGCTACCACCTTGCCCTGCCTTCGCCAGGCGTTGCGCAGCCACCTGTGCGACGCGCCATACCCCATCAAGATTGGTTGATAACATGGCGCGCCAGTCGTCCTCGGTGATCTCAAGAGGACGCTGGCCGTTGCCAATGCCAGCATTGTTGAGTACGACGTCGATCACGCCGAAGTGTGCTTCGACCTTGTCGAATGCCGCTTCTACGCTCACCCGATCCGTGACGTCGAGAGCGACCGCAAGAGCCTGGCCACCCTCTCGCTCGATGCCCATAGCAACGTGGTCGAGCCGCTCTATGCGGCGGGCTGCGAGCACTACCCGAGCGCCCGCGCGTCCGGCCGCGCGGGCCAGATGTGCGCCGATCCCGCTTGAGGCGCCGGTGACCAGCACGATACGGCCGGCCAGGGAAAACTTTTTAGCGATATTGTTCTTCATCAGAACACCTCGAACAGGCCGGCTGCGCCCATGCCGCCGCCGACGCACATAGTCACGACTACATACTTCACGCCGCGGCGTTTCCCTTCGAGCAGGGCATGGCCGACCATGCGTGCACCACTCATGCCATAGGGATGGCCGATGGCGATGGCCCCACCGTTGACGTTGTAGCGGTCGTTGTCGATGCCCAGCTTGTCGCGGCAGTAGATTGCCTGGCAGGCGAAGGCTTCGTTGAGTTCCCACAGACCAATATCATCGACCTTCAAGCCATGTTGTTTAAGAAGCTTGGGTATCGCGAGCACCGGGCCAACTCCCATCTCTTCAGGAGCCAGGCCGGCGACGGCAATGCCGCGGTAGGCACCCAGCGGTTCGAGGTTGCGCTGCTCGGCCAGACGGCCGTCCATCAGTACACAGGCGCTGGCACCGTCGGACAGCTGGCTGGCGTTGCCGGCGGTAATGCAGCCGCCTTCGATCACCGGTTTGAGCCGGGTCAGGTCCTCGAGCACAGTCTGCGCTCGGTTGCCTTCGTCGAGACGCAGGGTGACCTCCTCGAAGCTGACTGCACCAGTAGCCTTGTCGGTTACCTTCTTGCTGGCGGTAACGGGGACGATCTCGTTGTCGAACAGGCCGGCAGCCTGAGCTGCGGCCATGCG
>Ga0247725_1001703_pt1 | contig 10558 bp, 9 predicted proteins | sample OKSTACKMCFT3sol_FD_183021 | JGI IMG/M metagenome (GOLD analysis project Ga0247725, IMG submission 183021) | Subsurface sediment microbial communities from gas well in Oklahoma, United States - OK STACK MC-FT3-sol | ecosystem: Environmental > Terrestrial > Deep subsurface > Rock core/Sediment... | reverse complement strand
CCCTCAACAACATCCTCGGCCTGATCGACGCCATGCAGGCGGTCGATACCAGCGGCATCGAACCCATGGCCCACCCGCTGGATGCCACCCAGCGCCTGCGCGCCGACGCCGTCACCGAAAAAAATCAGCGCGACGCCTACCAGGCCATCGCCCCGGCCGTGGAAAGCGGCCTGTACCTCGTGCCGAAAGTCATCGAATAAAGGAAAGGGTTCCCCATGCATCAACTGACCCTGGCCGAGATCGCCCGCGGCCTGAAGGACAAGACCTTCTCCTCCGTGGAGCTGACCGGCGCCCTGCTGGCGCGCATCGCCCAGCTCGACCCGCAACTGAACAGCTTTATCACCGTGACCGAAGAGCTGGCCCGCGCCCAGGCGCAAGCCGCCGACGCCCGCCGCGCGGCAGGTGAAGACGGCGCCCTGCTCGGCGCGCCGATCGGCCACAAGGACCTGTTCTGCACCCAGGGCGTACTGACCAGCTGCGCCTCGAAGATCCTTACCGGCTTCAAGGCACCGTACAACGCCACCGTGGTCGAGAAACTGACCGCTGCCGGCACCGTGACCCTCGGCAAGCTGAACATGGACGAATTCGCCATGGGCTCGGCCAACGAATCCAGCCACTACGGCCCGGTGAAGAACCCCTGGGACCTGACCCGCGTGCCGGGCGGCTCCAGCGGTGGTTCCGCCGCCGCCGTGGCCGCGCGCCTGCTGCCGGCCGCCACCGGTACCGACACCGGCGGCTCGATCCGCCAGCCCGCCGCCTTCACCAACCTCACCGGGATCAAGCCCACCTACGGCCGCGTCTCCCGCTGGGGCATGATCGCCTACGCCTCCAGCCTCGACCAGGGCGGCCCGCTGGCCCGCACTGCCGAGGACTGTGCCCTGCTGCTGGGCGCCATGGCCGGCTTCGACCCGAAGGACAGCACCTGCGTCGACGCCCCGGTGGATGACTACCTGGCCGCCCTGAGCCAGCCGCTGGCTGGCCTGCGCATCGGCCTGCCCAAGGAATACTTCGGTGCCGGCCTCGACGCGCGCATCGGCGAGAAGGTGATGGCCGTGGTCGAAGAGCTGAAGAAGCTCGGCGCCACCGTCAAAGAGATTTCCCTGCCGAATATGCAGCACGCGATTCCCGCCTACTACGTGATCGCGCCGGCCGAGGCCAGCTCCAACCTGTCGCGCTTCGACGGCGTGCGTTTCGGCTACCGCTGCGAGAACCCGCAGAACCTCGAAGACCTGTACAAGCGCTCGCGCGGCGAAGGCTTCGGCGCGGAAGTGAAGCGGCGCATCATGGTCGGCACCTATGCGCTGTCCGCCGGCTACTACGACGCCTACTACATCAAGGCCCAGCAGATCCGCCGGCTGATCAAGAACGACTTCGTCAGCGCCTTCGCCGAGGTCGACGTGATCCTCGGCCCGACCACGCCGAACCTGGCCTGGCAGATCGGCGCGAAGAACAACGACCCGGTCGCCGAGTACCTGGAAGACATCTACACCATCACCGCCAACCTCGCCGGCCTGCCGGGGCTGTCCATGCCCGCCGGCTTCGTCGACGGCCTGCCGGTCGGCGTGCAGCTGCTCGCCCCCTACTTCCAGGAAGGTCGCCTGCTCAACGTGGCGCACCAGTACCAGCAGGTGACTGACTGGCACCGCCAAGCCCCGACCGGATTCTGAGGACAACCGCAATGCAATGGGAAACCGTGATCGGGCTGGAAATCCATGCCCAGCTCAGCACCCAATCGAAGATCTTCTCCGGCAGCGCCACCACCTTCGGCGCCGAGCCCAACACCCAGGCCAGCCTGATCGACCTGGGCATGCCCGGCACCCTGCCGGTGCTGAATGCCGAGGCCGTGCGCATGGCCTGCAAGTTCGGCCTGGCGATCGACGCCGAGATTGCGCCGCAGAACGTCTTCGCCCGTAAGAACTACTTCTACCCGGACCTGCCCAAGGGCTACCAGACCAGCCAGATGGACCACCCCATCGTTGGCAAGGGCCACCTGGACATCACCCTGGATGACGGCACCGTCAAGCGCATCGGCATCACCCGCGCACACCTGGAAGAGGACGCCGGTAAGAGCCTGCACGAAGACTTCCACGGCATGAGCGGCATCGACCTCAACCGTGCCGGCACGCCGCTGCTGGAGATCGTCTCCGAGCCGGACATCCGCAGCGCCAAGGAAGCGGTGGCCTATGTGAAGGCCATCCACGCCCTGGTGCGTTACCTCGGCATCTGCGACGGCAACATGGCCGAAGGTTCGCTGCGCTGCGACTGCAACGTGTCCGTGCGTCCGAAAGGCCAGGCAGCCTTCGGCACCCGTGCCGAGATCAAGAACGTCAACTCCTTCCGCTTTATCGAGAAGGCGATCAACCACGAGATCCAGCGCCAGATCGAGCTGATCGAGGACGGCGGCAAGGTGGTGCAGGAAACCCGCCTGTACGACCCGAACAAGGACGAGACCCGCTCCATGCGCGGCAAGGAAGAGGCCAACGACTACCGCTACTTCCCCTGCCCCGACCTGCTGCCGGTGGTGATCGAGCAGAGCTTCCTCGACGAGGTGCGTGCCGCCCTGCCGGAGCTGCCGAACCAGAAGCGCGAGCGCTTCCAGAACGCCTACGGCCTGTCCGCCTATGACGCCAGCGTGCTCTCCGCCAGCCGCGAGATGGCCGACTACTTCGAAGCCGTGCAGAAGGCCTGCGGCGATGCCAAGCTGGCCGCCAACTGGGTGATGGGCGAGCTGTCCAGCCTGCTCAACAAGGACAACCTGGACATCGAGCAGTCGCCGGTTTCGGCCGAACAACTGGGCGGCATGATCCTGCGCATCAAGGACAACACCATCAGCGGCAAGATCGCCAAGATGGTGTTCGAAGCCCTGGCCGCCGGCGAAGGCGAATCCGCCGACGCCATCATCGAAGCCAAGGGCCTCAAGCAGGTCACCGACAGCGGCGCCATCGAGGCCATGCTGGACGAAGTGCTGGCGGCCAACGCCGAGCAGGTCGAGCAGTACCGCGCTGCCGACGAGGCCAAGCGCGGCAAGATGTTCGGCTTCTTCGTCGGCCAGGCGATGAAGGCCTCCAAGGGCAAGGCCAACCCCGGCCAGGTCAACGAGCTGCTGAAGAAGAAGCTCGAAAGCTAAGCCTGCGACGCCGGGGCAACCCGGCGTTCCTTTTTCCGGGAGCCGCCATGCACAAGATCGCGACTTTCATCCTGCCCCTGGCCCTGCTGGCCGGCTGCGCCAGCCAGCCCGCCGTGCAACCTGCGCAGGCACCCGCGCCGACGCCCAAGAGCGTGCCGGTGGTCAAGGCACCGGCACCGGTCGCCAAACCCAAGCCCGCCCCCAGCTACCAGGCCGTGGGCAAGGCCTCCTACTATGCCTCGCGCCACCATGGCCGGCGCACCGCCAGCGGCGAACGGCTGAACAACAATGCCTTCACCGCCGCCCACCGCGAGCTGCCGTTCGGCACCCGGGTCAAGGTCACCAACCTGAGCAACGAACGCTCGGTGGAGGTACGCATCACCGACCGCGGCCCGCACGGCCGTGGGCGCCTGATCGACCTGTCGCAGGCCGCCGCCAAACAGCTGGACATGCTGCGCGCCGGCGTGGTGCAGGTACGCGTGGAAAGCCTGGACGACTGAAGCAAGGCGCAACACTCAGGGGGCTGCACGCACCACCCGCGCTTGGCTATGCTCTGGCGATTTTGCGCAAGGAGCTCAGCATGACCCTGATGACTTTCGTCTACCTGATCGCCGGCCTGGTGCTGCTGGTGGCCGGCGCCGAGGTGCTGGTACGTGGTGCGGCCCGCCTGGCCGCCCAGTTCGGCATCCCGCCGCTGATCATCGGCCTCACCGTGGTGGCCTTCGGCACCAGCGCGCCGGAAACCGCCGTCAGCGTACAGGCCGCCCTGGACGGCAGCGGCGACCTGGCCATCGGCAACGTGGTCGGCAGCAATATCGCCAACGTCCTGCTGATCCTCGGTGTCACCGCCCTGATCGCACCACTGCTGGTATCGCGCCAGCTGATCCGCCTCGACGTGCCGATCATGATCGGCGCCAGCCTGGTCACCTGGGCGCTGGCCTGGGACGGCAGCCTGAGCCGCCTGGACGGTGCCCTGCTGTTCGGCGGCATCCTCGCCTACACCGCCTTCCTGATCATCAGCAGCCGCCGCGAGAAGAAGGCGGAGGGTGCAGACGAATTCGAGGACGAGTATGGCCTGCACGAAACGCCCAAGCCCTACGCCTGGGCCATCAACGCGGCGCTGGTGATCGTCGGCCTGGCCCTGCTGGTCGGCGGTGCCAACCTGCTGGTGGAAGGCGCCGTGCAGCTGGCCCGCGCCCTGGGCATGTCGGAGCTGGTGATCGGCCTGACGGTGGTGGCGGTGGGCACCTCGCTGCCGGAGCTGGCGACCTCGGTGATGGCCGCCATCAAGGGCGAGCGCGACATCGCCGTGGGCAACATCGTCGGCAGCAACATCTTCAACCTGCTCTGCGTGCTGGGCCTGGCCTCGCTGGTATCGCCCAGCGCCATCCCGGTGGCGGCCAACGCCCTGGCCTTCGACTTCCCGGTGATGATCGCGGTGGCCATCGCCTGCCTGCCGATCTTCTTCAACGGCTATTCGATCAGGCGCTGGGAAGGCGCCCTGTTCGTCGCCTACTACGCCCTGTACACCACCTACCTGATCTTAAACAGCAGCGGCGCGCCCTGGCTCAGGGCCTTCCAGCACGCCATGCTGACCTTCGTCCTGCCGCTGACCGCCGTGACCCTGCTGGTGATCGGCGCCCGCGCCTGGCATCGCCAGCGCTGAGCCACGGAGACCCGCGATGAACGACAACGCCAAAGCCGGCGAACAGGTGCGCCGCGAAGTGATGGGCGACGCCTTCGTCGACCGCGCTCTGCACAACGCCACCGACTTCACCCAGCCGCTGCAGGACTTCGTCAACCAGCACGCCTGGGGCGGCGTCTGGACCCGTGGCGTGCTGGAGCGCAAGACCCGCAGCCTGATCACCCTGGCCGCGCTGACCGCGCTGAAGTGCCCGCAGGAACTCAAGGGCCATGTACGCGGCGCGCTGAACAATGGCTGCAGCGTGGAGGAAATCCGCGAGGCCCTGCTGCACTGCGCCGTCTACGCCGGCGTGCCGGCGGCCATCGATGCGTTCCGCGCCGCCCAGGAGGTGATAGATGCCTGGCAGGCCGAGCAGGCCTAGATCCAGCCACCCCAGCGCAGCACGAAAAGACCGAGATTGGTGGTGAATACCGCCGCCAGCGTGGTGATCACGATGATCGCTGCCGCCAGCTCGGCATTGCCACCGGCGGCCCTGGCCATGACGAAGCTGGCCGCCGCCGTGGGGCTGGCGAAGTAGAGAAAGAGGATCGCCAGCTCGGCATTGCGAAAGCCCAGGGCGAAGGCGCCGAGCGTGGCGAGGAGCGGTAGCCAGACCATCTTCAGCAGGCTGGCACCGATGGCCAGGCCGCTGCTGGCGCGCAGCGAGGCCAGCGACAGGGTACCGCCGATACAGAGCAGCGCCAGCGGCAGGGTCAGCTGCGCCAGGTACTCGCCGGAGGTGCCCAGCCAGGCCGGCAGCTTGACCTGCCAGTAGGCGAACGGGATGGCCGCCAGCACACCGAGGATCAGCGGGTTGCGCAGGATGCTCTTGCTGATGCTCCACGCATCGGCCTTGGCCTGCGGGCTGTAGATGGCCAGGACGATGGCCGACAGGCTGTTGTAGGAAAGGATCACCACGCCGCCGAGGATGCCGCCCAGCGATAGGCCGTAGTCGCCATACAGGCTGGTGGCCAGGGCCAGGCCGATGATGCCGTTGTTGCCGCGGAACGCCCCCTGCACGTAGACCCCGCGCTCGACCCGCGGCACGCGCAGGATGGCCCAGCCCCAGGCCAGCAGGAAGCCGAGCAGGGTGGCCAGCAGGAAGTAGGCGAGCAGCGCCGGCTGCAGCGCGGTCGACAGATCGGCATGCAGGATGGCGAGGAACAGCATGACCGGCATGCTGACGTTGAACACCAGGGCCGAGGCGGTGTGGATGAAGTGCGCGTCGATCAGCCCCAGGCGCCTGAGCACCACGCCGAGAAACAGCATGGCGAACACCGGGGCGGTGATGGCGAAGACGGCGAGCATGGCGGCCCCGACTGCTTGATCAGGCGGCTAATGATAACCGCGAGTGTCGGGAAAAATCCTTTCGCCAGGCTGTCAGCCGGGCGGCGCAGGAAGCGGCCGCCCGTGACGAACTCAGCGCCGTACCGGGCGTTTCTGCAGCTTGCGTTGCAGGGTGCGGCGGTGCATGCCCAGGGCGCGCGCGGTGGCGGAGATGTTGCCGTCGTGCTCGGCCAGCACGCGCTGGATGTGCTCCCACTGCAGGCGGTCCACCGACATCGGGTTTTCCGGCACCAGGGTGTTGAGGTCGGCATGCTCGGAGAGCAGCGCGGTGAGCACGTCGTCGGCATCGGCCGGCTTGCACAGGTAGTTGGTGGCGCCACGCTTGATCGCCTCCACGGCGGTGGCAATGCTGGAGTAGCCGGTGAGGATCACCACGCGCATCTCGGCATCCAGCTCCAGCAGCTTGGGCAGCAGCACCAGGCCGGAATCGCCCTCCATCTTCAGGTCGACCACGGCATAGTCCGGCAGGTCTTCCTTGGCCAGGGCCAGGCCCTCCTCGGCCGAGTTGGCCACGCTCACGCGCAGGCCGCGACGGTCCATGGCGCGCGCCATCACGCGGGTGAAGGTGGCATCGTCATCCACCAGCAACAGGTGCGGCTGGTCTTCCTGCTCGATCGCTTGCTCGTCACTCATGTTCGTCTCCCGGGGACAGTCGAGGCAGGCGCAGTTCCGTCAGCGTCCCGCCCTCTTCGTGGTTGTACAGTTTCACCGAGCCGCCGGCCCGCGTCACGCTGGCCTGGCTGAGGAACAGGCCGAGGCCGAAGCCCTTGCCCTTGGTGGTGAAGAACGGCCGGCCGATCTGCTCGGCGATGGCCAGCGGCACGCCGGCGCCGTGGTCGCGGATGTTCAGCCTGATCCACTGCTCGTCCCAGTCCAGGCGGATGTCGAGCTTGTCCGGACAGGCGTCGGCGGCGTTGTTCAGCAGGTTGAGCAGGGCCTGGGTCAGGTCGGCCGGCGGCAGCAGGCGCGGCACGGCACCGGCGCCCAGGCACTGGAAGCGGTAGGTGGCCTCGGGGCGCATCAGGTGCCAGCGATTGAGCGTCGCCTCCAGCCACTGCACGGCGGTCTGCTCGAACACCGCCTGGCGCCGGTCGGCCTCGGCGGCGCGCACCAGCTGCTGCAGGGTGTCCTTGCACAGCTTGACCTGCTCCTGCAGCAACGCCAGGTCGTCCTGCAGGGCCGGCTTGTCGCGGTACTCCTGGCGCAGTTCCTTGAGCAGCACGCTCATGGTCGCCAGCGGCGTGCCCAGCTCGTGGGCGGCGCCGGCGGCCTGGGTGGCCACGGCCAGCAGCTGCTGGTCGCGCATGCCCTCCTCGCGGCGCAGGGCCAGCAGCTCATCCTGGCGACGCAGGGCGCCGGCCATCTTGGCGGCGAAGAAGGTGATCAGCACCGCGGCCATGGCCACCGACAGCCACATGCCATAGATCAGCAGGGACTCGCGCTGGGCCAGGGGAATGTCCAGCGGGTGCGGCCAGAACAGCAGCACGCTGTAGCCCGCCAGCCCCAGGCCGCAGAGCGCCATGGTGTGCAGCCAGGGCAGGGTCGCCGCGGCGATGGTCAGCGGCACCAGGTAATAGGAAACGAAGGGGTTGGCCGGGCCGCCCGAGTAGTACAGCAGCACGCTGTGGATCACCAGGTCGCAGGCCAGCTGCACCGTGTATTCCAGCTCGGTCACCGGCCAGGGCCCGCGCAGGCGCAGGGCGGTGAGCAGGCACAGGGCCAGGGAGATGCCCAGGGTGATGCACAGCGCCAGCCAGGGCAGCGGCACCAGCCCGGACAGGTAGGCGATGCCCACCGAGCCGCCCTGGGCGGCCAGAACCAGCAGGCGGATCAGGGTCAGGCGCCAGAGGTTCTGCCGGCTGGCGGAGAGCAACTGGACGGGGGCGTAGATAGAGGTCGTCGGCATCCGCCGAGTATAACCAGAGCGCCGGGGTGGCCGTCTGCCTGCGGCAACCGGACGCAGCGCGAAGCGGCCGGCAACTGGAAAAAGAAAATCTGCGAACTGCCGTCAACCCGAATAGTCTGACAGCTTCGTCAACTTCAAGGACAACCACCCGCAAGGAGTTCCCATGCACGCACTCAACCGTCTCGCCGCCACCTTCGCCCTCGGCCTGGCCAGTCTCGCCAGCCTGCCGGCCCTGGCCGACGAGCCGCGCTACAACCAGATCTCGCTGCGCGCCGAAGTCAGCCAGGAAGTGGCCCACGACCGCATGTACGTCACCCTCTACACCGAGGCGCAGAACGACGACCCGGCCGAACTGGCCGCCGGCGTGACCAAGACCCTCAACGCCGCCATCGAACGGGCGCGCAAGGTTCAGGGCGTGAAGGTCAGCCTGGGCAGCCGGCAGAGCTACCCGGTGTACGAGGACGAAGGCAGCAAGATCGGCGCCTGGCGCGAGCGCGCCGAGCTGCGCCTGGAAAGCGCCGAGTTTGCCCGCCTGGCGCAGCTGTCCGCCGACCTGCTGGGCGAGCTGAAGATGGCCGAGATGAACTTCGCCGTGGCCGAGGACAGCCGCAAGGCCAGCGAAGACCAGTTGATCAAGCAGGCGGTGGCGGCCTTCAAGGCCCGCGCCCAGCTGGCCACCGAGGCCCTCGGCGGCAAGACCTACAAGCTGGTCAGCCTCAACCTCAACAGCGGCGGCCTGCAGCCGGTGATGCCGATGCACGCCATGGCCATGGACCGCGGCAGCTTCAGCAAGAGCGAGGCCGCGCCGCAGATCGAGGCCGGCACCAGCAAGGTGAGCATGAGCGCCGATGGCATGATCGAGGTGCAGCTGCCCTGATGCGAAGCGCAGCGCCGTCATTGCCTGATGGCGCTGCGCCAGCTTTTTCTGACCAGACTTGCAGATTTGCGACAACCAGTTACAGCCTCGCCACAGCTTCTACACTGATCTGCGTTTCGCGCTTGATCACGGCATATGCCGTGCATAGCTTCACGCAAGGTGCCCACAAGGCACCCCTCACGATGACAACCACAACAAACATGAGGTCAACATGCGTAAAAACGCCGTCATCCAGGCTTTGCTCGCCGCTGGGCTGATCGCCAGCGCCCCCTTCGCCAGCGCCGCCAGCAACCTGGTGTTCTGCTCCGAAGGCAGCCCCGCCGGTTTCGACCCGGGCCAGTACACCACCGGCACCGATTTCGATGCCGTGGCCGAGACCATGTTCAACCGCCTGACCCAGTTCGAACGTGGCGGCACCGCCGTCGAGCCGGGCCTGGCCGAGAAGTGGGATGTCAGCGCCGATGGCCTCAGCTACACCTTCCACCTGCGCAAGGGTGTGAAGTTCCACTCGACCGAATTCTTCAAGCCGAGCCGCGAGTTCAACGCCGACGACGTGCTGTTCACCTTCGGCCGCATGCTCGACAAGGAACACCCGTTCCGCAAGGCCTACCCGGCCGAGTTCCCCTACTTCACCGACATGGGCATGGACGCCAACATCGCCAAGGTGGAGAAGCTCGACGACCATACCGTCAGGTTCACCCTCAACAGCGTCGATGCCGCCTTCATCCAGAACCTGGCGATGAGCTTCGCCTCGGTGCACTCGGCCGAGTACGCCGACCAGCTGCTCAAGGCCGGCAAGGCCGCCGACATCAACCAGAAGCCGGTCGGCACCGGCCCCTTCGTGTTCAAGCGCTACCAGAAGGACGCGCAGATCCGCTTCACCGGCAACCAGGACTACTGGAAGCCGGACGACGTGAAGATCGACAACCTGATCTTCGCCATCAACACCGACGCCTCGGTGCGCATGCAGAAACTCAAGAAGGGCGAGTGCCAGATCACCCTGCTGCCGCGCCCGGCCGACCTCGAGGGCCTGAAGCAGGACCCCAACCTGAACATGCCGTCGCAGCCGGGCTTCAACCTCGGCTACATCGCCTACAACGTCACCCACAAGCCGTTCGACCAGCTCGAGGTGCGCCAGGCGCTGGACATGGCGGTGAACAAGCAGGCGATCATCGACGCCGTGTACCAGGGCGCAGGCCAGCTGGCGGTGAACGGCATGCCGCCGACCCAGTGGTCCTACGACGAAAGCATCAAGGACGCCGGCTACAACCCGGAGAAGGCCAAGGAGCTGCTCAAGGCCGCCGGCATCAAGGAAGGCACCGAGATCACCCTGTGGGCCATGCCGGTGCAGCGCCCGTACAACCCCAACGCCAAGCTGATGGCCGAGATGCTGCAGGCCGACTGGGCCAAGGTCGGCATCCAGGCCAAGATCGTCAGCTACGAATGGGGCGAGTACATCAAGCGTGCCAAGGGCGGCGAGCACGACGCCATGCTGATCGGCTGGAGCGGCGACAACGGTGACCCGGACAACTGGCTGGGCACCCTGTACGGCTGCGACGCGGTCGACGGCAACAACTTCTCCAAGTGGTGCGACGCTTCCTACGACAAGCTGATCAA
>Ga0247725_1001702_pt1 | contig 10560 bp, 6 predicted proteins | sample OKSTACKMCFT3sol_FD_183021 | JGI IMG/M metagenome (GOLD analysis project Ga0247725, IMG submission 183021) | Subsurface sediment microbial communities from gas well in Oklahoma, United States - OK STACK MC-FT3-sol | ecosystem: Environmental > Terrestrial > Deep subsurface > Rock core/Sediment... | reverse complement strand
CGGCGGCGGCTATACGATCGCTCAGCTGGCCATGATCGACGCGGCGAGCAGGCCCTTCCCGGCTATAGCGCGCTCCAAGCTGTTTGAGCCGCTGGGCATGGCGCGCAGCACTTATGAGCAACCCCTCCGGGCCGAGACCCCGAACGTGGCCCTAGCCCATGACGAGACCGGCCAGCTCATCGCGGGCGGTTTCCATGTCTATCCCGAACTGGCGGCGGCGGGTCTCTGGACCAGCGCCAACGACCTGGCGCGCTTCGTGGTCGAAGTCCAGAACGCCCCCCATGGCCGGGGTAAGGTCCTTTCGCTGAAGACAGCCCGTCAAATGCTGACGCGGCAGCCTGGCGGCTGGGGTCTGGGCTTCAAGGTGAGCGGCGAGGGCAAGGCGTTCTCCTTTTTCCACGACGGCTCTAACGCCGGCTACAAGGCCACCCTGGTCGGCCATCCCGAGACAGGCGACGGCGTAGTGATCCTGACCAATGGCGAGCAAGGCTATCAGCTGGGACAAGAAATCCTGCGCGGGGTGGCGGTCACTTACGGCTGGAGCGACTATGGGCCGACCGTCCGGAAGGCCTTCGACTTGCCCCTGGCCGCTCAGCGTCCGTTCGCCGGGACCTTCGAGATCAAGGGCCTTGGAACCTTCGAAATCCGCGACGCCGGAACCGCTATGTTCGTCGAGCTCCGCAAGGGGCAAGCGTTTCGGCTGATCCCCTCTTCCGACCGGTCTTTCTTCATCACTGAACAGAACATCGCGCTAACGTTCGAGGACGCCGATCATGGCGCAGCCGAGGCGGACGGCCAGCGATTTGCGTTCACGCGGGTTGCTGAGAAATAGCGCCACAAGCCGACCTTGGCCGTCGTCGAGAAGCCGACGCTAGACCCGACGGCAAGGGGACATCATCGAAGGATCGCCCCCCACTCGCTTGGACGAAGTTCAGGCCAGGAGGCGGTCGCGGCAAAATAGCCTTTCAGGTCGCCGGCGAACGGCCAGTCCGAGCCGGCGACGAACCGGTCGACGCCTATTCTGCGGATCAGCCCGGCCATCTTGGCGCGATCCCCCGCGACCGTTTGCTCCGTGAATACCTGGGCGAGGTCGAAGCGCACGTTGCTGACAACAGCCGGATTACGATCAAAGGCGCTGGCGAAGGCGCCTAGGGCGTCCAGGGTGACGGCGTCGATCCCGCCCCACCCCGCGGCATGGGCGATGACCACCGGTTGCCGACCGGCTGCGGGCAGCACCTGATCCAGGAAGATCCCCACATCGCGCGCGCCATAGTCGGAGGCCCGCGTGCGCATGTGGAGCATGATCGTCCACCCATTGCCGGCCGCCGCCCGGAACACCGCCGCCAGCTTGGCGACCTGGACGGGGTCCCGAAGATCGACGTCCGAGTTGGTCAGGTGCAGCTTCAACCCGGTGACGGCGGGATCGCCCTTCCAGTGCGCAATTTCCGTCAGGGCTTCGGGCGCGGTCGGATTGACGCTGACGAAGGCGGCGAAGCGGTCGGGTCGGGTTCGGGCCAGGTCGACCGTGAAGGCGTTGGCCGCACGCACCACGCGCGCGGCGTCCGGCAATGGATCGGCCAGAGGGCTCTCAGCGAGGTAAGCGGTCGACATCAACCAGCCCTGGCGAATGCCCGCCTCGTTCAGGGCTTTCAGGGCGTCTTCGGCCGTCAGCGGCGCGGTGAAGCGAGGGTCGCACGGGCTCTTGCGCATCGGACTGACGCAATAGGCCGGCAGGATGGCGAGAATGGCCGGGGAATGGACATGCATGTGGTGGTCGATCGCCGGTTGGGCCCTGACCTGACCGGCGCAGACCATCAGCGCCAGCAGCGCCCCACATCGCAGAGAGATCGACAAGGTCGGGAATCCTCAAGCAGGAAAAAGGGCGCGGAACCGTGCTCCGCGCCCTCGCCTCGACTTACTGGCCGCCTTCGCCCAGCAGCGTCTTTCGCCAGAACATGATGCTGGACCAGAAGTAGTAGTCGACGTTCTCCTTCTTGCGGAAAACGTGACCTTCGTTCTGCGCCAGCACGTGCCAGACCGAACCGCCGTTGGCGCGCACGGCCTTGATCATCTGATCGGCTTCGCTGGCCGGCACGCGCGGATCGGTCCCGCCCGTGGCCACCAGCAGCGGGATCTTGATCTTGTCCACGCTGGTCAGCGGCGAGATCTTCATAAGCTGCTCGCGCTGCTTGGGATCGCGCTCGTCGCCGTATTCCACCCGGCGCAGATCGCGGCGATAGGCCTGGGTGTTCTGCAGAAAGGTGACGAAGTTGGAGATCGCGACGTAGCAGTTGGCCCCCTTCAGGCGGGCGCTGTAGTGCGTGGCCGAGGCGTAGCACATATAGCCGCCGTACGAGACGCCGTTGACGGCGAAGCGGCCGGCGTCCAGGGCGGGCTCCTTTTCCAGGGCGTCGAGGAAGGCGCCGATGTCCTTGACCGAGTCCTCACGCTTAAACGGGCCGTTGTCGAGATTGACGAAGCGCGCGCCATAGCCGGTCGAACCGCGCACGTTCGGGAAGAACAGCGCCACGCCCAGCTCGTTGAGCAGGTAGTTGTTCGGCCCCTGGAAGTCAGGACGGGTCTGGCCTTCCGGACCGCCGTGGATGTCGACGATTAGCGGCCGCTTGCCAGGGAACTTGGCCGGATCGGGCTGGTACAGGAAGCCCGAGACCTTCTCGCCGTCGAAGCTGGCGACCTCGACGAGACGGGGCTCGACATTCAGGCTCGGATCCAGGCCGCCGGTCTCGCTGTGGGTCCACTGGGTGACGGCCAGGGTCTTCGGATCGATCGAGAAGGCGTCGCCCGGCACCTTGGCGCTGGACATAGACAGGCCGATGTCGCCCCACGGCGCGATCTGGATGGCCGCGCCGATGCTATAGGGAATGACGCCAGCCGGCAGGCCGTCCACGGGGCGCACGGCGCCGGTGGCGACGTCCATCACCCGCACGCGCGACACGCCCGCCTCGTTAATCGCGTAGACGACGAACGAACCGTCCGGCGCGACGGCGTAGTCGCTGACGTCCCAGCGCGGCTCTTTGGACACCGGGGTGAAGCCACCCTTGGCGTCCAGCTTGCCTAGGCGCAGGAAGTCGGAGCCCTTGTTCGAGGTCAGCCACACCGCGCCGTCATGGCCGTATTTGGGATCGACGTAGGAGGCCTTGGTCTTGACGTCGGTCAGGGCCCTCATCTTGCCGCTGGACAGGTCCAGTTCGTAAACCATGGCCTCGTTGATCGACATGCGGTTCAGCACCAGGGCCTTGGAACCGTCGGCCGAGAAGTCGGCGATGTTCCAGCCGCCGCCCTTCACCTCGGCGACCAAGCGGTCGCTCTTGGGATCCTTGGGATCGACGACGTACAGGTCCATGTCGGCGCCGTTGCGGCGCGACGAGGCGTAGCCGACCAGTCGGCCGTTCGGGGCCCAGGCGCCGAACCAGTTGCGGCTCTTGCCGTCGGTGATCAGGCGCGGGCGGCCGGCTTCCAGGACGTACAGCTGGTAGAATTCATCGCCGCCCTTGTCCTTCTGGATCACCAGCGCATCCCCCTCGGGCGAGAGCGCGGCGGTCAGGATCGGCTCGTTCTCGAAGCTGATCTGGCGACGGTCCCCCTCGGCCTTGGCGACGACGTGGACCTGGTCCGAGCCCCCGAAGCGGGTCTTGACCAGCATCGAGCGGTCGGCGGCGTTCCAGCCCAGGAAGTTGGCGTGGCGCGACTGTTGGTACGGGGCTAGGCCGGCGACAAGATCCTGCGGGATGGCCGGGACGCCGTCGACGACCATGGCGGGAGGCGGCGCGACGGTCTGGGCCGCCAGCGGAGTCGCGAAGACGGCCGCGCTCGCCAGCAGGGCGAGCGTCAGGGGAAGACGAGGGGTCATTTGGGGGATCACCATGGGAAAGGTGGGCGCGCGCCGCCGGAAACAGGGGAAACCGGCGGCGCGCGAAGTCGGAGCGGGAGCTGAACTAGAAGCGCATCCGCGCGCCGACGGTCACGTAGCGACCGATCACGTCGTAGTACGGCGAGTACAGCGAGCTGACCGGCGGTTTCTTGTCGAACAGGTTCGTCGCGTTGGCGTACAGCTCGACCCGCTTGCCGCCGAACTCGGGCAGGCGCGCCTGAACGCCCAGGTCCACATAGGTGTAGGCCTTGATGTGGTTGTTCACGAGATCGACGGTGTTGTTGTAGTTGCCCGCCGAGATGTAGCGGGCGCGGATATTGGCGCTGAAGACCTCGCCGGCCCAGTCGAGCGAGGCGTTCGCCCGAGTCTTGGGCGTGCCCAGGCCGAACGAGTAACCCTGCGACTTGACGTACTCGATCTTGCTGACGCCGTCGTTGGTGGTCAGGCTGTTGACCCAGGTGCCCAGCAGGCGGGCGCGGATGCGGCCCGGAGCGCCCGGGATCAGGCGGTCGAATACGGTCGAGTACGAGATCTCGGCGTCGAAGCCGTCGGTCTTGTAGTTTGCCAGGTTGACATAGGTCGAGACGATCCGGGTGATCGTGCCGCTGGCGTCACGGGTGACCCGCGAGCACAGCTCCTGGTTGCCGTTGGCGCAGCGGGTGACGATGTCCTGGGCCGCGATCGTGGTGATCACGTCGTCGATGTTGATCTTGAAATAGTCGAGCGACATCGACAGGCCCGAGATCGACGGCGGCGAATAGACGAAGCCGGTGGTGAAAGTCTTGGCCGTCTCGGGGTTCAGGTTCGGGTTGCCGCCGCCGTTGGTCAGCACATAGACGCTGGAGTTGTTGGTCGGGTCGGTCAGAGTGTTGTAGCCGGTCGTCGTCGTCGTGAAGAGCTCGGTCAGGTTGGCCGAACGGATGTCGCGCGACTGGGTGATGCGACCGCGGAAACCCGGGAAGAACTCGTTGGTGGCGCCCAGCTTCCACGACCAGATCGAGCCGGTGGTGTCGTAGTCCGAGACGCGGGCCGCGGCGTTGACTTCCAGCTTGTTGAAGACAGGGACGTCGCGCACCACCGGCACCAGCACTTCGGCGAAGGCTTCCTTGACCGAGAAGCTGCCGGCCATGGCCGAGAAGCTGAACGAGGTGAAGGCCTTGGCCGCATCCTGGGCGCCGACCGTGCGATCGACAGACTCCTTGCGGGCCTCGGCGCCGATAGCGATCGAGACCGGGCCGGCGGGCAGCGAGAAGGGCTCGCCGCGCAGGCTGAAGCCGCCGACGTCCAGTTTGCTGGTCTCACGCATCGAGGGCGTGCCGGTGACGTAGTCCAGCGCCGCCTGCGAGGGCGCGCCCTGGCCGAACAGGTTGATCGGCACGCAGTTGGTCGAGGCGTTGGTCAGGGCGATGCGGCAGATCGGCTTGCCTGTGGTGGGGCTGATCACCGAGTCGACCGCGTTGGCGTAGTTCTGGGTCAGGAAGAACCCGGGGGTATCGATGTTGTTCTCTTGCTCGCCGTGGCTGTAGTAGGCGCTCCAGCGCCAGCCGCCGTCGAGTTCGCCGTCTAGGGCGATCGTGCCCTGGGTCGAGACGCGCTCGAAGTCGATGGTCGGATAGGCCTCGGTGTTGAAGCGGCCCATCGTGAAGGTCGTCTGGCCGGCGGCGGCCAGGGCCGTCTTCACGGCGGTGGGCAGGAAGGCGTTGTCCGACTTGATCGTCAGGTTGCCGCGGTTGTGGTCGCCGAACCAGATGTAGTTGTTCCACATCCGCGAGCGGCGCAGTTCGGCCGTCAGCTTTATTTTGTCGGTCAGCTCATAGGTCGCGCTGGCCATGGTGGCGTAGCGCTTCTGCGGCGTGACCAGCGGCGACAGGTCGTCGTTCGAGGGGCCTTCGCCGCCGATCGAGTTCGTGCCCTGCACCGTGCCGTAGTCGAAGGCGCGCAGGGAGCCGTCCGGATTGAAGGTCTGGCCGCGCAGCACGCCCGAGGTGATCAGGCCGCCGGGCGCCGCGTTCGAGAAGCCGACGTCGGGGGCCAGGATGAAGCGGCCGGCGCCATTCGAGACCGTGGCCCAGCGGCCGATGTTGGGACGGCTGCTCTTGGGGATGACGCCATCATTGTCGAGATACTCGCCGCCGATGACGAAGTGGCCGCGGCCGCCGGCGAAGGTCGTGCCAGCCGCGCCTTCGACGCGGATCTGCTTGGCGTCGTCGTACGAGGACTCGCCCCCCTCGATGCCGAACTTGAAGCCGGTGAAGGCTCGGTCGATCGAGAGGTTGACGACGCCGGCGACGGCGCCCGAACCCCAGGCGGCCGAGGCGCCGCCGGTCACGACGTCGACGCCCTTCAGCATGACGCTGGGGATCATGTTCAGGTCGTTCTCGCCGGAGAAGCGGCGGCCGTCCAGCAGCACCAGGGTGCGGTTGATGCCCAGGCCGCGCAGGTCGACCGGGGCGTTGCCCGCGCCGGTGTTGGTGCCGGTGGTTTGGGGCGAGGTCGTGGCGCGGAACTGCGGCAGGTCGTTCAGGGCGGCGGCCACGTTCGGGCGGGCGCCGACGGCCAGGTCCTCGGCGGTGACGCGCACGGTCGGGGTCGGGGCCTGGAAGCCGGCGCGGTCGATGCGCGAGCCGGTGACGACGATCTCGGCGACGCTGGTGTCCTCGGTCGCCTGCGGGGCTTGGGCGGCCTGCGCGAAGGCGGCGGTGTGCAGCATCATGGCGGCGGGCGCGATGGCGCAGCCCAGCAGCAGGCTACGGCGGGTTTGGCGAGAAATAGTCAAACGAGATCCCCTCGGCTTTTGCAGTCGACAATCGCCCTCCCCGCCGCCCACCTGATGCGGGCGACCAGTCGCGAACCGGGGCTCCTTCCCCGATGCGCCAGGCGCTTCCTCTGCCCCCGCTGTCCTTGGGCCTGAGAGATTCAGGCGCCGCTCGCGCCCTTGCTCCGTCGGCGAGGCCGCTCCTTTCTACGAAGCGGTCCTGCTTTCCAGCGTCCTCATGCTCTGCGGTCCGTTTTGCCTGAGCGTTTCCGGGGCGGTTGCGCCTTCGGCGTCGGGGAAACCCGATCTCTTCCGCGAGAGCCAGAACACTTACACGCCGCAGTTCCGCCTTCGTCAAAACCCGGCCAAGCGACAAAAACAGCCCCCAAAACCGCGCCTGACTAGGAAATCCCCCCAAGCGCCTCCCCGCCTTCGGCGGCCCTTCCGCCGATCCATCCCCGAAGCTCGGGTCGTGACAGGTCCGTGACAGATTCACCGAGGTTCGGATAATCTTGGTTTCGTGGCGCGCGGCGGGATTTGACGCTCAAATGCTCAAATATTGAGCACACAAAGACCATTATTTGAGCATTCAGCGCCCGTCGCTCGGCTGGGCCATGCGCCAGCGCGTCAGCAAGACCTCGCGCCGGCCCTGGTCGAAATTGGCCAGCAGCGCCGGGCCGACCCGGATCGGCCGCCCGCCCGCCTGGGCCGGGGCGGCCAGTCCCGAGCGCACCGGGGTCAGCCGCGCCTCCAGCAGGCGTCGCTGCCCGGCCTCCGACATCAGGTAGTCGAGGAACACCCGGGCCGCGTGCGGATGCGGCGCGGCCTTGGCGATGAAGGCCACCCGCGAGATCGACAGGTGATAGTCCTCGGGCACGATCAAGCCGATGTCGCTCTTGGGGCCGTAGCCCCGCGCGTAGAGATCGGCGTAGGAGCCGTTCATGTCGAAGGCCAGCAGGTGCTCGCCCGAGGCCACGCGGTCCAGCATCGGCTTGCCGGGCACATAGGTGCGGGCGCGGGCGGCGGCCAGCGCCTCGTACAGGGCCCAGGCGTCGGGATAGACCTCGGTGTTGCTGGACAGGTAGAGGAACCCGACGCCGCTGCGCTCAGGGTCGTACATCCCCACCTTGCCGCGCCAACGCTGCGGATCGGCCCGCAGCGCCGCCAGCAGGGCCGCATGGCTGCGCGGCGCCTCGTCGGGCTTCAAGAGCGCCTTGTTGTAGACGAAGACGATCGGCTCGTTGGTCATGCCGAAGCCCTGGTCGCGCCACCGCGCCCAGGCCGGCAGGTTTCTGGCCTCCAAGCTGTGATAGGTCTGGGCGTAGCCGTCGTTGATCAGCTTGACCTGGGTGTCCATGGCCGAGGTCCAGACAACGTCGGCGACGGGCTTGCCCGTCCGGGCCTCCTCGATCACCCTGGCCTGCATGTCGCGCGAGGTCAGCACGACGAAACGCAGCTTCACCTTGGGAAAGCGGCGCTCGAAATCGGCGACCAGCCGTTCCTGGACATCGTTGTTGATGTAGATGACGGCCTCGCCTTCGCGGCCGGCCGCGCGGATGTCGGCGGCGCGCGTCGCCTGCCCCGGCGCGGCGGGGCCGCAGCCCGCCAAGGCCAGAGCGCCCGCGCCCAACGCCCCCCCGCCAAGGCCGGCCAGAACGCTCCGTCTCTTGACCGCGACTGTCAATCGGCGTCCGATGGCCGTTTCTCCCGCACGTGTTTCGGTTCCTACATCCCCGATGAAGATACTCGTTGTCGAGGATGATCCTCCGCTGCGCCGCTCGTTGCAGACGACGCTGGAGAGCGAGGGCCACCAGCCGATCTGCGCCGGGACCGGCGAGGAAGCGCTGGCCCTGGCCCTGGCGGCCGGCGCCGACTTCGACGCCGTGGTGCTGGACATCGGCCTGCCCGATATCGACGGCTTCGAGATCCTGGGCCGCCTGCGCCGGGAGGGCTTCCTGACGCCGATTGTCATGCTGACCGCGCGCGACGCCGTGCGCGACCGTATCGCGGGCCTGGACATGGGCGCGGACGACTATGTGCTAAAACCCTTCGACCCGTTCGAGCTGGTCGCTCGCGTGCGCGCCGTGGCTCGCCGGCAAAGCGGCTATGCCTCGCGCAGCGCCCATGTCGGGACCCTGGCCTGCGACTGGGAGGCTGGCGCGGCCTGGATCGGCGACCGCCGTCTCGACCTGCGCCCGCGCGAATGGGCGGTGCTGAAGGCCCTGGCCAGCCGCCCCGGCCGAGTGATCGAGCGCGCTCGCCTCGCCGCCGAGGTCTTCCCCGACGAGCAGGATCCCTCGCCCAACGCCCTGGACATCCATGTCGGCCGCCTGCGCCGCAAGCTGGCGCCGGACGGCCCCAACCTCAGCACGCTGCGCGGCGTCGGCTACCGGCTGGATCCGTGAGCCGGGCCGCCTCCAGAGCGGGCCGTCCCAGCCTGGTCGGCCGCCTGCTGCTGGCCCAGGTCGCGCCCCTGGCCCTGCTGGGCGCGGCCCTGGCCCTAGCCGGCGCCCTGGCCGCCCGCGCGGTCGTCGAGAAGGCGTCGGACCGGCTGCTGGCCGGCTCGGTGGCCTCGATCATCGCCCAGGTCGGCGCCGTGGACGGTCAGGCCAAGGTCGCCTTGCCCCCGTGGTCCCTAGGCCTGCTCGACACTCCGGAACGGGACGCGGTGTTCTATGCGGTCCGGCAGGGTCCACGCCTGGTCACGGGCTATGAAGACCTGCCGCATCCGCCTGCGCCGTCACCCAACGAAACCAACTTCAGCTACGGCAAGATGCGCGGCTACGCCGTGCGGATCGCCCAGTCGACGGTGATGGTGCCTGGGGTGCGCGAGCCCGTCGTGGTGGCCGTGGCCCAGAGCCTGGATTCCCGCCGCGCCAGTGTGCGCGACTTGCTCTTCAACCTCATCGGCCTTCCGGTCCTGCTGGTCGTCCTCGCCGCGGCCCTGGTCTTCCCGGCCATGCGCTGGGGGCTGGCGCCGCTGCGGCGCTTGACCAGCGAGCTAACCTTCAGGGCCCAGGCGCCGCGGCCGGATCTCGCGCCCATCGACCCGCTTGACGCGCCCGCGGAGCTGTCGCCGATGGTCGACGCCTTCAACCACCTGCTGGGCAGCTTGGAGCGCTTCACGCGCGCTCTGGAGCGTTTCTCGGCCGACGCCTCCCATCAGCTGCGCACGCCCCTCTCGGTGATCGTCGCCAACCTCGCCCTGTTGGAGCGCTCAGCCACGACGCCGCGAGACCAAGCCTTACTCGCCGACTCTCGCGCGGCGGCGGCCAGCCTGCGACAGGTGCTCTCGCAGTTCCTGGCGCTGGCGCGCTCCGAGGCGGCCGCGGCTGAGGGCGAGGCCGATCTCGTCGCCCTGCTCAACACCATCCAGGTCGAGGCCGCGCGCGCCTTCCCCGGGGTCGAGGTGCTGGCGCGCCTGCCTGCGGATCTGCCGCTCGCCCAGGGCAATCCCGTGCTGATCGGCGAGGTGCTGCGCAATCTGGTGTTCAACGCCTGCGCTTATGGTGGCGGCAAGGTCCTATTGGCCGCCAGCGCCGACGGGGGCGGACTGAAGGTCGTGATCTGGGATCACGGCCCAGGCATCGCCGATACCGAACTGGAACGTTTGCTCGCGCCCTTCAACCGAGGTCCCCAGGCCTCCGCCTCCCCCGGCGCGGGCCTTGGCCTGGCGATCGTGCGCTCGATCACCCAACGCCTCGATATCACCCTCGAGCTGGGCCATCGCTCCAACAAGCCTGGCCTCGTGGCGAGACTAGGCTTTGCAGCCTGGTCGGCCCGGCGGCGCCAGAGGACTAAGCCGCTCGCGCGGCATGGGTGACCGGCGCTGGCGCCGTAGTTGAACCTGAAGTGGCGGCGCCTTGCCCGTCCTGTCTGAAGATCAGGGGTCAACCCTGCAGACAGGAGACCC
>Ga0247725_1001701_pt1 | contig 10566 bp, 13 predicted proteins | sample OKSTACKMCFT3sol_FD_183021 | JGI IMG/M metagenome (GOLD analysis project Ga0247725, IMG submission 183021) | Subsurface sediment microbial communities from gas well in Oklahoma, United States - OK STACK MC-FT3-sol | ecosystem: Environmental > Terrestrial > Deep subsurface > Rock core/Sediment... | reverse complement strand
GGATCCGCTTCTGCTGGCTACGGCGCAGCTCGCGCCCTATGTCGCTGGCCGCCGCACGGCGCGCCGGCGCATTCAGCTGCATGAGCAGGGCGCCCGCCCAATCCTCGAGCGCGGTCAGGTCGTCAGCCATCTAGACCGCCAGTCCCGTCATCTGCCATTCCGGTACCGGTTCTTCCAGGTGCGTGGCGATCGGCTTGCCGCCGGGTCCGATCGCTACCCGCACCGCCTCGGCCAGGGGCAGCTTGATCGATAGGTCGAAGGTGTCGTTCGTCAGCTGGTCCACCTCGAAGGTGATCGCGCTGTCGCGCTTGTCTGGATTGTTGACCAGGTCGGGCTGGTGACGCTGGACCCAGGCCAGCAGGGCGATCATCACCAGGTCAGGGTCGCCGGCAAAGTCGGTTAATATCAAGTTGAGGGTATAACGATATTCGAATGATAGCGAAGGGATACCATTCGCGGCAATCGCGCCGGCATCGGCGAACACCAGGAACTTGTCCGGATTCGCCTCGAGGCCGGGCAGGGCCGCGGCGATTGCGGCGCGCAGGCTGGCCGGTTTAATCATCGCTGGCCACCTCCTGCTCGGCCCAGGTGCCGGCCTTGCCGTTCACGGCGACTTGCTGGCGAGCGTAGAAGTCGCGCCACCCAAGGGCTTGCTCGCGCCAGGCGCGGCAGCTGGTGGCGTTGTGGACTTCGACGGCCGCGACTTCATCGAGCGGAATGCCGGCGGGTTCTCGGTCAGGATCGCCGGCGGGTCCAGCAGGGTCACCTGCCCAGGCGGCGTCGAGCACGCGGACAAAGCCAGCGTTGACAGCAAAGCGGCCGATATCGACCGGCTGAACATAGGTCGGGATGCTGCTTTCAATTTTCTCTCCTTGGACATAGACCGTCTTGATACGGTCGCGGTATTTGGTTTCCGTCACCGTCACCACCTTGGCCTGGCGTTCGATGACGCGGACAGTCTGGGCGGCCTGCTTTTCCTGGTAGTCGGACATGACGTCGGCGCCGTGGCGCGCCTCATGCAGCCGGCCGACAACATAGACCGTGGCCAGCAGCACGGCCGCGGCGATCCACTTCACGTATACCGGCAGGACGACACCGCGCAGCGCGGCCAGGCGAGTGGCGATCGCGTTCATGCAGCCACCAGCTCGAGCGCGTCGTATTTGGCGCAGGCCGCGGCCAGCTTCGCATCGTACAGGTTGCGCGCGTAGGCCGGGCCGTTGTACAGCCTGGCGAAGGTGCTCCACTTCCGATCCTTGAGCGCCGCCACCAGGCGCTTGTCCGTCTTGACGAATCGAACGAAGGCGTCCAGCTGTTCGGCCTCGCTCACCTTCATGCGGCCGACGAAGTCGTCGATGCCGGTGTACTCGAGCGCCTTCCAGTGATAGCCCATGATCTGGAATGCGCCCCAGCTGCAGGCCTCTTGCGCGGCCGCGCGGTGCAGGGTGAGGGCGGTTGCCAGGCGTATGTACTCGGCGCCGCCGCCCTGGTAGCCGCCTGCTTCCTTCGATACCAGGTGCGGGTACCGGATCGCCAGCGGCGCCGGGTCGATGCCGTGCGCCTCGAGGCGCTTCCAGAACACATGGCGTTCGAACAGGATCGCAGGCCGGCCATCGGGCAGGAAGCCATGCCCGCGCGACTCCACTTCGTTGACGGCGCGGACGGCGGCCAGCGACACGCCCAGGGCGGCGGCCGCGCGCTCGAGGTCGGCGGCGCCCAGGTAGTGCGGCGGCACGATGCCAGCAAGGGCGGCGAAGGTCTTCGGTCCGGCGATGCCATCGACTACCAGGCCAAATACGCTTTGCGCGGCCATCAGGGCGCACTCGGTCGCCGCGTCGAATTCGTGGGTCACGTCGATCTTGTAGCCGGCGCGGTTCAGGCGGCGCTGCAGCACGGCGACGCCGTCGCCCTTGTCGCCAAATTTACACAGTAGGGTCATGGTCATTCACTCCGAAGAAGGCGCGCCACGTTGCCGCGGGCGCCAAACACAAACAGGGACAGCAGGACGGCGCGCGCAGCTTCGAAGAAACCGATCGGGTGTCCGTCGACGGCCAGCTCTACCGCCGAGCCAGCCAGGATCACCAGCAGCAGCCAGGCAAACCAGGACACGTTCTGGCGATGGCGGGCGCCCTCCTTGCGGTACAGCAGCAGGCGAACGCACGTCACCGCGTAGGCCAGAAAGGCGATCAGGGCGAAGGTGTAGGCCATGGTCACTTCCCTTTCTTGCTGAACAGGGTGAACAGGTCAGCGGTCTTGATCCGCTCGAGCAGCTGCAGCGTGACGCCGATCGCCGAGGCGGCGGCGAAGAACGCGGCCACGCCGGTGGACTGAATGGGTGTGACGCGCACCAGGTCAGGCGCCGCCAGGTAGCCGGCGATAAACGAGATGACCAGGTAAGCGAAACGCTTGCCCAGGGTCAGGTCCTTGGAGCTGACGACCAGGAGCGCCGCGCCCGCGAACGCCCCGATCAGCGCGTTGCCGTCGATGCCGGGCGCCAGGCTCGCCAAGCCGATGCCGGCCGACACGATCGCCGTGGTGGTAGTGCTGGGTTCTGCCATGATGGATCCTTGAATTCAGTCCCACAGCTCGAGCAGAGGGGCGGTAGGTTTATTGGCCGGCTGGTCCGGCAGCTTGACCTCGAGGCCGCTCGGCAGGATCAGCCCGCGATCGGCGAGGCCGGGGTTCAGTTCGTACACGATCTCGACCAGGCCGGCCGTGCGGCCCAAGTGCCGCCAGCAAAGCTCGTCGACGGTATCGCCTTGTTGCGCACGTACCAGCATCAGATCAACTCGATGGTGGAGCGTGGAAGGCCGAGAATGTCACGCACAGCCCAGCGCGCGGCGCGGCGATCGTCGCCGATCGTGCCCTCGAGCTGGTCGGCCTTGGCCTCGCCGGCTGGCGTCGCGTCGAAGTCGCGGTAGCGCTCGGTCAGGTCAGCTTTCGCCGTTCGATATACCGCAGTGCGATAGCGAGTCAGGTAGACGCTTTCGCCGCCGATCTTCGGCAGCATCTCGTCCAGCCGTATCACGCCAGCCGCCAGCTGGGTCTTGCTCCAGGCCGCCAATTCATTGTTGATGGCGATCACAGCCTCGATTGCTGCACTACGTAGGCGTGCAGCGGTCACAGTGCCGTCCAGGCGCATGGTCTCGCGCAGCTGGTCCAGGTCGATGTCGGGGAAAAATCCGTCATTCGTCACGGTCATTGCATCGGCTGGCGTCGAGGTCGTCCTCGAGGGGGCGGTGGCGTTGAAACTCATGTTCGGTTCTCGGTAAAGGAGGCGGTGGGCCGGCGTCGGATCAGGTCAACCACAAGGGTCTTCGATCGTCAGCCGGCGCCGCCATGCCGGGGTGGGCTAGGTACTCGCTGCCGACTTCTCGCCGGCAGCTTTGAGCGCTTTCTCCAAACGCTCGATGTCTTTCTTGGCGCCGACGCGATCGTCCAGGGCGACGGCGCGGCGCAGGTACGGCAGCGCGGCGGCCGGATCGTCCTGCAGGGCGTAGCCGATCGCCTTGTACAGCTTGGCGCGCACCTGGTCGGGCATGTCGGAGGCATCGGTCAGGGTCGCCACCTGCAGCAGCTGGTCGACGTCGAACTTGCCGCCATCGGCCTTGAGGGCGATCAGGGCCGCTTCGGCGATTTCCTCGGCGATGACGGTGCCCAGGGTGCGCTCGTACTGGTCGGGCAGCGTCAGGCGGTGCTGCAGGGCGTACACAGCGATCGCCAGCGCGCCGGCGTAGTCGCCCACGTCGATGCGCCAGACCATTACCGTGACCAGCACGTCGTCCTGTGCGCCGCGGCCGCCCTCGAGGGCGCCGGCCACATAGTCTTCGTACTCGGGCAGCACTTCACGCTTGACCGCGACCTTGCGCTCCACCGACTGCAGCTGTTTCAAGCGGCGCCGGTCGGTTGCCAGCTTCGCCAGCATCAGCTCGTAACGGCTCGCGCCGGCGAGTGATTCACCAGGCGCGCCCGTCGCGGCCGCCGCTGCAGCGCTTACGCGCTCGAAATGACGTTGGGCGGGCGACTTCATGCTTATGCTGCCGCTTCGATGGCGATGTTTTCGACCACGCAACCGGCGCTGTAGTCTTCGACCACATACGCGTCGTTGCTCGACTCGTAGTTCTCGATCTGGTCGCGCTTGGCGTTGTCCACGACAGTGCGGCGGCGGGCGCCTTCCTGGAAGTAGATCGACAGGTTGTCCAGGCGCGTGATCATCACGGTGTTAGCCGGGAAGCCAGGAACACGGACCGCCTGCAGGCCGCCGATGCGCTTCTGGCTGACGATCAGGTCCGCAGCCACCGCTTCGGTGTTCGGCTGCGTCTGGTTCAGGATCGGGAAGTATTTGTCAGCCAGCAGGTTGCGGCCGCAGATCACCACGAGTTCGGTGTCTTCCTGGTGAACCGCGTCGATCATGTTGTTGACCGCATCGAATACCAGGGCGTCGAGGTTGGCGTAATCGGCCCCGGCGCTCTTGCCGACGACGACTTGGCCGCCGGTGCCCAGCACGCGGGCCGGCGCTTCGGTGCGGTACTTCTGCAGCCAGCCGATGTTGACGTCCTGCAGCAGCGGGTTCGCGGCGCGGTCCGAGGTGGCGGCGCGGCTCTTGCCGTTGAAGCCGATCAGGATGCGGTCCAGGGCTTGACGCTTGACGATCGCATCACGCATGCGGGTTTGGAAGTCCGGGAACTTGGCCCACATGTCGATCTTGGCGTACTTGATCGCCGTGTCGAAATTGGTTTGCGTGCATTCGTAGCCGCTGCCCTCGAGGCTGGACGGATCGACCGGGGTACGGTCTTTGTTCGAGGTGTCGGTGGTGCCGGCGATGGTGCCGCCGATACCCAGGCCGATTTTCTCGCCCTTCTGGTCGGTAACGCCAACGACGTTGATGGCCGCCAGGAAGCCGCTCGACTCCTGGATCTTGTCTTCCAGGGTCTGCTGCACGGATGGGGCAACGGTGAACTTCTCGGTCGCGCTGACGACGCCGTTCAGATTGGCGACAGTCGCCAGGTATGCGGCATAGGCGATGCGGGTTGGGTTTTTCATGCTTGTAATACTCCTGTTGTGGATGGGGTAAGGCGATCAGCAGTCGGTCTTGGCGAAGGCCCCGACATTGCCGGTTGCTGGCGGGCGCGGCGCCTGGCCGTCGCTGGCATTCAGCAGCTGCGCGTTCAGTGCGGCGAAGGCCGCGCGGTCTTGCTCGGCCGCTGCCGTCAGGGCAGCAATGGTCGCGTTCAGGCCGGTGATCTGTTCGCCCTGGGCGGTGACCGTTTCACCTTGGGCCGTGACCGTCGCGGCCTGGTCCTTCGTGAAGTTCGCCAGCGATTCCACCGCCTGGGTCACATCGGCGAAGCGCGTGTCGTCGGTGGCCGACTTCTTCGTGACCTTGCTCAGCAGCTCGGTGACGCGGGAGAACAGCGACGGCGCCGCCGGGTCTTCCATCTCGAGGTCGACCAGGTCGGCGGCCGTGAACAAGTTCTCGGGCTTTTGCTTGCGGTGCGCGTACGGGTGCGCTTCCGGATTGGTAGCCGCGAAGGACAAGATCGAGGTGCCCAGACTCGCCGGGCTGTCGGTGATCGCCAGGCCGACCAGGTAGGCCTCTTTCGTGTCGGCGAACGATGGGTCGATCTCGCACGAGGTGTAGATCTTCTGGCCGGCCTTGTTCAAGGCGACCAGTTCATCGGTCGGGGCGATCTGGGCATACAGGCCAAACTTGCCAGCCAGGACGCCCGATTCCTCGCGTGCTTCCAGGGCCAGCACATCGCCGTAGGCCTTGAACGGACCATCCGGCACGACGCCGCGATAGTGCTCGAGGTTGAGGCGGGCGCCGTACACCTCCGGGTTGTAGTTCTTCGCCATCTGCGTGATCCAGGTGCGGTCGATGGTGCGGCCGTCGGTGGTCGCGCCTTCCACTGCGATGCGGAAGAATTTCGATTTCGCGTGCTTCGTGCTCATTAAGGGGTCTCCGAGTTCGGGGGGTAGTTGACGAGGACCATGTTGCCGGGGTGCATGGACTAGCTCAACAGTTAGAAGATGTACGGCCGAGGCGTACAACTTCTCAGGCGTGTTTCGCGCGCGCGTGGCGGTTACGCTTCCCTCATGCTCGATACCGTTACCTCAACAACCCCCGATGTGGACCCGCGCCGCGCCGCCCGAACCCTGTACTTCCAGGGTTGGCGGGTGTCGTCCATTGCGCGCGAGCTGGGCCTGAAACGGGCCACCGTCGAAGCGTGGAAGCAGCGGGATGAATGGGAGAAGGCCACGGCCGTGGACCGCGTGGAGGCCTCGATCGAGGCGCGCCTGGCGATCCTGATTGCAAAGGACAAGAAAGACGGCCAGGACTTCAAGGAAATTGACCTCCTGGGCCGCCAGCTCGAGCGCACGGCGCGCGTGACCAAGTACGGCGAAACCGGGAAGGAGGGCGACCTCAACCCGAACATCGCCGCGCGCAATGCCGCACCGAAGAAAAAAGGGCCGCGCAACGAGTTTTCCGAAGAACAGCAGGAAACGCTCGTCCAGGCCTTCAAGGATTCGCTTTTCGACTACCAGAAGGTGTGGTTCCGCAATGGTGACAAGCGCACCCGCAACGTGCTCAAGAGCCGCCAGATCGGCGCCACTTGGTATTTCGCCCGGGAGGCCTTGGTCGACGCGCTGCAGACCGGCCGCAACCAGATCTTCCTGTCCGCCAGCAAGGCCCAGGTGCATGTGTTCCGGCAGTACATCTGCGCCTTCGCGCGCGACACCGTAGGCGTTGAGCTGACAGGCGATACGATCCTGCTGCCGAACGGCGCCGAGCTGATTTTCCTAAGCACGAACGCGCGCACCGCGCAGAGCTACCACGGCAACTTCTACTTCGACGAGTATTTCTGGGTGCCCGGCTTCAAGAACCTGAACAAGGTCGCCTCGGGCATGGCGATGCACAAGAACTGGCGAAAGACCTACTTCTCGACGCCCAGCAGCATGTCGCACGAGGCCTACCCGTTCTGGAGCGGCGCGCACGCGAACCGCGGCCGATCGAAGGCCGAGAAGATCGAGATCGACACCAGCCACAGCGCTCTGGCGCGCGGCCGCCTGTGCGAGGACCGCCAGTGGCGGCAACTGGTGACGGTGGAGGACGCGGCGGCCGCCGGCTGCAATCTGTTCGACCTTGACGAACTGCGCCTCGAGTACAGCCCCGAGGAGTACTCAAACCTGCTGATGTGCCAGTTCGTGGACGACACGGCGTCGATCTTCCCCCTCGCTGCCCTCGAGCGATGCATGGTCGATTCCTGGGTGGAGTGGGCCGACGACTTCAAGCCGTTTGCACAGCGACCGTTCGGCTACCGGCCGGTGTGGCTCGGCTATGACCCGGCTTTGTCGGGTGACTCGGCCGGCCTGGTCGTTCTTGCGCCCCCACTGATTCCCGGTGGTAAGTTCCGCGTGCTCGAGCGGCATCAGTTCCGCGGCATGGACTTCGAAGGCCAGGCGCAACGCATCAAACAGATTTGCCAGGAGCAGTACAACGTGACCTACATGGCGATCGACACCACAGGCATAGGCCAGGGCGTCTACCAGCTGGTCAAACAGTTCTATCCGTCCGTAGTGCCACTGCACTACTCGCCCGAGGTCAAGGCACGCCTGGTGCTCAAGGGCCTGTCGGTTATCGGTAACGGCCGCCTCGAGTTCGATTCCGGATGGTCTGACCTCGCGCAATCGTTCATGGCGATTCGCAAAACGATGACGGCCAGCGGCCGCCAAGTCACCTACACCGCCGGGTATAGCCAGGAGACAGGCCACGCCGATCTGGCCTGGGCATGCCTTCATGCGCTCGGCAACGAACCGCTCGAGGGCACTACCTCGAGCAACACCGGATTTATGGAGATAAGTTGATGGAAACAGGGAACAAACACGCGCACCACGCGCCGGCCAACATGCCGGCGCCGGCGGCGCCAGGCCGCATCGAGGCCTTCACGTTCGGCGATCCCACGCCGGTAATGGACCGGGCCGGGATCCTCGACTACGTGGAGGCCTGGTCGAACGGCCGCTGGTACGAGCCGCCAGTCAGCTGGGCAGGCCTGGCGAAGTCCTTCCACGCCGGCACGCACCACGGCTCTGCCCTGTACTTCAAACGCAACGTGCTGGCGTCGACATTCATTCCTCACAAGCTACTTTCGCGTGCCGCGTTCACGCGCTGGGCGCTTGATTTCCTCGTGTTCGGCAACGGCTACCTCGAGCGCCGCAACAATCGGCTGGGTGGCGTGCAACAGCTGGTGCCGGCGCCGTCGAAGTATATGCGCCGCTGCAAGGACCTCGACCAGTACGTCCAGGTGCATGGCTGGCAGGAGTCACACGAGTTCGCGCGCGGGAGCGTGTTCCACCTGATGGAGCCGGATATCAACCAGGAGGTGTACGGCTTGCCCGAATACCTGGCCGCACTGCACGCGGCCTGGCTCAACGAGTCGGCGACCCTGTTCCGGCGCAAGTATTACGAAAACGGCTCGCACGCCGGCTTCATCCTGTACATGACCGATGCGGCTCAGAACGAGGGCGACGTCAACGCGATCCGCCAGGCGCTCAAGGACAGCAAGGGGCCGGGTAACTTCCGGAACCTGTTCATGTACGCGCCGAACGGGAAGAAGGACGGCATCCAGCTGATACCAGTGTCCGAGGTGGCCGCGAAAGACGAATTCTTCAATATCAAGAACGTGACCCGGGATGACATGCTGGCCGCGCACCGTGTGCCGCCCCAGCTGCTGGGCGTGGTGCCGAGCAATACCGGCGGCTTCGGCGCCGCCGACACAGCGGCCGAGGTCTTCGGCCGCAATGAGGTCGAGCCGCTGCAGGCGCGATTCCTCGAGCTGAACGAATGGCTGGGCGAGGAAGTGATCAAGTTCAAGCCCTACACCCTCAAGGCCGATAAAGAGGCCGCATAGCAAAACGCCGGCGATCTGCCGGCGTTTTTCTTTATTCTTCCAGAAGGCGTGCTTGCCCTTGCGCCTCGAGGTTTTTCCGCTTCTTCTCGTCGGTGCCGGCCTTGCGCACGTACTCGGTGATGAAAGCCACCCGGTTGCCTTTGAAGAACAGGCTCGGGTTCACCCAGAACACGTTCGGCAGGCGCGGCGCCAAGAATCCTTTGCCCAGCAGCTCGCGCAACCCGGTCTGGAAGGTGCGATCAGTCATGCCCACGTCGACGCCAGACAGGCCGCCATCGAACCAGGCCAGGTAAACCGAATCCGCATAGCCGCCCACCATCGGCTCGTCCTGGTACTTCGCCAGCACGAGCTGGAACACCCGATAGGCGGTGCGACTCAGCCCGAACATGGCCTTGACGCCCTCCGCAAACACCTTGACGAACTCGGCGTCGTCCTTCTCGATAATCTGGTGGATAGCCGAAACTCGCATTTCACCATCAGCGCCCCGTTGTTCTTGCACACCGGTTTGAACGCGCCGGCGCTTGATTTCAATGCTGTGCGGCTTCAACAACGGGTTGTGGTCTGCAGAGTAGGTCAAGCTCTTGAGGCTAGGACCGCTACGCGCGCCGACGACGTTATGTTCTCTCTTAACTGCCACTTTTTGCCCCTTATTCTTTCGGTGATGAGCGGATCATATCATCACGAAACCGAAAAGTTAAGGGCTTATTCTTTCGGTCAAGGTCAAACCTTCTATGGGATCGACCGAAAGAATAAGAACTAATTATTGCAGACTTATGCAGAAAATTTTCGGTCAACGTCAAAATTCTTGCGGTCGCTTCCAGTATCCATGCGGGTTTCAGCGGGTTTCCTTCTAGTTCTCCCACCGGGGGGGTCTCAGGGGGGACGGGTCCCCCCTATGCGTGCTTTTTCTTGCGCGCGAAGCGCGCCACTTTAGGCCGCGGCGCTTGAGGGACCAGGAGAAAAAGAGACTGCCCCGCTTACGCGGCGCACAAGGTAACGGGGGCAAGCCCCCTCATAAACTCCAAACCGGCAACTCAACAGCCAACACACGGTCGCGCAGCCCTTCGCCGGGCTACGGAGTGGGCCGCAAGCGGCCCAGCCCTACCGGGCCGGCTCCTACCGGCTCACCCTGGTCTTCGCCCAGGGCTTCGGGCGCCTGCACGCCGTGGACCGCTGGACGAAACCCCTCGCCCTCTCGGGACTCGGCGCCCAGCTCGCCATGACACTGCAAACGGTAAAAACCCCTCCACCAACCTGATGGGTGCTGTTGTCGTCGGCTCTAGGCTGCTGCAGCTGCATACCGGGGGTTCCGGTCTTTGATTTTACGGGTTCACCCGCGTAACCGGGCGTGCCGGTTCCCGTAGGGAATCGGTGCGCAACCCAAGCGGGAGCGCCGGCAGGGTGTCCCGTTGACCTGGTAGGAGTCCGATCGCTTGCTGGCCTGCAGCTCGCCCTGGTGATCTGTACCAGGCGTGATCGTCGCCGGCGGCGCCGGCCACCTGGTCGACCAGCTGCTGCGGCCGCGCGATCGCACACCTGGTGCCGACACCGGTACCGTGCCTCGACCGCTGCCAGTATGCCGCGTCAAACGCATCAGACGGGCCGCCATGATGCGCGCACGCCCGTATGCCCCACGGTCAAGCCCGGGTGCTGGTCGGTC
>Ga0247725_1001699_pt1 | contig 10569 bp, 8 predicted proteins | sample OKSTACKMCFT3sol_FD_183021 | JGI IMG/M metagenome (GOLD analysis project Ga0247725, IMG submission 183021) | Subsurface sediment microbial communities from gas well in Oklahoma, United States - OK STACK MC-FT3-sol | ecosystem: Environmental > Terrestrial > Deep subsurface > Rock core/Sediment... | reverse complement strand
CTGTTCCAGAAGTACCTGCACTGCTCGCCGTCGCGCTACTACCTCAAGCTGCGCCTGATCCGCGCGCGCCAGCTGCTGAAGCAGACCGCCATGTCGATCATCGAAGTGGCCTCGGTGTGCGGCTTCGTCTCCACCCCGCACTTCTCCAAGTGCTACCGCGAGTACTTCGGCATCCCGCCGCGCGACGAGCGCGCTGGCCAGAACGCCAACGTCGTCGCCCTGGTGCCGCTGCCCGAAGACCTGCGCCGCCCCTCCACCGCCGGCGTCGCCCTCAGCCGCGCGCAGAGCGAATCCACCTTCGCCAGCGTCCGCCTGTAACCCATCCGGGGCCGCCCAGCGGCCCCGTTCCCCAAAACGTCCCTGTAGCCCGGGCTTCAGCCCGGGAAACTCCCCGGCTGAAACCCGCCCATAGGAGCGCGCTCTGCTCGCGGAGGTTCTTCCCTAGCCCACCCTGCCCGCTCCCGGACTGAAGTCCGGGCTACGCGGTCTTGCCTGGGGCTTGGGTGCGGGGCCTTTCGCGGTTGAAACCGCTCCCACGGGGCTGGTGCCGGCTTGCGGGAACTGCTGGATTCGATGCGGTTCGCCGAGCTCACCGCATCCTACGTCGCATGCGATGGGGGGCGGAGGCGGACGTAGGATGGGCTGAGCTGTGCGAAACCCATCGGCACCAGGGTGCGTCCTCAGCCGTCCCGGAACGTCCCCGTAGCCCGGGCTTCAGCCCGGGAAACTCCCCGGTTGACGCACGCCCGTAGGAGCGAGCGCTGCTCGCGAAGGTTCTTCCCCAGCCCATCCTGCCCGTTCCCGGACTGAAGTCCGGGCTACGCGGTTTTGCCTGGGGCTTGGGTGCGGGGGGCTTTCGCGGTTGAAACCGCTCCCACGGGTGCCGACCTTTGGGAGCGGTCGCGTGCGGTGGGTGCGGAGGCGGACGTAGGATGGGCTGAGCTGTGCGAAGCCCATCGGTGCCAGGGGATGCCTCGTGTCGGCGGGCGACGGTTTTGCGTGGGCATGAAAAAGGGCGCCAGTGGCGCCCTTCGTCGTTACGGGGGAATCAGCGCGGCACCAGGGCCGGGAGCAGGGTGCGGGAGATGGCCTCGCGCACCTGGGGCAGCAGGGTGGCGTTGCCGCCCAGCAGCTCCTCCACCAGGCGCCGCAGGGCGGTGGCGCGTTCCGGGCTGAGGCCGCTGACGGCGTGTTCGCACGCCTGTTCGGCGCTCACCCCCGGCGGAATGCTGAGGCCCAGTGCAACCAGCCGGTCGCGGAAGTCATCCTGGTCGATCAGATCGGCATGCATCATGTCGGTGTCTCCTCCTGGTGCTGCGTCAGCGCAGCACGCCCTCTTCCTGCAGCAGTTTGAAGATAGCCTCGGCACCCGCTTCCGGCGAAAGGTCCTTGAGGACCTGACCGCCACCACCGGAGGCCTTGGCCGTTGCCGCCTTCATCCGCTCGGCACCGGTCTTGGCCTTGATCACCTTGAGGCGCTTGGGGCGCGGGCGGGCGGGTTGCAGCTGGCTGTCGGCGAACAGCTCGTCTTCTACCACGTCCACGTCTTCGGCACTTAGCTGTCCGCGACGCGCCGGGCCGTAGGCGCTCTGCCGTGCGGCCGGGGCGGCGTTGTCGACGCTGGCGAGGAACGGCAGGCGCACCTTCAGCCGGCGCCGCTGGCCACGGGGCAGGGCTTGCAGCACCTGGGCGACGCCGTTGTCCACCTTCTCCACCTCGGCCAGGCCCACCACCAGCGGCCAGCCGAGGCGTTCGGCCAGCAGGTAGGGGAGCATGCCCGAGCCTTCGCCGGTTTCCGCCTGGCTACCGGTGAGCACCAGCTGCGCGCCGCTGTGCTGGATGAAATCGCCGAGGGCCGGCAGGGCGTCGTCACGCGGGCCCTGCTCCAGCACCACCAGCTCGGTCAGGCCCATGCCCAGGTAGCTGCGCAGGGCGTCTTCCCGGGGATCGCCGGCGTGCACCACCCGCAGCTGCGGGCCGGCCAGGCGCAGGCCCAGCTCCACCGCGCGGGCGTCCTGGTCGGCGCGGCGCGGACGGCCGGACGTGGGGTGGGCGCCGACGGAGACGAGGCTGACGATCTTCAGTGCGTCATGCGGCATCGCGTGCCCCTCCCTGACGGTATTGCCGTACCCGCTCGATGAGCGCGGCGAGGATGGCGCCGGAGTCGCCGATCACCGAGAGATCGGCGCGTTTGATCATGTCGCAGCCCGGGTCCATGTTCACCGCCACCACCTTGTCGCAGGCGCCGATGCCCTGCAGGTGCTGTATGGCCCCGGAGATGCCCACCGCGAGGTAGACCCGCGCGGTGACCCAGGTGCCGGTGGCGCCGACCTGGCGGTTGCGCGGCATGTGGCCGTCGTCCACCGCCACGCGGGAGGCGCCTTCGGTGGCGCCCAGCTCGCGGGCGGCCTGGTGGAACAGGTCCCAGTCCTTCACGCCGTTGCCGCCGGAGAGGATGAACTCCGCTTCGGCCATGGGGATCTGCGCCGGGTCCACGGCCACCGGGCCGAGGTCTTCGATGCGCGGCAGGCTGTGGGCGATGGCGTGGGTGAGTTCCAGGGCGCGGGCCTCGTGGCGGGTCTCGCTGACCGGCTCGGCGCATTCGGCGGCAGCCAGCACCAGGCGCGGCAGGCGCCGCACCAGGTCTTCACGGCCGGCACCGGCACGGCCCGTGGCCTGCTGGTCGGCCACCTGCCAGACGCGGGTGGCGGGGCGCTCGCCGAGCTTGGCGGCCAGGCGCCGGCCCAGCTCGCCGCCACCGGTGCGGCTGTCGGGCAGCAGCCAGTGGCGCGGCGCCAGCTGGCTTTCCACGGCGCTCAGGGCCAGCACCCGCGCTTCCGGCGAGTAGCCGTCGAAGGCTTCACCGGGGATGCGCAGCAGGCGGTCGACGCCAGCGGTGTCGAAGGCGCTTTCCTTGTCCTCGCCGAACACCACGGCCACCACGGCGCCGTCACTGCCGGCGAGCTTGCGGGCCAGGCCGAGCAGGTCCTTGTCGTGGCTGGAGAGGCGGCCGCCGACCATGTCGGGCACCACGCAGACGTGGAAGGCCGGTTGTTCGATGACCAACAGCGGCAGCTGCACCACCTCGGGCGCGCTGCTGCGCTTGCCAGCGGTGCCCTGCTGGGCGCCGCTGCGGTCGATGCGCTTGACGCCGTTGGGGCCGATGAAGCCGGCGACGGCCACATGGGGGTTCTTGCGCAGCACGCCGTTGGGGCCCATCCAGCTGGCCTGGCCCTGGGTCTGCAGCAGGCCGTGCAGCGGGTGCAGGCGGTTGCGGGCGATCCACTCGGCGCGTGGGTCGCGGCGGATGATGTCGCTCATGCTCGGGTCTCCAGGCGGGGGAGGCGGTGGATGGGCATCACGCCACCTCCATGGACGCTTTGGCGGCGGCCGGTTTCTTCACCTCGGCGGGGGCCTCGATGAGCACGTCGGCCACCAGTTCGGCGATGTCCTTGATCTCCGGGCGCGGGGCGACCACGCCTTCGAGCATCGCGGTGCACTGCGGGCAACCGACGGCCACCAGTTCGGCGCCGGTTTCCTTGATGTCCACCATGCGCATGTCGGGAATCCGCTGCTTGCCGGGGATGTCGGTGATCGGTGCGCCACCACCGCCGCCACAGCAGCGGGAGCGGAAGCCGGAGCGTTCCATTTCCTTCACCTCGATGCCGATGGCCTTGAGCACGGCGCGGGGCGCTTCGTACTCGCCGTTGTAGCGGCCGAGGTAGCAGGGGTCGTGGTAGGTCACGCTGCCGGCCTTGCTCTGGCCGAGGTTCAGTGCGCCGCCGCGCACCAGCTCGTCGATGAAGGTGGTGTGGTGCAGGACGTCGTAGTGACCGCCGAGAGCGCCGTACTCGTTCTTCAGCACGTGGAAGCTGTGGGGGTCGCAGCTGACGATGCGCTTGAAGCGGTACTTGGCCAGGGTGGCGATGTTGCGCCTGGCGAGGGTCTGGAAGGTGGCTTCGTCACCCAGGCGCCGGGCCACGTCGCCACTGTCGCGCTCTTCCAGGCCGAGCACGGCGAAGTCAACGTTGGCGGCCTTGAGCACTTTCACGAAGGCGCGCAGGGTGCGCTGGTTGCGCATGTCGAAGGCACCGTCGCCGACCCAGAACAGCACGTCCGCCTGCTGCTTGTCGCTCATCAGCGGCAGGTTCAGGTCCGCCGCCCAGTTCAGCCGGCCGCCGGGGGCGAAGCCGCCGGGGTTGTCGGTGGCGATGAGGTTTTCCAGCACCTCGGCACCCTTGTTCGGGGTGGCGCCCTTCTCCAGGGTCAGGTGGCGGCGCATGTCGACTATGGCGTCGACGTGCTCGATCATCATCGGGCACTCTTCGACGCAGGCGCGGCAGGTGGTGCAGGACCACAGGGTCTCGGCATCCACCAGGGCCTTGCCCTCCAGGGACACGATGGGCTGGTGCGGGCCGCCGCTGTGCTCACCCAGGGCCTTGCCAGGGTATGGGCTGCCGGCGAAGGAGGCGTCGTTGCCGCCGGCCAGGCCGATGACCATGTCCTGGATCAGCTTCTTCGGGTTCAGCGGCTGGCCGGCGGCGAAGGCCGGGCACATGGCTTCGCACTTGCCGCACTGCACGCAGGCGTCGAAACCGAGCAGCTGGTTCCAGGTGAAGTCGGTGGGTTTCTCCACGCCCAGCGGGGCGCTCGGGTCGGTCAGGTCCAGGGCCTTGAGGCCGGTGGAGCGGCCGCCACCGAAGCGTTCGGCGCGGCGGTGCCAGGCCAGGTGCAGGGCCCCGGCGAAGGCGTGCTTCATCGGCCCGCCCCAGGTCATGCCGAAGAACAGCTCGGACACGCCCCAGGCCACGCCCACGGCGAGGAGGGCCGCGAGGAACCAGCCGCCGAAGCCGGCCGGGAGGATGCCGGCCACCGGCAGGGTGGCGATGAAGAAGCTCGCGGAGAACATCAGCAGGCTCTTCGGCAGGCGCATCCACGGGCCCTTGGACAGCCGCGCCGGCGGGTTGCGCCGGCGCTTGGCGACGAACAGGGCGCCGACGAACATCAGCGCCGTGGCCGCCAGCAGGGCGAAGCCGAGGATGCGGCTGTGCAGGCCGAAGCCATGCACCAGGATCGCCAGCAGCGCCGCCAGGACGAAGCCGCCGGCGGTGGCGACGTGGGTCTTGGACATGTACGTGTCGCGCTCGACCACGTGGTGCAGGTCCACCAGGTAGCGGCGCGGCATCTTCATCAGCCCGCCGAGCCAGTCGACCTGCGACGGGCGGCCCCGGCGCCACATGAGGAAGCGCTTCGCGGCGCCGAGCACGGCCAGACCGAGGGCGGTGAAGAGCAGGAGGGGAAGAATCGTGTTCAGCATTGCTGGTCTCCCTACGGGACCGGGTGAACGCGGGGAGGATGCGCGGGAGGGGATTCGCGTCGCTCACCCCATCCCGCGTCTACCTGGCGGCGTCAGAAGTCCTTGCACAGGCGCAGGGCGTCGTAGATCGCCGCGTGCACGTTGCGGGGGGCGCCACAGTCGCCGATGCGGAACAGCAGGTAACCGTCACCGGGCTCGCTGAGGCAGGGCTGCGGCTGGATGGCGAACAGGGCGTCGACGTCGATCTGGCCCTTGTTGCGCGAGCCTTGCTTGAGTGCGTAGTACAGCGTCTCGTCCGGGCGTACGCCGTTCTCGATGACGATCTGGTCCACCACGCGCTCCTCGCGGGCGCCGGTGTACTCGTTCTCCAGCACGGCCACCACCTTGTCGCCCTCGCGGTAGACCTTCTCCAGCACCAGGTCGCCGGTCATGATCACTTCCTTCGGGTACAGGCTGCGGTAGTAGGTCGGGAAGGTGGTGCCACCCATGGCGACGCCGGGCTTGGTGTCGTCGGTGACGATCTCCACCTGGGCGCCCTTCTCGGACAGGTAGTCCGCTGCGGACATGCCGCCGAACTCGCAGATGGTGTCGTAGACCAGCACGTTCTTGCCGGGCTCCACCTTGCCTTCGAGGATGTCCCAGGCGCTCACCACCAGGCCGTCGGCCGCACCCCAGTGCTCGTTCTGCTCGATGAAGGGGTGGCCGCCGTTGGCCAGCACCACGATGTCGGGCTTGAGGTCGAGGATGGTGGCCGGATCAGCGGCGGTGCCCAGGCGCAGGTCGACGCCGAGGCGGGCGATCTCCAGCTGGTACCAGCGGGTGATGCCGGCGATCTGGTCGCGCTGCGGGGCCTTGGCGGCGAGGGTGATCTGGCCGCCGAGCTGGTCCTTCTTCTCGAACAGGGTCACGTCGTGGCCGCGCTCGGCCGCCACGCGGGCCGCTTCCATGCCGGCGGGGCCGCCGCCGACGATGACCACCTTGCGCTTCTTGCCAGTGGTCTTCTCGATGATGTGCGGAACGCCCATGTACTCGCGGGTGGTGGCGGCGTTCTGGATGCACAGCACGTCCAGGCCCTGGTACTGGCGGTCGATGCAGTAGTTGGCGCCGACGCACTGCTTGATCTGGTCCACCTGGCCCATCTTGATCTTGGCGATCAGGTGCGGGTCGGCGATGTGGGCGCGGGTCATGCCGACCATGTCCACGTAGCCGCCTTCGAGGATGCGGGTGGCCTGGTTCGGGTCCTTGATGTTCTGTGCGTGCAGCACCGGGACGTTGACCACTTCCTTGATGCCGGCCGCCAGGTGCAGGAAGGGCTCCGGCGGGAAGCTCATGTTGGGGATGACGTTGGCCAGGGTGTTGTGGGTGTCGGCGCCGGAGCCGACCACGCCGATGAAGTCCAGCATGCCGGTGTCGCTGTAGTACTTGGCGATCTGCTTCATGTCCTCGTGGGACAGGCCGTCGGGGTGGAACTCGTCACCGGAGATGCGCAGGCCGACGCAGAAGTCGGGGCCGACTTCCTCGCGCACGGCCTTGAGCACTTCCAGGCCGAACTTCATGCGGCCTTCGAAGGTGCCGCCCCATTCGTCGGTGCGCTTGTTGACGCGGGGGCTCCAGAACTGGTCGATCATGTGCTGGTGCACGGCGGACAGTTCGACGCCATCCAGCCCGCCGGCCTTGGCGCGGCGCGCGGCCTGGGCGAAGTCACCGATGACGCGCCAGATCTCTTCCACCTCGATGGTCTTGCAGGTGGCGCGGTGCACGGGCTCGCGGATGCCCGACGGGGACATCAGGGTCGGCCAGTTGTAGCCGTCCCAGCGCGAGCGCCGGCCCATGTGGGTTATCTGGATCATGATCTTGGCGCCGTGCTTGTGCATGGCGTCGGCGAGGTTCTGGAAGTGCGGGATGATGCGGTCGGTGGACAGGTTCACCGAACTCCACCACTGCTGCGGGCTGTCGGTGGAGACCACCGACGAGCCGCCGCAGATGGCCAGGCCGATGCCGCCCTTGGCCTTCTCCTCGTAGTAGCGGATGTAGCGCTCGGTGGTCATGCCGCCGTCGGTGGCGATCACCTCGGCGTGAGCGGTGGAAAGCACGCGGTTGCGGATGGTCAGCTTGCCGATCTGGATCGGCTGGAACATTGCTTCGAAGGCCATGGTGCGTGCTCCGGCTTACAGGGGTTTGACGATGAACAGGCCGTCGTCGTGGCCTTCTTCCGAGCCGCTGTAGACCTGCTCGGCGACGGTACGAAGGCTGCTGCCACGGGCGGCGAGGATCTGGTCCATGGCGCCGGCGAACCAGCCGGTGAACATGTAGTCCACCTTGCGGCCGACCTTGCCGTAGACGTAGACGAAGGCGGAGTGCTTGAGCTTGACGCTGGCGGTGCCCTTGTCGAGGTCGATGTCCTGGATCTGGAACAGGCCCCAGCCGCGCTGGGACAGGCGCTTCATGTAGTGCTCGAACACCGCCACGCCTTCCAGGCCGTGGCATTCGGCCTCCTTCTCGCACCAGTGCCAGGCGGACTTGTAGCCGGCCTTGTAGAGGATCTCGGCGTAGCGCTCCGGGCCCAGCTCGGCCTCGATGCCCATGTGGTTGTTGACGAAGAAGTGGCGCGGCACATAGAGCATCGGTAGGGCGTCGGTGGTCCAGACGCCGGTCTCGCTGTCGACTTCGATGGGCAGTTCAGGGGCGTGTTTGGCCATGTGGATAACTCCGAATTCAGGTCAGGTATCGGGCGGATGGCGCTTCAGTCATCCGCCGCAGAGATGAGCCACCGCGCGGTGGGGTGGTGGATGAAAAGAGCGTCATCCACCCTACGATTCGTGTTCGGTTCGGGCTGGCGTCATTCGCCCCAGACGTCCTTCAGGACGTTGACCCAGTTCTCGCCCATGATCTTGCGCACCACGCGTTCGCTGTGGCCGCGCTTGAGCAGGGTCTCGGTGAGGTTGGGGAACTCGCCCACGGTGCGGATGCCCAGGGGATTCACGATCTTCCCGAAGTTGGTCAGGCGGCGGGCGTAGCCCTTGTCGTGGGTCAGGTACTCGAAGAAGTCCTGGCCGTGGCCCTGGGTGAAGTCGGTGCCGATGCCGATGGCGTCCTCGCCGACGATGTTCATCACGTACTCGATGGCTTCGGCGTAGTCGTCGATGGTGGAGTCGATGCCCTTGGCGAGGAACGGCGCGAACATGGTCACGCCGACGAAGCCGCCGTGGTCGGCGATGAACTTCAGCTCTTCATCGGACTTGTTGCGCGGGTGTTCCTTCAGCCCTGAAGGCAGGCAGTGGGAGTAGCAGACGGGCTTCTTCGATTCGAGGATGACTTCCTCGGAGGTCTTGGAGCCGACGTGGGAGAGGTCGCACATGATGCCGACGCGGTTCATCTCCGCGACGATCTCGCGACCGAAGCCGGAGAGGCCGCCGTCGCGCTCGTAGCAGCCGGTGCCCACGAGGTTCTGGGTGTTGTAGCACATCTGCACGATGCCCACGCCGAGCTGCTTGAACACCTCCACGTAGCCGATCTGGTCCTCGAACGCGTGGGCGTTCTGGAAGCCGTAGAGGATGCCGGTCTTGCCCTGTTCCTTGGCCTTGCGGATGTCGGCGGTGGTGCGCACCGGGATGACCAGGTCGCTGTTCTCGCGGATCAGGTTGTTGCTGGCGACGATGTTGTTCACCGTGGCCTGGAAGCCTTCCCACACGGAGACGGTGCAGTTGGCAGCGGTCAGGCCGCCCTTGCGCATGTCTTCGAAGAGTTCGCGGTTCCACTTGGCGATGATCAGGCCATCGATGACGATGCTGTCGGCGTGCAGTTCGGCTGGGCTCATCAGGCTGTCCCCTTGGTGTCGGGCGCGCCGAATCGGTTGCCGGCGCTTTGAAGGGAGCATATCCCCGGGGCTTTGGGCGCTATCGCGCAAAAGCGACCGGGGTATTGCCGAAAGCGTCAAGCCGGTCGCGGATAGGCATGCGGGGTTCGGCGACGCGGCGCCTCGTGGCGGGCCGTGCGTCCGGCATCCGCCGATGGGGCTGCGGGGCATCTATATAAGAAGATGGCGGCAAGTCGCCCGGCGTCGGTTTCAGCATGCACAGGGTCGCTGAGGTGCAATTTCCCAGGCGCAGGGATGGCAAGCTCGCGTAATGCCCCGGACCCGTGCGCGAAGACGTGCGGTCCCGGCAACAGGGTGGCAACCGGCCCGCGTACCGTGGCGGTCGGCGCTGCCGCAGCCGAAACCTCCAGGCCCAGGCGCTCAGCGCCCGGCCTGTGGAGCCGAGGAACGCTGTATGCCTGATGAGACGCTTCACCTGCCTCTGATTCAGCGCGTGCTGGCGCGGGAGAAGGACACCCCCGGTGCCCTGCTGCCGATCCTGCACGCCATCCAGGAGGGCGCCGGCTACATTCCCGCCCTCGCCATCCCCGAGATCGCCCACGCCCTCAACCTCAGCCAGGCCGAGGTCCACGGGGTGATCAGCTTCTACCACGACTTCCGCACCGCCCCGCCGGCGCGCCACACCGTGCGCCTGTGCCGTGCCGAGTCCTGCCAGAGCCGGGGCGCCGAAGCCCTGGCGGCGCAACTGCGCGAACAGCTGCAGTTGGACGATCACGGCACCCTCGCCGATGGCCGCGTCAGCCTGCGCCCGGTCTATTGCCTGGGCGCCTGCGCCTGCTCCCCGGCGGTCGAGGTGGACGGCAAGGTCCATGCCCGGCTGACCCCTGAACGCCTGCACGCGCTGGTGCAGGGTTGCCTGGAGGACGGCTCATGCTGAGGCTGTGCATCCCCTGTGATTCCGTCGCCTGCGCGGTGGGCGCCGATGCCGTGGCCGACGCCCTGGTGGCCGAGGCCGCGCGTCGGCAGCTGCCGCTGGAGGTGCGCCGCACCAGTTCCCGTGGCCTCTACTGGCTGGAACCGCTGGTGGAGCTGGAGGGGGCCGAGGGTCGCCAGGGCTTCGGCCCGGTCAGCGAAGCCGACGTGCCCGGCCTGCTCGACGCGCTGGCTGGTGACGGCCAGCATCCCCTGGCCCTGGGGGCCGTGGAGGAGCTGCCCTACCTGAAGAGCCAGCAGCGGCTGCTCTTCGCCCGTGCCGGCATCACCCGGCCGCTGTCCCTGGACGACTACCGCGCCCATGGCGGTTTCGAGGGCCTGGCCCGTGCCGTGGCGCTGAGCGGTGACGAGATCGTCACCGCGGTGCTGGATTCCGGCCTGCGGGGGCGCGGTGGTGCCGCCTTCCCCGCCGGCATCAAGTGGCGCACGGTGCGTGGCGCCG